>Ga0310832_100178_pt1 | contig 83003 bp, 75 predicted proteins | sample WT_ome_7_FD_201303 | JGI IMG/M metagenome (GOLD analysis project Ga0310832, IMG submission 201303) | Sorghum-adapted microbial communities enriched on wild type (WT) sorghum from Joint BioEnergy Institute, Emeryville, California, United... ...
CCTAGTACTGCAACGGCAGTTAGTGGTCACGGTGGTCGATGGCCGCGTCGGCGGTAGTGGCATGTTCGGGCCTGGTGCTGTCGTCGGCGTCGCCAGGTCGACCAGCGCAGGACGGTCTGCACGCAGGTCACGGGGGCGAGGACGAGGGTGGCGAGCAGGTGGCGGATTTCGTTGCTGCTCAACGGGATCCGGTCGTCGCCGCCGCCTGTCCGGCCGGCTGTGGGTCCCCCTTTTCCGCCGCTCGTTGGTGTTCGGCGGCGCGGGTGGCGGCGAGGTAGGCCGCGGCCAGCATGGACAGCGTGATGTGGGCGTACCAGGCTCGGTAGTCGCGGACCTGGTACTGGTCGAGCCCGGCTTCGTTCTTCGCGGTCTGGAAGCACTCCTCGATCGCCCACCGGGCGCCGGCGACCCGGACCAGCTCGGGGACCGGGGTCGTGGCCGGCCCGGCGCAGCGGTAGAACGCCAGCTCAAGGGCCTTCCCGGGGGGTGGGTTGATCTGGCGGCGGACCAGCAGCCAGTGCCCCCACCCGGCCGGCAGGCCGGTGCCGGCCAGGGCGAGCACGGTCCAGTCGTAGAGCCGTTCACCGTGCGCACCTCGCCCGGCCGAGCGCCGCTCCCACACGCCCGGCTCGACCAGGGCAGCGAGAGCCTTGGCCTCGTGGCGGCGCCCGTCGGGGCAGGTCAGCAGATCGTCGCTGCGAGTGGCCAGCACGAACGGCACCCCGCGGGCGGCCAACCAGTCGCGGAACCCGCGGTTCTGCCCGTAGGCCTCGTCCGCGCTCACCCACCCGTGAAGCACCCCGGCGGCGTGCGCACGTTCAAGCATGGCCAGGCCCTGCTCCGGCTTCGTGGCGAACTCGACCTCGTCCGGCACGCCCGCCCTCTCGCAGCGATCGCGGTCGCCGGTCCAGGACTTGGGCAGGTAGAGCTCCCGGTCGATCAACGCCCGCCCGCGCGGGCTCGCGTAGGCCAGGAACACCCCCAGCTGACAGTTATCGATCTTCCCGGTGGTGCCTGTGTACTGGCGCTGCACCCCGGCCGAGCGGCGCCCCTTCTTGATGAACCCGGTCTCGTCGATCACAAACACCCCGGCCGGATCCCCGAGCGCGTCGAGCACGTAGCCGCGCAGGTCATCGCGCACCCCGTCGACGTCCCACCCGGCGGTGCGCAACAGCCGCTGCATCCCGTCGGGCGACACCGCCCCGGCGTGCTCGGCCAACGTCCAGCCGTTCTTGCGCTCCAGACCGGCCAGCAGACCACGCAGGTAGGCCCCGACCCGCCGGCGCGGCTCGACCCGACCGAACCGCCCGGCGATCAGCTCCACCACCGCATCCAACGACGCGACCCACCCAGCAAGATCCACCACGCGGTGATCATCACCGCCCGACAGGCCTCAGCTTCTCACGACACGCCAATGTGCCGTTGCAGTACTAGAACCAATCGCTTCGAACTATCGATCGGTGGCCAACCGGTATTGGACGTCCGCGCGGACGGGTGGCTCTGATGGACCGTGTCGGCAGTGCCCGACGCGTCACCGGAGGAAGGAGCCAGCGGATGACCGCGCCACCTCGTCTCTCCGCCACGGAATGGGCGGATGCGTTCACCCGAGCCAGCAACGAGGACCCGGAGATCCAGGCGCACGGCAAGTACTTCACGTGCTCGTACCTGCTGGACATGGACGAGCACCGGTTCGTGGTCGTCGTCCAGTCCGGACGGGTCGTCCAGGTCGCCGTCGACCCGGGCCCGCTGGACGTGCCGTACCAGTTCGCGATCCGGGCCGGCACCGAGACCTGGCGCGGGTTCGGCGTCCCGGTCCCGGCGCCGATGTTCCACGGGATCTGGGCGGCGTCGTTCCAGCGCGACATGCGGCTGGAGGGCGACCTGCTCGTCCTGATGCAGAACCTGCGCTGCGTCACCCGGCAGATCGAGCTGCTGCGCACCGTCGGCGTTCCCGTCTGAGGAGGAAGCGATGAGCCGGATCTCCCCGGTCACCGGGCACTACGTGAGGGTCGAGGTCGACGGCCTCGAGTACAAGGTCTTCTACCTCGAGAACGGCAGCGGGCAGCCGCTCGTCTGCCAGCACACCGCGGGCTGCCACAACCACCAGTGGCGCGGCCTGCTCGAGGACGAGGAGATCACCGCGAACTACCGGGTGATCGCCTACGACCTGCCGCGGCACGGCAAGTCCGACCCGCCGGAGAACACGGAGTGGTGGAAGGAGGAGTACAAGCTCACCGCCGACCACTACGCGAACTTCATCGTCGCGCTGTGCGACGCCCTCGAACTGGAGAACCCGATCTTCATGGGCTCCTCGTTCGGCGGGAACGTGGCGCTGCAGCTGGCCTACCGCCGGCCGGACCGCTTCGCCGCCGTCATCCCGGTCGAGGGCGCCGACTACTCGCCGGGCTTCTACCTCGACTGGTGGCAGCACCCGCACGCGAACGCCGCCCAGGTGTGCGCGAGCGGGGTGTGGGACCTGATGGCGCCCCAGTCGCCGGAGGCCGACCGCTGGAAGACGTGGTTCTACTACTCGCAGGGGTCCGAGGCGTTCAAGGGCGACCTGTACTTCTACTCCGTCGACCACGACCTGCGGGGGAAGCTGGGCGACATCGACGGCGACCGCTGCCCGGTCGTCATGCTGACCGGCGACTACGACTACCTGACCACGCCGGCCGACAGCAGGCGGACCGCCGAGCAGATCAAGAACGGCACGTTCATCGAGATGAAGGGCATCGGCCACTTCCCGATGAGCGAAAACCACCAGGTGTTCCGCCAGTACCTGCTGCAGGCGCTGCAGGTGATCAAGGAAAAGACCGCGATGGCGTAGGTCGGGTCCCTCGGGACAGCCTCGTGCTGTCCCGAGGGCCGCTCCGGCTATGCCACGATCGCAACGTGACCGAACCGATCGGCCGACGCATTGCGCTCCACCGGCGCCGTCGTGGTCTCAGCCAGGCCGCGGTGGCGGGGTTGATCGGCCGATCGGAATCGTGGCTCTCCCAGGTCGAGCGCGGATTGCGCAGCGTCGACAGCTACTCGGCCCTGCGCGATCTCGCGCGCGTCCTCCGCGTCGACATCACGACGCTGACCGACGGGGGACCGACGGTGGGGTCGGTGCGATCACCGGAGGTCCCCCAGATCGACGCGATCGAGCGGGCCTTGCTGGTCGGGGGCGACGGCACGCCGCCAGCCGATGTCGAGACGGCCGTCCCCGATCTGCACAGCGCTTATCAGGCGGCCCGTTACGACGAGGTGCTCGCGGCCCTGCCGGGTCTGATCGTTGCCCTCCACCGAGCGCCAGCGGCGCTCGTCGTCGCCGGCTACACCGTCGTTGCCAAGATGCTGACGAAGATCGGCTCGCCCGACCTCGCGCTGATCGCGGCGGATCGGGCGTGGAACGCAGCGCACCGGACCGGCGATCCGGCCGATCTCGGTATGGCCGCGTACCAGGTGGTGTGCGCACTGCTCCCGACCCCGCGGGCGGCACTCGCCGACGACCTCGCAGTACGGACGGCGGCTGGGCTCGACGGCGACGAGCGTGACGTGATCAGCGTCGCCGGCGCGCTCTGGCTCATCGGTGCGGTTGCGGCGGCACGCCGGATCGATGCGGCTGTGGCGGAGGAGCGCTTGAACCGAGCCCAGGGACTCGCCGACCTCCTCGGCGAGGATGCCAACCATCGCTGGACCGCGTTCGGCCCCACCAACGTCGCGATCCACCGGGTGTCGGTCGCCGTCGAGCTCGGGGACGCCCCGGCGGCGCTGGCCGCCGCCGCGACTGTTGATCTCGATCGGCTTCCCGGTGGGCTGCGCAGTCGACGCGTCCAGGTCCAGCTCGACATCGCGTGGGCACAAGCGCAGCGAAGGCGTGACGCGGAGGCGCTCGTCGCGCTGTTGGAGGTCGAGCGGGCAGCGCCGCAGGTCACCCGGCGAAACGCGGTCGCCCGAGACACGATCCGCCAGCTCCTGGGCCGAGCCCGGGGGACCACAGGTTTCGCCGTGCGGAGCCTCGCGCACCGGGCCGGGGTCGCCGTCTGATGGGGGAGCTGACGCTCGTCGTCTGCGGGGCGCCCCTCGCCTCCCGCGCAGGTGAGGTGGCCGAACTGCTGCAGGAGCGGTGGAGCGTCTCGATGGTCGTCACCGACGCGGCCGGGCAGTGGTTCGACCGGCGATCCGACCGCGACCGTCCACGGCCCGACGCCGTCGTAGCCTGCCCGCTGACGTTCAACACGGCGAACAAGGTCGCCGCGGGGATCATGGACACCAGCGCGGCCGGGGCGCTGTGCGACGCGATCGGGGTCGGCGTCCAGGTGGTCGCCGTGCCGATGGTCAACAATCGGCTCTGGGGTCACCCGGTCTGGGCGTCCACCTTGCGGACGCTCAGCGAGGCGGGTGTTCGCTTCGTCGACCCGCAGACCGGCCGGATCGGCGACCCGGCGCCCGTCCGGTCAGGAACCGGCCCTGACGTCGTCGCCGCGTTCGACCCTGGATGGGTCGCTGCCGCGGTGAGCTGAACCCGCACGGATGTGCGGCCCGCACCGCCGTGCGGGGCAAGAGCTCGGAACGCCGGTGTGCTTGGCCGGTGTTGAGCGCTGTCGCACGTGTTCTCGCGGATGGAGACCCGGACGTCTGGCAACGGTTGCTGCGCGAGCACGTGCCCGGAGCCGACGGGCGGTGTGCCCTCTGCACGCTCGGGGCGAGCCGGGGCCGTCCTCACTGGCCGTGCCGGCTGTACGTGGCTGCCGCGTCGGCTGCAGCGTTGGCCGCCAGGAGCTCGGCTAGCCGGGCGAGAATGCCGTCCACTGCGCCATCCGAGTGAACCACTACACCTACCAGAAGGCGATGTGGGTTCCGCAGGACACGCCCGACGAGGCCGTTGAGACGCTGCGCGACGCCGCGGAGCGGCTCGGCGCCGATCCGCCTTCCAGGCGGAGTCCGAGGACGTGCTGGGCGGATACCCGCTCGTGGCCGACACCGATCTCGCGACGCGCGTACGCGAGGCCTACACCGTCGACGACGCCGCTCGGACCTATATCCGCGGCCTGCTGAGCGACCGCTACCACGTCGAGCTGGACTAGGAGACCGCCATGATCGACTCGGCGCTCACCGCGCTGTCCTCGCTCGCGGACCCGTCGCTGCTGCTCATGCTGGTGGTCGGCGTGCTCGCCGGGCTCGTAATCGGCCTCATCCCCGGTCTCGGCGGCACCGGCGCGGTCGCCGTCCTGCTGCCGGTCACGTTCGGGATGGAGGCCCCGCAGGCGCTCGCGCTGCTCATCGGTGCGCTCGCCGTCGTGCACACCTCCGACACGGTGGCCGCCGTGCTGCTCGGCGCACCCGGGTCGGCGTCGGCGAGCGTCACGATGCTCGACGGGTACGCCATGGGCCGGCGCGGGCAGGCCGCCCGGGCGCTGAGCCTCGCGTTCCTGTCGTCGATGGCGGGTGGCGTGCTCGGCGCGCTCGGGCTCACGCTCGCCATCCCGCTCGCCCGGCCGCTCGTGCTGTCCTTCGGCAGCCCCGAGCTGTTCATGCTGACCGTGCTCGGCGTCGCGCTGGCCGCCGCGCTCTCGCGCGGCAACGTCGGGAAGGGTCTCGCCGCGGGCCTGCTCGGCCTGCTGCTCGGCACGGTCGGCACGTCCCCGACCACCGCCGAGTACCGGTTCACGTTCGGCAGCCTGTTCCTCGGTGACGGGCTGTCGCTCGTGGCGGTTGCGCTCGGCGTCTTCGGGCTGGCCGAGATCGCGTCCCGGGTTCGGCAGCGCCGCGCCCCGGTGGACGAGCAGGTCCAGCTCGGCGGCGGCTGGCTCGCGGGCGTGCGCGAGTGGCTCACGCACTGGACGCAGGTCGTGCGGGGCGCGCTGATCGGCATCTGGGCCGGTGTCTTGCCCGGCATCGGGGCCACCGCAGGCACCTGGCTCGCCTACGGCCAGGCCGTCGCCACCGCGAAGGACAAGAAGAAGTTCGGCAAGGGCGACCCGCGCGGCATCGTCGGCCCGGAAAGCGCGAACAACTCCGTGGAGGCAGGTGACCTCATCCCGACGCTGCTGTTCGGGATCCCCGGTGGGGTCCCGGCCGCGATGCTGCTCGGGATGCTCTTGACCTACGGCATCCAGCCCGGCCCGACGATCGTCACCGACCACCTCGACCTGATGTACCTCATCGTCTGGTCGTTCGCGATCGCTTCCGTGCTGGGCGCGCTGCTGTGCTTCGTCTCCAGCCGCGGTCTGGCCCGGATCACGCGGGTGCCGTTCGCAGTGCTCGGCCCAGGCCTGGTGGTTGTGATGTTGCTCGGCGCTTTCCAGGAGAGCGGGCAGATCGGCGACCTGTGGGTCATGATCGCCCTCGGTACCCTCGGCTGGCTGCTCAAGGCCACCGGGTTCCCGCGCGCGCCGTTCCTCATCGGCTTCGTGCTCTCGGTGCCGCTCGAGCGCTACTACTTCCTCACCGACAGCGTCTACGAGGGCGCAGAGTGGCTGCTGCGCCCGTGGGTGTTGGTCTTCCTCGCCGTCCTGGCGGTGCCGGCTGTGCTCGCCGCCGTCCGGCGGGTGCGGGCCCGCCGCGGCCTCGGCGCCGACGACGGCCACCACCGCGAGCCGGTCGAGGACGGCGGCGAGCTCGCCGACACACGCTGGTCCACGGCCACCGCGGCCGGCATGTTCCTCGTCTTCGCCGCGGCCTGGGTGACTGCGGGGACCTTCTCCGAGGAGGCGCGGCTGGTGCCCCGGCTGGTCTGCGCAGGCGGGGTGCTCGCGGCCGGATGGCTGCTCGTCCAGGAGCTGCGCGTGCACCGGCGGCGCCCGCCCCGGCTGCCGGAGAACGCGGGCACCGGCCCGTGGCTCACCCCGCAGGTGACGTCCGCGGCGGGCACTTTCGCCTGGATGGCCGCCTTCCTCGCGCTGGTCGTCCTCGCCGGCTACGTCGCCGCGCTACTCGTGTTCGTCCCGGCGTTCCTGCTCTGGGTCGCGCGGGCCCGGACCCGGACGGTCGTGGTCTACACGCTCGTTGCCGCGGCCGTGGTCGCCGGGCTGCCGGCGCTGCTGCCCGTCGACCTGCCCGCCGGGATCCTGCTCGCCTACTAGTACTGCAACGGCAGTTAGTGGTCACGGTGGTCGATGGCCGCGTCGGCGGTAGTGGCATGTTCGGGCCTGGTGCTGTCGTCGGCGTCGCCAGGTCGACCAGCGCAGGACGGTCTGCACGCAGGTCACGGGGGCGAGGACGAGGGTGGCGAGCAGGTGGCGGATTTCGTTGCTGCTCAACGGGATCCGGTCGTCGCCGCCGCCTGTCCGGCCGGCTGTGGGTCCCCCTTTTCCGCCGCTCGTTGGTGTTCGGCGGCGCGGGTGGCGGCGAGGTAGGCCGCGGCCAGCATGGACAGCGTGATGTGGGCGTACCAGGCTCGGTAGTCGCGGACCTGGTACTGGTCGAGCCCGGCTTCGTTCTTCGCGGTCTGGAAGCACTCCTCGATCGCCCACCGGGCGCCGGCGACCCGGACCAGCTCGGGGACCGGGGTCGTGGCCGGCCCGGCGCAGCGGTAGAACGCCAGCTCAAGGGCCTTCCCGGGGGGTGGGTTGATCTGGCGGCGGACCAGCAGCCAGTGCCCCCACCCGGCCGGCAGGCCGGTGCCGGCCAGGGCGAGCACGGTCCAGTCGTAGAGCCGTTCACCGTGCGCACCTCGCCCGGCCGAGCGCCGCTCCCACACGCCCGGCTCGACCAGGGCAGCGAGAGCCTTGGCCTCGTGGCGGCGCCCGTCGGGGCAGGTCAGCAGATCGTCGCTGCGAGTGGCCAGCACGAACGGCACCCCGCGGGCGGCCAACCAGTCGCGGAACCCGCGGTTCTGCCCGTAGGCCTCGTCCGCGCTCACCCACCCGTGAAGCACCCCGGCGGCGTGCGCACGTTCAAGCATGGCCAGGCCCTGCTCCGGCTTCGTGGCGAACTCGACCTCGTCCGGCACGCCCGCCCTCTCGCAGCGATCGCGGTCGCCGGTCCAGGACTTGGGCAGGTAGAGCTCCCGGTCGATCAACGCCCGCCCGCGCGGGCTCGCGTAGGCCAGGAACACCCCCAGCTGACAGTTATCGATCTTCCCGGTGGTGCCTGTGTACTGGCGCTGCACCCCGGCCGAGCGGCGCCCCTTCTTGATGAACCCGGTCTCGTCGATCACAAACACCCCGGCCGGATCCCCGAGCGCGTCGAGCACGTAGCCGCGCAGGTCATCGCGCACCCCGTCGACGTCCCACCCGGCGGTGCGCAACAGCCGCTGCATCCCGTCGGGCGACACCGCCCCGGCGTGCTCGGCCAACGTCCAGCCGTTCTTGCGCTCCAGACCGGCCAGCAGACCACGCAGGTAGGCCCCGACCCGCCGGCGCGGCTCGACCCGACCGAACCGCCCGGCGATCAGCTCCACCACCGCATCCAACGACGCGACCCACCCAGCAAGATCCACCACGCGGTGATCATCACCGCCCGACAGGCCTCAGCTTCTCACGACACGCCAATGTGCCGTTGCAGTACTAGAAGGAGGCATCCGTGTCCGTCGTCGTCGGCTACCACCCCAGCGAGGAGGGCCGCGCGGCCGTGGCACAGGCCGCGGCCGAAGCCCGGCGGCGCGACCTCCCGCTCGTCGCGGTCGACGCCACCCGTGCCGGCGACGGCGTGCCCGCCGATCTGCTCGCCGAGCTGCGGGCGGACGGGGTGCCGGTGGAGCTCGCCGAGGTGGACCTGCCCGACCCCGCCGACCGCGTCCTGCGGGCGGCGCAGGACCGTGATGCCGCGGTCATCGTCGTCGGCACCCGGCACCGCACCGCCGTGGGGAAGTTCCTGCTCGGCAGCACCGCCCAGCGGGTGCTGCTGGAGGCGGCGCCACCGGTCCTGCTGGTGAAGGCCCCGGCCTGACCCGCGCGCGTCGATCTCCCGCTAGCAGCCACTCCAACTTGCCCACTTCACCGGCCGAGCGGCGGCAGCGGGTATCGCCGCTGGTCCGGGCTCGTTAGGTCAGCGATGGGTTCGGGACACTGGCGGGCGCGGGTTCGGCGGTTGAGCCAACCTCTGGATGATGCCGATACCTCGGCCGATCAGGGGAAGACAGCAAGGGCGGTAAGCCGTGAGGATGGGCGGATGCCGCTGCTCGCGCTGGAAGAACCGGTCGGCACCCGCTCCTCGGAGGCAAGCGTCGCACCCGGCTGGGCGGATGTCGTCGACGCAGCGGTCGGGCACGTGTGGCCAGGCATCGTGATGGGAGCGATGCGGGTAGCGGGCCGGTTGGTCAGACCGGTAGTCGAGGCTCTGCCGGCGGCTGTCGAGCGGCTGCGGGTCGGGGCGGGGCCGGAACTCGACCGTTCGACGCTGGCGATGTGGGAGTCGTGGCAGGGCGACATGGGCGTACCGCCGCCGCAGCCCCCGGTGCGGATCGTTGGATTCGTGGTCGAGGGCCGCTGGCGGACAGCGGTGTCCACCGCCACTCACCTGTGCGGCTATGGGCCGAGCGTGCTGGTGCGCCGCTCGAAACCTGCACCGGTACGTCTTTCTGAAGCCGACTACCACGGCATCACGGTCATAGTTGCTGGAACGGACTCGCCGTCTGTGGTCGTCGCGGGACGAACGGGGCCGCTACCCGGCGCGGTACGCACGGTCGCGGTACGTCATCTCGAGGAGGTGCTGTTCGCCGAGCTGCTCAGTGAGGGACGGTTGTCGGCGGACCGTGGCGCTCGTAATGGATGAACCACCGGCGGAGTCCTTCTGGGACGCGCCATGTTTTGCTGGATCCCGTGCGGGTGATGAGCGACGCGTGGGCGGCCATCGCGTCCCGGACCGCGTCGCACCACCGGACCGGCCAAGCCGAGGAGCTGATGTCGGCGAAGAGCGCCCGCGCCGAAGCCGCCAAAGCGCTGACCGCGTGCTCGAACGCGTAGATGCCCGGCTGTGTGGAGTCAGAGATCCAATCGAGGCGCCGGCCGTGGCAGACGCGGCAGCGGCAGGTCCACATCGCTAAGTCGGGGGCTGCCGTGACCCCAGCGTCGATCTTGTCCAGGTTGACGTAGCGAAGCAACGCCGGAACCAGCGTGGAGACAGGGGGCTGGCCTCCGCGGCCGCCCCGTGGGCCGGTGCGTGCCGGATAGATGTGTCGCAAAGCCGGGTAGTCGCCAACCGAGACCGCGGCGGCGCCGTGCGCCAACCCGCCGAGAATCGACGTGTCGCTGCGCAGGACCGCGACCGGCACCTCGGCGCTCAGCACATTGATCAGGCCGTCGACGGCGCCCGCTTCACCCAACGGATCGCGTTCGTGCTCAAGCATGATCGCTACCGGGGTTCCGATGCGGTTCAACGCCGCCACCAACGCGTCGGCCCTATTGGTCAGCCAGCTCACGGCCAAGGGAAGCGCAGCGAGCACCCCCTTGCTTCGTGCCTGGGCTCGGTCGTGAGCGGTGGCCGATTGGGTGAGTATTGTGCGCAGCCCTTCGACGTCACCGTCGGCGACGTAGCCGGAGTCGGTGAGCGCCCAGGTCAATTCGCGATGCTGATGATTCAGCCAGCTCTGATCGATGCCTTCTCGGGCGCGCTTGCGTCGCGCCGATCCGGTGTAGAGCGCGGCGTCGAGAAGGATGTCTGCTCGCGGAGACCGAAGGCGGGTCTGCATCACGCACGCCGTGGCCACTGCCGGCCGTGTTCTGTCGGACGGCATCGTGTAGATCACCCCGATGCCGTCCTCGTCAAGGAGTTCGCGGATTGCGGCCAGCCCGGCGGGTGGTGCCCCGGTGTTGGGTCGGTGCACCGTGTGTACGAACAATCCCGACGGTAGGCCGGCAAGCGGGCGGGCGGCGGCTATACGTCTTGCCTCCGATCGGTCACCCTCGCTCGACGGTGCCCCACTGCCGGCCTTCACCGGTTCGGTGCTACTAAGGCGTGTGCGTGCAGGAACACCCGTCACCTCCCGGCAAAGTGACAACGCTGCCACAAACGGTAACAAAAGGGTTTCGTCTTGTGGAGGTGTTCGAGCGACGTGCTCACGGAGCCGCCCCGCCCCAAGGGGGGAGGGTGCGACCTCGAACTAATGGTCGACTTGCTTTATCGGCGAGATCGGCAGTCGGCTCGTGGACGCAGGCCGCTCGCCGGCGACAGAGGCCGTTCGAAGCACCAGCCTTCGAACTGGACCACCACGCCCCGTGCCCAACCGCCGATCCGAGGTGCTAGCCGGGTACGGGGTCGGATCGTCGGACTAGCGCTCGACCCGCCTCGGCGTCTCCTCGGCCGCTTTCGGCAGCGGTGAGCGTGGTCATCTGGCCGCGGGCCATGGCGCGTACATGGAACTCGGAAAGCATTGAGCGGATGTCGGCGGCGGTGTCCATCCGCCTGGCCAGGTGGTCCTCGTACCGCTCGGCGAGCTCCGTCATCGATGAGGCCGAACGGGTCGTTCGGCTCGTGGAACCCCTCGTTCGCGATGTGCCGAGCAGTGCGGTACGGCGTTTGCACCCCCTCGGCGAGCTTGTTCGCCTCGTTCCAGCAGAGCAGGGGGATCGGCCACCCGAGGCTCGTCTCGCCGAGCATCTCCATCGACGGGATGAGCAGGAGCGGATCGCGGACGTTCTCCTCCTGTTCGAACGTCACCTCGCCGGGTCGCGCACGGCCACCTCGCCGATGAGGGGTCGGAGCTTCTCGATGCACCGCAGGCAACGCTCTTCGAAGTCGCTGCCGCGGAGCTGGTCCGGGGTGTCCACCAGGGCAGTGACCTCGCGATATCGGCGCAGGACGGTGCTCATCAGGTGGTCGAAGTGCCACTGTCGGGCGCAGAGGTGCACGAAGTTGGTCAGGTGCACGCGCAGGGCGCGGTCGGACGACGAGTGCACGAGCTCCCGTTCCGCGTTCTGGAGCTCACGAACGCGCCGTCGCACACCCGCCGGCCGCATGCTTGGAATTGCGCGGTAGACGCCCACGCCGTACGCGCGCTCGCCGACGAGATCCGGGCGAGCTACGCACCGGAACAGCTCGACACCGGTGTGCGCGACCGACGGTCGTCCACCTCCCCGACGGCTTCCGCACCGTCACGCTTCCCGGCGAGCAGGTGTTCGAGCCCTACCGGAGCTTCCGGCTCATCGACGCGGTCGCCCTGGCGCGGTCTTTCGTCTTCACCTCTCGTGGGACGAGGACGGCGGGGACGCGACACGGTTTTCGTCATGCCGCTCGATCGCCGGGACGTGGAGCTCGACGTCGACGAGGAGTCCGCGGTGACGAACTTCCTGAGCGACCGACCGACCGACCGCTACCACTCCGCTCGCCGCACCACCCGCTCCAACTCCGCCCGGTCGGGCACGGCCCGGGCCGGGTCGTCGGGCCAGCGTTCGACCTGCTCGGCCGCCCAGTCCGCCCACTCGGCGACCATCCGGTAGTACTCGGTGAGGAACGCGCCCACGAGCATGTTCTGCGCGGCCCGGTGCTGGAACGGGCCGCGGCCGTCGCGGTAGGCGCGGGCGGCGGCGACGTTCTCCTCGTTGCGTTCTCGGGCCCAGGCGCGGGCGGCCGCGATCGTGGCGAGCGCGTCGGCCTTGGTGCCGTGCTCGGCGAAGGAGACCTTGAGCAGCTGCTCGGACTCGAGCACCGGCCCGGCGCCCGGGGACCTCAGCCATTCCGCGAGCGCCTTCCGACCGGCCTCGGTGATCGAGTAGACGGTGCGCGGCCGCTTGCCCACGCGCTGGGTCGTCGCCTCCGCGAGCCCGTGCTCGACCAGTTTCTTCGGCTCCTCGTACAGCTTGCTCCGCGCGCGGGGCCAGAAGCGGCCGAGGCTGCGGTCCATCTGCCGGGTCAGCTCGTAGGTGCTCCACGGTTGCACCGCGAGCAGGCCGAGGATCGCGTACGACGTCGTCGTGAGCCGGCCCCTTGACACGTCATCCCCTCGGGAGTACCCACTAATGGTCCCATTGGGAGTATAGGGAGGCGTGCCATGGTCAGCACGCACCACGTCGACCCCGCGAACGCCGAGCAGGCCCGGGCGTGGGACGGGACCGAGGGCGCGTACTGGGCGGCCCACGCCGAGCGGTTCGAGCCGGCGCTCACCGACTACGAGGACGCGTTCTTCGCGGCCGCGGCCATCGCGCCCACCGACCGCGTCCTCGACATCGGCTGCGGCACGGGTGTCAGCACCCGCGCCGTAGCCCGCCGCGCCAGCGCCGGGGCGGTGCTCGGGGTCGATCTCTCCTCGGCGATGCTCGAGGTGGCGGCCGCGGCGGTCGAGCGCGAGGGCCTGGGGAACGTGGCGTTCGTGCAGGCCGACGCGCAGGTCCACCCGTTCGACGCGGGGGCCTTCGACGTCGCGATCAGCCGGACGGGCGCGATGTTCTTCGGCGACCCGCCCGCCGCGTTCGCCAACATCGCCAGGGCGCTGCGGCCCGGTGGGCGGCTGGCGCTGCTCGTCTGGCAGCCGTTCGAGCGCAACGAGTGGATGGTGGAGATCATGGGCGCCTTGACCGCCGGCCGGGGGCTCGCTCCGCCTCCGCCCGACGCGCCGGGGCCGTTCTCGATGGGCGACCCCGACCGCGTGCGCTCGATCCTGACCTCGTCCGGGTTCGCCGACGTGGAGGTCTCCGGGTTGGAGGAGCGGATCTACTTCGGGAACGACCCGGACGACGCCCACCGCTTCGTCTCCGGTCTCCTGGCGTGGCGGCTCGAGGAGCTCGACGACGCGGCCCGCGCTTGCGCGCTGGACGCCCTGCACCGCACGATGCGCGCCCACCACACACCCGTGGGCGTCGCCCTCGGATCCGCCGCCTGGCTCGTCACCGCGCACACGTAGGTCCGCCGCAGCGGCCTGCGGACCCGGTGGCGGAGGGGGCCATCCGGTCGCGGGCGGCGCCCGTAGAGCCAGGCTGCTGCGGATTCGGACCGCTCCCCGCTGACGTCGCGATCAGGTCGACCGGCTCCTGAGCTTCATCAGCGCCTTGCGCGCGACCTTGGCGACGGACGGGTCCGGGTGGTGCCCGGCGACCGCGTCGAGCACGTCGGCGAGCCGGGGGTGGTCGAGCCACGAGATCCCGTCGATGATCCCGACGCCACCGTCGGGCGCCCCGTTGCCGAGGACGGAGACGACCTCCTCGGGGCCCGCCATGTCCAGGCCGACGGCGAGGAAGTCGACGAGGCCCGCCGCGAGCCGAGCGGGGTCCACCGACCCCGGGTCGATCGCGCCCTTGTCGATCAACCACTGGAGGACGAGGCCGCCGTGCGGGCCGTCGACGTGCGGCCGGAGGACGTCCGCGGCGTGGTCGGCGGCGAACCGGCCGACCAGGGCGATGCCGATCATCGCGGTGACCGTGTCCCGGTGCGCCGCGAGGCCCTCCGCGGCGAGCTCCGCGGCGGCGGCCCGCCGGTCGGGCCGCGCCCCCAGCCACTGGTCGACGTCGCGCTGCAGCTCCTCGTCGCCGAGGTGGCGGAACAGGTCGACGATGTCGGTGACGTCGGCGCCCGCGGGCTCGGGGCGGATCGGCACGTCGAAGCCGGCCTGTCGCAGCAGCTCGACCGCGACCGGCACCCCGGCGGCGGTGAGCGCGACGTTCTGCGGGCCGGGGCCGAGCACGCCCAGCTCGTGCAGCTCGTCGAGCTGCCCGTAGGCGAGCTCGGCGACGGCCGAGGTCACGAACTCCGACAGCCCCGGCGCGACGGCCTCCACGAAGCTGCCGACCATCTCGTCGACGACGCCCGGCTCGACGCCTTCGCTCCCGTGCCGCAGCAGCTCGACGAGCAGCGCGATCGTCCACGTGTGCGCGACGGTGTCGAACTCGGCGAACGAGCCGAGGAACGACTCCCGCGGCCTCGCGGCCACGGCGGCGAGCGCCACCTTCTCGTGCGCCGCGCACTCGTCGAGGCCCGCGAACCGGTCTACCCCGACCAGCCTGCTGCCGCGCCTGCGCACGGCCCCGCCCTCCACCGCGAGGTGGACCAGCCGGTCCAGCCCGGGCAGCTGCCGAGCCGACCGGATACCCGTCGCGTCATCGCCGGTGTCGAGCGCCGCGACGAGGTGGCGGGCGTCGGCGAGCTGCAGGTTGCCGTTCGAGGTGAGCGGCCGCCCGGGCGGGGCGCAGTACTCGGCCAAGCCACGCAGCTTCTGCATGACCGGCGCTGCGCGGGCCGCGGCCCGCCGCTCGTCCTCGGCCGGGATCCGCACCGGTGGGATCTGCGGGACCTCGGCGTCGCCCGCCCCGAACGCGGGGGCGCCCATCGCGCGGACGAAGTCGTCGGCGTTGCGCTCGCAGTGTTCCCGGACGGCGGCCGGCGCGGCGCTGCCCGGCGCGAGCAGGCCGGTCTCGGCGAGGTACTCCACGAACGCCGCCACGGAGACCGGGATCTCGGCGCAGGTCTCGGGCGGTGCCAGTACCTTGCGCGGGCACCACTCGAGCAGGAACTCGTCCACGTCGCGGACCGACCAGTGGTCGAGCCTGCCGTCGGCGTAGCCCCACTTCCAGTCCATCAGCAGGCCCGCGTCGTTCGGGTCGCCGGGGACGGCGTGGTCGTCGAGCCACTGCGCGAACCCCTCGCCGAGCTCGTCGCGCCTCCGGTGGTAGGCGTCCTCGTCCTGCGCGCCGAACGTCATCCGCATCGCGGCAGTGTTCCGCACGACGAGCCGAAAAGCAGCCCGGCGTGCACTTGTGGATAACTTCGCCCGCTCGGGCGCGGACCGTCCGGGCTCGCGGGCATCGTCGGTGCCATGACGAACCTCATCGACGGCCGCCACTTCGGCCGCCACTTCGACCGCCACTTCGACCGCCACGTCGAAGACAGCGAGGACCTGTTCGACGACCGGGACACCGGCGACGGCTCCGCCCGCTTCGGAGGCCGCCCGCCGGCGCTGATCCTCTCGCCCGAGCAGCGGGTGGCGCTCGCGCGCGTGCTCCTGTCCGCCGACCGCGACCCGACGCTGCGGGTGGCGCGCGGGTGGGCGAGCCAGGCAGGCGCGGGCCTCGACTGGTACCGGCTGGGACGCCAGTTCAGGCGTGGCGGCGGCTTCGGCGATGGCGAGGCGCTGATGAACGTGCTCCCCGACGGGGCCGACCGGTTGGACGGCGCCGACGCGACCGGGCCGGGTCGAGCGCGCGGCCGTGCGCGGGCTGTGCCTAATGTGAGGCGGTGGAGCGGTCGTTCGCGGCCTACGGCGTCTCGCACTGGGCGGTGCTGGGCGTGCTGTCCGCCGGGGTGGGTGTGCTCGCCTGGTTCGGGGGCCGGTACCGGGGCCGCCCCGGCGTGGAGCGGCTGGGGCGGGTGTTCGCCGTGGTGCTGGTCGCCTTCCACGTCCCGATCCAGGTCTACGACCTCACGCCCGCGCGTTTCGACATCGAGCACTCGCTGCCGTTCCAGGTCTCCGACCTGTCCTGGATGGCGGCCGCCGTCGCGCTGTGGTTCCGGAAGGAGTGGGCGTATGCGTTGACCTACTACTGGGGGCTCACCCTCGTCCCTCAGGCGCTGCTCACGCCGGCGCTGAACGGGCCGGAGTTCCCGAGCATCGACTTCATCAGCTTCTGGGGACAGCACCTGCTGGTCGTGTGGGCCACGGTCTACCTGACCTGGTGGCTCGGGCTGCGCCCGAGCTGGCGGGGCTTCGGCCTCGCGGCGGTGGTGACCGTCTGTTGGGGCCTGGTGATGCTGGGCTTCAACGCGGTGGCCGGCACGAATTACCTGTTCGTGAGCCGCAAACCCGACAACCCGTCCCTGCTCGACCTGATGGGGGACTGGCCCTGGTATCTGGGGGTCGAGCTGGTCGTCGGGCTGGCCGCGTGGGCGCTCCTGACCTGGCCGTGGACCCGCGGGGCGCGGGCCGGGGCCCGCACGGTGGAGCCCGCCGCGGAGTAGTCCTCCCGGCGGTTCCGGGGTCGCCCGTGTGGCGGACGTCGCGCTAGATCACGTATCAGGCTCGGTATCGCCCGAATCGCTCTCCGTGACCGATCGCCGGTGGTTCAATCGATCGGGTTTCACGAACGGGGGGTGCATTTGGGCGCGGACTGGTCGACGGACGTCATCGCGGACGTCGAGCGGTGGAGCGCCGAGGACGGTGCGGACGGGTGCCCGGCGGCGTGGGTGCACCTGGGTGTGGCCGACCCCCGCGAGGACGGCCTGCTCGCGCTCGGCGGGCGCGACCTGCGCGTGGACGTCCGCGACCCGTGTCTGTCCGGGGAGAAGGGGCCGGAACACGAGCAGTACTACCCGGTCGAGGCGGTGCACGACGAGGACGGTCTGCTCGTGCTGCGCCCGCCGTCGGACTTGCCCGAGCGCAGCCGGCACGTGTGGGTGCGCACGGCGCCGGTGCTCGACGGCCTGCTCGACGGCTTGCGCGTCGCGGGGGAGGCGCCGCTCGCGCGGGCGCTGGCGGAGCGGCGGCTCGGTGCGGCGCCGTCGGCGGGCGCGGCCGGGCAGGCCGGCGACCAGCCCGATCCGGTGCGGGGGTGCCTCGGACCCGGGCTGCGCGTGGTCTGGGCACCACCGGGCTCGGCGCACGCGCTCGCCCGCGCGGTCGCGGCGCTGGTCGACGACGGCAAGCGGGTGCTGCTGGTCGCGCCGTCGGAGGCCGCGGTCGACGACGCGGTGCGCGTTGTCGCTCGGCGGATGGCGGCGCGGGACGTCGCAGTGGTCCGGGTCGGGGCCGAGCCGCCGCTCGCCGCCGCGCAGGTCACGTGCGACGCGGAGGCGGAGCGGGCTGCGGCCGCTGCGGAGTCGGCGGAGGTCGATCCGGCCGGCGGTGCGGTGTGCGGCGTCGTCGGGCGGGTGCCGCCGGGGGATGGCGTCGTGGTTCGGGGTGGGGCCGAGCCGGGGCGGCCGGTCGCGGAGGGCGAGGTGGGCGAGGAGGGGGTTGCGGCTGCGGCCGAGTCGGCGGAGGTCGATCCGGTCGGCGGTGCGGTGTGCGGCGTCGTCGGGCGGGTGCCGCCGGGGGACGGCGTCGTGCGGGGCGGCGGCGAGCCCGAGCGGCCCGCCGCCGCGGCGGCAGCACTCGAGGTGGAGGAGGAGCGCGCGGCGGTCGCGGCGGAGCTCGCGGAGCTCGACGCGATCGACACCGAGATCGGGCGGCTCGAGGCGGAGCTCGCCGACTTCGACGAGGAGGCCTACCGCGCCGCCGTGGCCCGGGTGGCCGCGGAGCGCGACCTCGCCGACCTGCGCCCGCGCCTGCGGGCGGCCGAGGCCGCGGCCGAGGACGCCCGCCGGGCGGTGGTCGCCGCGACCACCGAGCTGAGGGAGGCGCTGGACGCGCAGGCCGGGCTCGTCGAGGTGCGTGAGGCGTTCGAGGCCGAGCGCCGGGCCGTCGAGGGGCTCGCCGTGCTCGAGCAGCGGCAGCGGGCGCTGATCCAGGGGCGGGCCGCGCTCGAGGAGGCGGGGCGGGGCAGCGGGTGGCGCGGGCGTCGCCGGCTCCGCCGCCAGGTCGCCGCCGCCGAGGCCGAGCTGGTCCGGTTCACAGCGGTGGTGGCGGCGGGGCGGCGCCGCTGGCTGGACGTCCGGCTGCGGGCGCGGGCGGTGATCGGCGAGCGCACCTGGGCCGACGTCGAGGCGGCCGACGAGCGGGCCGCGGCCGCAGCGCGCGCCGTCACCCACGCCGACGAGGCCTACCGGCGGGCCCGCGAGCTGCTGGTCGGGATCCGGCGCGCGGTCGAGGAGGCGGAGGCGTGGGGGCAGGCGACGGACGAGGACCGGCGGCTCGTCGCCCGCAGGCTGCTGCATCGCCGGGCGCGGCTGCGCGAGCTGACCGAGCGGCGCGAGAGGGCCGCGGCCCGGCGGCAGGCGCTCGCCGCCCGGCAGGCCGAGCTCGACCAGCGGGCCGGTGCCGAGGAGGCGCGGCTCGTCGGGCAGGCCCGGGTGGTCGCGACGACCCTCGCCCGGGCGCGGTTGCACCCGGCGCTGACGAGCGCCGAGTTCGACGCCGTCCTCGTCGACGGGGCGGGCGTCGCCGCGCTGCCCGAGGTCCTGGTCGCGCTGTGCGGGGCGACCGAGACGGCCGTGCTGTTCGGGCACACCCCGCTCACCGGTTTCGCGACGGGCTTCTCGCACCTGGGGATCGTGTCGGCCGCCGACGCCGCGGCTCGCGAGGGCTGCGTGGTGCTGCCGGACGTCGGCATCCCGGAGCAACGTGCCTGCACCGGAACCGTCCTGGCTCACAACCCCCTGCTCATCGGCGGAGAAGAAGTTAGCCTGGACAAGTGATCCTCACGCGTCGGCGGCACGTCGACCACTGCACGCAGCGCGCCGCGGCCTGTCGCAACTGACGACAGACCGCCGCTGCCCCTGCGTTCTCCCCGAGGTTTCGTCATGGCGACCACTGCCCCTGTTCGCTCGTTCCTCTCGCCCGCGCCCACGTGCGCGGCCCCGCCCGTCCCCGACCCGGCCGCCCCGCCGCAGTGGCGTTCGCTCGCGTCGATCGGCGTGCTGGGCGCTGCGCTGGTCACCTACGTCGGGCTCGCCCACGGCGCCCGGCAGGCGGTGTTGCTCGCGCTCGGCGTCGGGCTGGGGGTGGCGCTCTTCCACTCCCGGTTCGGCTTCACCTCGGCGTGGCGCCAGCTCATCGCCGTCGGCAACGGCGCCGGGCTGCGGGCGCACGCCGTGCTGCTGGGGACGACGGCCACGCTGTTCGCGCTGATCATCGGCACGGGCACCGGCCTGTTCGGGTCGGAACCCTCCCCGTCGGCCGGGCCGATCGGGGTCGGGCTCGTGCTGGGCGCGTTCTTGTTCGGGCTCGGCATGCAGCTCGGCGGCGCGTGCGCCTCCGGCACGCTGTTCGCGGTCGGTTCCGGGCAGAGCACGATCGTGCTCACGATGTTCGGCTTCATCGCGGGCTCGGTGCTCTACACCTGGGCCTACCCGCTGGTCGCCGACCTGCCGGCGCTGCCGGCGGTCGTGCTGGCCGACCACATCGGCTGGTTCGGGTCGTGGGTGGTGACGATCGCGGCGCTGGTCGCCGTCGTCGCGGTCACCCGGGCCGTGCAGGCCCGCCGCAACCCGCCGCCCACCGGCGTCCCGCCGACGGCGCGGGGCGCGGCCCGGATCCTGCGCGGCTCGTGGCCGATGTGGGTCGGCGCGGTGGCGCTGGCCGTGCTCGGCGCGGGCGTGCTGCTGGTCTCGGGTGGCGCATGGGGCGTCACGAGCGCGTTCGCGCTGTGGGGCGCCAAGGCGCTGCAGGCGATCGGCCTGCACCCGGAGACGTGGGCCTACTGGCAGCAGCCCGCCCAGGCGAAGGCGCTCGCCGGCCCGGTGCTCGCCGACAAGACCTCGCTCACCAACATCGGGATCATGATCGGTGCGGCCGTGGCGGCCACCGCGGGCGGAGCGTGGGTGGTGCACCGCTCGATCCCGTGGCGCACGGCGCTCGCCGCGGTGCTCGGCGGCATCGTCATGGGCGTCGGGGCCCGCTTGGCCAGCGGCTGCAACATCGGCGCGTACCTCGCCGGCATCGCGTCGGGCAGTCTGTCCGGCTGGATCTGGGGCCTCGCCGCGCTCGCCGGGACGTGGGTCGGCCTGCGCGCGAGGAGCGCGTTCGGGCTGGCCAACCCGAAGCCGTCGGACTCGGTCTGCTGATCCGGTTCGTCAGTGCGCCATCGGGCGGTCGGCGCCGCCCGATGGCTTCCCCGAGCGCAGGAACAGGGCGAGGACCACGCCGGCCAGCGTGAGCGAGCCGGCGATGAAGAACCCGCTGCTGTAGGCCGCGGCCTGCACCTGCGCGGCGACCTCCTGGTACAGCGACACCAGCCCGGTGGGTCCCTGCTGCTGCAGCTCGGTGAGCTGCGTGTTCGACCCGGCCTCGAGCAGGCTGGACCGGTCGGCGAGGAACTGCGCGCTGTTGTCCTGGATCAGCGCGGTCATCATGGCCAGGCCCAGCGCCGAGCTCACCCGCTGGGTGAGGGTGTTGAACGCGCTGCCGCTGTCGGAGACCTGCCGCGGGAGGACCGACAGCCCGCCGGTCATGATCGGCATCATGCCCAGGGCCATCCCGACGGCCATGACGACCATCCCGAGGATGAGCTCGCCACGGGTGATGTCGACGTTGATCCGCGACAGCAGCAGGATGCCGGTGCCGACCAGCGCGAGCCCGACGGCGGCGGGCCAGCGCGCCCCGATCTTGTCGTAGAGCAGGCCGGCGAACGGCATGAGCAGCGCCATCGCGACGGCCTGCGGCAACAGGGTCAGGCCGGTGTTCAGCGGCGTCCAGCCCTGCGCGTCCTGCAGGAACGACGGGACGTAGAACAGCACCGCGAACAGCCCGATCGACATCGCGCTGATCAGCAGGAGCGAGTTGACGTACGGCCAGTACCGGAACACCCGCACGTCCAGGACGGGGTGCTCGACGTGCAGCTCGACCACGATGAACAACGCCATGAAGACGGCCGCGGCGAGGAACAGCATCACGGTGCGGTAGTCGCTCCAGCCCCAGTTGTCCCCCTCCTCGAGCGCGAGCAGCAGGGAGAACAGGCTGGTGGCGATGCAGCCGAACCCGACGAAGTCGAACGGCCTGCTCTTCTCGGCCGGGAACCGCGTCAGCCAGATCGCGGCCGCGATCGCGCCGAGCACCCCGACCGGCACGTTGATCAGGAAGATCATGCGCCAGTTCGTGTGCTCGACGAGGTACCCGCCGAGCGTCGGGCCGATGCCCGGCGCGACCACGATGCCGAGCCCGTACATGCCCATCGCGGCGCCGAGCCGCTCCTTGGGCACGATGCGGAACAGGATCGTCATGCACGTGACCGGCAGGACGCCGCCCGGGATGGCCTGCAGGATCCGGAACCCGATCAGCGCGCCCAGCCCGTTGGCGATGGCGCACAGCAGCGACGCGATCGTGAACAGCACGATCAGCGCGACGTAGAGGCGCTTGAGCCCGAACCGGGCGCCGAGCCACGCGCTGGCGGGCACCATGACGCCCTCGGTGAGGCTGTAGGCGGTGCTGATCCACTGGATCTCCTCGATGCTCGCGCCGAGGTCCCTGCGGATCGAGGGGATCGCGACGTTCACGATGCTCAGGTCGAGCACCGACATGAACATGCCGGTGATCAGCACGGCGAGCGGGAGGCCCCAGCCCGTCGCCGGGGGAGCGGGTGGTTCCGGAGGGGCCGAGGGCTCGGCAGGCCGGGCCGGTCGGGCGCCGTTCGTGCGTCGCCCGTCCGCCGAGGCGTCGGCGGGGACGTCCGCGCGCACGAGCTCGTCGTCCAGCGACTTGGTCATGAACTAGCCCCTCGAGACCAACAGGTGGGTGCCGCGCGACGCTGCCCGACGGAAGGCGGGGTCCTCCCCGGAGAACTGCGGACACTGTACTCGCGTAACCGGAGGGGTCGCCACGTTTTGTCGATATAATCACGGCCGATGACCGCCCCTCCCGCCGGCAGGCCCGGGATGCGCAGCGACGCCCGCCGCAACCGGCGCCGCCTGCTGGAATCCGCCCGGGAGGTGATGCGCGAGCAGGGCCTCGACGCCTCGCTGGGGGAGATCGCGCGGCGGGCGGGGGTGGGCAACGCCACGCTCTACCGCCACTTCCCCACCCGGGAGGCGCTGTACGAGGCGGTCTTCGTCGAGTACGGCGGCGACCTGGAGGCGATCCGCGAGCGCGTGCTCGCCATCCCCGACGCGTGGGCGGCGTTGCGGGCGTGGCTCGAGGAGACCGGCACCGCCTTCGCCGGCGACAAGGCGTTCGCCGACGCGGTCACCCGCGGGATGGGCCAGTCGCCCGCGCTCACCGCGCTCTGCACGCGTGCGCTCGACCTCACCGAGACCCTGTTCCGCAACGCCCAGCGCCAGGGCGTCGTCCGGCCCGACGCCGATTTCACCGATCTCGTGGTCGTCCTGTACTCGCTGCAGCGGGTCGTCGCCGCGACCGCGCCGGTCGCCCCCGACGCGTGGCGGCGCCACCTCGCGATCGCGCTGGACGGCCTGCGGGCCCGGGAGGGTAGCGCGCTGCCGCCGGTGGCGATCACGCTCGACCAGCTCGTCGCGATCGGGGAGCTGCCGCAGGTCCACACGCCCGCCGGGCGCGCCCCCGCCGGCGAGCCGGCCGTCCCCGCGGCGGCTGAGCCCGGTCGGGCGATCAGCGACGAGCTGTGGGAGCTCATCGAGCCGGCGCTGCCCCCCGCGGGTCGGAGGGGACGGCCCGGGCGCGACCACCGCCAGGCCCTCGAGGCGATCTTCTGGCGCTACCGCACCGGCTGCGCGTGGCGCGACCTGCCGGCCGAGTTCGGCCCGTGGCAGGCGCTGTGGCGGCGCCACCGCCGGTGGGCCGCCGAGGGCGTCTACCACCGGATCGTGCAGCGCCTGGCTCAGATCTAGCGGACCAGGGTCACCGCGCAGCGGTGCGGCGGGCGTGGTGGCGGCTCACCTTGGTCCGGTTCCCGCAGCGGCGCATCGAGCACCACTGCCGGTTGCGGGCCGGGGAGCGGTCGAGGAAGCGCAAGCCGCACCGCTCGTGCGCGCAGATCCGCACCTGCCCGAGCGCCCCGGCGGCGACCAGCGCCACCGCGTCTGCCGCGACGAGGGCGAGCGCGCGGTCCGCACCGTCGGCCGCGGGCGGGACGTCCGCGTGCAGCCGGCCGTCGGCGTCCAGCCGCAGGCGGGCGGGTGGCGGCACCGCGCGCCGGGCCCACCCGTCGACGACGGCGACGTCCTCGGCGCGCGGCTGGGCGGCGCGCAGCACCCGGTCGACCGCCTCGCGCAGCTCGCGCGCCGCGGCGAGCAGATGCGCGTCGACCTCGACCGGGTGGTCGACCAGCTTGGCCGCGTGCAGCCACTCGGCGAGGTCGGCGGGGGTGGCGAGCAGCTCGCGCGGGCTTGCCGACCAGCGGTCCCGCAGCGTGTTGACCAGGTCGAGGCAGGGCCTGCCCCCGTGCCAGATCCAGTCCTGCCGCATGCGGCCATCCTCCTGCTAGCTTCTAACCACCTTAGATGGTTAGGAGGCGGGAGTGGGGAGAGTGACCGTCGTCGACGGGCTGCGCGTGCACTACGAGATCGCGGGGTCGGGTCCGCCCGTCGTGCTCCTGCACGGCTGGCCGCAGACCTCGCACTGCTGGCGCCACGTCCTGCCGCGGCTCGCCGAGCGCCACACCGTGATCGCGCCGGACCTGCGTGGCTACGGCTTGACCGACAAGCCGGTCGGCGGCTACGACAAGCGCACGATGGCCGCCGACGTGAGCGGCCTGGTCCGGGCGCTGGGGTTCGATCAGGTGGCGGTGGTCGGGCACGACCGGGGTGCGCGGGTGGCGCACCGGTGGGCCCTCGACCGCCCCGACGAGGTCGACCGGCTCGTCCTGCTGGACATCGTCCCGACGCGGGCGATGTTCCGCGGCGACACGACCGTCGCCCGCGGCTACTGGCACTGGCTGTTCCACCTGCAGCCCGACCTGCCGGAGCTCTTGGTCGGCGATCGCGTCGAGGAGTACCTGCGGTGGTTCTTCGAGCGGTGGACGCTGCACCGCGCGGCCGTCGAGGACGCCGTCGACCACTACGTCGCCGCGTTCCGGCGTCCGGGTGCCCTGCGGGCGGGCTTCGACGACTACCGGGCCACGTTCCCCGACGACGTGGCGCACGACGACGAGGACGCCGAACGCGGGCACCGGCTGCGTGCGCCGCTGCTCGTGCTGTGGGGCGAGGCGGGCCTGCCCGCGGGGCTCCCCGTGGTGGAGATCTGGCGGGAGTACGCCGACGACGTGCGGGGTGAGGCCCTGCCCGGGTGCGGGCACTTCGTGCCGGAGGAGCGGCCCGACCTGCTGGTCGAGCACCTCTCGGGGTTCCTGCGCTAGGCCGGCTTGCGGGCGAGCAGCACGCCCCGGTCGCCCGCGGTCGGCCGGTGCTCGACGTCGACGAACCCGACGCGCTCGGCCATCTCGGCCAGCTCGCGCACCGACCAGCACTTGCCCGGCGTGGAGTGCATCAGCAGCACCGAGTACTCGGCCACCGGGAGCGGGCCGCGCTTGTCCGCGTCGATGTGGGTGTCGTGGTCGAGCAGCCACCCGCCGGGGGCGAGCGCCGCGAACGACGCCGCCATGAGCCGCTCCACCCGCGGGGCGTCCCAGTCGTGCAGGACGTGCGAGTACAGGTGTGCGTCGAACCCGGTGGGCAGCGGGTCGGTGAACATGTCGCCGGTGATGACGTCGATGCGCTCGGCGAGCCCGCGCGCTCGCAGGAGGGTGCGCGCGGCCGCGTCGACCGGCTCCCGCTCGAACACCGCGGCCCGGGCGGCGCCGCGGTCGGCGAGCACGGCGGCCGCGTAGACGCCGGAGCTGCCCGCGACGTCGAGCAGCGCCGCGATCTCCAGGTCGCCGACGGCGGCGGCGAGCGCGGGCGCGAGGAAGGCGCCCCGCGCGTCCATGGCCGCGGTGATCCGTTCGGCGAAGGCCGGGTCGTCGAGGCGGCCCGACCAGTCCTGGTCGGCGCCCGCGCCTGCGCTCGCCCACGCCGCGGACGTGCCGGTGCGCAGCACGTGCGCGAGCTCGCGGGCGGCGGGCCGCTCGGCCAGCGAGCCGTAGTAGGCGCGCAGGTCGTACGGGGACCCCGCCGCGAGGTGCGCGCGGCCCAGGTCGGTGAGCTCGATCCGGTCGTCGGCGTCGAGGTCGCGTTCGACGAGGCCGAGGGCGGCGCAGTAGGTCAGCAGCACGTCGGCGGGCCGTTCGGCGAGCCCCAGCTTCGCGCACAGCTCGGCGGCGGGGACCGGGCCGTGCGCCGCCAACCAGGTGAAGAGGTCCAGCTCCGCGACGGCGGCGATGAGGAGGTCGCCCGCGTAGACGCCGTCGCGCACCCGGTAGAGGACGGTCGGGTCCGGGACGTCGATCACGACCGTCGACGTTAACCGGTGGCCGCGCGCAGCTGTGCGTAGCGCCGCTTGAGGGCCCGGTCCTTGTTGATCGGGTTCTGCGCCTCGTCCGGCTCGATCCCGGCGGCCACGGCGATGCGGTTCATCCGGCCGAGCATGCGGACCAGGTGGGCGATCCGGGCCTCGTCGGCGTCGACCGGCCGGGTCAGACCCGCAGCGAGCGCGAGGGTGCGCTCCACCCACATCGTCTCGGCGTGCAGCCCGGCCTCCTGCAGCACGCCGCGCAGCCGCTTGCCCAGCTCGCGCGACGGCAGGTCGCGCCACCCGGCGAGGGTGCGGGCGTCGACGGGGAACAGGCGCCCGTGGTCGCGCAGATAGATCAGCTCGAGCGCGTAGGCGTGGCCGTAGGCGCAGTAGGTGCAGCCGTTGTGCAGCGAGATCGCGACGGCGGCCAGGTGCGTGCGCACGGGGCCGAGCACGTGCAGGGTCCACAGCAGGCGGGGCATGTTGGCCGCGAACCACGCCAGCGAGCGCCAAGGCCCCAACGTGCCGACGATGTGCGGGAGCATGCGCGGCGCGAAGCCCCACATCACCCGGCACATGGCCTGCAGCGTCCGGGTGACGATCCGCTCGGCCTCGCCGTGCGCCATCCGAACTCCTCACGACAGGTGATCGGTAGGTTACCGAACGACAGGCGCCGCAGGTAGAGGTCGTCCATGGTCGTTTGCTGAGGTCAGCGGCGCGCACCCTCAAGTCGATCTTCGACTTACCTGTCGTAAGTGCACTTACGATTCGTTGGTCTGCTCGCGTGGACGCCACCGACGCCGCGTTCTGTCCGCGCTACCACAAGGCCGTCGAGGTCGTCGGCAGGCGGTGGACCGGCGCGATCCTGCGCGCGATGCTGCTCGACGTCACCCGGTTCGCCGACCTGCGCGACGTCGTCCCGGGCCTGTCCGACCGGATGCTCAGCGAGCGGCTCGAGGAGCTGCAGGAGGAAGGCATCGTCGAACGGGTCGTCCACGCCGAGACGCCGGTGCGCGTCGAGTACCGGCTGACCGAGAAGGGGCGCGAGCTGCACGACGCGGTCTACGCCCTGAGCCGGTGGGCCGATCGCTGGATCCCGCTGGAGGAGACGGCATCCACCTGATCCACCTCCCCACCTGACCCCAACACCGTGACCGCCGACGGGGAGTCCCCCGCCGGCTGAGCGCACCCGTCCCTGCAACCCGCCGGGCCGCGCGGGTCGATCCGTGCTGCCCGGAGAACGGAGCCCGGCATGTCAGCGACGACCCACGAGACCGAGCGCCCGACGCCGTGGATGTGGCTCGGCTCCTCACCGTCTCGGTCGGCATCTTCGCCATGATCACCGCGGAGCGGCTGCCCGTCGGTCTGCTCCCGGCGATCGCGGCCGAGCTGGGCGTGTCCACCGGCACCGCGGGCCAGACCGTCACCGCCCCGGGGTGATCGCCGCGTTCGCGTCCATCCTCGTGCCGCTGCTGGTCGGCCGGCTGGACCGGTGCGTGCTGCTCGCCGTCCTGCTCGCGGTGATGGCGGCGGCGAGCCTGGTCTCGGCGCTCGCCCCCGCGTACGGGGTGCTCATCGGCTCGCGGGTGCTCGTCGGGATCACGATCGGCGGGTTCTGGGCGATCGCGGGGAGCCTGGCGATGCGGCTCGTCCCCGGCCCGTCCGTCCCGCGGGCGATGGTGCTGGTCTTCGGCGGGGTGAGCGTGGCGGCGGTGCTCGGCGTGCCGGCCGGGACGATCCTCGGCGATTGGCTGGGGTGGCGCGCGGCGTTCGGCGCGCTCGCGGCGCTGTCGGCCGCCGTCCTCGTCGCGGCGCTCGTGTTCCGGCCCCGCCTGCCCGCCGCTGAGCCGGTGCGCCCGCGCGCCGTGGTGGCCCAGCTGCGCAACCCCGCGCTGGTGGCGGGCATCGTCGCCACCGCACTGCTGGTGACGGGCCACTACGGCGCCTACACGTTCGTCAGCTCTGCGCTGCTCGACATCTCCGGGGTCGCCGGGGCGCTCATCGGCGTGCTCCTGCTGGGCTACGGCGTGCTGGGGCTGGTGGGCAACCTGCTCGCCGGGCCGCGGGCGGCGCGCGTACCCGGGCGCGTGGCGGCGGTGATCGGCGTCGGCATCGGCGCGACCCTCGCCCTGTTCCCGCTGGTGGGCGCGACCCCGTGGGGCGGGGCGGCGCTGCTTCTGGTGTGGGGCCTGGCCTACGGCGGGGCGCCCGTGACGCTGCAGACCTGGGTGATGGCGGCCGCGGCTTCGTGTTCAACCTCGCGATCGCGCTCGGCGCCGCGGCGGGCGGCGTGGTGGTGGACGCACCGGGCGTGCCCAGCGTGCCGTGCTGTGGTTCGCCGCGGTGCTGGTGCTGCTCGTCCTGGTGACGGTGCGGCGGGCGCCCGCCACGCCGGGCGGCCTGTCGCGGTCGTGACCGGACCGGTCGCTATGGTCGACGAGCCCGGGAAGGCCTGCGAGCACGCGGAGGCACCAGTGACAGCGCCGGACGCATCCGCCCCCGCCGTCGGCCGCGTGGTCGGCACGGAGGACTCCACACCGCTGCAGTTCAGCGTTGCCCTCGCGCCCGAGCAGTACCTGCAGCTCGACGACGTCGTGGTCACCGTCCGCCCGGTCCCGGGGATCGGGCCGGTGCTGACCGCGGGCGTCGTCACGGAGGTGCGGGCGCGGCACGAGGGCGCGACGTTCGGCTCCGACGTCTTCCTGATCGCCGACGGCGTGCTGCCCGCCCAGGTGCAGGAGATCGCCGAGGTGACCACCACGCGGGTGGAGCCGGAGTGCTACGTCCCGCCGACGCCCGGGTCGATCGCCACCCGCGCCACCGGCGAGGAGCGGGCGCGGGCGCTGTACTTCGACCAGATGGACCTCAAGGTCCCGGTCGGGCTCGGCCGCGACGGCGACCCGATCTACCTCAACCTCGAGTTCCTCGACGGCACCCGCGGCGGGCACGTCTCGATCAGCGGCATCTCCGGCGTCGCGACCAAGACCAGCTTCGCGCTGTTCCTGCTCTACTCGATCTTCCGCAGCGGCGTGCTCGGGCGCCGCTCGGTCAATGCGAAGGCGCTGGTGTTCAGCGTCAAGGGCGAGGACCTGCTGTTCCTCGACCACGCCAACACCAAGCTCGACGAGGACCTGGTGTCGGCCTACGCGACGCTGGGGCTGCCCGCGGGGCCGTTCCCGTCCGCCGGGTTCTTCGCCCCGCCCACCCCCGACGACCTGTCGGGCCGCCCGTACGTCTCCGGGCGCACCAGCGGGGTCAGCGCGTTCTGGTGGACGCTCGCCGAATTCTGCGCCGAGGAGCTCCTGCCCTACGTCTTCGCCGACGCCGAGGACGAGCGCAACCAGTACACGATGGTGATCCACCAGGTCGCGGGCCGGCTGCGCCGGGAGGCGACGCCGGTGGGCGACGGCGGGGTCCTCATCGGCGGGCAGGTGCTGCGCACCTACGACGACCTGGTCGAGTTCATCTCCGACCGCCTCACCGACGAGGACGAGCGGCGCGACTGGGCGGGCCCGGTCACCGGCACCGGCACGATCAACGCGTTCCTGCGCCGGCTGCGCTCGAGCCTCAAGCCGCTGCGCACGATCGTCCGCGGCGACCTGCCCGACACCCCGGGCCGGCGGGTCAGCACCGACGGCGCGCAGGTGACGGTGGTGGACCTGCACAACCTGCCCGAGCGGGCGCAGCGGTTCGTCGTGGGTGTGGTGCTCGCGTCGGAGACCCGCAAGAAGGAGGCCGCCGGGCCGGGCGGGCTGCTGTTCACGATGCTCGACGAGCTGAACAAGTACGCCCCGCGGGAGGGCTCCAGCCCGATCAAGGAGGTGCTGCTCGACATCGCCGAGCGCGGCCGCTCGCTGGGCATCATCCTGATCGGCGCGCAGCAGACCGCGAGCGAGGTCGAGCGGCGGATCGTGTCCAACTCCTCGGTGAAGGTGGTCGGCCGGCTCGACCCCGCCGAGGCCGGCCGCCCGGAGTACGGGTTCCTGCCGCCGTCGCAGCGGCAGCGCGCCACGCTGGCCAAGCCGGGCACGATGTTCGTCTCGCAGCCGGAGATCCCGGTGCCGCTGGCCGTCGAGTTCCCGTTCCCGGCGTGGGCCACCCGGCTCTCGGAGTCGGCCGGACCGCCGCCCGCGGCCACCAACGGGCACGCGAACCGCGCGCGCGACCCGTTCGCCCGGCTCCCCGCGGCGCCCGCCGACGATGACGACGCGCCGTTCTGACGGGGCGCGGACCCGTCAGATCGTCTCCCAGAGCCCGAGCGTGTTGCCCTCGGGATCGGTGCAGTAGGCGTAGGCGCCCATCCCGGGGACCTCGGTGCGTTCCCGGACCACCTGGCCGCCGGCGGCCTTGACCTGCTCGAGCGCCTGGTCGATCGACTCGACGTCGATGGTCAGCACCGGGGTCGGCGTCTCGCTGCTGCGCGGCACGAGGCCGCCGTTGACCGCCCCGGGCGTGACCGGCATCTGGTTCTCGTCGACCTCGGTGGTCCGGGCGAACGTGTAGTCCATCCCCGGCATGTCCTCCAGCTGCCAGTCGAAGACCGAGCGGTAGAACTCCTTCGCCCGGGCCACGTCATCGGCGGGGATCTCGAAGTGCACGACGCTGCGCATGCGTCGCTTCTACTCCTGTCCGTCCGGCGGGGACAGGTCCGTTCAGCCGGTTGACGCGCCCGACACGCCGGGGTGAGCGCCCTCTCGGCGCACGCGAACGTCTGTTCGGCCGACGCACCGGCGCGCGTCCCCGGCCCCGCCGGGAACCGCCCTTACGATCCGCTCGATGCGACTGCTGCACACGGCCGACTGGCACGTCGGCAAGACGCTCAAGGGCCGCTCGCGGCTCGAGGAGCAGGAGCAGGTGCTCCGCGAGATCGTCGGCATCGCGCGGGAGCACGAGGTCGACGCGGTCCTCGTGGCGGGCGACCTGTACGACACGGCGGCACCGTCGGCCCCGGCCCAGCAGCTGGTCGTGCGCACGCTCATGGGGCTCGCTCGCGACGGCGCCGAGGTCATCGCGATCGCCGGCAACCACGACCACCCCGCCGCGATCGACGCCTATCGGCCGCTCGCGGGCGCCGCGGGCATCACGCTGGTCGGCGCGCCGCGCCCGGCCGCCAGGGGTGGGGTCGTGGAGTTCACCGCGAAGTCGACGGGGGAACGGGGCGTCGTCGCGGTGCTGCCGTTCGTGTCCCAGCGCTACGCGGTGCGCGCCGCCGAGCTGGTGGCCAACACCCCCGCGGAGAACACCGGGGCCTACGACCAGTTCCTGCGCGACATCCTCGCCGCGCTGACCGCCGGGTTCCGCGACGACTCGGTCAACCTGGTGATGGCCCACCTCACCGTGCTCAACGGCGTGTTCGGCGGCGGCGAGCGCGCCGCCCAGTCGATCTTCGAGTACGCGGTGCCCGCCACGATCTTCCCGATCGAGGCGCACTACGTCGCCCTCGGCCACCTGCACCGCCGGCAGCGCATCGACGCACCGTGCCCGGTGCACTACAGCGGCGCGCCGCTGGCGGTCGACTTCGGCGAGCAGGACAACACCCCCGTCGTCTGCCTCGTCGAGGCCTCGCCGGGAACGCCCGCGCAGGTCACCGACATCCCGATCACCTCGGCGCGCAGGCTGCGCACCGTCCGCGGCACGGTCGCCGAGCTGGCGGCGCTCGCCGACGGGGTGGGGGACGACTTCCTGCGCGTCTGGGTGCGCGAGCCGGCCCGCGCCGGGCTGCGCGAGGAGGTGGTGGAGCTGCTGCCCAACGCCCTCGAGGTGCGGATCGACCCCGAGTTCTCCGCGCCCGTCGCCGCACCCCGCCCGTCCGCGGGGCCCGACCGCACGCCCTCGCAGCTGTTCCGGGAGTACCTCGACACCCGCGGGGTCAGCGACCCGCGGGTCGAGCAGCTGTTCGCCCGGCTGCACGACCGCGTGACGGGAGCGAGCTGATGCGCCCGGTCCTGCTGGAGATGACGGGCTTCGGCTCGTTCCGCGAGCCCACCACCGTCGACTTCACCGGCGCCGACTACTTCGCCCTCGTCGGGCCCACCGGCGCGGGCAAGTCCACGGTGATCGACGCGATGACGTTCGCGCTGTACGGGTCGGTGCCGCGCTGGGACAACGCCCGCACCGTCGCGCTCGCGCTCGCACCCACGATCAACCGCGGCACCGTCCGGCTGGTGTTCGACGTCGGCGGCGACCGCTACGTCGTGGCGCGGGAGCTGCGCCGGGCGGCGAGCGGCGGGGTGTCCGTGCGCGGGGCGCGGCTGGAGAAGCTGCGCGACCCGTCCGGCACCGGCGCCGCCGATGAGGAGAGCGAGCCGCTCGCCGACGGCGCGGGCCCGGTCACCAAGGCCGTCGAGGAGCTGCTCGGGCTGCCGTTCGGCGACTTCTGCACGTGCGTGGTGCTGCCGCAGGGCGAGTTCGCCGAGTTCCTGCACACCGAGCCGCGCAAGCGCCAGGAGAAGCTGGTGCGCATCCTCGGGCTCGGCGTCTACGACGTCATCGCGCGTGAGGCCAACAGCGAGGCCGCGGCCCAGCGCCAGCGCGCCGAGGTGCTCACCGAGCAGCTCGCCGGCTACGCCGACGCCACCGAGGAGGCCGAGCGGGAGGCCGCGGCGCGGGTCGCCGAGCTCGCCGAGCTGGCCGGCCGGGTCGAGGCGGCCGTGCCGGAGCTCGCCGCGGCGTCGGCCGCGCTGGAGTCGGCCGAGGCCGGGGCCGCGCAGCTGCGCGCCGAGCGGGACCGGCTCGCCGCGCTCACCGTGCCCGACGGCCTGGCCGACCTCGACGCCCGGTACCGCAGCGCCACCGAGCAGCGGGCGAAGGCCGCCGAGCGGGCGGCCGAGGCGGAGGCCGCCGACACCGCCGCCCGGGAACGGCTGGCCGCCGCGCCCGCCCGCGGGCCCCTCGAGCAGGCCCGCCGCGACCACGCCGAGCTCGCCGCGATCCGCGCCGAGTTGCCCGGGGTCCGGGAGCGGCACGAGAAGGCCGCCGCCGCGTACACCACCGCGGCGAACGACGCCGCCGACTCCCGCGCCGGAATGGAGGAGGCCCGCACCGCCCGGGACGCCGCCGCCGCGCTGCTCGCCGAGCGGCAGGAGGTCGTGCGCAGGCTCGAAACCGAGCGCGACGCCCTCCGCTCGCTGTCCGTGCCCGCCGGGCTGGACGCGCTGCAGCAGCGCCGCGCCGCCGCCGACGCGGCCCTCGCCGACGCCACCGTGGCGCTCGCCCGCGCCGAGGACGCCGACACCGCCGCCCGGCAGCGGCTGGCCGCCGCGCCCGCCCGCGGCCCCCTCGAACAGGCGCTGCGGGACCGCCGCGAGCTCGAGCGCGCCGAGCGGGAGCGCACCGACGCCGCTGCGCGTGCCGCCGAGGCCGACCGGGTCGCGGCCGCGGCCGCCGAGGCCGTCGCCGAGGCGCGGCACCGGCTCGACCACGCCCAGGAGCGGCACCGGCTCGCGCTGCGCGCCGACCTCGCCGCATCGCTGCGGCCCGCGCTCGCCGTCGGCGACCCCTGCCCGGTGTGCGCGCAGGCCGTGGCCACCCTGCCGCCGCCCGCCGAGCCCGGTGACGATCTCGGTGCGGCCGAGGAGGCCGTCGCCGCGGCGACCCGCGCGCACGACGACGCCCGCGCGCAGGAGGCCACCGCGATCTCCGCGCGCGAGCGCGCCCGCGCCGAGCTGGAGCGGATCGACGCCGACATCGCGCGCCTGCGGTCCGCGCTCGCCGGGGTGCTGCCCGGTGGCGAGCCGGTCGCCGACGACGGCGGGCTGTTCCCGGTGGGCGGCGTCGACCCGGCCGACACCGGCGGCGCCGAACCACCAGCTCCCGCCGACCTGGAAGCGGCGCTCGCCGACCTCGATCGGCTCGGCCGGGCCGCGGAGGAGGCGGCCGAGGGCGTGCGGGCCGCTCGGCGGGCCCGCGACGCGGCCGCCGCGGCCGTGGAGGAGCTGCGCACCGAGGTCGACGAGGCTGCCGCCCGGCTGCGGGCCGCGCGCGACCCGCTCGTGCCGTTCGGCGCCCCGGCCCCGTCCGACACCGACGTGCTCGCCGGCTGGACCGCGCTCGTCGACTGGGCTCGCGCCGAGAGCGACGCCCGAGACGCGGCGCTGCCCGCCGCCCGGGCCGCCGTCGCCGAGGCCGAGGAGCAGCGCGACACGGCCGAGCGGGCGTTCCGCGCCGCCGAGCGCGCCGCCGCCGAGCGGCACCGCGACGAGACCGCCGCTGCGCGGGCCGAGCAGGAGGCGCGCATCGCCGTCGAGACCGCGCAGCGGCGGGTCGCCCAGCTGGAGGCCGCGCTGCGCGACGCCCCGTCGGACACGGAGGCCGCCGAGGCCCTCGGCGGGCTCGACGCGCTGGAGGCCGCGGTGCGCGACGCCGACGCGCGGCTGCGCACCGCCCGCGCCGAGCTGCGCTCCGCGGACCGCACCGCCGTCGAGGTCGCGTCCGAGGTCAAGGCCGCGTGGGACGCGCTGCGCGCCGCGCGCGACCCGCTCGTGCCGCTCGGCGCACCCGCCGTGGGCGGGGACGAGCTGCTCGCCGCCTGGCAGGAGCTCACCGGCTGGGCGCACCGGGAGGCCGAGGCGCGCGCCGCGCGGCTGGCCGACGCCGCCACCGCCACCGAGGACGCCCGCGTGGCCCGCGACGCGATCGAGCGGCGGATCGCCGACGACCTGGCCGCCCACGGGGTGTCCGCGGCCGCCCCGCTGGGCAGCACGGCACCCGCCGCGGTCGCCGCGGCGCTCGCCGGTGCCAAGTCGGCCCAGGAGCGGGTGGCGGAGCGGCGGGCCGCGGCGGAGCGGATCCGCGCCGACCGCGACGAGGCCGAGTCGGCCCAGCAGGTGGCGAAGCTGCTCGGGCACCTGCTGCGCTCCGACGGGTTCCCGCGCTGGCTCGTCGCCTCCGCGCTCGACGCGCTGGTCGCCGACGCGTCGCGCAGCCTCGCCGAGCTGTCCGGGGGCCAGTTCGCGCTCACCCACGAAGGCGGGGAGTTCCTCGTCATCGACCACACCGACGCCGATGCCCGCCGCCCGGTCAAGACCCTCTCCGGCGGGGAGACGTTCCAGGCGAGCCTCGCGCTCGCGCTCGCGCTCTCGGCCCAGATGTCCGGGCTGGCCGCGCACGGCGCCGCCCGCCTGGAGTCGATCTTCCTGGACGAGGGCTTCGGCACCCTGGACGAGGCCAACCTCGAGGTCGTGGCCGGCACCCTGGAGAACCTGGCCGCGCGCGGCGACCGGATGGTCGGCGTGGTCACCCACGTGCCCGCGCTCGCCGAGCGCGTGCCGGTGCGCTACGTGGTGAGCCGCGACCAGCGCACCTCCCGCGTCGTCCGGGAGTCGCTGTGAGGTTCGCCGTCGACCCGTGGGACCCGTCCTACGGCACCAGCCTGGGCACCGAGCTCGGCGAGTCGGCCGCGCAGGTGGCGCTGGACGTCGAGCTGCCTGCCTCGCAGTGGCGGCCGATCGACCCGGACCCCGCGGTCGCCCCGCCCGAGGCCGTGCTGTTCGTCGACGGGGTGCGCCGGGTCGACGCCCAGGTGTGGGTGGAGGACGGCGGCGCCGAGGCGACGCCCGCCCTGTGCGCCTCCTACGCGGCGGGCGTGGTCTGCTGCTGCCGGGAGCGGGGCGCGCACCTGGTCACCGCGGACGTCCGCCGCGGCCTGTTCACCACCGCCGAGTCCGCGGAGGACGTGCGCACCACGGCCGGGACGTACCGGGCCACGCGCACGGCCGCCCACCCGGACGTCGCGCCCGCGCAGCTGCTCAGCCTCGCCGTGCAGCGCGAGCTGGCCGACGCCGAGCTCGCCGCGGCGGCCGCGGCGCGCGGAGGGCACGGCTCGGCCGACGACCTGCTCGTCGTCGACGGCCCGCTGCGCGGCCGCCAGCACCTGCCCCGCGTGATCGGCTTCGTCAAGACCCACCGCAGCGACTACCTGCCGCCGCAGCTGGGTGGGGTGGTCGCCGCGCTGGGCACCGGCCAGCGCACCCCGGTGTTCCGGCTCGGCAGCTCGTGGGAGCGCCACACCTGGTACCTGCGCCTGCCGTGCCGGCCCGGCGCGCCGTGGGCGGGCATCGTGCGGGTGGAGTGCAGCGCCGACCTCGCCCCGGCGGAGGCCGTCGCGCACGCCGCGCGCAGCCAGGTGACCCTGCCCCGGTTCGCCTCCACGGAGTACAAGGACTCCCGCGCGCCGCAGAACCTGTACCCCATCGCGGGCCTGGAACGGGAGCTGCGCAGACGTCTGGGCGAACCCAACCTGTTGTATCGGGCGCTGCGGAGGGCGGCAGCCGCCTGATCGTGGTTGACGCGGCGTGCCCGGCGCGGAAGCGTGGACCCGGGAAATGCCCGGAAGGGGGTCGCCGTGCAGGAGATGCGAGTGGTCGCGCTCGGCAGGGACCCGATGGCCGTCCAGCCGGTGCTGCTGCTGCAGGAGACCGGGGGACGGCGGCGCGTGCTCCCGGTGTGGGTGGGCGTGCCCGAGGCCACGGCCATCGAGCTCGCCCGCCGTCGGGTCGAGCTGCCCCGCCCGCAGACCCACCAGCTGATCCTCGACGTCGTGCGCTCGTTCGGCCGGGAGTTGCAGCTCGTGCGCATCACGATGCTGCGCGACAGCGTCTTCCACGCCGAGCTCGTCTTCGACGGCGACGTGCGGGTGTCGGCTCGGGTGAGCGACGCCGTGGCGATGGCGTTGCACGTCGACGTGCGGATCGAGGCCGCCGACGCCGTGCTCGACGAGGCGGCGGTGGCCGAGGTGGGTGTGGTCGGGCCCGGGGACGAGGACGACGTGATCGGGGAGGCAGAGGGCGGAACCGGGGAGCCCTTGGCGGAGGACGAGGAGCTGGAACGGTTCCGCCGCTTCCTGGACAACGCCTCGCCGGAGGACTTCGGCAGCTCCAGCTGAACCCGTCCGGCGGCGACCGGCCAGACTGGGGGCGTGCCCGAGCTCCCCGAAGTGGAACGCGCACGCCAGGCGATCGAGGCTGCGCTCGACCGTGAGATCCGCGCCGTCGACGACACCGACGAGTGGGTGTGCCGGCCGCACCGGCCGGGCGACATCGCGCGCGCCCTGGTGGGTGGCCGGCTGGTCGCCGCGCACCGGCGCGGCAAGACGATGTGGTGCGACACCGTGGCAGCGGACGGGGAGCCCGGCCCCCACCTCGGCATCCACCTGGGGATGGGCGGCTGGATCGTCGTGGACGGCGCCGACGGCGAGCACGTCGGCGGCGAGCCGTTCCGCCCGGAACCGGACGCGATCCGCCCGGAGTGGCAGCGGTTCTCGATCGACTTCGCCGACGGCGGGCGGCTGCGGCTGCTCGACAAGCGCAGGCTCGGGCGGGTGCGGCTGGAGCCGGACCTCGACGGCCTCGGCCCGGACGCGCTCGCGATCTCGGCCGACGAGTTCCGGGAGCGCGTCGGGCGGGGGAAGGCGCCGGTGAAGGCCCGGCTGCAGGACCAGGGTGTGCTCGCCGGGGTGGGCAACCTGCTCGCCGACGAGCTGCTCTGGCAGGCCCGGATCTCGCCGCGCACCCCGGTCGACCAGCTCGGTCCCGACGAGCTCGACCGGCTGTACGCGGCGATGCGGCGCACGATCGAGGCGGCGATCGCCGACGGCGGCGCCCACACCGGCGAGGTGATCCCGTTCCGCAAGCCGGGTGCGGCCTGCCCGCGCTGCGGTGCGCCGATGGAACACGGCCGGATCGGTGGCCGCACGACGTGGTGGTGCTCGGCCGAGCAGGCCTAGCTCCCGGGATCGCGCAGCAGGCCGTCCAGGCGGTCCACCAGCGCCGCGAGCGCCTCCTCGTGGGTGCGCAGGCCGACCAGGACGTGCATCGTGAGGCCGTCGGCGAGGGCGAGCAGGCCGGCGGCGGCGCGGTGCGGGTCGAGGTCGGGCGGTGCGTCGCCGTCCCGTTTCGCCGCGGCGAGCAGGCCCGCGATGATGTCGCCCAGCTCGGTGTAGACGCGCTGGTAGAGCTCGGCCACCCGCGGTTCGACCGTCGCCTTCGCGAGGTAGCCCGCCCACACCCGGGCCTGGTCGCGGTACTGCTCCTCCGAGAGCAGGATCTCGGCGATGACGTCCTTCAGGACGGCCCGGGGCGGGGCGAGCTCGCCCGCGTCGGCGATGCGGCGCTGGATGCGCTGGGTGGAGCGCTCGACCATGTGCTCGAGCGCGTAGCGCAGCAGCTCGTCCTTGCTCGCGAAGTAGTGCTGGGCCGAGCTGAGCCCGGCCTCGGCGGCCACGTCCCGCATGCTGACCGCCTCGAGCCCGCCGCGGGCGACGATGCGCCACAGCGCCTCGGCGATGCGCCGCCGCTGCTCGTCGTGGTCGACCTTCTTCGGCATCCGCCCCCCTGACCTTGACCCGTCTTCCGGGCGCCGTTTATCTTACGACCGTAATATCTTACGACCGTAAGAAAACCGCGAGGAGGAGGTCGCCGTGACGAGCGGAGGCGACGCCGTCCTGTCGCTCGGGATGCACCCGAGCGCGATCGACTACAGCCGCTACCCCGGCGTGACCGAGGAGCTGCTGACCGAACGGATCGAGGCGGGTGAGGCAGTGCTGCGCGACGCCGGGTTCGACGTCGTGCCCTGCCGCCTGACCTCGGACGACCCGGACAAGGCCGAGGAGAAGATCCGCGACACCGTCGCGAACAGACGGTTCCCCGTCGTGGTGATCGGCGCGGGCCTGCGGATGGCCGAGGAGTACACGCCGCTCTTCGAGCGGGTGGTGAACCTGCTCGTCGAGCTCGTCCCGGGCATCAAGTTCTGCTTCAACACCTCGCCCGACACCACCATCGACGCCCTGCGGAGGTGGACGAGCGCGCGGGTGTGATCGGTTGGTGCGCGCGGCCGGGTACCGGTGGTTAGCTCGGGTCGGCAGTGCCGACGGGAACGCCGACGGGAACGCCGACGGGAACGGAGCGCGCATGGTGGAGGTGCAGCCGGTCGCCGGTTACACCGGGGCCGAGATCACCGGGGTCGACCTGGCCGACGAGCTCGACGACGCCCAGGTCGCGGCGATCTGGGACGCGGTGCTGCGCTGGAAGGTCGTGTTCTTCCGCGGACAACGGCTCGACCACGCCGGGCACGTGGCGTTCGCGCGGCGGTTCGGGCGGCCGGTCGTGCTCGCTCGTCGGGGGAGCGCATCGCCCGCCGACGTCCCCGAGGTCGAGACCACCGCCGACCGGCTGGAGCTGGGCGGGCGGTTCGGGATGGACCACGACGAGTGGCTGCAGCGGCGCCGCTACTCCCTGCTGCGCGGCTGGCACTGCGACCACGGCGCCCGCGTCGACCCGCCCGCCGCGACGATCCTGCGGGCCGAGGCGGTGCCGCCCTACGGCGGCGACACGACCTGGTCCAACCTGGCCGCCGCGTACGCCGGGCTGTCGGCGCCGGTGAAGGAATTCGTGGACCGGCTGCGGGCCGAGCACCGGCTCGGCGTCGGCTACCAGCCCCGGCCCGGCGACGACGCCTACCTGCGCCACCTGCTCGACCACCAGGTGGCCTCGGTGCACCCGCTGGTCCGGGTCCACCCGGAGACCGGCGAGCGGATCCTCTACGTCAACGGTTACTACGTCGAGCAGATCGTCGACCTCTCCCGCGCGGAGAGCCGGGCCGTCCTCGACATGCTGCTGGAGCAGGCCGTCCGCCCCGAATACACGGTGCGGTTCCGGTGGGAGCCGGGCAGCGTGGCGTTCTGGGACAACCGGGCGACCATCCACCTCGCGCCCAGCGACCACGCCCACCTCGGCGCTCCCCGGATCATGCACCGGGTGATGCTGGCCGGGGACGTGCCGGTCGGCGTCGACGGCAAGCCGTCGGAGGCGATCACCGGCAGCGCGCCCGGGCGCTGGTGATCCGTCACCAGTAGGCGAGCTTGCGCTCGAAGTCCGGCTGGAAGCGGCGCATGTAGCCGGTGTCGTCACGGCGGCGCAGCCCGCACCGCAGGTACTGCTCGTGCAGGGCGGCGAGCGCGTCCTCGTCGACCTCGACGCCGAGCCCCGGCCCGGTCGGCACGGCGACCGCGCCGTCGACGAACTCCAGCACGCCCGGCCGCACGACGTCCTCGGTCTTCCACGGCCAGTGCGTGTCGCAGGCGTAGGTGAGGTTCGGGGTGGCGGCGGCCAGGTGCGTCATCGCGGCCAGCGAGATGCCGAGGTGGGAGTTCGAGTGCATCGACAGGCCGATGCCGAACGCCTCGCACGTGCCGGCGAGCACCTGGGAGCGGCGCAGCCCGCCCCAGACGTGGTGGTCGGAGAGCACCACCTGCACGGCGTCGGCGGCGACGGAGGGCGGGAGGTGTTCGAACGCCACCACGGCCATGTTCGTGGCCAACGGCATCGGCGCCTCCGCCGCGACCCGGGCCATGCCGTCGATGCCGGGGGAGGGGTCCTCCAGGTACTCGACGATCCCGTCGAGCGCCTTCGCCACGCGGATGCCGGTCTCGGGGGTCCAGGCGGCGTTCGGGTCGAGGCGCAGCGGCACGCCGGGGAACGCGGCGGCGAGCGCGCGGGTGGCCTCGATCTCGTCGTCGGGCGGGAGCACCCCGCCCTTCAGCTTGATCGCGGAGAAGCCCCAGCCGTCGATCATCCGCCGGGCCTGCGCGACGAGCTGGTCGGGGGTGAGCGCCTCGCCCCACTCGTCGGGCTCGCCGCCGGGGTGCGCCGCCCACTTGTAGAACAGGTAGGCGCTGTAGGGCACGGGGTCGCGCACCACGCCGCCGAGCAGGTCGACGACCGGCCGCCCGACCGCCTTGCCCTGCACGTCGAGGCAGGCCACCTCGAACGGCGAGAACACCCGGTCCACCGCGCTGGCGCCGGTGATCATGCCGGCGACGCCGTCACCGCCGCCCGCACCCGCGCCGAGGACGTCCGCGACCACCTGCCGCAGGCGGTGGGTCGCGAACGCGTCGTGGCCCGGCAGCGCGGCGGCCACCGCGCGCAGCCGCTCGAGGTGGACGTCGTCGGCGTAGGTCTCGCCCCACCCGACCAGGCCCTCGTCGGTGTCGAGCCGCACGATCGAGCGCAGCGCGAACGGCTCGTGCACCCCGACCGAGTTGAGCAGCGGCGGGTCGGCGAACGCGACGGGGGTGACGGTGACGGCGCTGATCCGGGCGCTGATCCGGGCGGCGGCTGGGTTCATGCCCCGATCTTCGCTCCTCCGCCCGCGGTCCGCGCCGGGTCGTGCCTCGCCGGCGCCGGCTTGTCAAACGGAACTGCGTTCCGTATCGTTTGTGGAACCTTGTTCCGTTTAGAAGGGTCGCGCCCATGCCGCTCGCCCCACCGCGCTTCGGGATCATGACCGCCCCCTCCCAGGTCGACTACGCCGACCTGCTGCGGGTGTGGCGCGAGGCGGACGCGGTCCCGCAGATCACCCACGCCTGGCTGTACGACCACCTCATGCCGATCTTCGGCGGCCTCGACGGGCCGACCTACGAGGGCTGGACCCTGCTCTCGGCCCTCGCCGCGCAGACCAGCCGGTTGCGGGTCGGGGTACTCGTGACGAGCAACCGGTTCCGCCCGCCCGCGGTGCTGGCCAAGATCGCCACGACCGTGGACGTCGTCTCCGGAGGACGGCTGGACTTCGGCATCGGTGCCGGCTCGCGGCCCGGCCACCCCGTCGCCCGGCGCGAGTACGAGGCGCACGGGCTGCCGTACCACGACTTCGGCCACTCCGTGGAGAGCCTCGCCGAGGCGTGCACGGTCATCCGGCGGCTGTGGACCGAGGACGAGCCGTTCGACTTCGACGGCACCCACGTCCGGCTCGCCGGCGCGTTCGGCAGCCCGAAGCCGGTCCAGCGGCCGCACCCGCCGATCCTCATCGGCGGCCGGTCGTCGGCGACGCTGCGGGTGGTGGCCGAGCACGCCGACCTGTGGAACATCCCCGGTGGCGACATCGACGACGTCGTGTCCCGCAGCGCGCTGCTGGACCGCTACTGCGTCGAGATCGGCCGCGACCCCGCCTCGATCACCCGGTCCATCCACCTCCCGGTCACCTACGACGAGCCCGAGGCCACCCGCAAGGCGATCGGCGAAGCGCTCGACGCCGGGTTCGGCCACGTCGTGCTCGGGCTGGTGCCGCCCTACCCGGCCGAGGTGGCGCGGTGGGTGGCCGACGAGCTGGTCAGCCCGTTCGCGCAGCCCCGAGCCGGTGGCGCAGGCCGCTCGCCCGGCTGACCGGGCGCGCCACCGCGGCCCGCACCGCCTCCTCGCTGCCGATCACCCGCACGAACTCGGCGGCCCGGGTGACCGCCGTGTAGAGCAGCTCCCGGGTGAGCAGCGGCGACTCGGCGGGCGGCAGCACCACGGTGACCCGCCGGAACTGGCTGCCCTGGCCACGGTGCACGGTCATCGCGTGCACGGTGGACACCTCCGACAGCCGGGCCGGGGGGTGCAGGGTGGGCGCGCCGCCGCGGGCGAACGCGACCCGCAGGCCCTCCGGCATCGCCACGGCCACGCCGGTGTCACCGTTGAACAGCCCCACGTCGTAGTCGTTGGCCGTGACCAGCACCGGCCGCCCCGGGTACCAGGGCCCGGTCGGCGCGTCGGGCAGCGCCGCGCGCAGCCAGCGCTCGATCTCCGCGCTCCACCGGGAGACCCCGTACGGCCCGCGTCGGTGTGCGCACAGCACCCGGTGGCGCTCCAGCGCGGCGAGCGCCTCGGGCACGTCGCCGCGCAGCGCCGCCTCCGTGAGCGCCCGCCCGGCGGCGACGACGTCCGCGTGGACGCCGCACGTGTCCTCGGACTCGACGAACTCCAGGTCGGCGTGGCCGCCGCGCAGCAGGGCCATCGCGGCGTCGGCGTCGCCCGCCTGCACGGCCCGCGCGAACTCCGCGATGGCGCCGCCGAAGCGCCACACGTGCCGCAGCGTGACCACGCCGTTGATCACCGAGCCGCCGGTGAGGCCGCCGGGGAGGCCCACGGCCTCGAGCGCCGCGTCGAGGGCCGCCTCCGGCCGGCCCGGCGCCCGCGCGAGGTCACCGAGGACCGCGCCGGCCTCGACGGAGGCGAGCTGGTCGGGGTCGCCGACGAGCACGATCCGGGCGTCGTGGCGCACCGCCTCCAGCAGCCGCGCCATCAGGGTGAGCGACACCATCGACGTCTCGTCCACCACGACCACGTCGAACGGCAGCCGCTGCGTGGGGCCGTAGCGGAAGCGGCCGCCGGGCCGCCAGCCGAGCAGCCGGTGCAGGGTGGCCGCCTCCGGCGTGCGGGTGCGCAGCTCGGCGGGCAACTCCGCCGCGACCGCCTCCTGCAGCCGCGCAGCCGCCTTGCCGGTCGGGGCGGCGAGCGCCACCCGCGGCGGCGGGCCCGGCTGCTCGTGCAGCAGGGTGAGCAGCCGCGCGACCGTGGTGGTCTTGCCGGTGCCGGGGCCGCCCGCGAGCACCGTGACCCGCCGCAGCACGCTCACCGCGGCCGCCAGGCGCTGCCGCTCCGAGGCGGGGTCGGGGAACAGCCGCTCCAGGCCCGCGCGCAGGCGCGGGAGATCGACCCTGGGCGGCGGCGCCGCGGCGCGCTCGGTGAGCGAACGGCGCACCACCTCCTCCTCACCCCAGTAGCGGGAGAGGTAGAGCAGCCCGTCGACGAGCCGCAGCGGACGCCCGCCGGGCGCGTCCGGCCCGTCGGCCACGACCGGGCTCGCCGCGCACGCCGCGAGCCACCGCGCCGGGTCGGGCCACGGCAGCGCGGAGGTGTCGACGAGCTCGTCGCCCTCGCCGAGCACGGTGCGGCTCACCGAGGCAAGGTCGACGCACACCGAGCCGAGCCGCACCGCGCGGACCGCGAGCGCCACCGCGAGCAGGACCTCCTCGTCCGCCTCGCCGCCGAGCCGCCCGATCCGGGTGGCCACGTGCACGTCAGCGGGGTCGAGCACGCCCGCGGTGTTGAACAGCCCGAGCAGGCCGTCGGCGGAGCGGGCCAGCCGGACGTCGCCGAGATCGGCGGTGCCGACGGGCCCGGGGCCGACACCAGTGGCCGTCACACCGCACCGTCCAGCAGCCGCGACAGCTCCACCACGAGCGCGGCGGGCGGCGCCCAGCTGAACACGCCGCACGGCACCCCGTCCACGGCCGGGGTCTCGGGCCCGCACATCCCGCGCACGAACAGGTACAGCACGCCGCCGAGGTGCCGCTCCGGCGCGTACCCGGGCAGCCGCCAGCGCAGGAAGCGGTGCAGCGCGACGCTGTAGAGCAGCGCCTGCAGCGGGTAGTGCGAGGCGATCATCGCCTCGGCCAGCCGCGGCGGCGTGTAGTGGGCGCACGTGAGCGGCCCGGGGCCGTCCGGGCCAATCGGGCCGAGCCAGTTGGTCTTGTAGTCGACCACCGCGAACCGCGGCCCGGGCAGCCGCAGCACCGCGTCGATGCTGCCGGTGAGGTAGCCGCGCAGCTGCTGCTCGGCGAGCCCGGCGAGCGCGTCCGGGTAGTCCCGCAGCGGGTCGTCGGGGGCCAGGTGCTCGCGCAGCAGGGGCGCGAGCGCACCGAGCGCCACCGGCGGGCCGGGGGAGTCGCCGCCCGCCAGCGGGAGCTCGAAGTCGAGCTCGGCGAGCCGGTCGCGCGGGGCGATGTCGGCGAGGCGCAGGCCGCCGGCGAGCGGGCCGAGCGGGGTCCGCACCGCGGGCAGCAGGGCGGTGGCCAGCTCCTCCGGCTCGACGCCTGGCACGGGGTGGTTCCCGAGCTGCTCCCGGGCGTGGGCGGTGAGCTCGCCCGCCAGGTCGGCCGCGGTGAGGTCGGCGGCCTCGAGGACGCCGTGCACGAGCGTGCCGAAGCCCGCCCCGAGCGGCAGCCCGGCCATCGGCGACGGCAGCGGGGGGATCCCGTCCGGCTCGGCCCCGGCCGGTAGCTCGACCGCCGCCTCGTCGTCGATCCCGGGCGCCTCCGGCTCGCTCGCGACGCCGGGCCCGTGGGCCGCCGCGCTCGCGGTGAGCGCGCTGTAGGACGTGCGCCGCCAGGCGATGTCGAGCTGGCGGGAGAACTCCGCGGCGCGCAGCTCGCCGCCGACGGGCACGCGGGCGGGCAGCGTGGGCGCGGCGGGCGCCGCCCGGACCTCCTCCACCGAGATCCGCGGGCCGGCCAGCTCGCGCAGCGCGTGCAACGCCGCGTTGTCGGCGGGCACCCGGTAGGCCTCCGCCGGGTCGCAGCCCGGCGCGGGCCTGCCGATCAGGAGCCGGTGCAGCGGGGAGGCGGCCGTGGTGGTGGCGGGCACCCACCAGGTGACGACCTGGCAGCGGGCCCGGGTGAGCGCGACGTAGAGCAGCCGCAGGTCCTCGCCCGCCTCCTCGGCGCGGTGCTTGGCGACCCGCTCCTTCCAGCCCTCCCCGGTCTCGCCGCCGACGTCGAGCACGCGGGCGCCGGTGTCGTCGTGCAGCAGCGGCACGTCCGGGTCGCGGACGTTGCGGTCCCACGCGAACGGGACGTAGACGATCGGGAACTCCAGGCCCTTGCTGCGGTGGATCGTGATGATCTGCACCGCGTCCGCGTCGGACTCCAGCCGCCTGCTGCGCTCGACCACCACGTCCTGCGCCGCATCGGCGATCCGGTGGCGCAGCCACTCCACCAGCGCGCCCGGGCCGAGGTGCTCCGACACCGCGGCGGCGTGCAGCGTCTGGGCGATGTGGCGCAGGTCGGTGAGCAGCCGCTCCCCGTCGGCCACGCCGAGCAGCCGCCCCGGCAGCCCCGTGTCGGTGGTGATCGCCTCCAGCAGGGCGGCCACGCCCCGCTCGTGCAGCACCGCCGCCCAGGACCGCAACGTGGCCCCCACCTCGTCGAGCAGCGCCTCGGCGTCGGGCCCGCACAGCTCGGCGACCGTGCGGCCGACGAACGGGGTGAGCGCGGCGGCGCGCACCCGGGCCGCCCGCGGCTGCTCGAGGGCCTCCAGCAGCGTGAGCCAGTCCGCCGCGACCGGGGTGCCGAACACGCTCGCCGTGCCGGACAGCACGGCGGGCACGCCCGCGGCGGCGAGCTTCTCACGGAGCATCGCGCCCTGGTCGTTGGTGCGCACCAGCACGGCGACGTCGCCGGGGGAGAGCGGCCGGCCCGCGACCGTGGCCCCGCTGGCGAGCAGCGCCGCGATGTCGGACGCCGCGTCGCGGGCGACCAGCTCGCGAGCCGGGCCGACGACGGCGAGGTCGCGGCGCGGCGCCGTGGGCAGGCCGGCGCGGGAGGCCACGCGCAGCCGGAACGGGGTGTCGACGGGGGCGCCGCGCAGCCTGCTGCCCGGGTGGGCGGACTCCACCGGGTGCACGGTGATCCGCGGGTCGCCGAGCGCCGCGCCGCCGAACACCGTGTCGAGCGCCTCGAGCAGCACCGAGTCGCTGCGCCAGTTGCGGGCCAGGGTGGCGTGGTGGTCGGCGGCCTCCGTGGCCTCCAGGTAGCTCACGACGTCGGCCCCGCGGAACGCGTAGATCGCCTGCTTCGGGTCGCCGATCAGCACGAGCGTGGTGGAGCCGTGGAAGGCCGTGCGCAGGATCTGCCACTGCACCGGGTCGGTGTCCTGGAACTCGTCGACCAGCACCACCCGGTAGCGGGCCTGCAGCCGGGCCGCCGCCCCGCGCGCCGGGTCGGCCAGCGCGTCGGCCAGCCGCGTGAGCATGTCGTCGTAGGTGTAGATCCGCCGGGCCCGCTTGCGCCGCGCCACCTCGGCCCGCACCGCGCTGGCGAAGCGGTACCGCACGTGCGCCGTGGTGCCGGGCTCGGCGTTGCGCGGCTCCAGCCGGGCCTGCCCGTCGTGCACCGCCCGGTGGGCGAGGGTGAGCGCCTCGCTGCGGCTGAAGTCGGGGGTCCCCGCGTTCCGCGCGCCGTACTTGCGGACGTAGAAGTCGTCGACGACCTCCGTGATGACGTCGTCGATCGACTCGACGAACACCGCGTCGCGGTCGCCGTCGCCCGCCACGCCCAGCCCGGCGAGCATCTGCTGGCAGAACTGGTGCGTGGTGGCGATCGTGGCCGCGTCGAACTGGGCGAGCGCGCGGGCGAGCCGGGCGCGCCGGGCCGCCACCTCCGCGTCGGGGGCGTCGGCGAGCAGCCGCAGCACGTCGTCGGAACCAGCGCGGGCCGCGGCCGGGTCGGCGAGCCCGCGCTCGGCGGTGACCAGGCGCTCCCGCACCCGTTCCCGCAGCTCCTGGGTGGCCTCCCGGCCGAACGTGACGAGCATCAGCTCGGGCAGCGTGGCGTGGCCCTCGGCGACGTAACGGGCGGCGAGCGCGGCGATGGTGAAGGTCTTGCCGGTACCCGCGCTCGCCTCGAGGACGGTGGTGCCGGTGGGCAACGGACCGCAGACGTCGAACGCCGCGGGCGCCAGCACAGCGGGTGCGGGGAACGGGATCACGGTCACAGCCGCACCACATCCTCCTGGTCGAGCAGCGGGGACCAGACCTGCAGCGCGAGCGTGCCGAACCGGGTGGGCTCGCCGCCGGGCGGCCCCGGCGCGGTGAGCACGTCGGGGCCGGGGTCCGGGCCCCACACCCGCACGTGCGCGGGGTCGCTGCGCTCGGCGCCCGCGCCGTTGGTCCAGGCCCGCAGCGCCTCCTCGAGCGCGCCCGCGGGGTCGGCGCCGCCGCGGCGCCGGGTGGCGTAGGTGTGGCCCGCGACGGTGGGCAGCGGGAGCGGCTCGCACAGGCCGGCGCGGCGCAGCGCGACGAGTTCGGCCAGCTCGGCGGCGGCCCGGTCCGCGTCGAGCGGGCCCGCGGTGGCCATCGCGAGCCCGAACTTCTGCCCGCGCCCGATCGTGACCGCCCGCCACTGCTCGCGGGTGGCCGCGGTGAGCGCGAGCAGCCGCACCCACGCCTCCACGCGTTGCTTGGCGGCGAGCCGGGAGAACCCGACGCACAGCAGCACGCGTCCGTGCAGCCCGCCGACGGTGCCCACGACGCGGGTGCCGTCGGGCAGGGTGACGTCGACGTCGCGGTCGTCCGCCTCGCCCACCAGGTACGGGCGGGCGGCCGCGACGATCGGCTCCACGTCGTCGAGCACGCGCAGCAGCACCCGCTCGCCCAGCGCGCCCGGCGGGAGCTCGCCGCGGCGCCACTCGGCCTGCCGGCAGCGGTCGAGGGGCCGCCCGGCGAGCCGGTCGCGCAGCAGCCGCTCGCCGATCCGCCACTGCGCGAGCCCGTCGAGGTCGACCGGCAGCGCGTCGATGTCCTGCTCGTCCGGCGTGAACAGCGAGAGCCCCACCCGCTGGCGCAGGAAACCCTGCACCGGGTGCTTGACGAACGCCACCAGGTCGTCGAGGTCGACCACGTCGTCGGGCTCGGCGGCGGGCAGCGGCTCGGCGAGGAACGGCGCGGGCGGCGCCTTCGCCCCCGCGGCCGCGACCGCCCCGGCCAGCTCGGCCCGGTCGAAGCTGAACGGGCGGGGACCGGTGAAGTTGCGCGCGTCGAACGGCTGCAGCGGGTGGCGTACCACCACCTGGTCGAGCGCCTCCGGCCCGGCCGTGGCGGCGATGGTGTCGAGCAGCTCCCCGAGCGGCACCGCGGGCGGGCGGCGGGCGCCGGTGCGCTCGTCGGCGCCCGAGTGCACCACGACCAGGTGCTCGGTGGCGGCGCAGACCGCGTCGAGGAACAGCTGGCGGTCCTCGCTGCGCGGGTCGCGCTCGCCGACCAGGGGGTCGCGGGCGAGCAGGTCGTCGCCGTCGGGCACGCCCGCGCGCGGGAAGGCCCCGTCGTCGAGCCCGAGCAGGCAGATCACCCGGTGCGGCACCGACCGCATCGGAACCAGCGTGGCGACGGTGAGCGTGCCGGTGCGGAAGTTGGCGCGGGTGGGGCGGCCGCGCAGCCGTTCGGCCAGCAGCCCGCGGACGTCGGCGAGCCCCAGCTCGACGGTGGCGGCGTGCGGCCCGGCGGCCCGCACGGCCGCGGCGAGCTCGGCGCGGGCCTGCGCGCCCTGCCACTCGTCGGCGCCCGTGACGAGGGTGAGCGCGTCCAGGCCGTCCTGCAGCACCTCGACCCACCGCTGCAGCGGCTTGCGCCCGGTGAGCCCGGAGAGGACGGCCCCGACCCGCTCGACGAACTCGGCGAGCCTGCCCACGCGCGCGACGTCGCCGGACTCGACCTCGTCCATCGGCAGCGCCGTGCCGAGCCACTCGTGCTCCGCGCCGGACATCGCCACGCCGAGCAGCAGCCGGTCGAGGCCGGCGGCCCAGGTGTTCTGCGGGAACCCGTCGAGGTGGAACGGGGCCCGGTGGGCGCCGTCGAGGCCCCACCGCACCCCGGAGCGGACGACGAGCTCGCGCAGCCGCTCCAGGTCGGCCTCGTCGAGGTCGAAGCGCCTGCGCACCGGCCCCGTGCCGAGCAGGTCGAGCAGCTGGGAGGCGGTGGCGCGGGCGTCGGCCAGCTCCAACAGCTCAGACACCGTGTCGAGCAGCGGGTTGACCTGGCGCAGCGCGCGGTCGGCGAGCCGGACCTGCAGCCGCTGGCCGGGGTGGGCGTCCGGGCCGTCGGCGAGCCCGAAGCAGGCCGAGACCAGCGGCGCGAACGTCTCGACGTCGGGGCACATCACGAGCACGTCGCGCGGCTCGAGGGTGGGGTCGTCCTGCAGCAGCCCGAGCACGACCTCGCGCAGCACCTCGACCTGCCGGTCCGGCCCGTGGCAGGAGTGCACCTGCACGCTGCGGTCGTCCGGGCGCAGCCGGAAGCTCCCGTCGGGGGCGCGGTCGTCGCGCAGGTCGGCCTGCAGCCGCTCCAGCAGCGTGGCGGGCGGGCGCCGCTCGACCGCGTGGTGGACGTCGACGCAGCGGGTGGGCAGCCGCAGCTGCAGCTCGCGGGCGTCGCGGCCGAGCGAGCCGAGCAGCGGGTGGCGGGGCGTGTCCGCGGTGGGGTCGGTGCGCCGCAGCGGGACCTCGTCGGGCACCACGACGGCCGACCACAGCGCGGGGGAGGGGTGCGGCAGCCACAGGTGGACGTCGCGGTGCTCGGCCAGCGCGTCCAGCACCGCGAGGTGCTCGGCGGGCAGCCGGGTGGGCCCGAAGATCGACAGACGAGGTGGGAGCGCCACCACGCCCGGGTCGGCCCGGAGCGCCGCGCACGCGGTCTCGAGGCGCTCGGCGGGGGACGGGACGCCGATGCGCTCGCGCAGCCGCCGCCACAGCTCGGCCTGCCAGGCCAGGTCGGCCGCCCGGCCCTCCGGCTCCCCGCTGCCCGCCCGCCACGCGGTGAGCAGCCCGGGCCGGTGCGTGGCGTAAGAGGCGAACAGGTCGGCGAGGTGGCGCGCCACCGCGTAGCGGCGGCCGTTCCCGGCCTCGCCCAGGTGGGCGCCCAGCGGGGCGCACCACGGCTCGTCGAGGCTCGCGTCGATCACTTCCAGAAGCGGCCACACCGCGCGTTCCGGCTGCCAGGGGTCGTCGTCGGGGGCGACCCCCGTGGCCGCCGCGACGACGTCGGCGACCACCGCGGCGGGCGCCGGGAAGGCCACGCCCGCGCACACCCCGTCGGCCGCGCCGTCGGCCGCCCCGAGCCGGTGGGCGAGCCGCTGCGCCAGCCAGCGCTCGATGCCCCGGGCGGGCACCGCGACGACCTCGGTGGCGAACGGGTCACCCGGCGGCTCGGCCAGCAGCTCGCCCAGCGCGTGGGCCAGCGTGTCGGACCGTTCGGCCCGGTGCAGGTGCCACATGCGGCGCGTCCCCCTCGTCCACGTTCTGCGCACACGCTAGGGCCGGGCGGTGTCGGCTCCGGCGGGGGCACGCCGGGTTGTCCACGTCGCGCTCGCCGATCCGCCCGCCCGCCACTGCCAGTGATCGACACCGGGGGAGCGTGGCTACCCAGCGTGAGCGTCCTCGTACGACAACACGATGGTGTTATCCCGCTGCGCCCCGGCTAACGGCAGGCTGGGACCCACGCGATCACGGGGTACAGGACGCGGAGGAGGGATCAGGTGACCGCCGACCGGAGCGACGCGACGACCGGACCGATCGTGCCGGAGCAGCGGGGCGTGCGTGACCAGGCCCGGGCCGAGGTCCTCTGCCGCCACGCCCGGCTCACCAAGGCCGGCCGTCCGATCTTCTGCCGGCCCAGCCGCGCCGAGGTGGAGGGCAGGGCCCTGCCGCGCTCCGGCTCCGACGGCAAGGTCATCTACTCGACCCGCGAAGCCGCCGAGGCCGCGGCCCGCGAGCTCGAGGCGCTCGGCGCCCGGCCGCTGCGCTCGTACCTCTGCGCCCGCTCCCGCGGCGGTCATTACCACCTGACGACGGACTCGACCCCGCGCACCCCCGCCGGGCACCTGCCGCTGCACCTGCGGATACCGCAGCAGCGCACGGCGGCCGCGGTGTGAGGCGCCGGGCGCTCGCTGCGGGTTCCGCGGGGCTCGATCCTCGTCGACTCGGCCGCCGGTGGGCGCGTCGGGAGCCAGGTCCCGCGGGACCCGGATGAACGGACGGACCCGTGAGACCGTGCCGTCCGCCCGCAGCGGTGGCATGGTGAGCGACGCAGACCCGCCGCGACCCGGGAGTGCGAGATGCCGAACCATCCCCGCGCCGGAACCCCCGCGCAGCCGGAGGACCTCGTCGACGTCGAGGCCCTGCTCGCCGCCTACCACGACCGCACCCCCGACCCGGACGACCCGACACAGCGGGTCGCGTTCGGGACCTCGGGGCACCGCGGGTCGTCGCTGCGCACCACCTTCAACGACGCCCACATCGCCGCCACGAGCCAGGCGATCTGCGAGTACCGGGCCCAGCAGGGGACGGACGGGCCGTTGTTCATCGGCCGGGACACGCACGCCCTGTCCGAGCCCGCGTGGGTGACGGCGATCGAGGTGTTCCAGGCCAACGGGGTGCACGTGCTCGCCGACCGCGACGACGCGTTCACGCCCACCCCGGCCGTGTCGCACGCGATCCTCACCCACAACCGGGGCCGCACGAGCGGCCTGGCCGACGGGGTGGTCGTCACGCCGTCGCACAACCCGCCGTCGGACGGCGGGTTCAAGTACAACCCGCCGAACGGCGGGCCGGCCGACACCGACGCGACCTCCTGGATCGCCGACCGGGCGAACGAGCTGTTGCGGGACGGGATGAAGGGGGTCCGGCGCAAGCCCCTGGACCGGGCCGGGCTCGAGCGCTACGACTTCCTCGGCGCGTACGTCGCCGACCTGCCGTCGGTGCTGAACCTGGACGCCATCCGCTCGGGGGGCGTGCGCATCGGCGCCGACCCGATGGGCGGGGCGAGCGTGGCGTACTGGGCGGCGATCGCGGAGCGGTACGACCTCGACCTCACCGTCGTGAACCCGGAGGTCGACCCGCGGTTCGCGTTCATGACGCTCGACTGGGACGGCAAGATCCGCATGGACTGCTCGTCGCCGTACGCGATGGCCTCGCTCGTGCAGCGGCGCGGCGAGTTCCGCATCGCCACCGGCAACGACGCCGACTCCGACCGGCACGGCATCGTCACCGCCGACGGGCTGATGAACCCGAACCACTTCCTGGCGGTCGCGATCGGCTACCTGTACGCGCACCGGCCCGGCTGGTCGCCGGACGCGGGCGTCGGCAAGACCGCCGTCAGCTCGTCGATGATCGACCGGGTCACCGCGGACCTCGGGCGCAAGCTCGTGGAGACGCCGGTCGGGTTCAAGTGGTTCGTGCCGGGCCTGCTCGACGGCTCGATCGGCTTCGGCGGTGAGGAGAGCGCGGGCGCGTCGTTCCTGCGGATGGACGGCGGCGTGTGGACCACCGACAAGGACGGCATCATCCTCGCGCTGCTCGCCTCCGAGATCACCGCCGTCACCGGGCAGACCCCGAGCGAGCGGTACCGGGAGCTGACGGCGCGGTTCGGCGAGCCCGCCTACGCCCGCACCGACGTCGCCTGCAGCCCGGAGGACAAGGCGAAGCTCGGGAAGCTCTCGGCCGAGGACGTCCGGGCGACCGAGCTGGCCGGCGAGAAGATCACCGACCGGCTCACCCACGCCCCCGGCAACGGCGCCCCCCTGGGCGGGCTCAAGGTCGTCACCGAGGGCGGCTGGTTCGCCGCGCGGCCCTCGGGCACCGAGGACGTCTACAAGGTCTACGCCGAGAGCTTCCGCGGCCCCGACCACCTGGCCCGCATCCAGGAGGAGGCCCAGGAGGTGGTCGCGGCGGCGCTCGCCTGATCACGTGCTCCAGGTGATCGACCGCTCGGGCCGGTAGCGGCAGTACGTGCCGGTCGCCACCGACGCGGCCAGGCGCTCGGCCAGCTCCGGGTGGTCGGCCCGCAGCCGCCGGATCGCGTCACGGATCCGCGCGGTGACGGCCTGGCGGGCGCGTTCGGCGTCGTCGCCGAGCCTGCGGCTGCGCCCGCCGAGCCCGGCCGCGCGGCGCAGCTCGTCGAGCGGAGCGGCGCGCTCGCGGTCCAGCTCGGCGGCGCGCCGGTCGGCGCCGCGGTCGAGGGCGGCGCGGATCTCCCCGTCGAGGGCGCGCAGCCGGCTGCGGTAGGCGTCGCGCGCCCGGTCGTCGAGCACCGGGTCGGCGCCGAACCGGCGGCGGGCGGCGACGGCCTGATCGCCGTGCGGGTTCAGCAGGTCGACGGCCGCCACGTCGACGCCGGGGCGGGAGAGGAGCGCGCGCAGGTCGTGCAGCCCCTTCGCGTCCTTGACCTGGGTGGTGCGCCCGGCGAACCGCACCGTCCACACCCCGCCGTCGAGCCGCAGGACGCCGGCCTCGGTGGGCGGCTCGGCGGGCTCAGGGGGCAGGGCTGCGGCCATGCCCAGCTCGGCGGCCTCGCGCCGGGCGCGGCGAGCAGCCCGTCGGCGCGGGCGGCGTCGTCCGGTGCGCCCCTGCACGCGCAGCGCGGCGGCGAGGTGGACCCGGGCGAGCACCGACCACGGCCGGGCCCTCAGCCGGTCGGCGGCCGCGGGCGCCGTGGAGTTCCAGGGCCACGTCACGGTGGGCTACGAGCTGCTCATCGGCCTGCTGCACGCGTTCCGGGTGGTCCGGGCGGAGGGCGCCGACGTGGCGGGGTTCGCCGAGCGCGTGGCGGGCATGCTGCCGGCCTACCCACCGGTCGTGACGGCGAGCGGCAAGGCGGTCGCGAGCGGCGAGTACCCGCCGGACCTCGGCCCGCTCGACGTGCAGGCCGCGTTGATGGACGACCTGATCGGCCACCGCGAGTCCCTCAGCGTGGAGGCGGTGCGGATGCGGGAGGTCAAGGGGCTGATGGACCGCCGGGTCGCCGCGGGCCACGGCGGGGAGGGGTTCGCGAGCCCGTTCGAGCTGCTCGGGCGGTGAGGTTCAGCGCCCGAGCAGGCGGTACTCCCGCAGGACGAGCACGATGATGACGACGTCGAGCACGGCCAGCGCCGGCAGCGCGAGCGATCCGGTGCGCACGCCGCGCAGCAGCTCGACGGCGACCATCACGCCCAGCGCGGCGGCGGCCACCGGGTAGGCCGGGCGCCACTTGCGCAGCAGCGCCCCCACCAGCCCGATCTTCACCAGGCCGTGGACGGCGAGGTAGGCGAGCACGAACGCGCGGTTGCCCGAGGCGAACTCGTCGGTGCCCGCCACGAGGTGGCGGGCGAGGAACCCGTCGGGCGGGCCGAGCAGGTCGCGGCTCACGACCTCGGCGACGAGGTGGTGCACGGCGGCGGCCGGCACGAGCAGCAGCGCCACCGCGGCGAGCAGCTCGGCGGCGCCGTCGAGGCCCTTCAGCAGCAGCGCGACCCGGAACCACCGCTCGGTGCGGTCCGCCCGGGTGTCGGCCATGCCGGCCAGTGTCCACCCGGCTGCCCGGATCGCGGCTACCCCGCCGTCACCGGGCGCCCAACCGGGCGAGGTCGCGGCTCGCGGCCGCGAGCAGGTCGCGCAGCAGCGGCCCGGCGATCTGCTCGTGCACGTCGACGACGGGCCGCCCGGCGCGCAGCGCCTCCTGGTAGCGCTCCCGGTCGGCCGGGTAGGGGAGGGCGGTCAGGGCGGCGACCACCACGGTCTCGCCGTCCCGTTCGGCGACGGCGACGGCGTGGGTGCGCAGGGCGGTCTCGTCGGGGTGGCCGATCCAACCCGCCTTCACCGCGACGGCGCTCGCCGGGACCCCGAGGGTGTCGGCGAGCGCGTCGGGGATGCCGAATGCCTGCTCTGGCGGGACGGCGCCCATCCAGCCCACGACCCGCGCCGCGGCCGGGTCGCCCGCCGCGGCGCGGGCGAGCGCGCCGTAGGCCGTGACGAGCTCGGTGGCGCTCACCTCGACGCCGCCGAACCAGCCGGGGTCGGCGCTCGCGGTCCGCCACCGCACGCCGGTGGCCGAGGCGATCCGGTCGAGGAGGCGGCCGGGCGGGCCCGCGTGCCAGATGCGGTTGGTGGCGGCGTTGTCGGAGAAGCGGACGGCCCGCTCGCCGTCGTCGGTGCGCCCGCCGCCGCCCGTCCACACGATCAGCGGCTTGAGCACCGACGCGCACCGCAGCCGGGCCGCGCCGCGGCGGGCCGCGACGGCGCGCAGCGGCGCCCCTCCGTAGTGGGGTGAGCCGAACACCTCGCCCGCGACCTGCGCGGACGCCCCGTCCGGGAGGGTGGCGAGCACGTCGGTGGCCGTCACAGGTAGACCCCCAGCAGCACGGCGTAGAGCGCCACGACCGGGACGAGCACCAGGTAGGACGACAGCAGCTGCCAGCGCAGCGAGCGGGATTCGGCGAGCCCCATCTGCCCGATCATGTCGGGGTTGGGGAACGGGCCGAGCCCGTCGGTCTGGGAGACGGCGAGCAGCACGAGGCTCCAGGCCGTGGGCGGGACGCCGAGCGTCGCGGCGAGCGGGCCGAACACCTGGTTGACCAGCACGGCCTGCGCCGCGGCCGCCCCGGCCACGCCGACCCAGCCGATCAGCACCACGACCAGGCAGAACAGGTACGGGCCGAGCGAGGACAGCGCGAACCGCTCCGCGACCCCGTCGTAGACGCCCATCGAGTCGACGAGCGTGAACAGCACGGCGAGCAGGAAGAACAGGAAGAAGATCCCCAACAGCCGGCTCGCGCCGGTGTAGACCGCGCCCATCAGCTCGCCGACCGGGGTCCGCGCGGCGAGCCCGGTGACGGCGATCAGCAGCACCAGCGCGACCGGCACGAACGTCGCGCCCGCCGCGGTGACGCCGCTGTAGACCACGAGCGCGAGGAACGCGACCACGAACGCGGCGGCGGTGCGGGCCGCCCCGGGGGCGGGCTCCTGCACGGCGTCGAGGTCGACGGCGCGCTCGGGCGGGTACGGGAACGCCGCCGCGGTGCGCCGCTGGTTCCACCGCACGACCAGGAAGCCGACCCCGAACATCACGGCCGCGGTGGGCAGCCCGGCGGCCAGCACGTAGGCGATCCAGCTGACCTGCGCCGCCCCGTAGATGCTGGTGGTGATCGGCGCGAACGGGCTCAGCGTGAGCCCGGCGAGGCCGCTGAAGAAGAACATCGCCGCGGTGGCGGTGGTGGAGAACCCGAGCGCGGCGAGCAGCGGGATCACGATCGGCGCGACGATCGCCACCGACCCGGCGAGCGTGCCGAGCGCGGCCGCGAGGATCGTGCAGGCGAGCATCACCCCGAGCTGGGCCCGCAGCTGGGTGGTCAGCCCGACCCTGCGGACGACGCTCAGCACCACGTACTCGGCCACGCCGGTGCGCTTGAGGACCTCGCCGAGGCCGGCCCCGAGCAGGATGATCACGCCGAGCAGCGCGATCAGCGAGCCCATCGACTCGATCAGCACCGGCCCGAGCTCGGCGGGCGTCGAGCGGGTCAGCACGACCGCGCAGACCACCGCGCCGAGCGTGGCGAGCACGATGTCGACCCCGACCAGGGCCAGGCCCGCGTAGACCACGATCGGGACGAGCCCCCACAGCCCCGGTTGGTCGGTGCCGATCGCGACGACGATGCTCGTGACGAGCGCGACGGCGTACAGCGCGGTCCCGGCGACGGCCTGCCGCCGGGACATGTCGAGCGTGTAGATGTTGACGTCAGAGGCCGTCACGGTTCCTCCCGGGGGAGCGGAGCGGGCCGGCGCAGCACCCGGCCCGGGCGCGCACCGGTGAGGCGACCGTCGCGCAGCACCGGCACGCCCGCCACCAGCACGTGGTGCACCCCTTCGGAGAGCTGCCACGGCTCGTCGTAGGTGGAGCGGTCGACGACGGTCGCCGGGTCGAGGACGGCGACGTCGGCCACCGCGCCGGGCCGCAGCACGCCGCGGTCGGCCATGCCGAGCCGGGCGGCGGGCAGCCCCGTCATCTTGTGCACGGCCGCGACGAGCGGCAGGTCCCCGTCGCGGACGTGCCGGCCGAGGACGCGGGTGAACGTGCCGAAGCTGCGCGGGTGCGGGTGGCCATCGCCCCGGGGCCGCAGCACCCAGCCGTCGCTCGCGACGCTCGCCGCCGGGTGCCGCAGCACCGTGCGCACGTCGGCGGCGGACATCGCGTGGTTCACGATCGACACGGCCCCGCGGTGCCCGGCGAGCACCCGCAGCGCGGCGTCGGCCGGGTCGGTGCCCAGCTCGCGGGCGACGTCGGCGATGCTGCGCCCGCGCGCGGCGGTGAACGGGCCGGGCGGCAGGTCGGCGATCACCACGCCCTCGGGGTCGACGTCGCGGGCCATCCGGTCCCGCAGCCCGTCGGCCACCCGCTCCCGGGTGGCGGGGTCGGCGAGGCGTTCCAGGAGCCGGTCCACCCCGCCGTCCAGCGCCCACGCGGGCAGCCGCGAGGTGAGCGTGGTCGACGAGGCCGGGTACGGGTAGACGTCGCAGGCGACGTCGACGCCCTCGGCGCGGGCCTCGTCGATGGTCCGCAGCGCCTCGGTGACGGCGCCGTGGTTGCTGCGGCCCATCGCCTTGAGGTGCGAGATCTCCAGCCGCACCCCGCTCGCGCGGGCCGTGCCGATCGCCTCGCGCACGGCGTCGAGCAGCGCGTCGGCCTCGTTGCGCATGTGGGTCGAGTAGAGCAGGCCGTGCTCGGCGGCCACTCGCGCCAGCGCGGTGACCTCGGCCGCGTCGGCGTACGCGCCGGGCGCGTAGATCAGGCCGGTCGAGAACCCCCACACGCCCTGCGCGGCCGCGTCGGCGAGCAGCCGCTGCATCCGCGCCAGCTCGGCGGGGGTGGGGGCGCGCTCGTCGCCGCCCATGGCGGCCAGGCGCAGCGCCGAGTGCCCCACCTGCAGCGCGAGGTTCACCGCGGGCCGGGCGGCGTCGACGGCGTCGGCGTAGCCCGCCGCGTCGGTCCAGTCCCAGTCGAGCTCGGCCTGCAGGAACGCCGACGCCGACCGCAGGGCGGCGAGGTCGCCGACCGGGAACGGCGAGAAGCCGCAGTTGCCGGTGACCAGCGTGGTGACCCCCTGGGTGACGGCGGTGTCGGCGCCGGGGTGGCCGGTGATGCTGAAGTCGGCGTGCGAGTGCAGGTCGATGAATCCGGGGCAGACCACGAGCCCGTCGGCGTCGAGGCGGGGCCCGGCGAGCGTCCCCGGCTCGGCGACGGCGTCGATCCGCCCGTCGGTGACGCCGACGTCGGCCACGCGACCCGCGGCACCGGTCCCGTCGACGACGGTGCCGCCCGCGATCACGAGGTCGCTCATGCGATCACCGCGAGGATCGCGACGTACAGCAGCGAGGCCGGGATCAGCACCAGCCACCCGGTGAGCAGCAGCGCCCGCAGGTTCGTCGACCGGGCGAGCCCCATCGCGCCCACCATGTTGGCGTTCGGGAACGGGCCGTAGGTGTCGGCCTTCGACGCCCACAGCAGCACGATCACCCATGCGCCCGCGCCGAGCCCGACGGTGGTGGCGAGCTCGCCGAAGACCTGGTCCAGCAGCACCACCTGGGCCGCGGTGGCGCCGGGCACGCCCACCCAGCCGAGCAGCGCGATCGCGACGGCGAACCCGAGGCCGGACGCGCTCTGCAGCTGCGGGCCGAACACGTCCAGCACGACGTCGTACGGCTTCAGCTCGTCGATCACCAGGAACAGCGCCGCGAGCAGCCAGAACAGCAGGAAGATGCTCACCAGCCGGGCCGCGCCGCGGTAGAGGTGCCGCGCGATGTCGGTGGCGGGCAGGCGGGCGGCCACGCCGGTGGCGACGCCCAGCAGCGGCAGCGCGAGCAGCGGGAACGAGGTGCCGGCCGCGGTGATCGTCGCGTAGGCGACGGTGGCGACGAGCAGCCCGAGGAACACCGCGGTCGCCCGGCCGGCGGTGGCGGGAACCTCGGTCTCCTCCGACTCCAGGTCGGCGTCGGTGTAGAAGTCGCCGGTCCGCGCGGTGCGCCGCTGGATCCACGGCACGACGACCATCGCCACGAGCAGCGACAGCACGGCGAGCGGCGCCGCACCGTACTGCAGGTAGGTCAGGTAGCCGACCTGCGCCGCCTCCATGATCGCCACGTTGGAGCCGGCGAACGGGGCGAGCGCGAGGCCCGCGCAGCCGCCGACGAACATCATCGCCGCGGTGGCCGAGCGGGTGAACCCGACGCGCGCCGCGACGGGCAGCAGGATCGGCGCCGAGATCGCGAGCGCGCCCGCGAGGGTGCCCAGGCTGGTGACCAGCACCAGGCACGACAGCATCACGCCGAACAGCACGGCGCTGCGGCTGCGCTCGCCCGCGATCCGCAGCACCCAGCGCACGATCGTGTGCGCGACGCCGGTGACGCGCAGGACCTCGCCCACGCCCGCCCCGAGCATGATGATCACCCCGATCGTGGTGACCAGGTCGCCCATCGACTCGCCGAGCAGCTGGCCGAACTCGGCGGGCGTCTGGCGCGCGATGAGCACGCCGCCCACGAGGCTGACGATGGTGGCGATCACCAGGTCCATGCCGAGCAGGCACAGCACCGCGTACATCGCGATCGGCACGACGCCCCACAAGGTGGGCGCCTCGGCGCCGAGCCCGGCGATCGCGCACACCACGACGCCGACGACGGCGATCGCGGTGGTGAGGACGCGCTGGACGCGGCCCTGCGCGACCTCGTAGGCGTTGGCCCGTTCCGTCTGCTGGGTCATCGGGTCCCTTCGTGGGTGCGGACGGCCTGCGCCCGCACGAACTCCTCGTCGACGCCGTGCCCGAGGCCGGGGGTGTCCCACGGGACCGCGACGTTGCCGTGATCGGCGCGGATCGGTGGGGTGACCACGTCCCGCGCGTAGTACTTGTCCGAGCCGGAGACGTCGGAGGGCAGGACGAAGCCGGGGAGGCTGGAGAGCGCGACGTTGGCCGCGCGCCCGATCCCGAATTCGTGCATCCCGCCGCACCAGACGGGGATGCCGTGCTCGCGGGCGAGGTCGTGGGCGGCGACCGCGGCCGTGAGCCCGCCCATCCGCGAGACCTTGATGTTGAGCACGCGACAGGCGCCCACGGCGAGCGCGGTCTGCAGGTCGTGCCCCTCGACGATCGACTCGTCCAGGCAGATCGGTGTGTCGAGCACCGCCTGCAGGCGCGACGAGGCCATCAGGTCCCGCGGCGCGAACGGCTGCTCGATCATGGTCAGCCCGAAGCGGTCGAGGGCGCGCAGCGCGGTGAGGTGGTCGTCGTCCTCGGTGTAGGCGCCGTTGGCGTCGACGTGCAGGGCCAGGTCGGGGAACGCGGCGCGCACGGCCGTGACCGGCTCGACGTCCCATCCCGGTGCGATCTTGAGCTTCACCCGCGGGTAGCCGGCCTCGACCTGGCGGGCGACCTGCTCCACCAGCGCGTCCACCGTCGGCTCGATGCCGAGGCTCACGCCCGCGACGACGGTGCGCCGCTCCCCGCCGAGCGCCCCGGCGAGCGGCACGCCCCGCGCGCCCGCCCACAGCGCCCAGCACGCCGCGTCGAACCCGGCCTTCGCGAACTCGTTGCCCCGCACCTTCCCCCACAGCGCCGGGACGTCCGCGGGGTGCTCCCACTCCGCGCCCAGCAGCGCGGGCACCAGGTACGCCGACCCGATCGACCAGCAGGTCTCGACGGTCTCGGCGGTGTAGAAGGGCCCGGACGGCGAGGCGATCTCGCCCCAGCCGACGGCGCCGTCGGCGTCCTCCACCCGCACGAGCACGTGCTCGAGGTAGGACTTGCGGTGGGAACTGGTCTCGAACTCGTGCACCAGCGGCAGGCGCACCTGCAGCAGCTCGATCCGGTCGATGCGCACCTATCGGTCTCCGTCCGCGTAGATGCCGAGCCGCGCGGTGATCGCGTCCCGGCGGGCGAGGCGCCGCCGGGCGCCCTTGGCGCTGGCGGCGGCGAGGGTGGCGATGATGTGCACGACGGCGGCGACGGCGGTGGGGGAGTCGGCGTAGGAGGCGCTGTCGGTGCTCACCACGACCGCCACGTCGGAGAGCCGCGCGACCGCGCTGTCCTCGTCGTCGGTGACCCCGACGACCGCGCCGCCCGCCGCCGCGAACTCCTCGGCGAGCGCGATCGTCGAGCGCGCGTAGCGGCGCAGCGAGAACGCGACGAGCACGTCGCCCGGCCGCACGTCCGACAACACGTCGACGCCGCGCACCACCGTGCCGTCGATCAGGGTCACGTTGGCCATGCCCGCCGACAGGTCGGTGGCGAGCAGCGAGGCGTACGACCACGACTTCGACCCGCCCGCGACGAACCGCCGCTTCGCGGCGACGATCTTGCGCGCGGCCTGCTCGAGCGAGCCGTCGGCCTGCAGCCGCTCCAGCGTGGCGGTGAGGTTGGCGGTCTCCTGCGCGACCACCTGCTGCAGCAGCGCGGTGGCCGACGAGCGGCGCTGCAGCCGGGCGCCGTAGCGCTCGTCCGGGCTCGTGAGCTGCTTGTTGTCCGGCTTCACCTTCTGCGGGCTCACCGGGCCCCCACGCAGTACAGGGCGGTGCGCTCGTCGGCCCGGCGGCACGAGCGCAGCACGCGGCCCGCGCCGAGCAGCCGGGTCAGCTCGTCGGCGACGCGGTCGCGCACCTCCACCGCCCGCCCGGTGCGCCGCAGCTCGGCCCCGTCGACGGGCACCGCGAGCCAGTCGACGTCGCCGTCCGCGCGGCACTCGCCCCAGTCCGGGACCGCGCGCGGCAGCGGCGGCACCGCGGCCGGGGTCCGCGCGTCGAGGACCCACTCCACGACGACCCGGTCCGTGCGGCCGTTGTGGTCCTCCATGTCGTAGAGGTCGCGGCGGAACCAGCGCCCGACCGCGCCGAGCACGTCCAGGTTGAAGTGCGCGTTGCGGGCCTGCAGCGGGTCGTAGGCCCAGCGCATCGTCCGCACGCCGGTGCGCAGGGCGATCTCGGCCTGCGCGTGCTTGAGCTGCCTGCCCACCCCGCGGCCCTGCGCGGCCGGGTCGACCGCGGCCGCCTGCGAGTAGTGGTACGGCACGCCGGCGTCGATGCCCACGAAGCCGTAGGCGAACCCGACCAGGCGGCCGCCCTCGTCGAACGCGCCGACGGCCGAGCCGCCCTCGTGCTGGAGGGCGGCGAGCAGCTTCGGCGTGAACGCCGGGTCGTCGCCGGGCAGGCCGAACACCAGGCGGTACAGCCGGACGGCGGCCAGCCGTTCCGCGGTGGTGGCAAGGGGCCGGGTGGTGATCCCCGACATGCAGCTCCCAACGGTGATACGAGATGTATGCGTGTCGTCCTACTCCGCGAAAGTGCAGGATGTCAACACAGTGGGCGCAAAGATATAGTCCGTATCCATGTCCGACTTCACCGGCGTCGCCGCCGGGCTCGCCGAGGATGCCCTCGCCCGGCTCGTCGCCTACGCGGGCCACGAGACCCCGACCGGCGACGCCGCGGCGCTCAACGCGCTCGCCGACGTCCTCGAGCGGCGCCACCAGGAGCTGGGGGCGCGGACCGAGCGGGTCCACCACGACACCGGCGACCACCTCGTCGCGCGGTGGGGCGCCGACGACGCGCCGCACGTGCTGCTGCTCGGCCACCACGACACGGTCTGGCCCGCGGGCACGCTCGCCACGATGCCGGTCGAGGAGCGCGACGGCGTGCTGCGCGGCCCCGGCGTCTTCGACATGAAGGGCGGGCTGGTCGTCGCCGAGCTGGCGTTCGAGGTGCTGCGTCGCTGCGGGCGGGAACCGTCGCGGCCGGTGCGGTTCGTCGTCGTCGCCGACGAGGAGATCGGCAGCCCCACCGCGCGCCCGCTCGTCGAGGAGCACGTGGCCGGGGCGGTCGCGGTGCTCGGCCTGGAGTCGCCGCACCCCGGCGGGGCGCTGAAGACCGCGCGCCTGGGCAGCACGCGGGTGCGCGTCGAGGTCACCGGGCGGTCCGCCCACGCCGCGCTCGACCCGGAGGCGGGCGTCTCGGCCGTGGACGAGCTGGTGGACCAGCTGCTCGCGGTCCGGGAGATCATGGCGGGCGAGCCGACGGTGCTGTGCAACGTCGGCACCATCGGAGGGGGCGGCCGCACCAACGTCGTGCCGGACCGGGCGACGGCCGACATCGGCCTGCGGTTCACCGACGTCGCCACCCAGGAGCGGGTGCTGGCCGCGCTCGGGCGGCTCACCCCCGTGCGCCCCGGAGCCGAGGTCGCCGTGCGGACCCTCACCAGCCGCCCCGCGTGGTCGGAGCCGGACGAGGACCTGCTCGCCCGGGTGGTGCGGGCGGGCGCGGCGGTGGGGCAGGAGGTCACCGGGCGGCCGGCCGCGGGCGGGGCCGACACCAACACCGCGGGCGCGGCGGGCGTCCCCACCCTCGACGGGTTCGGCCCGCTCGGCGGGGGCGCCCACGCGCCGGACGAGCGGATCGAGACCGCGTCGCTACCGGCCCGCGCCGCCCTGCTCGCGAGCGTGCTCGCCACCATCTGAGCCTGCGGACCGGCCCAGGTGCACCGCCCGGTACTCGCCGGGCGGGAGCCCGAACGCGTCGCGGAAGGCACGGCTGAAGTGCGCGGCGTTGGGCAGGCCCCACCTGCGGGCGACGGCGCTCACGGGCTGGTCGGCGAGCAGCGGGTCGACCAGGTCGCGGCGGCAGCGTTCGAGCCGCTTGCGGCGGACGTGCTCAGCGACCGTGGTCTCCTCGGTGCTGAACAGCTTGTGCAGGTAGCGCAGGGAGATGTGGTGGGCGGCGGCGATCGAGGCCGGGGTGAGGTCGGGATCGCCGAGCCGCGAGTCGATGAACGCGTGGATGCGGTGCACGAGCGCGCGCTGGTGCGCATCCCGGGTCGCGGGGGACTGGCGGTCGAGCCGCGCGGCGAGGGTGGCGACGAGCAGGTCGAGCAGCGCGCTGCCCAGGCGCGGGGCGCTCGCGTCGTCGAGGTGGCGCTCGAGCTCGCGCGCGAGCCCGTAGACGAGGGCGCCGGTGCCGCGGTCGCCGCGGAACCGGGTGGCCAGCACGGCCGCGAGGGCGCGCTCGGGCAGCGGCATCAGGGGGCGCGGGAATCGCAGCAGGAGCGCGGTGCGGGCGGGGTAGACGCAGTGGAAGGGCTGGGCCAGGTCGGAGAGGCTGAACTCGCGCGGCGCGAGCGCCACCCGCCGCCCGGGCTGCTCGGCGGTCGTCGCGCCGTCGAGCTGGACGAACAGCTGGTAGTGGTCCGGGTCGGTGCTGCTCATGTGCCGGGGCGTGCGGCGCGCCTCCCCCGGCCCGCAGATGGACTCGACGCACTCGACCGGGCCCGCCGTGCCGGCGACGATGGCCTCCTGCGGGCTGGGCGGCCCGCCCGCGAAGCGCACCTCCATGGGCACGATGTGCTGTGCGACGACCTGCCGCCAGTAGTCCTCGCGCGTGGCGGCGGGCTCGTCGGCAGCCTGCAGCCGGACCGTCACGGCGCCCAGTCTCACCCAGGGACGCCCGGTCGGCCAAACCGGTTCTCGGAAACGACGAACGGCGCCGGGCCGCGCGGGCCCGGCGCCGTTCGTTCGTTCAGCGACCGATCGAAGGGGTGATCAGTCGTCGATCTCGGCGCTGTCGCCGGTCTTCGCCGCCGCGGTGCACGAGTCGTCGACCGTGTTGTCGCCGTCGGAGTCGGCGTCGGTGTCCGAGGCACCGAGCGCACCGAGGCCCAGCGCGCCGGTCAGGTCGAGGAGAACATCGGTGCTGTTCAGCGGCACCTGCACGCCCAGGACGTTCACCGGAACCTGGTTGTCGCACGCGTTCACCGGAACGGCGATGTTGTTGCCCGCGACGTTGATCAGGCCAGAGTTCGAGCCGTCGATGGCGTTGACGTCCTCAACCTTGGTCTTGTCGTGCCCGTCGCCGGCGAAAGCGAGCGGGCTGACCGCGAGCAGACCGGCCGTGGCGGTCGCCACGACGATTCCAGCCTTCTTCAGCACAGTTGTCTCCTGGGGATTGATTTCGGATTCGGCCGAAGCCGGTCCAATTCAAAGTCAGCTCATGACCGGGGAGCCGGCTGACTGCGGAAAAACCTACGCGTCCGGGGGCAGCGGGGACAAATCACCTGACCCAATTTGGTGAATCGACTGCGCTGCGTTTGGTTACGCCTCTTTTCGGGCGACACGCGCGGGCCCGCGAACGCGGTCTGCGAACGGCTCCCCTCACACGCCGTGAAAGTCGATCACCCGGATGTGGGCGTAACCTCCCGCGCCCCGTTCCGGCGCTCTGTCACCTTCCCGGCCCGCGCCCCGTCATCCCGGTGACGCACCCCTTCGACCACCAGAGGAGGTCACGGTGACCGTGCAGATCGTCCGCTTCACCGCGGACCGGGCCGACGTCCCCGCCATCGAGGAGGCGATCGCGACGATGGTGGGCGCCATCGCGCGCGAGCGGCCGCCCGGCACCCGCTTCACCTCGTGGAAGCTCGCCGACGGCGTGTCGTTCCTCAACGCCCTCGAGCTCGCCGACGGGGTGGACAACCCGCTGCCCGCGATCCCGGAGTGCCGGGCGTACCTGCAGCTGCTCGCCGGCAGGTTCGGCGAGCCGCCCGCTCCCCAGCCGGTGACGGTCGTGGCGAGCTACGAGGGGCCGGCGGCGTGATGGGCGCCGCCGACGTCGTCGTCACCGCGCTCGCGGCGCTGGCCAACGCATGGGCGGCGTGGATCGACTTCGTGCGCGCCGACTTCGTCGTCGCCAACGCGGCGCGCGTCGGGATCGGGGAGCGGTGGCTCCTCCCGCTCGGCCTGGCCAAGGCGGCGGGGGCGGCCGGCCTGGTGCTCGGCCTGCTGGGCGTCCCGCTGGTCGGCGAGGCCGCCGCGGGCGGCCTGGCGCTGTTCTTCGTCGGCGCGGTCCTCGCCCACCTGCGGGCGCGCTACTACGCGCTGGGGCCGCCGGTGGCCTTCCTCGCGCTGGCCGCGGCGGCGTTCGGGCTCTCCCTCGCCTGATCGACGCCTGATCAGGCGCTCTCCCGTACGACCAGCCGGTGCGGCGCCACCACGTGGCGGGGCGGGAGGTCCGGGTCGGCCAGGCGCGAGGTGATCAGCTCCAGCGCCTTGTCGACCACGAACGCCCGGTCGATCGCGACGGTGGTGAGCGCCGGGGTGGTGAACCGCGACTCGGGCAGGTCGTCGACGCCGACGACCGCGACGTCGTCGGGTACCCGGCGGCCGTGGCGGTGCAGCGCGCTCAGCGCGCCGATGGCGAGCGCGTCGTTGGCCGCGAACACGGCGTCGACGTCCGGGTGCTCGGCGAGCAGCGCGTCGACGGCGTCGGCGCCGTACCCGCGGTCCCACTCGGGCACGGCGCGGATCAGCGCGCGGTCGACCGGGAGGCCGGCCGCGCGCAGCCCGCGCAGGTAGCCGTCCATGCGCTGTTCCATGACCGGCTTCGGCGGGTGCTCCTTGTAGCCGATCATGGCGACCCGCCGCCTGCCCGCCGCCGTGAGGTGCGCGGTGGCGGTGCGGCCGATGTCGACGCTGTCGTTGGTGACGTGGTCGACCGCGTCGACGGCGCCGTGCTCGCCGATCAGCACCATCGGGGTGTCGTGGCGGGACGCCTCGAGCTCGGACGGCGTCATCGACAGCGGGCTGAAGATCAGCGCGTCGGCGAACCGGACGGGGAAGCCGGCGGCCGCCTGGCGCTCGCGCTCGACGTCGCCGTCGGTCTGCTCGACGACGACGGTCAGGCCCCGCTCGCGCGCCGCGCTGACCAGCAGGCCCGCGAGGTCGGCGAAGTAGGGCATGTCGATGCCCGGCACGGCCAGCGCGATCGCGCCCGTGCGGCCCCGGCGCAGCTGCCTGCCCACGGCCTGGGGGCGGTAGCCCAGCTCCTCGACGTAGCGCTGGACGAGGGCGCGCGTCTCCGGCCGCACGTGGACGTAGTCGTTGATCACGTTCGAGACGGTCTTCGGTGACACGCCCGCGGCCATCGCCACGTCGCGCATCGTCACCGGCCGTCGCTGCGTCCCCACGTCCGCATTCTCCCCCTTGACAGGGCAAGCGATTTCCAGAGAGGGTTTTACCACGATGTAAAGAGGGAGTGGTCGATGACGACCTCGCACTGCCTGTCGCGTCGCACCTTCCTGCGTGCGACGGCTGCCGCGGGCGGCGCCGCCCTCCTGTCCTCGTGCGCACGGGGCCCGGGAGGCGCGGTCGACCTGGCGTACTGGAACTTCTTCACCGGCAGCGACGGCCAGCTCATGGTGGGCCTGGTCGACCGCTACCGGGCGGAGGCGCCGGACGTCCGCGTCACGGACACGACGCTGATGTGGGGCACGCCGTACTACACGAAGCTCGCCATGGCCTGCGCCGGCGGGCGCGCCCCCGACCTCGCCACGCTGCACGCGTCGCGGCTGGCGACGTTCGGCACGCAGCTGCTCGACGAGTGGGACCTCGACGAGCTCGCCGCGCGCGGGGTCTCGATGGACGAGTTCCCGGAACCGGTGCGGGAGCGGGTGACCATCGACGGCCGCGTGATGGCGCTGCCGCTCGACACCCACCCGCTGGTGCTCTACTACAACACCGACGTCTGCGAGAAGGCCGGCCTGCTCGCCACGGACGGCTCGCTCGCGCCGATCACCAGCCCCGAGCAGATGCTCGACGCAGGGCGGCGCCTCGCCGAGGTCACCGGCTCCATCGGCATCGCGTTCGGCGCGGCCGACAACCTCGCCAGCTGGATGCTGTTCTGGTCGCTGTTCCGCCAGCTCGGCGGCGAGATGCGGCTGCCCGACGGCGGCCCGGCCGAGGTGGACCGGGATGCGATGGTCCAGGCGATGGCGTTCATGCAGGCCGCGTGCGACGGCACGATCGCCTCGCCTACGCTCGAGGGCGACGCCGCGCCCGCCGCGTTCGCGAGCGGGCAGGCCGGGTTCCTCTTGATCGGGCCGTGGGAGGTGACCACGGCGCGCACCGCCGAGATCCCGTTCTCGATGACCCAGTTCCCCGCCCTGTTCGGCGACACCCCGTACGTGCGGGCCGACAGCCACAGCTTCGTGCTGCCGCGGCAGGCGAACCTCGACCCGGTGGTGCGCGGCAAGGCCTACGACATGGCCGTGTCCATGCTGCGCAACAGCCTCGACTGGGCGGCGGGCGGCGGGCACATCCCGGCGCTGTCGGCCGTGGCGGAGAGTCCCGAGTACCACGCCCAGCAGCCGATCTCGAACTACCGCGGAGCGGCCGAGGTGGTGGAGTTCGACCCCGAGGCCTACTTCTCCGGCTCCGGCTCGACGCTCATGTCGCGTGCGGGGCAGAGCCTGCAGAGCGTCAACTCCGGCGCCTTCACCCCCGCGCAGGGCGCCGACGACCTGATCGGCTGGCTGAACAACCAGCTCACCCTGGGGAGCCCGCTGTGACCGCCACGAACACGGCCCCGACCACCGCCACCGCCCCGCCGACCGGTGCGCCGCGCCCGGCCGCGCGGCGCGGCCCGACGCTCGTCGGCGGGCGGGGCGGCTTCTGGTTCGTCCTGCCGTTCCTCGTCGTCTACGCCGCGTTCGTGCTGTGGCCGCTGCTCTACGGCTTCGGCCTCAGCTTCTTCGACACCAGCCTGGTGCGCGAGGAGTCGCGGTTCGTCGGCCTCGACAACTACGCGTTGCTGTTGTCCGATCCCGAGGTCTGGCGCACGCTGTGGGTCACGATCCTCTTCACGATCGGCAGCACGATCCCGCTGGTGCTCGTCGCGCTGGTGATGGCGCTGCTGGTGCAGACCGGCGTGGGCGGCCAGTGGTTCTGGCGGTTCGCCTACTTCGCGCCGTTCCTGCTCCCGGTGGCCACGGTGGCGCTGATCTGGGAGTGGCTGTTCTCCGGCGACTTCGGCCTGTTCAACGGCATCCTCGCGGCCGTGGGCCTGCCGCCGGTCGGCTGGCTCACCGACCAGAGCATCGGCCTGTGGTCGGTCGTGATCCTCACCGTCTGGTGGACGGTCGGGTTCAACTTCCTGCTCTACCTCGCCGCGCTGCAGGCGATCCCCGCCCAGCTCTACGAGGCCGCCGAGCTCGACGGCGCCGGCGGGTGGCGGCGGCTGTTCTCGATCACGCTGCCGCTGCTGAACCGCACCACGGGGCTGGTGGTCGTCCTGCAGGTGCTGGCGTCGCTCAAGCTGTTCGACCAGGCCTACATCCTCTACGACGCCAGCGGCGGCCCCGGCGGGTCGGCGACGCCGATCCTGCAGTACGTCTACGAGACCGGCTTCACCGACTACCGCCTCGGCTACGCCTCCGCGATCTCCTACGTGTTCTTCGTGCTGATCATCCTGATCGCCCTCGTCCAGGCCCGGCTCAGCCGCAGGAGCGAACCGTGACCACCGCGCCCGACATCGCGAACCCCGCCACGACGCCCGTGCTGCGCGCGGGCCGCTCCCGCGACGACCGCCCGGCGGACATCCGCCGCTACACCGCGCTCGCCCGCGCGGGCATCGTCACCGCGCTGGCGGTGCTCGCCGTGCTGTGGCTGGCGCCGCTGGCCTGGGCGCTGATCACGTCGCTCAAGCACGAGGCGGACACCACCACGGTGCCGCTGGAGGTGATCCCGGACCGCGGGTTCACGCTCCAGGCCTACGCGTCGGTCCTCGCCAACGGCGACCTGCTCACCTGGTTCGTCAACAGCACCGTCGTCACGGTGGTGATCACCGTGCTGACGGTGGCGCTGTCGGCCGCCGCGGCGTACGGCTTCTCCCGCACCCGGTTTCGCGGGCGCAACGCGCTGTTCGCGCTGACCATCGCCGGGATCATGGTGCCGCCGCAGGTGCTCATCGTGCCGCTGTACCGGCAGATGCTGGCGATGGGCCTCGCCGACACCTACGCGGGGATCATCCTCCCGCAGCTGGTGGTCCCGGCGATGGTGTTCATCCTCAAGAAGTTCTTCGACGCCATCCCGCACGAGCTGGAGGAGGCCGCCCGGGTCGACGGTGCCGGGTCGCTGCGGATCTTCCTGCAGATCGTGCTCCCGCTGTCGCGGTCGATCCTCGCCGCCGTCTCGATCTTCGTGTTCATCCACGCGTGGAACAACTTCCTGTGGCCGTTCATCATCACCTCCGACCCCGCCCTGATGACGCTCCCGGTCGGGCTGGTGCAGGTGCAGAGCAGCTTCGGGGTGCGCTACGCGCAGGTGATGGCCTCGGCGATCCTCGCGGGGCTGCCGATCATCGTCGTGTTCATGCTCTTCCAGCGCCAGATCATCCGTGGCGTCGCCACCACCGGTCTGGGTGGAACGTGAGAGAACCTCGGAAAGGAACCCCTTGCCCCGCGCACGCCTGACCATCGACCCCGACTTCACGATCGCCCCCGTGCCGCGGCGTCTGTTCGGCTCGTTCGTCGAGCACATGGGCCGCTGCGTCTACACCGGCATCTACGAACCCGGCCACCCGAAGGCCGACGCCGACGGGCTGCGCACCGACGTGCTCGAGCTGGTGCGCGAGCTCGGGCCGACGGTCGTGCGCTACCCCGGCGGCAACTTCGTCTCCGGCTACTACTGGGAGGACGGGGTCGGCCCGAAGGAACAGCGGCCCCGCCGGCTGGACCGCGCGTGGCGCTCGATCGAGACCAACGAGTTCGGGCTCGGCGAGTTCGCCCGCTGGGTGAAGGCGGCGGGCACCGAGCCGATGATGGCGATCAATCTCGGCACCCGCGGCATCCAGGAGGCCTGCGACATCCTGGAGTACGCCAACCACCCGGGCGGCACCAAGTACTCCGACCTGCGCCGCGCCCACGGCAGCCCGGACCCGTTCGGCATCAAGCTGTGGTGCCTGGGCAACGAGATGGACGGCCCGTGGCAGGTCGGGCACAAGACCGCCGCCGAGTACGGTCGGCTCGCCGCCGAGACGGCGCGGGCGATGCGCCTGGTCGACCCGGGCATCGAGCTCGTCGCCTGCGGCAGCTCCAACTCGGGTATGCCCACGTTCGGCGACTGGGAGCGGGTGGTGCTCGAGGAGGCCTACGACCAGGTCGACTACATCTCCGCCCACGCCTACTACCAGGAGCACGACGATCCCGGCGACTTCCTCGCGTGCGCCCGGGACATGGACTCCTTCATCGAGTCGGTCGTGGCCACGGCCGACGCCGTGCGCGCCCGCGGCAAGCACCGCAAGCGCATCAACATCTCCTTCGACGAGTGGAACGTCTGGTACCAGTCGCGCCACCGCGAGTCCGCCATCGCCAAGGGCGAGAGCGAGTGGGAGGTGGCGCCGCGGGTGATCGAGGACGAGTACTCGATCACCGACGCCGTGGTCGTCGGAACCCTGCTCAACTCGCTGCTCCGCCACGGCGACCGGGTCACGGTGGCCTGCCAGGCGCAGCTGGTCAACGTGATCGGCCTGCTGCGCAGCGAGCCGGGCGGCCCGGCGTGGAAGCAGACGATCGCGCACCCGTTCGAGCAGGTCCGCAGGCGGGCAACGGGGGAGATCCTCGACGTCCAGGTCCGCAGCGACCGCTACGAGACGCCCAGCTTCGGCGACGTCGACCTGGTGGACGCGGCCGGCACCTGGGACGCCGAGGAGGGCGTCGTGTCGCTGTTCCTCGCCAACCGCGACCTGGCCGAGGCGGCGACGGTGGAGGTCGGGCTGCGCGGCTTCGGCGAGCTGCGGGTGCGGCACGCCGCGGTGCTCGCCGCGGCCGAGGGCCAGGACCGGCACACGACCAACGACGAGCAGCACCCCGACCGGGTCACCCTGCGCCCGCTCGACGGCGTCGGCGTCGAGGACGGCGCGGCCCACGTCGCGCTGCCGCCGCTGTCCTGGGCCGTCGTCCAGCTCGCCCGCCCCTGACGCCCGCCCGCCGGGCGGCACGTGACGATCCACCCAAATCGGGTGCACGGGCCGCCCGGACCGGGCTCGTCGTGGTTGATTGGTGCGGTGAGCGCCGAGGAGCTTCTCAAGCGGTACGAGGCGGGGGGTGGCCGCCTCGCCGCGGCCAGCGCGGAAGGGCTCGCCGTCCCCCCGTCGCTGCGCACCGCGGTCGTGACGTGCATGGACTCGCGGATCGACGTGTTCGCCCTGTTCGGGATGGACATCGGGGAGACCCACGTGCTGCGCAACGCCGGGGGCGTGGTCACCGACGACGTGATCCGCTCGCTGACGATCAGCCAGCGCAAGCTGGGCACGCGCGACGTGCTGCTCGTCCAGCACAACGGCTGTGGCCTGGCCACGTTCACCGACGACGAGTTCTGCGAGGAGCTCGCGGCGGAGACCGGGATGCGGCCGTCGTGGCGGACGCACGCGTTCCGCGACCCGGCCGAGAGCGTGCGGCGCGACATCGTCCAGCTGCGCCACGACCCGTTCCTGCACCCGGACACCCGGGTGCGCGGGTTCGTGCTCGACATCCACGCGGGCGTGCTCGACGAGATCGTCGTCGACGGCCCGCCGCCGCGGCGGTAGGCCGCGCGGTCACCCGGCGGTCAGGACCGCTCGCACTCGATGGTGATCCGCAGCTTCACGGTCCGGTTGGGGAACTCGGGCTTGATCTGGATGCCGGTGCCGTCCGCGCGCCGCGACCAATCGTCGATGAGGTCCTCGTCGTTGACCCGCCACTCGCGCATGATGTCCTCGTTGTGGCAGGTGACCTCGCAGACGCCGTCCTCGGTGCGGGGCACGATCCTGCGCTCCCCGTCGACGCGCGTCAGCGTCCAGGACCGGCTCACCTCGTAGAACTCGTCGGGGTCGTCGGCGGCGGCCACCCCCGGCGCGAGCAGGCCCGGTGCGAGCAGCACCGCGCCGGCGGCAACGGCCGCGATGATCGTGCGCATGGGCATCACCCGCTCGTGTCCCGCCGTGCTCGCCCAAGTGTGACGCACGTTGCTTGAGCCCGGTCTCAGCGGCTGACCGAGCCGGGGGTGGCCTCGGGCGGCGCCGACTCGGCCCCGGTCACCGCGCCACCGGTGCCGAGCAGCGCGAACGCGGCGGCCAGCAGGGCGAGGGCGATCGCGGCCACCGTCAGCTGCCCGTTCCGGGCCCGGCCGGGCGCGCCGCCCCGCGCGGCGGCCGCCTCGAGCTCGTCGGGGGCGGGTGGGCCGCTGCGCTGCGCCGGGACCTGCACCCAGTGCTTCGGCGCCCCGGACCAGTGGTGGTAGGGGTCGGGCGTGGCCACGTCGGCTCCTTCTTCGTCTGCACCGCTCGTCCGCACCGCGATCGGATGCGGGTGTTCGCATCCGTAGTCGCGCGGCGACGCCGCGGTGTCACGGGGTGGAGCCGGTGTCACCCGATGGGGTGGTGGCTCGCTAGGGGCGGGCGAGCCGCGCGTCGCACTCGACGCGGGGCTGGGCGCCGCTCGCGGGTGCCCGCAGGGCCGCGCTCACCCGCGCCCGCCCGCGGAGCTCCCGCCCCGGCGAGCCGCAGCGCGACAGCGCGAACAGGGCGAGCTCGCGGTGGGTCGGGTCCTCGACCCGCTGCAGGTAGCGCATGATCTCGTGGCTCGCGACGCGCCCGGGACGCGCCCGCACCCACGCGGTGAGCTCGGCCTCGGCCACCTCGCGGCGGACCCCGGCCATGCGCACGCAGACGTACTCGATGTCCTCGTCGGCGAGCTCGCCGACCAGCGGCGCGTGCACCCCGCGCTCGACGAGCATCTCCCGCACCGCCCAGATCCCGATCGGGGTGAGCGCCACCAGGGTGGGGTCGGGGTCGTCGCGCCCGGCGAGCGCGACCAGCTCGGCCATGTCCTCGCCGTTCTCCACGCACGGGGTCTCGGACAGGTGGACCGCGCCGAGCAGCTCCAGCGCGTCGAGCAGCGCGGTGACGTCGCGCCGCCACAGCCGGTGCTCCACGTCGCCCGCGAGGTCGTCGACGACGCAGCCCATCCGCTCGTTGACGGTGTCGCGCACCGCCCGGTGGAACCGCTCCACCGGGATGGGGTCGCCGCCCGCCTCGTAGAGCAGGTACAGCAGGATCGGGTAGGCCTCGCCGAGGCTCATCCCGAACAGCGACGGCGCCCCGTACACGTTGGTGCCGCCGAAGTGCTCGCCGATCCCGCCGATGGCCTCGAACGCGCGCTTCCACAGCTCGATCGGTCGCGACAGCAGCGGCGCCGCGCTGCGGACCTGCACCAGCCGCCCGCGCACCACCCGCACCAGCCGGGCCTCCTTCGCCCAGTGCATGAGCAGGGTGATCTCGGGCAGGTCGTCGGCGGTGCGGGCGCGGTCGCGGGAGAAGTGGTCGAGGTCGAGCGCGTCGGCGACGGCGCGGGCGTCCGACAGCAGCAGCCGCCCCTCGCGGGTGAGCGCGCGGCCCGCGCGCACCCACCGGGTGAAGGCGCGCAGCCGCGCGAGCGCGACCGAGGAGTCGGCGGCGGCGAGCAGCTGCGCCGCGTTCGGCGGCAGCACCGGCGGCAGCGGCGGCTGCGGCGGCTCCGGCTTCTCGTCGGCGTGCCTGCGCTGGATCTCCTCCAGCGCCGCCCGGTCGATCTCCAGCTCGCCCGCGTCGACCTGCTGGAGGAACTTCGCGACGGCCGCCGGGTCGGCGGTGGGCACGCCGTGGCGCAGCATCTGGACGGCCCAGAACGTGCCGAGGTCGTGGTTGCGCTCGTCGTCGAGGGCGTCGTGCAGGGCCGGGGTGGAGTCGCGGATCTGCTCGTGCAGCTCGGACGCGGGCGCCGAACGGGAGTCGAGCCACTCGTGGTCGTCGAGGAAGCCGATCAGGGCGTGCAGCGCGGTGGGGACGGCGTCGCGGTCGTCCTCGAGCAGCGCGACGGTTCGAGGGAACCAGACGGCGAGCGCGTCGGCGATGTGGCGTCTCGTCCAATGCCCCAGCCGGCCGTCGACGCTGTGCTTGTGATCGAGGGCGGCCGCCACCAGCGACGGCTCCACCGCGATCCCCCGCCTGCGGGCCCACGCGACGATGTGCAGCCGCAGGCGGTCACGGACGGCGGAGTACTCCTCCAGATCGTCGGGGCCGAACACGAGTCGCACTCGGCCAACCATGGCAGGTCCGAAAAGTTCCCGATCGAGGGGGCCCCCACTGAAGATCGCCCGATCGGGTGCTAGCCCGGTCAGCGCGGGGATGGGCCCGTCGAGTCGCGCACGATCAGCTCGTGCCCGGTGTTCTTGCGCCGCCTGCGCGCCGACGGCGGCTTGAGGGCCATGGTGAGCGCCAGCTCGCCCATCTCGGTCATCGGCAGCCGCACGGTGGTGAGGCCGGGGGCGAGGTCGGCGGCGACCGCGACGTCGTCGATGGAGCCGACGGACACCTGCTGCGGCACCGCGATCCCGCGGGAGCGCAGCACCGACAGCACGCCGATCGCCATCAGGTCGTTCAGCGCGACGAGCGCGGTGAGGTCCGGGTGGTCGGCGAGCAGCTTCTCCGCCCCGCTCGCCCCGCCGTTGCGGGTGAAGTCGGTGTGCACGACCGGCACGTCGTCGAGCGTGAGCCCGTGCGGGGCGAGCGCCCGCCCGACGCCGGCGAGCCGGTCGGCCACGGTGGTGAGGATCGCAGGCCCGGCGATCACCCCGATCCGCCGGTGCCCGAGCTCGAGCAGGTGCGCGGCCACGGCGGCGCCGGCGGGCTCGTTGTCGGGCCGCACGGCGTCGGCGGAGAGGTGGTGGCGGCCGATCACGGCGACCCGCCCGCCGCTCTGCTGGAACGCGGTGAGCACGGCGTTGGACTCCGCCTGCAGCGCGGGGTCGGTGTAGCCGGAGCCGGCCACGATGATCGCGTCGGTGCGGTGGGCGATGAGCGTGCGGATCTGGTGCAGCTCGGCCTCGGGGTCGCGCCCCGAGTGGCAGATCTGCACGGTCAGCCCGCGCTGGGCGGCGACCCCGATGACCCCGCTCGCGATCTCCGAGAAGTAGGGGTCGCCGATCTCGTGCACGACCAGGCCGACGGTGGAGGTCGCGCCGCCCGCGAGCGTGCGCGCGTGGACGTTGGCGACGTAGCCCATCTGCATCGCCACCTCGCGCACGTGCGCGGCGACCGCCTCGCTGACGCCCGCGCGGCCCGCCAACGCCCGCGACGCCGTGGCGATCGAGACGCTCGCGCGCGCCGCGACGTCGGCGAGCCGGGGCGCCGAGCGGGGTTTGGGCATCGGTTCTCCTTGCCAGGCGGCGGGGGCGTCCGTAGTCTACGCAAACGCTTACGGAAAGCGCTTACGTTCCTCGACGAGGAGGAGATCCCCCGATGAACGCCCGCACCGCCCTCCGGCTGGGATGCCTCGCCGGTGCCGCTGCGCTGGTCCTCACCGCGTGTTCCGGCGGAGCTGGGACGGGCGGCGAGGACTCGTCCGACCCGATCACGATCGGCATCTCGCTGCCGCTCACCGGGGACTTCTCCGAACCGGGCAAGGGCGTCCAGCGCGGGTACGAGGCCTGGGCCGCCGCCGTGAACTCCTCCGGGGGCCTGCTGGGCAGGCAGGTCGAGCTGCGCATCCTCGACGACCAGTCCAACGCCGACCGCGTGGTGGCCGACTACGAGCAGCTCATCGCCCAGGACCAGGTCGACCTGGTGTTCGGGCCGTTCTCCACCCGCCTCGTCGTGCCCTCGGCGCGGGTGGCACAGGAATACGGGATGCTGTTCGTCGAGCCGGCGGGCGCCGCGGCCGAGGTGTTCGAGCAGGGCTTCGACAACCTCTTCTACGCCGCCCCCGCCGTCGCCAACGACCACTACAACCACCTGGCCGACGCGATCCTCGCCATGCCGGAGGGCGAGCGGCCCCGCACCGCGGCCTACGCCGCGATGGACGACCCGTTCGCGCAGGGCACGGCCTACGGGCTGAAGGAGAAGCTCGAGGCGGCGGGCATCCAGACCGTGGTCGACGAGGTCTACCCGCCCAACACCACCGACTTCTCCTCGATCGCGGCCCAGATCGCCGACTCGCAGGCCGACGTCGTGGTGGGCGGCACCCAGTACCAGGACGCGGTCAACCTGATCGTCGCGCTGCGCCAGCTGGGCTACCAGCCGAAGCTCGCCGCGTTCAGCACCGCCCCGACCAGCTCCGAGTTCGCCGAGGCCATCGGCGGGGCGACCGAGGGGATCGTCGCGCCCACCGGGTACACGCCCGAGGCGCCCTACCCGTCGAACGTCGAGTTCGTGCAGCGCTTCACCGCGCAGTTCGGCACGCCGCCCGGCGAGGACGAGGCGAACGCCTACACCACCGGGCAGGTCGTGGCCGCCGCCGTGGAGGCGGTCGGGTGCGCCGAGCAGGGCGAGTGCCAGCAGCGGCTGATCGACTGGCTGCGCACCAACACCGTGGAGACGGTCGTCGGCCCGCTGTCCTGGGACGCGCAGGGCCGCCCGCAGAGCGCCCACCTCATCCAGCAGTACGTCGACGGCCGGATCCGGATCGTGCTGCCGGCCGAGGCCGCCGAGGCCGGGTTCACCTACCCGAAGGCGCCCTGGTGAGCGGCTCCCTCCTCGTCCAGGGCCTCGTGCTCGGCATCCTGCTGGGCGGGCTCTACGCGCTGCTCGCCGCCGGGCTCACGCTGTACTTCGGCGTGATGCGGGTGGTGATGATCGCCCACGCCGCGTTCCTCGTGCTCGCCGCCTACCTCGCGTGGGACGCGAACGTGCGCTTCGGCGTCGACCCGCTGGCGTCGCTGATCGTCACCGTTCCGCTGTTCTTCGCCGTCGGCGTCGGGTTCCAGCGGCTGCTGATCGCCCGGCTGCGCCCGGCCACCGTGACGATGATGTCGGTCCTGCTGACGTTCGCCGTCGCCCTCGTCATCGAGGGGATGCTCGGGTTCGTCTACACCGGCACCCAGCGGCGGGTGCAGCTGTCCTACGGCGCGGCGAGCTTCGAGCTGTTCGGCGCCCAGGTCGCGGTGGTCAAGCTGATCGCGTTCGGGCTGGCGGCGCTGTCGCTGCTCGCGCTGTACCTGCTGCTCACCCGCACCCGGTTCGGGCAGGCTCTGCGCGCCACGATCCAGCACCCGCAGGCGGCCCGGCTGATCGGGATCGACACCGACAAGGTGGCGGGCTACGGCTTCGGGCTGGGCCTCGCCACGGCCGCGGTCGGCGGGGCGGCGCTGTCGCTGGACTCGACGATCTACCCGTCGCTGCACTGGCACTGGATCGGCCCGCTGATGGCGATCATCGTGGTCGGCGGGCTCGGCAGCATCCCGGGTGCGGCCGTCGCGGCGATGCTGCTCGGCATCGTGCAGAGCCTGCTGCAGCTGCCGCTCGGCACGACCTGGGCGCAGACGGTCTTCTACCTCGCGCTGTTCGTCACCCTGCTGGTGCGCCCGCAGGGCTTCTTCGGAGGTCGCCTTGCGCAGCGCTTCTAGCCGGGCCCACCGGTGGATCGCGCTCCTCGTCGGCGCGGCGGCGGTGCTGTCGTTCCCGCTCTGGAGCCCGAACCCCTACATCCTGTCCGCGGGCGTCGTGGTCCTGTCGTACGCGGTGCTGTCGACCTCGTGGAACTTCGTCGGCGGGTTCACCGGCTACGTGTCACTCGGCCACGCCGCCTGGTTCGGCCTCGGCGCCTACGGCACCGGCCTGCTGATCGTGCGGGCGGGCGTGCCGAGCTTCCTCGCGCTCGGCCTCGCGGGGCTGATCGTCGCGGCGCTCGCCGTGCCGATCGGGATCGCCGCGCTGCGGGTGCGCGGCGCCTCGTTCGTGATCGTCTCGATCGCGCTGGTGCTGGTGCTGCTGCTGGTGTTCCAGAGCTGGCGGGACTTCACCGGCGGCTCGGAGGGGCTGTCGGTGCCGCGGCCGTTCCCCGACCTGCTGCGCCCGCAGCACCACGCCGTCTTCTTCTACCTGTTCGCCGCGCTGCTGGCGGTCGCGCTGCTGGCCTGGTGGACGATCGACCGCTCCCGGTTCGGCCTCGGGCTCAAGGCGATCCGGGAGGACGAGGACAAGGCCCAGTCGCTCGGCGTGCCGACGTTCGCCTACAAGCTCGTGGCGTTCGTCGTCTCGGCCACGTTCACCGCGCTCGGCGGCGGGGTGTACGCGCTGTGGTTCGGCGACCTCGACCCGATCTTCCAGTTCTCCATCCTGCTCGGCTCCTACCTGGTGCTGATGGCGCTGCTGGGCGGGGTGCGGCACCTGTTCGGGCCCGCGCTGGGGGCGCTGGTCGTCGGCACCGCGATCGAGTACTTCAAGGTCTCCTACGGCGACACCCAATTCCACCTGGTCGCGACGGGGCTGCTGCTCGGGGCCGTCGTGCTGTTCATGCCCGACGGCGTGATCCCCGCCGGGCACGCGCTGCTCACCCGGTTCCGCCCGCAGCAGAGCTCGATCCGCGAGGTCACCGCGGCCGAGCTCAGGGAGCAGGTGAAGCTGTGACCCCGAACCTCGCGACGACCGGTCTCACCAAGTCCTTCGGCGGCGTCCGTGCCGTCGACCACGCCACCGTCGAGTTCCACGACGGGAAGATCAACGCGGTGATCGGGCCCAACGGCTCGGGCAAGACCACGTTCTTCAACTGCGTCACCGGGATGATCCGGCCCGACTCCGGCACCGTCCGCTACCGCGGCCGCGACATCACCGGCAAGGCGCCCCACCGGATCGCCGCGGCGGGCATCGGTCGCAGCTTCCAGCTCTGCCGGGTCTTCCCGCGCATGACCGTGCGGGAGAACGTGCTCGCCGCCGTCCGCCCGCGCGGCCTCGCCGGCCTGCTGCGCTCGGCGCACGACGAGGGCGACGTCGAGCGGGCGCGCGGCTGGCTGCGGCGGGTGGGCCTGGACCACCTCGAGGACGTCGAGGCCCGCAACCTCTCCTACGGCCAGCAGAAGCTGCTCGAGCTCGCCGGGGTGCTGATGGCCGACCCCGAGACGATCATGCTCGACGAGCCGGCGGGCGGGGTGAACCCCGCGCTGATCGACCGGATCGCCGTGCTCGTGCGCGAGCTCAACGCCGAGGGCCGGACCTTCATCGTCGTCGAGCACAACATGGAGCTCGTCATGAACCTGTCCGACCACGTGGTCGTGTTCGACCGCGGTCGGCCGATCGCCGAGGGCCCGCCGGACACCGTCCGCGCCGACCCGGCCGTGTTGGAGGCGTACCTCGGTGTCTAGCCCGGTGTCCGAAGAACCGCTTCTCGAGCTCCGCGACGTCGAGGCCGGCTACGGTCGCGCCGCGCTGGTGCTGCGCGGGCTCTCGGTCAGCGTCCCCGCGGGCCGCGTGGTCTGCCTGGTCGGCCCGAACGGGGCCGGCAAGTCCACCGTGCTGAAGGTGGCGAGCGGGATGCTCGTCCCGCGCTCGGGCAGCGTCCGCGTCGCGGGCCAGGACGTCACCGGCCATTCGCCGCAGCGCATGCTCGCCGCGGGCGTCGCCCACGTGCTGCAGGGCCACAGCGTGTTCCCCGAGATGACCGTGGCCGAGAACGTCACGCTCGGGGCCTACACCGTCTCCGACGAGGAGCGGGTGGCCGAGCGGATCGCGTTCGTGCAGGAGCTGTTCCCGGTCGTGCGCCAACGCTGGCGCTCGCTCGCCGGGCTGCTGTCGGGCGGGCAGCAGAAGCAGGTGGAGTTCGCCCGCTCGCTGATGGTGAGCCCCAAGGTGCTGCTGCTCGACGAGCCGTCCATGGGCCTCGACCCCAAGGCCACCGGCGTCGTGTTCGACCAGGTCCTCGCCATGCGCGAGGCGGGCCTGGCGATCCTGCTCGTCGAGCAGAACGCCCGCCGCGCCCTGGAGACCGCCGACCTCGGCTGCGTCCTCGACCTCGGCCGCGTCCACATCAGCGGCCCCGCCCCCGAGCTCCTCGCCGACCCGCAGCTCGCCGAGCTGTACCTCGGTGGACGTCCCGCAGTTCGACCGGAAGAAAGCAGGTAGTACGCATGCGCATCGTCATGAACGGCGTGACCGGGAGGATGGGCTACCGCCAGCACCTCGTGCGGTCCATCCTCGCGATCCGCGACGACGGCGGTGTGCTGCGGCCCGACGGCACCCGCCTCCCCGTCGAGCCGATCATCGTCGGCCGCAACCGGGAGAAGCTCACCGAGATCGCCCGCAAGCACGGCATCGAGACCGTGCACACCGACCTCGACGCCGCGCTCGCCGAGGACGACGTGCAGGTCTACTTCGACTCGCTCGTCACCAGCGAGCGCAAGAAGACGATCCTGTGCGCCATCGCCGCGGGCAAGCACGTCTACACCGAGAAGCCCATCGCGGAGTCCGTCGCCGAGGGCGAGGAGCTCGTCGAGGCCGCCCGCTCCGCGGGCATCGTCAACGGCGTCGTGCACGACAAGATCTACCTGCCCGGGCTGATCAAGCTGAAGCGGCTGATCGACTCCGGGTTCTTCGGGCGGATCCTGTCGGTCCGCGGCGAGTTCGGCTACTGGGTGTTCGAGGGCGACCTGATCCCCGCCCAGCGGCCCAGCTGGAACTACCGGGCCGAGGACGGCGGCGGCATCGTCCTCGACATGTACTGCCACTGGAACTACGTGCTCGAGCACCTGTTCGGTGGCGTCGAGGCCGTGATGACCAAGGCCGTCACCCACATCCCGCAGCGCTGGGACGAGAAGGGCCGCCCCTACCAGGCCACCGCCGACGACGCGGCCTACGGGATCTTCGAGCTGCCCGGCGGCGTCATCGCCCAGATCAACTCCTCGTGGGCGGTGCGGGTGGACCGCAAGGAGCTGGTGGAGTTCCAGGTGGACGGCACGCACGGCTCGGCGGTCGCGGGCCTGTTCGGCTGCCGCGTGCAGCACCGCGTCCGCACCCCGATGCCGGTGTGGAACCCGGACCTGCCGACCGAGCAGGACTTCCGCGCGCAGTGGGAGGAGGTCCCCGACAACCAGGAGTTCACCAACGGCTTCCGCGCGCAGTGGGAGCGGTTCCTGCTCGACGTCGAGGCGGGCCGCCCGCACCCCTACGACTTCGCAAGCGGCGTGCGCGGGCTGCGGCTGGTCGAGGCGGCGCTGCGCTCCAACGCCGAGGGCGTGCGGGTCGAGCTGCGCGGGGCGGCCCGATGACCGCCGTCGACACGAGCATCGAGCTGCCCGCCGCGGGCGGGGGCTGGCGCACCGTCGAGCTCGCCGCCCCGCGCCGGTGGGAGCCGCACCCCGGGCCGTACCGCAGCCGGGTGGCGTTCGCGGCCGCGCACGTCGTGGGCGACCCGTGGGGCGAGAACGTGCCGGGCGCGCCCGCCGTCGTCGACTGGGACTCGACGCTGGAGTTCCGCAGGCACCTGTTCTCCTACGGCCTCGGCGTGGCCGAGGCCATGGACACCGCCCAGCGCAACATGGGCCTCGACTGGCCCGCGGTGCAGGAGCTGGTGCGCCGCAGCGCCGAGCAGGCGCACGAGCACGGCGCCCGGATCGCCGCGGGCGCCGGCACCGATCACCGCGCCGAGCTCGCGACGGTGGACGACGTGCTCGCCGCCTACACCGAGCAGGTCGAGCACGTCGAGGGCACCGGCGCCCAGGTGATCCTCATGGCGTCGCGCCAGCTCGCCGCCGTGGCGGCGGGCCCGGACGACTACCTGCGCGTCTACTCCGAGCTGCTGCGCCAGGTGCGCGAGCCGGTGATCCTGCACTGGCTCGGCGAGGCGTTCGACCCGCAGCTCGCCGGCTACTGGGGCTCGTCGGACGTGGACGCGGCCACGACGACGTTCGTGCAGCTCGTCGAGGCCCACGCGGACAAGGTCGACGGCGTGAAGGTCTCGCTGCTGTCCGCGGAGCACGAGGTCGGGCTGCGCGCCCGGCTGCCCGAGGGCGTGCGGCTCTACACCGGCGACGACTTCCACTACCCGGAGCTGATCCGCGGCGACGGCACGCACCACTCCGACGCCCTGCTCGGCGCGTTCGCCGCGATCGCGCCGGCCGCGTCGGCGGCGCTGGCCGCGCTCGACGAGGGCGACCTGGAGCGCTACGACGCCGAGTTCGCCCCCACCCTGCCGCTGTCGCGGAAGGTGTTCGAGGCGCCGACCTTCTACTACAAGACCGGCATCGCGTTCCTGTCGTGGCTCTGCGGGCACCAGCCGGGGTTCACGATGGTGGGCGGGCTGCAGTCGGCCCGGTCGGTGGTGCACCTGTCGGAGGTGTTCGCGCTGGCCAACGCCGCCCGGCTGTTCCCGGACCCCGAGGCGGCGGCCGCGCGGATGCGCAGCCTGCTCAGCGTGGCCGGGGCGGTGCGGTGACCGCCCTCGACGTCCCGAGCGGGACCCCGGCGCGGGTCGACACGCCCGCCCCCGGCGACGCGCGGCTCGCCCGGCTCTCGCTCAACCAGCGCACCACCGCGAACTGGAGCCTCCGCGAGGCCGTCGAGGGCGCCGCCG
>Ga0310832_100188_pt1 | contig 80711 bp, 87 predicted proteins | sample WT_ome_7_FD_201303 | JGI IMG/M metagenome (GOLD analysis project Ga0310832, IMG submission 201303) | Sorghum-adapted microbial communities enriched on wild type (WT) sorghum from Joint BioEnergy Institute, Emeryville, California, United... ...
CGGCGTATATTTGAGAGTTCCCACGCGAACCGTCCGGGTGTGAAGTCGCCGAAATCATTTTCCATAGCATCAAACAGCACCGCATCTTTTTCGCCTTTCAATTCCATCAGATCGTAAAAATGATTCACGACTACCTTTCGGCATTCCACCGACTCCGCCACCGCCAAAACAACCCCGGTCGGCTACTTTGGTTGATATGATGTTCATCTTTGTCCCCTCTGCTTCATTTCCAATTTGTTCACGTATTCCAGCGCCGCACTGGGCGAAAGCCGTAACCAACGGCGGGCCAGACCCACTGCTGCCAGCTTGCCGTTCCTCTGATATTCGTCTCTGATCGCGCTCCGGCGCGACAGAATACGAATTTCAAACCACGGTGTTCTGATTGTCATACAGCCATCACCCCTGCCATTGGTATGTTTCATTCCGTCTGCCCCTCCTTCTCCGGCGCGTTGATGCCGGGAATGGTGATGCTGAGAAAATCCAATACATTGCAAATATCAGTCATTCGTTGCTCATACTCAATGGCAGCATCACGATATTTTGTTCGATTTCGCAATTCTTCAAGTTTGCGATAATATTCCCTCACCCGTTCCACCTTCGCCGCATTCATGTTCAGCAACGCCACGATTCCCTCCACTTCCTGCTCATTCCGCTCAGTTCCGGGCTGGAGATGCAGAACCGTATATCCGTTTCGCTCGATGGCGACGGCATGACCGTATTCGTCGCGGCGGATGGTGTAAGGGTCGGTTGGTTCGGTTGTGGTGGAGAGAACATCACACAACTTTGACTGCACCGCAACCACATCCGCTTTTTCACAATCGCCCTGCCAGTAGGTATTCAGGGTTTCATGTAATTTTATTGCCGCCGCCCGCAGACGTTGGACTTCGCCGTCAGGAGCGTCAAATGCGCCGGATTGGATTCTTCCCCTTAAAGACGCAAATTCACTAATAACCTTTGAAAATTCGCGGGCCTTATTTTCGTGTCCACACGACCGAACTTCGCTTTGTCCGATCAACCAATCAATTTTTCCGCTAATTTCTTGCACAAGCGCCTGTTTCCGTACATACTCGCTCACTTGGATTCGCTCCTTTCTCAATCCACTTTTTCGAACGTCAGCACGTCCCATTCGCGATCCCTGAGATATGCCGTCATCGTCCGTACAGCCACATAGTTTGTATCGCCTTGCCCCGTTCCTGTCGGTCTGATCATGTATCCTTGTCCGATCCATTTCGTTTTCCTTCGACAGTACAAACCGGCGTTTCTGATCGCTTCAAGGACTTTGCTTTCCCGGATTCGCGGTACTCTCAAAAACACGCAATCAAGGTTTGCCGATCCACCATCGTTCATTCCCTCGATTGCTTTTGATGCCAATTGGTTAGCAACCTTCAAATCTTCCGTCAGTTTTTTCAAAATGCTATCTGTGCTACTCATTTCCTGTTCCGAAAGTGGCAGAAAGTCAAATTCACTCACTTGGATTCGCTCCTTTCAGTAGATGGGTTTCCCATTGCTTTTCCCTCGATGCTGTAAACTGTTGCATACATTCTTAACCCCCTGTTATGTATTTTTTACTTGTTTGAGGGCTTAAAACATTAGCCATAGGCTTTCATTTTGTGTACCTTTGTAAGCGGATCGGCTCCGCTTGTGCTGTTATCGACTATTATTAACGCAAGTACTCACCAAACAGATAATCATCATTAATTTGCCAATTCTCATACTCACCACTGCTATACATCTTGTGTTTTGCATTTATCAGCGCTGTTAACCGTTCAGCACTAAATTTCATGTTGGGATTGCTCATGTCACCTTTTTTACAAATTGTTATGACGCTTTCTTTGGAAAATGAGTGAGGAACATTGACGCCGACTTCACAAAATACCTCGTTATCGTCAAAGTCTACAAATATTGTTGCTTTACCATGCCAATTATTAAATTGCAAACGTGCTTCCTCTAAGCCTTGGAATTCTGCCATTGTTAATCATCCTTTCTGTTATTGATAGAGTATTATAACATAGAAAAATAGCAATCAAAGTCGGTTTTCATGATCATTCTATTATGCAAGTTGTAACCAAAAAGCATTTATTGTACGTATTTTGCCGCTTGGAAGTTTTAATGTTGCCACTTGGGAAAATGGATCAATGTCTGTTATAACTGCTTTTGCAATAGGCTTACACTTACCAAAAAGCGAATTACACCGTGATTCGTATTCATCCGTTGTTTTAACTACTGCTCCTTTGATAATCCGATTCATGACATAATCGCTCGGCATATCGTTTACCTCCTGATATTCTAATAAAATACTGTTTTTATCGGCTGTTATGGGAGACTGTGAAAGTTTCCCGCGCTGCTGTTATAGCGTATCGTTCATGATTTCGTCTCGGATCTGATTGCTAACCGCTTGAAAATCTTCTTTGCTGAACGGGCTTTCGTTGTTTGTGCAATAGTAGGCAACATATTTATCAATCGATCTTTTTACTACTTGCCTAGTCGCAATAATTGGGCTTACACATTCGGGAGAAATACGCTTCAAGTCATCGGCAAAATGATCCTTTGTGAATACGTACAATTCCCGTTGTTCTGCTTTCATTGTTATTCACTCCTTTGTTATACACTCCCATAATACCATATTGGGCCGATACTATGGGAGTGTACTGTTATTGACTGTTACCTTGGGATGTTACAGATATATTCCCTTCCTGTTATTTTGCAAATTAGAATTTCATATGGTTGCAATTCTTTCCAGTTCAATCCTGCCCATAAATTCGTCAATTCCATATTCCAATTGTTCTAAGTGAGGAAAGGCGTCTAATATATATTGTATTGCTTCATTTGCGTTTTCCGATCTGCTTCCTGTTCTCCTGCTTGCTATGCTACCGTATATGCTGTTATTAAAGCGTTTGAGTGTTGAATGGTTACCCGTATAAGAAGAAGGCTCGAACGCCTCATAAACTGTTGTAGACGTTCCAATAATGCGGAATGAATTGACTAATACACAATTAGGCAGTAGAACTGTTTTTGACATGCTGTTATTACCTCCTATTGATTATTATAATGATACGTCAATCACCCCTCCCCTTCTGTTATAGTGTGATATTGATTTTATCGTATTATTTATTCTTTTAGATGAATATAATTCGCTTTCCTAGACGCTTCTCCTGCTGGACTTCTTGAATATCATACGGTTTATAATTTGCATCAAGCTTTGCCGTTATTGTTTTTGTGGCAAAACGTCCAGCATTAAACGCTTCTTTAATCCATTGATAGACAGATAGTTTTTCTTGAATGCTGTAACGATTGACACGGACACCAATATGATAATATTCGCTGTTATCGTCTAAAAGAATTGCAAGGATAGGCATATGTTCACGTTTGGCAAGTGTAGACTTTTTGCGCGTCCAGCGTTTGATATGTTTTAAAACCTCCTGTTTGCCTTTTGTTATGGCTACATATCCCATGTTAAAGCGTTCATCGTCCGAAAGTTTGACTTCTTTTCCTTTGTAGTAAAGCCGGAAGGATTCGGGAGAATAACGATAAACAGAAAAGGAAAAGTCGCGAAAAAAGCGATTTTTATTGTTAGTTTTCATTTTTTATTCCTCCATATACTTCAGTAGTTCTGTTATGGTTAAACTGCGATAGTATTTGATTTTTTCGGACCAAAACGGACAAATGAAAGGTAGTTTGTTTTTTTCGTCAAGATATGAGACAAGTCCATTTTTTGTAGGCACATAGCCTGCATCTGCAATAATTCGCTTCCATTCTTTCATTTTTTATTCCTCCAATATGTATATTAAATTGTTATTGCTTTAATAGGATCAAAACCGATAAGCGTAATTTTCCCGTCCATACATTGTCCAGCATTACCTTGTGATTGATTCCAAGCAATGCTTAGATAGGCATGGCATTTTTTAATTGCCTCGTCTAATGTGCTGCCGTGAGTGATAAAAAAGTGTTCGACATTATTGTGTTTGACTGTTATTGCCCATTGGTACATAGAGAAAACCTCCTGTTATGATCCGTTCAAATAAGCATTTTATAGGCACTTCAAAAATCGATAAGCGGACTTCCAAGAATCAAAATGTTTTGCAATTGAGTATCCGCGAACATCTGCAATAAATATTCCGTTTGTGTATGAAACCCAAAGTCCTAATTTTTTAGCAAGTCTTTTAGTCAAAAACTTATACATGGCTTCTCACCCTTTCATGGAATGAAATGAGTATTTCGTTGTCTGTTACGTTGCTGTTATATCAAAAAAAACATCCGGTATGTCTGTTAATACCTTTACACTTCCTGTTATTCTTCGTAAAGGTCAATATATTCAATTTTAATATTATTAAATTCCTTGAAAAACTCCTTTAATGCTTCCTCTTCCGAATTGGCACGAACAAAAAATTTCCATTTTATGTTAGGATCATGGTTACGATAAAATTCAATAACATATTTAGGTTTGTTAAAAATGTTGATGTTAGACATGTTACATTCTCCTTTCAATCTTTTTTCTATTAAGGCATTCCAACATTTAAACCATCCGCGCTCGGCGGAATCGTGTTTGCATGAGGAAGCGGATTGTTACATCTAATTCCTCCTTTATGGCGATCCAGTCAGCGCTTGAAATAATACGGCTTCCGACAATGGAAATCGGTAGCCTTTTTCGTAGCGACCCGTATAGCATCTGCAACGGGCCCACTAGGTTCACCTCCTTTTTTCCATTTTCCTTCATGGAACCAGTTTAAGACTTCGAGATCGGCGACCATTTCGCCGGTTTCGTATTTAATCCAAACGCTGTTTGTTTCTTCGTGTGTAAGGGAAACATTGATGTCCATAAGTGATATATTTCGAGGAATCTCCCCTTCCTCGATATTATCTTTGATGTCGAACACCGCCAATTCGAACGGTGTGTGATAATTCAACTCGTCTTTGTCAACCCAGAATCTTCTGGAAAGGGGCCGTATTCTTTTGACTCGATAGACATAGTGCTCGAAGTTTTTGCGATGATGATATGTACTAATGATAATGTCGTTTACTTCGAGCACGAATAACGCATGTCCGCCGCATTTCGGTCCGCGTTTCGGGATGAAGATCGGTTTTTTCTTTGAACCGTCGGCGTTTGCTATGAGTTGGGCCGAACCTGTATTGGTATGGCCCCCTCCAGCCTCCCATGCGGCATAGAAGCCACGTCTCGTTTTTTCGAGTTCCAGATATATTTGATCTTTCCACTTCTTTCCAGTCCAAATTGCATTATGGTATACAAACATGTTAATCAATCCTCCTTTGATAATTCCTGCATTATCACAAGTTGAGCGGAAGCCGCCTGTTATAAGCGGCTCGCCGGGGATTCTCCGGCGTCTCCCTAGCCCTGCTACTCTACCAATTCCCCGAGCAGTTCTCCATCCTCGACACTGATCGGATCTCCCGGCTCGCTGGACAGCGGCCCGGAAGGATGGAAGCATTCGTTGATCGGGAATTCGTATGCCTCCCCGTTCGGAATCGGCTCCGCCCACTCGATCACGCCATCCTCGCGGATGTAATAGCCTCTGTCGTACTCCCGGCCCTCGCGGACAAACGTTTGGTCAACATACCATTTTTTCATGATCATCATCCTCCTTTTAAATATTTCCTGCTTTCACAGGTTGAGCGGAGGGCGCTAGACGCGCCCGCGCCGGGATTCTCGGCGCACTCCCTAGCCCTGCGCCCAGCGATCCCATATTTCGGCCAGATCGCCGGGAATGTATACATCCGTATACCCGTTGGAGTGATCCACGTAACGGCAACGTTCGATGTTCTCGTACCCAAACCACGTCATCACTTCATCACGTGCTTCGTGCGTGGGATAGGAAGAGAAGAATTTCATTCTGTCCACAGAAATACCTCCTCAATATTTCACCAGCCGCCGGGTGCCGACGATCCGCCCCTCCGCGTCCCGTATAGCACCTTCCGGCGACGTGTCCGCGCCGTAGAGATCGTTCCGCTGACCCTTCAGAGCCTGTCCGACCACCAGCGAGACGAGATAGACGGTGCCCGGCTCGGGATCGGGCAGGTCGGAGACTTCACCGAACTGCTGTCGGGCGACGGGAACTCCGTCCAGCTCGCCGATGATCTCCGTTATCGATGCGGCGCGGGCGATGGTGCCCGATGCGGGATAGCGGCGGAATTCGGTTCCGTCTTCTGCGATCACCACGATGTCATGCGGGGTGAGGTTCACAATGTTCATGTAAATCATCCTTTCGATTGAATTTCCTGCCCTATCATCCAGCAGGTTGAGCGCCGCGGCGGGGTTTCTCCGCCGAACCCGGCTTTCACGGGGTAGGGCCTAGCCCTGCTGTTCCCGTTTGGGGTGTAAACTGTCGAGTCGTTGACCCCGAAAGGTCATAAGTTTACCTTCCGCGAGCCCGCGCCCCCATACGCGGACGGTTGCTGTGCTTTTATATACCCGGAGCACTTCAACGTTTGCTCCGAGTACTTCCGACCATACCATCATTCCGGGCTTTACTTCCACCGTTATCCCCTCCATTTCTGTGGTCTCCCGTGACCATCACCGCCGTCTGGCGGATAGGTTTCACAAGGCTGGGCCTAGCCCTGCACTTAATAATCATTTTTTAGTTACAATAAACCTTCCAGCGAAAATACTACAAATAGATATATAGTCTTCTTGTACTTGATTTTTCCATATTTCTATGTTCTCTTTACCACTCCATTTAATGTTAATAATAACATCTTGTATTTGACTATCAAATATTTTAAATCGATATGTAGCATCATGTAAAGTGTAGAAATTATGATTACAAAGCTTAGACTTAATATAATTGATGACTTGATTTTTTAAACCATTGTTTTTTAACCATTGTTTTTTATTTAAATCGCCATTATATTTAACCCATTGTTGTGCAATATATGGCGAAACGTCTATAATAATTGATTTATTCATAACTGTTATCCTCCTTATTAAATTGTAATTCGCTCGTTTTCTATGTTATAAATTGTATTTAGTCAATGATTTCAACAAATCGGCTGTTTCCGATGTATTTAAATGTTCCCTCAATTTCCATATCACGTCCGATTACTTCCCAATCAATGTAGGATGAAGATATAACTTTTTCAATCTCCGCAAGTCTGCCGGATTCCTCATACAATTGATAAGCAACGTCACCCATGCTGTCACAGTCATCATAAACGCGGTATTCTCCATTTTGGAGCTTTTCAAGTGCTTCGTCACGGTTGAGGAGATCAAAGACAGCCTTAATTACGTCTTCGTCTTCATTAAGATTGTTAAGCGTTTCTGCAATCTTATTCAGTTTGTCAACATTGCTATATTCACTAACTTCAAACGGAAATCCTTCATAATCATGAATTGCCCATTCTTCTGAAGGTCTGCATCCATCGTTCCATTTGTCAAGAATTTTTTGAATACGTGACCACAGTTCATCTTTTTCAAGCGGAAGGTCGATCCATTCGCCAACAAGAAAGCCTGCATTGTATGCGGCCAGATTTGCAACATAGATTCTCATTTCCATGTTTATGTTCTCCTTTGCATTTTTTATTTTTATTTTGTTGTTGTGTTTTATTTGCGACTTCCCGCGACCATCGCCCCTGTAGCGGGATATACGCGATAGGTAGCGCTGTATTCGCCGCCGCGAACACCCGGAGTGCGGACGACGCGAAAGCCTGCGGCTTCGATGCGGCGGACAAGATTTCGGAAGCTGGCGGCGTAACGAATTTGGTAGTTTTTGGCCGCGCCGCGCAGCGTGTTATGCGGGGACTGGATCGCGTCGCCGCTAGCAAGACGATACGCAATTTCTCGTTGCCATGCGCCACGGGCGCATGCCATGATTTGATTTGCTTTCGTGATGGACATTTGTTACACTCTCCTTTATATTTTATTTTTATGACGCTATCAAGCGACAGCATCAATAAGCGATTGGATAGAGCGGACAGGCTTGTCATCGATGGTCACATGCAAACCGTCAATGACGATGATATGCCAGTCGGTCATGATGACGACGGATGGTGCGATCCCGTGACGGAGTGCTTCGTCGTGGACGATATACGGGATGTCGTAACGACGGAGCGCATGGATGATTTGAGCAACGATGCGGCGAGTTTTCGTCATGTTAATCAATCCTCCTTTGATAATTCCTGCATTACAGGTTGAGCGCCGCGCCTCGATTTCTCGGGGCGGCCTCGGCTTGCACTATGTTATGCCTCCAATATTAATATTATATTATTGATGTTATTTCCCATAAACTTAAATCATATTCGTTTATTTCATTTTGCGTCAACGGCCTGTTATATGCTATAATGCCGTGTCTGCCTTTTGTGTCGTCTATCTGTATAAATCCGTTCGGCTGGCTTCCAATGGATAATGGACGTAAACGCATTTCGTACCAATATAAACCGTTTTGATCTTTATTCTTTTCCGCATTTCTTTCTTTCAAATACTTTTCGAATGCCTTTTCTGCTTTGTAATGCTTTATAAATCCGTCATATGTTGCGACTTGTTCTCTGGTTTTTTGTAACTGTTTGCTATCATCTTTTAGATTATTCATTTCTGCGCTGTTAACAGACAATTCCAGACATTCCGAAACGTCTTCTATAATTGTTTCGTTGTTATGCTTGACGTTAGTTACAATTTGAATATTTTTATAACCTGCTTTTTGCCACTCGTTAAAGATTTTAAATAATTCATTAAGTGAATGACATTCCTTTTGGATAATGTTAGAATAATCATTTTTTACGTCTTCATCGTTTCGTGTTGTCTCGATAATATAAATCAGTTCCATCTCCTGCCCAATGTCCCAATATCTAACGCCGGATTCTGTTATATGTATGTTCTCGTATTGCAATTTTACTTTTTTCATTTTTTATTCCTCCATTGTTTTATTTTAATATGATAATCAAATAAGCATTTAATGTGCTTTATCTGTATCCCATTATACCATATCTATATAGATATGCAACATATTCTAGACACTTTTTTTTTGATTTTTTTATTTTTTATTTTTGATGTTAAGTTTTAAGTTGGTTGTACGTGACAAAAAAAGGAGAGTTATTCGCTGATTCCCCCTTTTTGCGCCGCTGTAACGTGAATACTACGTTACAGCCAATTACGTTACAGCAGATTTCGGCACTGCATTTGTTTGTTAATTAGTCAGCCGAAGTTTTTTTGTTAGCGGCGCTTGTGCTTTTGTAGCTGTTATATATGTTGCGTTGCGTGTTGTATGGTGTTATATGGTAGATATTGGTAGGCCAGGGGTTGTGATGTGTGATGTGTTGTGGGTGAGGTGGTGGGCGGAAAAAGGCAAAAAAAGAGGCCGTAAAAAGAGGCCGTTAGGCCTATCTTAATTCGGCGAGGAGACAATATACATTGTCTTCATCGTTGTATTTGATGCCGCGCTCTTCGCACCACTCGCGGACGCTGTTTTTGATGTTTATGCGGTCAATGGTGTTGAGGATGTATCCCATGATGTTTTGGTCATCAATAGTTGTGTAACCTTGCTCGGCAAAATGGACGGCTGCGGAAGCGACGGCGTTGTAAATGTGTTCACTGTCTTCGACGATACAACGGACGATTTCGCGAATAAAATCGGACTTTTTGAGTTGCATTTTTAAAACCTCCTATGTAATTTGTGGGTGGCCTTAGGCCGGAATAAGTTCGATTTCCTCTTTCTCTCATAATATTATTACTTATACTATACCATATCGGACAGATAAACGCAATATATATTTTACTTTTGATTGTATATTTTTTGTATGTTTTTTGTAAGAAAGTCTTCAGCGGTCGCCGCCATGTTACCATGGCGACAATATGTATCATTATGATACAAAATGTATCTATGCGCCTGGCCTTCTATTTTTAACATTTTTTTCCACTATCCAGAACCCTTTACCTCCCTTCACCAATCCGACCACACCCGAATAGCTCGCTCCGTGCCTTTACTTACTAATCACTATTAGTATGCGGATTTTTAGCGGATGGATAGGGAGGGGGGATAGTTTTCATTTTCCATTAGATGTCATTTTTCCAGATTTTCCTTTAGCACGTCTTTTTCAGTCACAAAGTTGAAAATCTGATTCGACAGACAAGGTACTATCAGATTAGGTGTCGTAAAATATGTATAATAATAGCCATTTTCACTACACACAAATTTCATATTTCATCCTTTATTCCACCATTTCCAATCTAAATCTCCCTATAAAAATACCTCTTTTACCGATCATCTACCTCCTTCTTCCCTCCTCACAATCTCAATCATCTTCCCAAATCCCCTATATTTATACACATTTTATTAACAAATTCACCATCTACTCTCGACATCTAAAAATCCAATAAAAAGAGTGGGTATCGAATCTACTCACCCACAATTCAAACCGTATAAAAAATATTCTACCCCGTCATATTCTCCTTTTCCAATAATCTTTGTCCTATTTATAATCCAAACCATTTGTAATTCATTTAAACCCGTTGTATCTCCTCTTATATTTGTACTTGTAAATAACACATCGCCAACAATCGGTACATTTTTATCTCCCATCAGTATTAAATTCTGTGGTAAACCTTGTAGTAATCCTTCTTCATTACACCAAAGCACAATATCATTAGGCAACCTGACCACTTCTAAATATCCACCAACTACTTCTTGCAAAGCTGTTAATTCATTTTCTAATTCAAAAAACTCTAAATTTTCTCCAACTCTTTTTCTAATCGCTCTGATTTTTTCCACACTATTCTCTCCATTCGTGGTCATTTCTAAAAATCATACTATATTAAATTGAATTTTTCAAATAACAAATATAAAAAGTGGAATGTATCCACCTAATTAATTTCCTTTTTATTTTTTATTATTTTTAGATAAATTTTTCAACACCCTTATCCATTCTTCATTTTCTCTCTGAATAGGAAAAGTAATGTTTTTTGCAATACAAGGTCTTTTATTAGGATTTCTCGGTATCTTTTTCATATTCCTTTCTCCTCAATTGTTCACTTGCTATCTGTAATCCCACCAAATATCCATACACCTTCATCGGAATTTCATCACTAATATCATAAATCCATTCCCAATAATCACAATCCAACTCACTAATCCAACCACTATTTAAGTTAACAATGCTCACCCACTCTTCTTTTGATACACAACTTCTTGCATCATCAAACAATTCTCTCATTTTGTCGTGATCATATTGTTCATCTCTATTTTTTATATTTTTTAACCATTCTCTAAGTCTTTTTATCGCTTTATCATTATTAAAATTTCTCCTTTCATCATTGTAGGATGCCATTTTACTTTCAAAATAGTCAATACTCACATCATTAAACGAATGTACATCAGCTTTCCATGTTAAAACAAAAACAGCTTCACCAATATCTCCGCTAATATACATTTTGTTTCCATCAAACACGTATCTGCAATAATAATAAATTTTCTCCGGTTCCTTTCAATCAAATACCTGTAAATCTCCATACTGTTTCAAGGTTGCTTTATGATTCTTAAACCATCTTTCTTTTATTTTTTTTCTCTTTTTTCCAAATGTATTTAATCCCTTTTATCTCGTATCTGATTTTCATCTATAAAATACAATGATCCATGCTTTATCAGTATTTCATTTTCACACAACTTACTTAAGTATCTTTTTAATGATGCACTATTAATAACATCATTTACTTGAACACATAATTCATTAAATGTAAAATACGGTTTCATAGAATATATTGATTTAAGAATTTTTATTGAACTTAGCATTCAGAATCATCTACTCTAAATAGTGAAGTCTTTATTATTTCAAAACTTCAACCTGTCTCAAATATTCTTTATCAAATCTTTTTATTTTCTCTATTCCTCCCGGATACATTTTCATTTTTCTTAAAACATCTTCACACTTATCAACAAACTCCTCAAACATACCAAATTCCTTGCACACCATATACAGATCAAAATCCCATTGTGTTAAAGTTTCATAATAACCAAATTCATTAACTTTTCCCCAATTACACTCTTGTATCATTTCTTTTATTTCATCCAGCGTCAAATCACCAAGTACTGTTTTATACTCATCCTCAACAATTACATAACTATTTATATTTTTATTTTGTTCTCCAGATTCATATTTTCCGCTAATAATTTTAATTTTATTTTCATCCTGCATTTTTTTTAATAATTCTATTACTATCCGTTTTGTATACCCCATTTTTTTTATCCATTCACTAGTGCTAATTTTATATGTGCTATTCTTCCACTTTTGTATATATGCAAATACAAAAAATTCTTTTGGATTATCAGATTTCTCATACATCCAATGATACAGTAAAGTATAATTTATGGACGGATCTCTTTTTAGAAACCTGATTACCATTGGATTATAATGTTTTTCTTTTACACCCACCTTTTCATCAAGTTCATAAATTATAAAACCACTTTCTTTTAATCCTTCTAAAGATGCATATATTGCAGAAATATTATTTCTTTCTTTTTCATGTAGAGAAATAAAATTATTTAATAAATATATATTTGTATACAGGATATCTTTATTTATATCTAAACTTAACAGATTCAATACATAATAAACATATAATTCATTTATTATATTCTTATCATTTTCTTTATTAAAAAATATATTATCTATTTTACAATTATAATTTATTATTTTATTTCCAAAAATTTTTTTAAAATCAATTTTCAACAATATACACCCCTTTCGTCTTTTTTATAAAATTTATATTTTTATTTTTCTTTTATTTTTTATATATATTTATAGTGGCTACTTTGAGTCATTTTCGTGCCCAAAAGTAACCATGTAGTGGCTACTTTGAGTCATTTTCGTGCCCAAAAGTAACCATGTAGGTGTAAAAATGGGCGCGATTTTGCCCAAAAGTAACCATGTAGTGAAAAATCGGTCATTTTCGCGCCCAAAAGTAACCATGTACAGGTAGATATATAATTAAACTATCTTTCCTTTAAGCATCTCACATAAAAATGTATTTCTCATCAAATTCTCAACATTCCGCATCGCATAATTGATAACATCGGCTTGACACAATAAAATAGCATTTTCTTCTGCACGAGTAAGCGCGGTATAGAGTAAATTTGCTGTAACTTGAAACTTATGAGATTTGTCCAGTACAATAAGTACTGATTTTGCACTACTGCCCTGACTTTTATGTATGGTTAAACACCACGCATGAAGCAGTTGATGCTTATCCTCAAAAGATATTAATCTTTGTTCGAAGCCGAAATCAATAAGAATTCCGCTCTTTTCCTCTTTATCGTTATATTTTTCAAGAGACGATTTATTGTCAGAATTTTTATCAGAAGTATAAATAAAATCTATAACAATCCCCGTATCACCGTTAACAAGATTTAAATCTACATTTCGAGTGTTTATAACATAATCTCCAGTTCTAAGGAAATTGTTTTCGCCAAATCCTATTTCTTTTGTAATCCCTTCAATAGCCGGATTAACAATTTCCTGTATCGTTTTATTAATAGCTACAGTACCGAGATCAAATTTTTTTCTAGGTGAAAGTACCATAATATCTTCTGGCCTATATTTTTTTAATAATTGATTATAGTAATACTTATATCCGTCAACCATATGTTTTTGGTCTACAGAGTGAATTAAGAGATTATTACCAAATAACTGTTTTCCTTCAAAGTCATTTTCAATAAATTTTTCGCCTTTTCTAACTCTTGTTGCAATATCTAAAATACCACCTTCTGATTGGCGAAACACAATATCTAACTTTGTTGTTGGAATTACACCACTTTCAATCATATCATGTAAACAATTTCCAGCAGAAACGGAAGGAAGCTGAAATGCATCGCCAACAAATAATATTCTAGCTTTTTTATTTTTTATTTTTTGGAGCAAGCTTGAAAGAATAAAAATATCAACCATTGATGTCTCATCAACAATGATAAAATCTTGTGTAACTTCAACTTCATCATACAATTCTTTTGGTAATCCATAGCCGATATGTTTATGTATTGTATATGCTGTTCGATCTTTTAAGTATTTTGTTAGAACTTTCGCGCTTTTTCCTGTCGGAGTAAGATAAACTGATGTATTGAACCATACATGAGTTTTATTCATTTCATCAAGCAAATCTTTTAGCAAACTCATCATTTGACTTTTCCCGGTTCCAGCATAACCAACGAGTAAGTTTACCGCATGTTTTTTGATATTATTAAAAAATGATTTTTGCTGATCGGTCAACTTAATTTGATATTTATCTTCCATTCGCTTAATGAAATCTTCTGGATCAAATTTCAGTTCTTCGCTATTTTTAAGCAATTCATGAATTTTATTTGCAATTGTCAATTCACACTGATATGTATGTTGCAATGCCACTCGATTTTCTATGATTATGATATCTAATGTATCAGATAATCGATTTTGTATAAGTTCAGAATCAATTTTTAGAATTTGAGTACAACGTTTAATGAGTTCGTCACTATATACATATGTATGTCCATCATTATGTTCTTCTGTTATTACATGTTTTATGCCTGCGTCAATACGAAAAGGATTAGTTTTTTCTATCCCCATTCGTTGTGCAACCGCATCTGCCTTGATGAATCCAACCCCACTTACTTTCATCAGGTTATATGGATTTTCACGAATCTGAAATACTGCAAACTTTGCCGATCCAAATTCGGAAACAACTTTATCAAATCGAATACCACTACCACCAAGCAAACTAATCAGTTCACGATACTCCATATTTTCAATTAGTTTTTGTCTAATACGTTCGTAATATACAGGGCCAATACCATGTACTTTTTCATAATCAAATTTTCCGTCAATGATAAGTTGGACAATATCATCTTCTTCTGAATATATTTTATAGATTTCTTCTACTTGTCGCTCTGTCAATAGAGCCGAAAGAAAAGCTTTTTGATTTTTTGCATCTGTTGGAATGTCTTGAAAAATCGACTCAACCCAATAACTTACACCAAAGGTTTCATGTTTATCCGCAAATTTGAGAAGTGCCTTGTAAGGCATACCAATCTCAAGTTCAGGCATATTTCCCTTGATTGTCACAGCTTTCTGACCGCCAACCATATTTTTTTCAATTCTATCATCTTCTGTTTTACACACATAAATGTAATAGTCACTAGAATTATTATGCTTAGGATAACGCTTAATCCAAGGAATTAATGTCACTTCAATTAAATCAGAATTCATAGTCCTCTCCTTTTTCTTATTTTTAAAATAAAATATAAAAAAGCGCATTTTATTGCGCTTTATACTATATCAGAGCTTTTATATTTTTGTCAATTTAATTTTCAATATACTCTTTAATAGCGAGCGCTAGTTGCTCATATGCGACAGGATTAATTGTTTTAAGAAGTTGAAGAATATCTGTTTTATCTACTATTTCAAAAACACTTTCATCAATTGTTCTAAACATTCGAATTCCAGCTAACTGATTATAGTCAACTTCTTTTTCAACGTAAGTATCAAGAAATGTTTGAACCGATCTATGGCCAGTCTGAACCATTCCATTCCTTACATTTCCGACTGTTTTCATTTCATACGACGGTGCAACTTTACGAAGAGAATGTGTGACAATACGGAGATGATCAGGCAATTTAGCTTCTTTTTTGAGTTTTTTTATGGATTTATTAACATAGTCAACGGTCAAATCAGGGAAAATTTGATCTTTACCATGTTCCTTTATTAGATTTTCGATCATTTCATATAACCATTTTTCAATCGGACATTGCCTTAGTTGATTTCGTTTATCCACTGTTTTTACAAGATAAAAATCAGTATAGTAATCTTTGACTATATCAGTTTTATTAATCTTCAACAACGCTGATACTCGAATACTGGTTACAGTTGCAAGGTAAATGAACACATTTAGCTGATGTCCATACTTAAGATTCAACGCGAGATCAGCTAATTTTGTAACATCTTCTTTTTTAATAATGTCAAATTTTTTAGGTTCATAGACAAGTGCATCAATATTAAAAATAGAATGATTGATCTTATAGTTATACTCTTTTTCAAGGTATTTATACAAATTTTTAATTGTTCCAATTTTTCGGTTTATAGTGCCAGCGGAATTTATTTTTCCTCTTTCTCCCGGTGCAGTCAACAAATGATTTCGATACAATATAACATGTTTCCGTTGTAGAGGCTCGTGATTAGGGCCGTTGTAAATGTGATAAGTTGTAATTTCCTGAAGATTAATGTTATGCAGAAATCTAAAGAATTGCTCGATATCTCTTCTGTATTCAATTTTTGTTTTTTTATTTGGATATTCATCTAAAAATGATTGAATATCTTTGAAAACATTTTGATTATTAGGAAGAAGAACAGCATAGGTAGTTGTCATTAATTTCAGCCTCCGCCTACTATTTTTATTTTATTATAATTAGTAAGCATATTAAAGTCAATATTAAAAATAAATTTTATAAAACACTTGATTTTTTAAATAATCTCTGATAGATTATAAATATAATTATTCCATTTTTAGGGGATGATAAAATTGTACTACAAGGGGAAATGTTTATGGATCAAAAACGAAGGAATGGAAAGCATATGACATGGCAAGATGTTTATTATGATGGATTATTAGATGATGAAGCACAAGACTTTTGCGAGGATACTCAGGAAATCGTAGATAAATGGTTTCAGGATGAATTTATAAAAACAAAGAGAATAAGAAAAAAATATAAACGAGATATTTACGATTTGTAAGGTATGTGAGGAAGTGATAAAAATCAGCCTAGACAAACAAGTTCATCTTTACAGTATTTCGACCGATGCTTTTTATACCGATGAAGAAAAAGAAATACACGAACAATTATCAAAAATACATATCGAAAAGAATGTTATTAAATCTAAGATTGTAAAATGTGATAATATTACAGAATTAAATGATTTGAAAAGTGAATATCGTTTACTTAATAAAAAAATCAAAACACTTAAAAATGTTTTGTACAATATATTTAAAAAACATAAAGGAATTAGAAAACTAGATCCTAAATCTTTGAATAAAAAAAATATTATTTCTCTTTTTGAATCAACTTTAACACGTACATTAGGTATTAAAGAAGGAGAATTAACTGAAGATCTATTTGTAATACAGACTTACTTCTTTGATGTATTAAAAGATATTATTTTACATGGATTTATACATAATGGTGAAAAATATATTTGTTTTACTGCTTCGGCAGGGCAAATCCGAACGAAAAAAACAGTTTTTATTAAGGAATCTGTATATAAAAAGCATCAACAATCTTTAATGTGTGGATTAACAACTGAAAAAATTAATGAATTAGGCGGAGTAAATATAAATAAATTTCTTGCCTATTTAGCACTTTGTAATAGTGCAACAGATCAATGGGTTAACTTTCCGATTCATAAAACTATTATTGTCGATGATATGGAAACGACTATTCGTAGTTTAGTCGATTTTATTGATGAAAAAACATATGAAATAACTAGAAAAGATATGGATATTCTTATTAATCACACGGATGGTTGTGGAATGATTCTACCATCCCTCTCTAAGAAAAGCTTTATGATTAGGATGCCTTGGATTAAAGGGTTACTTGTACCTTTCCCTTTTGATAGGTTTATCAAAGAAAAAAGAAAAGAATTAAAGGACAAAAGTATAGGAGTTATAAAAGACATTTATGGGAAAGAATATGATATCCTAGAAGACGAGATTGAAATTATTTTTACTAAAAGCCAATTTAAAATGTGGAAATATTACTCTTCTTGGGATGAATATAAAAATTACTTTGTTCAATTTAATTGTCAAGCTGGAATATGTAATGAAGAAGAAGATCAAATTGATTATGCGAAGATTAATTATCAAATGCTTCAAACACTTATTGATTTTAGTGATCAAGAATTAGAAAAGATAAGCTACATTACAAAACAAAATATAATTAATTTAACAAAAGATATTGGAACGATGCTAAAAATTTTAGGAGTAAAACCGTCAAATAAAAATAAGAATTATTTACAAAAAGCTTTAGAAATATATCCTGAACTCTTACATGATACGTATAGTAAGCAAATTTTAAAAGATGTAAAGAAAAGCTTAATAAAAGAAGCAAGAGCGGGTAAACTTGACATACACGGCAAATATACTTTTATCATCCCCGATCTTTATGCTTTTTGTGAATTCTTATTTTTAGAAAACAAAAATCCTATCGGATTATTAAATAATGGTGAAGTGTCTTGTGAATTATTTAAAAGTTATTATAAACTCGATTGCTTAAGAAGTCCGCATTTGTATCGAGAACATGCAATTAGGGTTAATAAAATCAATAATGAAACTAAAAAATGGTTTATCACAAAGGGATTATATACAAGTTGTCATGACCCTATTAGTAAAATTCTTATGTTTGACCAAGATGGAGACAAAGCACTTGTAGTATCAGATCCAACTCTAATTGAAGTAGCAGAAAGAAATATGAAAGACATTGTGCCTTTACAATATGAAATGGCAAAAGCCGGAGCAGAACAGATTTCAAACGAAGCAATTTATCATGGATTAATAGCTGCATATACTGGAGGCAATATAGGAGTTATAAGCAATAATATCACAAAAATTTGGAATGGTGATGATATTGATCTTGATGTGATAAAGTGGCTTTGCATGGAGAATAATTTTGTCATTGATTATGCAAAAACGCTTTATAAGCCTATACGACCAAAGAAAATCAATAAAAGAATAAATAAATTAATTAACAAAAAAGTCCCTTATTTCTTTATTTATGCAAAAGATTATGAGAAAAAAAGTGTTGAACCAATCAATAATAGTGTAGTAAATAGGCTGGAAAAAATAATTCCTAATTATCAAATTAGATTTAATTTAAAAACTTTGGGGAAATTTGATTATAAAATGCTTATGAAAAATAACAATGTAGAAATTGATTATGAAATAATTGATAGATATGAAAAATTAGATTTAAAACGAAGATTTTTAATAAATCCAATTGAAAAACATAATAATATATTATTTCTTTATCAGAATATCAAAAATGAAATTGTAGGTAACAGAGATCTTTATTTTGTTACAGACGTAATTATTAAATACTTATATAAAAATAAGAGATCAAGTTATAAAACAACTCTTTGGGAATGTTTTGGTGATATTATTGTTGAAAATTTAAAGAACAATTTGGATATACATTATAAAAATCAAGTTGTTTGTATGAACTGCGGAAAAAGAACTTTAGTTAAAGGAAAGAACCAAAAGTATTGTGATGATTGTAAAAAAGACGTTCGTAAACAGTATAAATCCATAAAAGAGCGTGAATATAGGAAAAAACGTGGACAATTTTAAAAAACACTATATTTATAGAACATTTTAATACTTTTTAATGAAAAATCAGCATAATGAAAAGAACTATAAATATAGTAGTTTTTACGTTTTTGTATTTTTTCTACAATGTCCTTCTAAGGGAGAGTCACTATCTTGTAATTAAGGGGTTTGATATATAAATATGAATAAGAACGAACTAATTAGTCAAGTTCATCGTCAAGCAAAGAATGAAGTAGATATCACAAAACAACAGGTTAAAGTAATTGTAAATACAGTTTTTGATATTATTTCAAAGACGCTTGAAGAAGATGAAAAAGTTCAAATTCAACAATTCGGTACATTTGAAGTTACGAATAGAAAAGGTAGGATAGGGATTAATCCTCATCTTTATCAAAAATTAATTGCAGAAGGTTTATCAAAAAAGGAAGCTAAAAACAAAGCGTTAATTGATATTGAATCAACCCGCAATGTTTTGTTTAAGGCAGCAGAAAAATTGAAGAATAGTATTTGAATAAAAATATTTAACGAAAGGTTATGCTGCCAATGAAAATATACGTTCTAGATACAAATGTACTACTATATGATCCAAATGCCCTTTATTCTTTTGGTAAAAACTATGTAGTTATTCCTTCTGTAGTCCTTGAAGAGCTAGATAATTTTAAGAAACAAAATGATGAATTGGGCCGAAATGCTAGATATATATCAAGAGAATTAGATAAATTAAGACAAACTGGTAGTTTACATAATGGTGTAATGTTGAAGAACGGTGGAAGATTGAAAATTTTAATGCATCATGTTGATTCACCAGTTTTTAATATTTTCAATGATAATAAAAATGATAATGCAATTTTATCAGTTGCTAAGCAGTTTACAGACGAAAACTATGAAACAATATTGGTATCAAAAGATATATTAGTTCGTGTTAAATCGGATATTTTAAAAATAAAATCTGAAGATTATATTCAAGATAAAATTGATATTAATCAAGATAGTTTTTATAAAGGTTATACTGAAGTTTACGTTGAAGATGAAATTATTGATCAGTTTTATAAAGAGTCATTTTTACAAACTGATCTAGATATTTTTAAACATAGTCCTGAAAACCATTTCTTTGTCTTAAAAGGATCAAATAAAAAAAGTGCTGTCGCTAGAAAAGTAAACAAAAAGTTGATTTCATTGAAATATTATAGAAACAATGTCTTTGGCATTATACACAAAAATGTAGAACAAATGATGGCACTTGAATTATTACTTGATCCAAATGTTCCTATCGTTACTTTAATCGGAAAAGCTGGAACAGGAAAAACTTTACTGTCACTTGCGGCCGGACTTGATCAGTCACTAAATGATACGCAGTATTCGAGAGTGCTTGCCGCACGATCAATTATTCCGCTCGGTCGAGACATAGGATACTTGCCCGGAGAAAAAGATGAAAAACTAAGATATTGGATGCAACCAATTTATGATAACCTTGAATTTCTATTTGATTGCAAAAGTAGCAACGAACTTGATAAGAAATTGGCAGGATATGAAGATATAGTACAAGTTGAAGCTCTAACATATATTCGTGGTCGCTCAATTACAAATCAATATTTTATAATTGATGAAGCTCAAAACCTTACTCCACACGAAGTCAAGACAATCGCTACGCGAATTGGTGAAGGTAGTAAATTGGTATTACTTGGAGATCCAGAACAAATAGATTCACCATATCTCGATATGTATTCAAATGGTCTTATTTATCTTATTGAAAAACTTAAACATGAAAGTATTTCTGGACATATTACCTTTAGGAAAAGCGAACGGTCAACCGTTGCACAGCTTTGTGCGAATCTATTGTAATTGTAGGTGATGCAATGAATTACAATGATATAAAAAGAAGGCCAGATGAAAGTTTAGACGATTTTTTAATTCGAATAGGCGAAAACCTTGACTTATATGGTTTAAATTGGACAACAGCTACAACACTATTAAATGCTGAAGCAGGCGAAGATTATTCAGAATCAAAATGGCGAAAAGATTTTGCTAGTTATCAGCGATGGAAAGATCTTATAACACGTAAAATAGTAAATTCGGATGAATACTTAAGAGAAATTCAGGATAAAACTACAGAATTTCAAAAAGAAAAATACCGATTACAAGATCAGAAAAGAGAAATAAATAATATTATTCGACAGCAAGCAAGATTTGAGCATTTAAAAAATGAAATACAATTAGCTATTCGTGAATTAGAAAAGACTAAACCTTTAAAATTTGTACCTATACTAAAAACAAACACTAACGTAAAAGCAAATTGCCTTTGGAGCGATTGGCATTACGCTGCTGATTTTGAAAACAGCTTGAATAAGTATAATCCGGAAATTTTTCGTCAACGCCTTCAACATCTTGTATCAATGATGATTTATTATATTGAAAAACATAATATTGATACACTAACTATTGGAGCGCTAGGTGATTTTTTATCTGGTGCAATACACGTATCAACAAGAGTTCAGTCAAGCGAAGATGTTGTAAGACAAATTCAAACAGTTTCAGAATCATTAGCAGAGGCAATAGTTGAAGTTTCAAAACATGTTCGTGTTGTAAAATTTATAAATATTATTGGTAATCATGCACGTTTAATTGCTAATAAGAATGAGTCAATTTTTAAAGAAAATCTTGAAAATTTAATACCGTGGTATTTACAAGCACGACTTCGTGAGTTTAAAAATATTGAAATTTATCGTGATGAAGACGGATATTTTGTTGATAAGGAATTTAATCCTTATCATATATACATACATGGTGATTTAGACCATATATCAAACGTTGCAAAATCACTTCCACAAGTACTAGGAATAGTGCCAAGATACATTTTTGCAGGACATATACATAGTGATACTGTGAAAGAATATGGACGCACTAAAGTGATTACTAACGGTAGCCTTATGGGTGTAGATGATTACGCTATATCAAAACGTTATTATTCAGAACCAATGCAAAAAATGCATATTTTCACTTCAGAAGGTAGAATTGAATATACTATAAATATTTCATGTGATGTTGTATGAAAAATCGAATCAATACTATCTTTCTTGAAGATCGTGTACATAAAAAAAGAGAAGAATTAATTTCTGATTATGTAGCACTATTAGGATCATGTAAAACAGTTGAAGATATTTATTCTCTTTTTGAGATTTTCTATGACGAAGTTGTAGTTTTAATCGGAGAAAAGATTGTTGAATTGCAAATAATAAAGAATGCTGAAATTCTTGAAGAATTGAAAAAAGAGTTTGGATAAAAGAGATTAACACCCCACCCTGTCAAAGCATGAATTATATAATTCCTCTGCTTCCTAAAAGCGAAGGAGGTAGAATGGTATATGAATGAATATGATGAATATGAAGATTTACCGGGTTCATTTTTAGCAGAAGAGCCAGATGATATTGATTTTATACTAATGCCTAAATTAAATATTAATATCGATGATGTCATTGATGAATATTATAAGTCAATTAAAAAATGCAAAAATAAGAATCAAGTAAAAGATGTACTGCGGGATTTTTATCAATATGTTTGTAATATCAATACAATAATGAATGACATTCAGTACTTGCAGGATAGAGCTAAACAACTTGAGCTAGATGTAAAATCCTTAATGGGAGAAACATAAAAGTCTGTGAAATAATAAACCTGAGATTTACTCAGGTTTTTTCTTTTTCAGATTTCCAACTACCTTTAAAATGTGATAAAAGGTTGGTTTTTATGAGAAAACAAAAAAAGAAAGATTTAAGCTACAAGATTTGTACAAGTTGTGGAAAAAGTAGATTGAGAGATAAATATTTTTATCTATCCAATAGCCCATTTGATTCTGATGGACGAGTTCCGGTATGTAAAGATTGTATCAACAATAATGTAGATGTTTCAAATACTGAATCGGTAAAAGCAATGTTGGCGAGATTAAATAGGCCATTTATTGTAGACATGTGGCTTCGTTCACTTGAAGAAGGGAAAAAGCAAAATAAAAATCCTTTTGGTATGTATATGAAAACACTTAATTTAAATGAAAAATATAGGGAATTAACTCATGTGGATACTAATGACGGAATAAATAACAATAGTACAATTTACGAAACTAATAATATTAATCAATCAGATGATTTTCTTAGAACTGAAATGTCGCCTGAAGATTTAAGGAATAAAGAAGATGTAATTAGACAAGTAGGTTATGATCCTTTTGAAACAGAACATGAATCTGATAGGCGTCATTTATATAATAAATTAGTTGATTTCCTTGATGAAAGTACACTTGAAGATAGTTTTAAACTTCCCGCTGTAATTGAAATTGTAAAAACATTTAATCAAATTGACAAAATTAATCATGCATTAACTCGGGTAACACAGACAGTTAATGATGTAACTAACAATATTGGAAATATTAAATCTTTATTTGAAGCAAAAGAAAAAATGCTTAAGTCAATCTTAGCCCTTGCAAAAGATAATGGCATTTCGGTCAATTACAATAATAATAAATCCAAAGGCGCAGGAACATTATCAGGAATTATCAAACAATTACATGAGATTGGACTAGAAGCTGCCGAAATTAATTTATTTGATATTGAAACCGCTGCTGGTATGAAACAAGTAGCCGATATAAGCAATCGAAGTATAATGGAACAGTTGAATTTAAATGAAAATGATTATACTGAAATGATCAAAGAACAGAGAGAAATGATTGTTAAAATGCAAGATAGAATTACTGAATTAGAAGAAGAGAATAGGTTGTTAAAAATGAAAAATAAGAATTACGAAGAAAAATCATAACGCTATTACAGAAAGAGGTGATGTTTTCCCACATGGATATTCATTTAAAAAAAACTAAAAAAGAGTTATCTCAAAGAAAACTAGAAGGGTATTTGAGATTAGCGCAGATTATCCAGTGGGGCCGCTAGGTTAACTAGCGTAGACACCCCGTTAATTATTGTCGTAGGTTCTATGGTATAGACTTTCTTGACAATCAGGCTTATGTGTTTATGAAAAGTTGGGTAACCCCTTTTAATGTATGGTGTCAATCTCGTGGGTCTGGAAAAACTACGATGGGTGCACCTTTTATCATGTCAAAATCAAATCTATTTCCTAATATGCAAATTTACATATTATCTGGCGTAGGTAGCCAAGCACAAGAAACATTTATGAAAATAGAAAAAATAGCTAAACGTGAAATATCATCTTTTACTGGATTAACCGATGTGTTTTATAACGAAACGGTTAAATCTGTGGCGAATACTGACGGTTTTACGCATAATCCAGCTTCATTTCAATATAAATTATACAATGGGTCTGTTGTAAATTCACTAAATGGTGCTTTTGATAACAACAGATCCAAACGTTCGAATCTAAATTTCTATGATGAAGCTGGATTTGCACCTGATGAGTTATTTGAAACATCAATGCCTTTTATTACACAAGATAGCAACTTTAAATTAGGTGGAGATATTGATCTAGATACATTACCTAAACAAATACCAAACCAAGCAATTTTTGCATCATCTGCATCTAGCACAGATACATATTTCTATCGTGTATATAAAGATTATTCAAAGAAAATGATTATTGGGGATAAAAGATATTTTGTAGCAGATATTAATGCCGAAATCGTATTAAATCCAACTGTACACGGCAAACCATATCCTGTTCCGCTTCTTCGTCAAGAAGTTATTGATGATGCAATGAAGAAAAATAAAGAAAAAGCGTTACGCGAATATTACAATAAATTCTCTACAGAAGGTGGAGATAATCAAGCTATAAAACGTGCAACCATTATTAGAAATAGTGAAGTTCGTCCTCCGATTCTCTATAACAATCATGGTGGATTATTTGCTATTGCATATGACCCTGCTCGATCTTATGACAATTCTGTATGTATGGTTGGAGAAATATATTATGATGAGCAAGTTGGTTATAAAATGCGTATATGTAATGGTGTGTCATTTGTTGACGTTGCCAAAAAGAAAAAGACCCCCATGCGTACACCTGAACAAGTAGCAGCAGTTAAGCAAATGCTTCTTGATTATAATGGTTTAGGATTTGCTGATTATGAAAATATAAGTGCTTTACTTATTGATAGCGGTGCAGGTGGTGCCGGAGTAAATATTGCGGATTACTTTATGGAAGACTGGAAAGATAATAAAGGTCAAAATCATCGTGGTTTAATCGACAAAATTGAATCTGTTGACTATGTGAATAAATTTCCAAATGCAATTGATAAAATAAAGCTTGTAAATCCTAAAAAATACAGAACTCAATTGTTTGATGCATTGGTCGAGATGATGAATCTCGATCTTATTTCATTTACAGCAGAGTATGATATGAAAGGTCATATTACACTTTTTGAAGATAAAGAAATTGAATATGAAGACGATGATAAGAAAAAGAAAAATGTACAATCTGAGCAAAAAATATATAAATTATCATGGGATGAAGAATTAGCGCTTAAAAATATAGATCTAGCAAAAGAAGAAATCGTAAATATATATCGCTTTGATAGTGGTAATGGTAACTATCGTTATGCACTTCCGCCTGATAAAGAAACTAAAATGAACGACGACCGGGCATATTGCGTAGCGATGCTTGCATGGCATTTGCAACAATTACGTAGGAGTACAATTGTAAATAAGGAACGAGAAAAAATTGATTTAAATACAATTCCAAGTTACGTTTCATCATTAGAAATTCGCTTATAAGAAAGGGAGGTGAATTGATTGTCTGAAGTAAGCAAGGTAGATCAAGAAACATTTTTAATAACATCAAATGAATTAGCAATAGATGCATTGCAAAGTGCAATTAAAAACTATAAAGACAATTATAAAGATAAAGAGATGTTTTCTACCTACTTTAATGAAAATACATCTATTGGGAATGCTGACATAGATTCTATTGAGAAATTAGCTCTTGGTGCTCAAAGTGATTTAAATAAGATAATAAAAATAAATAATATTGTAAGATATTATGTAAATAAAAACGATATATTAGGAATGGTTTATTCAGCTATCGAATCAAACGTGAATGCCGACTATACTCTTTCCTATCCAAATTATAATGAACAAGATAAAGAGATTTATAAAAAAGTTGATGAAATCATTAATGAATTTAATGAATCTATTAATTTAGAGCAACTTATTGTTGATTCTATTCCTATGGCATACTTAGAAGGTAACTATCCAATTTATCTAAAGAAAGATCAAAATCAATATCAAGTAGATTACTATCCGCTAGGGATTATAGAAGTATCAGATTATACAGTTAATGGCGATCCTTATTTGTTATTAAATATTGCAGAATTGAAAAATCGTTTACAAAAAATATATCAAAAAAACAGGAAAAATTCTCCACTGTTTTTTACCGATATGGACGAAGAGATTCGAAAAGCATATCCTAAAGAGGTTTACGAGGGTTATAAGAATAACGAAAAATATGCAAAACTAGATATTAATAATTCTGGAATTATTAGAACAAACAACTTTAAAAGAAAGTACGGTTTGTCACCAATATATAAAGCTTTAATTCCAGTAATTCGACTTGAAAATATTGAACTATCTGATGATAAAAACACTTTGGTTCGCGGAAAAAAGATAATTTTTCAGAAACTTTCTAAAGAATTGTTTCTAGAAGAAAAGAAAAATCCAAATCTCGATTGGTTTAGTGCTCAAGCTAAAGCACATCAAGATTTAATGAAAAGTCTAAAAATGCAAAGCGTATCTGTTTATACTGGCCCGCCATGGGTTGAAAGTATTGAATATATTGAGCCCAAAATTGAACCAACAAATGTAAACATTAAAAATCAATATAGAGAAAATATTATGACAAGCGTTGGTATAAGCTTTTTAATTAATAATAAAGGTGGATTTGGGACAGCACAAATAAGTATTACAGAGTTAATGAAAACCATTGACAAAATATGCAAACAATTGGAGCGGATTTTAGAAAAATGGTATAAAGGAATTCTTAAAGATAATAATATTGATCCAAAGTATTACCCAAAAATTAAGGTTATTGATTCTGAAAAAATGTCAACTGAATTATCAATATCTTTAGCAAAATTACTACATAACGAGTTAAATGCTTCATTAGAAACTGTCTACAAGACAATTGGCCTCGACTTGAAGACAGAAGCACGTAAACGTGTTGAAGAAAAGGAAAATGGATATGACATCATTTTCTCTCCACGAATGACCGCATATACAAATAATCAGACAGACGATCAAGGTGGAAGGCCGAGTGAGGGCCGTAATCCTGATAAAACTATTTATGATAAAGAAGAAAATTTAGAGAATGGAGAATAAGTTATGAAAATAAAGTTTCATTGTCCTTGTTGTAATGAAGAACTAATCGCAAATGTTGAAAATAATGAAGTTGAAATTGTGATTACAGAATCACCACCTAAAATTGAAGTATCTCAAATATTAGAAAAGCACAATATTATATTTGGCAGTTTCAGATAATCTTATTGAAAGGTGGTGATGTAATGAATGCAAAATGAAAGCATTATAAGCAATCAAGTTATTTTATTAAGCGAGGATAATGAAAGCCTCAATAGTATTGATGTAAAATTTATTATTTGCGACTTTTCCGTTAACGGCAATAACGTTAAATTAAATCGTGATACAGCAGAAGAATGGATTGGTACTCTTGTTAATATGCCATTAGTTGGTAAAGTCGTAAAAAAAGTAGATGGTTCAGAAGATTTCTCTGGTCACAATGTTAAAGTTGTTAAAGTTTATGATGAAGAGACAAATGAAGAATATTATGAAATTGAATTTGATACACAAGCTTTTGGTAGTTTTTATGAAGTTCGGATTGAAGAAATTGATGGAGTTGAATACATAACTGCTAAAGCCAAAGTTTGGAAAAGATATAAAAAGGCATTTGAAGTATTCAGTAAACGAGTTAAAAGTAAAAAAGGGTTAAAAACTTCTTGGGAAATCTCAGTAATCGAGTCTCATAATGAAAAAATCAATGGTAAAAAAATAAAAGTTATTGATAAAGGTGAATTCATTGGGCATTGTTGTCTCGGTGAAAATATACAACCAGCTTATAAAAGTTCAGGAGTTATTGATGTAGCAAGCGAGGATCGGGAATTGATCGAAGCCCTGTCAGAAGATATGATTTCTGAACTTTTAAATATTAAAAAGTATAGTGAAGGAGGAGAGCAAGTGGCTGATAAGAATAATCAAACATCTGCTTTAACAGAAAACGATTTATATCGAAAAGTTAGGCAAGCAATCAACAATTCATCTGAATATTACTATTATGTTTCCATGATTTTCCCATATGAATATAAAGCATATGCTTACAAATGGGAAAGGGATAAAGATACTGATTTTGTTGAATTTAGTTATGTAGTAAACTCAGATGACACAATCAGTATCACTTCAAGTCGTGAAGTAGAAATGGTTTTTGTTCCAAAGTCACAAATTGACCAACAAATTTCAGAACTTCAAGAAAAACTTAATGAAGCTGAAAAGCAAATTGCTGAAGCTGGAAAGCTTCTAACAGAAACAAATAAAGAAAAAGAACAGCTTGAAGCTAAAATTGCTGAATTACAACCTTATAAAGAAAAAGTAGAACAATTGGAACAAGCCGAAAGAGAAAGGGAACTTGCAAATAAACGTGAAGAACTTAAATCTTTTGCACTCGAAGATGGCCTGATTACTTCAGAAGAATTAGAAAACGACGAAACTATTTTTACTATTATTGCTGAATTAACCATTGATAATTTTGAAGCATCAAAAGAAAAGATCGATCTTATTAAAGGTCGTAGAGCTATTCAAAAGTATAAAGAAAGTAAACAAAAACAACCTGAAGCACCAGAAACAAGTGAAGAAAAGAAAAGTGCCGAAAATCATGATGTTACTGTTGCACAAACAAATTTAACAAATGGTGATGATGATAAAATTATGGCATCAGCAACCGACATTATAAAAAGTGTTATTAAGAGGGGGAAATAATCAATGTTTCGTGAAATTATTGTTGCACCAAAAGTTACAGAAATCTATCCTGTGTCTGCCAATCTAAAGCGTGGTTCTGTAGTTGTAAAAAATCTTTCTACTGGCAAGGCAGATCCTGCGGATGATGAAGGAGTAGACGTATATCTTCTTGATGCTGATAATCAGCCAACTGGTGCATATGCCGATGTGGAAATTAGCGCATATGACGATTCACTTGATACCGTTGAAGCCGGTAAACGTGGTATTCTGCTTAAATATGCTGTTGGCGGTCAGTTCGGAACTGACCAAGTAGTTCCCGATGGTCTATCTGCTGGAGATTATGCTATTGCTGGAACATCAACTAATGCTGGTAAACTAGTAAAGGCGACTTCTGGTGATACGTCTGTTTTCAAGTATCTAGGTACGTATGCTGATGGAAGTAAAACACTGTATTGGTTTGAAGTCGTGAATCCTGTAACTATTTCTTAAAAATAAAACAATATCTTTGTATGAGGAAGTTAAAACTTCCTCTTTTTTGTTTTTAAATGGACAATTACACAAGGAGGAATAAATATAATATGAGCAAATTATTTTCTACCGAACTTGCTTCTGCTTTAAAAGAAAAGAATATTATTGAAGTAGCTGAACGACAAAGGGCTGATATGCTTGATGAAAGTGATAAAGAAATAATTGAACTTGTTGATGCATTTGCAAAAGAAGTTGGCAAGAGTGGGCGCAGCAAATATGAAAATGCTACACTTGTTGCCGAATTAATTAAACGCACAGTCGAACCACTTGTTTTCCAACCTGAAACAAGCATTTTAAATGAAATTTTTAACTTTGGACAAATTGGTGAATTTGATGAAAAGTTATATACGGGTCTACCAAAGAATACGCTTGTTGCATACGATAGTACTCGCGGCGGCAACGTCCCTAAGTCTTATGTAGATCCCGGCGTTTTTCAACCAGTAAAACATTTCTTACAAGTTGAAACTGAACTGAATTATTCTGATCTTCGTCGAAATGGCTGGAAATCAATTTCTCGTATGGCTGAATTAGTACGAGAAACATTCGAACAAGAAATGTTTTATCGTCTATTAGCTGGCATCGATGCTGCATTGAGTGTATTAGTGAGTAGCGATCAAAATATTAACGGTGGTTCAGCACCAACACAAACAAATATTGATACTTTTGCTCGTTATCTGCGCGATATGAGCGAAGGAAATCCGTTCATGATAGGTCTATCTAAATATATTGATCCAATTGCTAAGATGGAAGGTTTTGAAGCATATCTTAGCAATGAAATGAAAAACGAATTAAATCGCCTTGGTCGGGTTGCGATGTACGAAGGTGTCCGTACTGTGAGTGTGCCAACAGCAAAAAAGACTTCTAAAGGGTCAAATCTAATGCCTGACAAACGCATCCTTGGCATTGCTGGCAAGATTGGCGATTGCGATATGCGCGGTGAACTTCGTAATTACGAAACATATGATAACAATGCAGAAAAAGTTCATCTTAAATTTACTGGCTATGAATTTGAATATGTCATTTATTATCTTGATAAAATCGCACGTATTTATTTCAGCTAATACATAAAATATTTATTAATTTTAAGGGCGCTGTCTTAACAGTGCCCTGCCTATTTTTAGGGGAGGAAATTTAATGGCAATTGATATGCAAAACGGCAGGATTCGTGTTTATAACTATTCTCGTTCACATGTAGGATTCCCTAGTATTTATAACAAAGGCGGAGTTTTTATTCGTGGTCGATCAGAAGACGAAGAATATGTTGTAGAGCGTGTACATTGGGACGATATTGAATCGGAAAATACAAAATCTGATATATTTAAGGTCGGAGCACTTCGTTTTCATCCCGATGAAGAAGATGAAATTTACGCTAAATTAGGAATTGAAGATCGTGAAAATATCATGACTGATGAAGAATTGATGAATTTATTACGAAAAAATGATATTGAAACAATAAAAAGGATTAGTAATATAAATTCAATGCTTCTCATTACGAGAATGAAACAAATGCTCTTTGAAATGGAACGTGCAGGAATGACGCCAAAAAACGAAATTATTGCTGTTGTGTGTGAACGTTATGATGAACTTACTGGTGGAAAACAACGGAATCCTGACGGTATGATTGCAAGACTTTTAAATAAAGACGAAGATCAAAAACGAAGAGATGAACTAGAAAAAGAAGTAAAAAATCTTGCAAATCGTATTTATGAACTTGAAAAAGAACGTGAACAACAAAATAAATTACTTAAAAAGAAAGATGAACTTCTGAATCAATCGCAAAATGCAATTGAAGAATTGCTAAAGAAAGTTGAAAAACTGACAAAAGAACAAAGTAAAGTTGGTTCGTCAAAGGGGAATGGTCGTAGAAAAGAAGGTGCATAATATTGAGTACACCTTACGATGTTGTTTATGAGAAATTCTTGAAACGTCTAAAAAACGATTCTCAATTTTTAAATTATAAAAATGTAAGTGAAGAAGAGATTGAAGAATTAGTAAATGAACATTTGTACAATTTATTAGAAAGGGCAGTCGATAGATTATATGATTTTGGACTGCCCGATATAGATTTTTATAATCGTAATGATGAAGAAAAGCAATTTAATGAAGATTTAGTTCCGCAAGAAATCAATTTGTTGGCAGACTTAATGTTTTTATCATATTTGGATGAAGATAAAAATAAGTTAAAAGCATTTGAGATAACATTTAATTCAAGAGAATTAAATGTATTTTCTCCTGCAAATAATCGAAACAGTTTTCTAAATATGATTAGTAACATTGAAAATCAAATAATTAATAATATTCATAACTATTACATTCGTGATCGCCAGACTTGGAAAATAAAAAGCATATATGAAGGATGATCTAAATGGATATAAATAAAATACTTCATTATAAAAAATATATTGAAAATGGCGATCACGATAATGACTTTCTTCAACAACTTGCAGACCGATATTCAGAACAAGAAAATAGTGCAATAAGTCCTTATGCGATTATTATCAATTCTTCTAGGGCCAATACAATTTATAGAGAAAATGTTACATATGATTGTATTGTTGACTATAATCGTGACCCTCAAAAATCAGGAACGATAAAATCAATATTTCATAAGGAATTAGTTACAAGAACCATAGACGAGTTTAAGCCCGGAGACATAGTTGAGTACTCAGACACAGATTATGAAAATAAAAAATACTACTTATTATTAAAAACCGAACATCTTCGTGGCGGATTCGACCATAGTATAATGCTAAAATGTCACGGAATGTTACGATGGATAAATCAATATGGAGAAATCAAAGAAATACCGTTTACTTACAGAACCGATACAGCATCAACATATGGTATTGAAAACGGAAAATTTATTAATATAGGCAATGAACGAAGAAATATCTTGATTCCATTAAACGAAGAAACATCTCAATTTAAAAAAGAAAAACGGTTTATCTTCGATGGACGTGCATGGAAGATTATTACGAAGGATTCAATTGAATTTGATAATATTATTCACTTAATTCTTGAAGAAGATCAGATCAATATTGCCACAGATAATGTGGACTTAGAAATAGCTGACTATTTCAATGGTTACTCAAATTACAAAATTGAAATTTTAAATGGAAGCATTATTGATGCTAATGTTAACGACATACTTCAGTTAAATGTTGTTGTCAAAAAGAATAATGAAATAGTAAATGAAAAATTAATATTTTCTTCATCTAATGAAGAAATCGCCACCGTAAGTGACGATGGTTTAGTAACATTTATCTCTGAAGGGGAAGTTGTTATAACAGTTGCTCTCGAAAATAACAACAGTATTATGAGCACAATTACAATTAATATTCAGGAATTAACTATTGATAATTATTCAATATTTATTGAAGGATCAAATGAAATCAAATATGGTCAATCAAAACAATACTATGCAACAGTATTTAACAACGGAATTGTCGTGGATGGAGAAGTGTCATTTCAATTATTTGCCGATGATATGTCTACATCAACACAATTAGCGACTATAATCGAACAAAATAATAATTTTTGTGTAGTTAAGAATAACAACTCAAATTCTGGATATGTGCAATTAAGGGTTCAACTTTTAGAAAATCCAGATATTGTTGAATGGAAGAGGATACAGATGAAACCTATTTTCTGACCCTAAGAGGGTGATGTATTGGCAAGATTTAAAGAATTAGGGCAATATAAACAATCAATTGTACTAAAATTAATACAGTCCCAAGAAATATGTAAAGCTATTCATTATCAACAAGAGAATTTTTTAGATTTAGAGGATATAGATGATCCAACAGCATTAATATATGAAAATATATTTCCACATTCTTTTGTTCCCACAGTTACAGATCAAGCTAAAACATACTTGGCGGTTCATTTTAGCAGATTCCGAAACATAAACGGATCGTTTAAAAGTGGGATCATTTATGTTTCTGTATTTAGTCACAGGACTTTGTTTAAAACGGATTATAGTACAACCAGAATTGATTTTCTTCTAAATAAAATTGATGAGTCTTTAAATGAATATCGTGGTATTGGTATTGGGAAATTAGAGTTTTATGAAATGGACGAATTTACTGTTCATAATGCCAATGCATATTCAGGTGCCTATATTGCTTACAAACCTGTTGATTTTAATTAGGTGATTTTCAATGGAGAACCGCTTAAAAAATTTTCTTGGCAAGCCTGTTGATTTTAATGGTTTTCCTCTATATTCTCCGACAATTGAAGAAATATGTGAAATTGGTGAATTGCAATATAGTGTATATTTACATGCGGCATTATTTGACGTAGAAGCAATTTTTAAACATATACTAAAAGTTGATGATGACACTTTAAACAAGATATATGACGTTAATGAATTTGACTTATTTGTTTCGTTTGATTTCACAAAAGAATTGGTTCAAGAAGCTTTTTCTTTTTTTACGAAACAAGAAGTTATATTTGATAACGTCTTTTCCATTTTTAAAATCGACAACAAGGTCTTTGTATCAAAAGATAATTTTGAAGAAGTAATAGCTATTATAAAAGAGCAAAATGGTATAACGGAAGAAATGAATGAGAAAAAACGAAAATTTCTAAACAAAAAAGCCAGAGAATTGTTTTTGAAAAGAAAAAAAATAAAAGAAAAATTGATGGAGAAAAAAACAGGATTATCTTTAAAAGATATTTTATCAATACTGTGCAATGCCGATGGGAACGGTATTAATATTTTCAATGTAGGTAAACTCACTATTTATCAAATTTTTGAGCATTTTGAAAGATTGAATTTAAAAGAAAATCATATGAGATATCTAAAGGTTTGGGCAAACGGCCACTTAAAGGAGGGCGTTGAACTTCCTGATTGGATGATAAGTGGTAAATTATAACAGTCGCTTTAAATCCTCTAATAAGGGGGATTTTTATTTTATTTCTAGGAGGATGGATTATAAATGGCACTTGATTTAGGTCGTTATGGTTCTAGAGAGATAATGGACTTGCAGATCTTTAATTATTCAACCAAAAAACCCTATCTGGTTTTTGACTATGCAACTTCTGTTCAAATGGAAAACACGGCTGAAGTAGTATATGCGAGAGGCGGTAGGGGTAACCCTCGTCGTATCTCATGGCACGGTGACAAAGAAACAACCATTACAATAGAAACACAAATTTTTACCATGCAACATCTTGCATTGCTTGCAGGGGAAAATATCGCAAAGAAAAATGAAGACATCTTTAAGGTAGAAGGTTTAACTGTGCAAGATGATAGTGGCGCGAAGGTAGTTACCTTATCTAAAACTCCTATTGGCGATGTATCTGTATATTCATATAAAAATGGTATCCTCGTTGATGATCAACCTGTGCTAAATGTCACTGGCAACGAAGTTACTTTAGGCATTGATGCCACAGTAAACGCAGGCGATGAAGTACAGGTGTTTTATCAATGGACAGCTACTAGTGCACATACACTAAACTTTACAGCGCGTGGCGTTCCGCCATATGTATTTATGGTTGGCGACACACTGTATGCTGATGAAGTGGCAGGCGTGGACGTAGCGATGCAAGTTAAGTATTACAAAGCAAGACTGCGATCCGACTTTACAATTAGTTTCGCTCCAACAGGAGATCCAAGTACACTATCTCTTGTATTCGACGTATTCCCTGTTAAAGTTAATGGTGTAGATACACTCTATACAATGAGCATTTACGAAGATGAATAATCTTTCTGATACGGCGCACTTAATTGATTAGGTGCGCCGTATTTTTTTCTGTATTAATAATTATTAATTATTAGGGAGTGTTTGCATGAAACACTTGTCAATTTCAAATATTAATAAACTGCACAACGATAAATTTAATAAAATGAAGCGAGTGCATTTTAGTGATGGTAGTTACTGTGATGTATATGAAAATTTTAAACCAACCAGTATTCAAAAATTAATCAATAATTATCAAGATATTATGAACCAATTGCAAAATCGAAATGATTATAGCGATATCGGTAGAGATATTACCTTCGTGTTTTATATGCTACTTTTAAAGCATTTCACAAGCCTCGAAAAAATCATACCTTTAGATGTTGATAAGATGATCGTGCTTTGCGAAAAACTTATTGATTTAGGGGTTCTTGAAGATTTACTAAATGCGTTACCTCAAGAAGAACTTAAGAAAATTGACGAAGCAATTCAAAAAGTAAATGAGAATACAAAAATTATTGAAAATCGTATTGGGGAAACGTTTCTTAATTCTGAAATAAATAAGGTCGAGACTGATGCCTAAGTTTAGAGATTTACAAAGTTTGCTTTCTCATGTAAAAAAACAAGCTCTTGATACATTACAGAACGAAGTTTCTGAAGTTGTAAAACAAAATATGAGTGACACAATTATTGAAGAAACATATACAGCATATGAATCCGATGCTTTTGTTCCTTATGAAAGACGTGGGTTAGATGGTGGTCTTGCAGACACGTCAAATATGGTTGTAAAAAAAATAGGTGATAACACGATTATCATCAGAAACTTAACAATAGGAAACAGTAAATATCCGTCATACGATGATGAACCAATCGACAGAATTATTGTTAGCGGTGTCGGATATCGATGGACAGGTTCTAAGATTTACAGACTACAACCATTTCCACGCGATTTTTACTCTGGAACAAAAGTTCGATTAAAAAGAAATAATGATCATATAAAAGCATTTAAAGAAGGAATGAAGAAGAGGGGAATATCAATTAAATAAGTTAGGTGGTGATACAGTGGGAAGAAAGACATATCGTAAAGTTATTACCTCGCCTGAGTTGGAAGAACAAATAAATCCAAAAAATAAGCAACTAATACAAAGATTTTTAAGAGAAAAGAATACCCGATGTTCCGATGGAACTATTGAAGCATATAAGAGTGATTTGAATATTTTCTTCACATGGAATTTGTTAAATAACGAAAATAAATTCTTTGTTAATATAAAGAAATTGGAATTTGCCGAATTCTTTGCTTACTGTGTTGAAGAACTCAAGTGGGGATCGGCACGCTTCGGACGTATGAAATCATGTTTGAGCGCCTTTTCCAATTTTATTGAAACCTATTACGATGAAGAATATCCAAACTTCAGAAATATAATATTAAAGACGATTGAAAGTATGCCAAAGAACCCTATTAGAGAAAAGACGGTTCTTTCCGAACAACAAGTTAATGGATTGTTGGAATATTTAAGTAATGAAATAAATCGACCACAAGAGGCTTGTTTACTAGCTTTAGCTATTGGTAGTGGCGCACGAGTATCTGAATTGCTTAGGTTTACAACTTCGATTATCAATGAAAATCATACAGCATTTGACGATATGTTCTTAGAGACATTGAAACCGATCAAGACAAAAGGTCGAACAAAAGCCGGAAAGCTACTAACAAAATATATCATTAAAGATGTCTTCTTACCGTATTACAAAGCATGGTTACCTGAAAGAGAGAAAATAATGAAAGAACATGGCGAAGAACATGATTATATTTTTATTCGGAGAGATGGCAAGCCAGCTACGGTTGATACGGTTAGAGGATGGATGGAGAAATGGGAAAAGTTTTTGGGAGTGCCTTTTTACCCTCACTGTTTACGGCATTATATTGTGACGCATCTTACCAGACTAGGTTTAAGTTCAGACTTTATAATCGAAATAATGGGCTGGACTTCAAGTGAAATGTACAAAATTTATAACGATTTAAGTGCGAAAGATCGAGAATGGAAAGAACTTGAGAAACTAAAAAATTACTTATCAAAACAATAAAATAGAGATTTTAAGGGGAGAATTCAATGAAATTTTTTAACGGCGAGATAATGACTATTTCCGATTTTCTGCTTAATGAGCTTGAATTAGAAGGTAGAAAAAATCGTATGCGAATGAAATTCCTTAGAATTCTCGAAGAAAAATATAAAGAATTTAAGCAATATCATTGGCAATTACTTAAAGAACATTGTCGCCTTGATGAATTAGGTAATCCAAAGACTAAAAAAATTGATGGCCGAAATGTTTATGATGTTATTGACGAAGAAAAATTTAAACAAGAATATGAAGATCTCGTAAACGAAGAAGTATTTATTGCAGAAGATGAAGAAAATAAAAAAATGCTTCTAACATTACAAGAAGCAATTATGAATTGTCCAAATAAATATAAAGGTGAAAAGGCTCTAATTTATGATCGCCTTTATGACATTTTTGAAAATATTTATCAGGAAGACAAAGAAATCATTGAAAATGCAAATGAGAAGGAGTGAGTTGGCTATGTTCCACCACTCCTTTTTATTTTCTGGAAAAAGGGGTGATGGATTGTGGCGAACGAAAATGATAAAGATTTAGGTATTATACTGAGTTTCTTTATCGATGAAGATAAAGAAACTGGTGATATTAATGCAGCAATCAAACGAATAGAAGAAAAAATAAATAAATTAAATATAAAAATCAATATTGATAATGAAACATTAAAATCAATTGAGGATTCTTTACGTTCAATTAATCAAATCGGAAATGAGAATTTTAAGAAATTAAGTCAATTAACAGAACAAGCTACACAAGCCTCAAGAGAACATGAAAAGCAACTACAAAAAGAAGCTAAATCTGTACAAGAATTATCAAAAAATATAGATGAATTAAGTAGAAAAACAACAATACGCTCTGGTTCTGGAAAAGTAAGTGAGATAAGAGAAACCAGAGGAGATCAATTTAAATACACTACTACAACATATCGTCCTCAAGAAGACGGATCGATAATTACAACTAGAATCGAAGAAGTTTTAGATCAAGGAAAATTAAACGAAGCAAAAAAGAAATACGAAAATTTTGTACGCGATTTTACAAACCGCTTTACACAAATTGAAAAAGTATTTGGTTCTACAAATGAAAAAGTTGCAGATTTGGCAAATAGCTTTGCAAAACTTAATGAACGGTCTAGTAAAGCTGATTTTTCAAGGGTTAATGCACAATTAAGAGAGTTAGAACAGCGGGCAAAAGAAGTACAACAGTATGAACAATGGTGGCAAAAAGCTTTACGTGATCGCGATCTCAAAGAACAACAGGCGCTAGAGAGGCAATATCAAAGACGCTTAAAACAAGAGCAAGAATACGAACGATGGTGGCTAAAGGCTCTACATGATAGAGAACAGCGTGAAACAAGACATTATGAAGATTTTCTGAATAAAAGAAAAAAAGCTGAACTAGAAATTGCTGATTTGCGTAGAAGATTTGGAGCCGATCCAAATGTAACAAAAGGGTTGAATGAACTTGAAAATAGGTTGCAATCAATAGCATTTACACCGGAATACAAACGCGCATTTCAAGATTTTAACTATGAACTAAAACAAATTAAGGCAAATGCGAGTACAGCAACATCTTATATTTTAGGATTTAGTGAAGCAATAAGGACTGCATTTATAAAATTCCCTGTGTGGTTATTTTCTGGTACAGTAATCATGCAGACTATGCGGTTCTTTCAATATGGATTGCAATATACAACTGAACTGGATTCGAAACTCAATGAAATAGCGATTGTTTTAGGAAAGAATCAAGAAGAAGTCCGTGGTCTAGCTGAAGAATATAATAATCTTGCCAAAGAAATGAGTGTTACTACACGAGAAATTGCCGAAGCGTCAGTAGAATTTTATCGGCAAGGTTTAACTCAAGATGAAGTAATGAAACGTCTTCAAATTACCACGCAATATGCGAAGATTAGTAGCTTGGAATTTAAAGATGCGGCTGAAATTTTAACGGCGACTGTTAACTCGATGGGTGTAGATATTGAACGAGCATCGGACGTGTTCGCGTACCTTGGTGACGCCACGGCGACCGGTAAATTTTGGATATTTTGCCGCCCAGTAGCGTAAGTTACTGGTGAAAAGTTGGCTTGTACGGAAGAAGCTTGGGGACAGGTAATTCCGTGGAACATCATCAAATATATAATCGACCACTAATATAAAAAAATAGAACGGAGTTGGTATATGGGGAAAAATAATATTAAATTCACACATGAATATGTTGATAATTTTTTTAGAAGCAAAGGTTGTATTTTATTAGATGAATATAAAAATTCTAAAACTAAACTAAAATACATTTGTAAATGTGGAAATTTAAGAGAAACGATCTTTGGGAAATTTAAAACTAGGAAAAATGGTTGCAAAATTTGTAGCGGATTGGAAAAGTATGATCAAGAATATGTTGCTAAATATTTCGAAGAACATGGATGTAAGCTTTTATCTATTTACACTGGTGCTAATGATGTTTTAGAATATATTTGTCAATGTGGGAAGCATGCTAAGACCACTTTTTCTAACTTTAAAAAAGGTCAAAGATGTAAAGATTGCGGTTTAAAAAAATTATCCGATCAATTTAAATTTGATATTGATACAGTAAGAAAAGTTTTTATTGATGGTGGTTGTGTACCGTTATTTGAAACATATGAAGGATATCATAAACCACTTGAATATATTTGTGAATGCGGAAATAAATCTTTTATTTCTTTGGCTGATTTTAAATCAGGAAAACGATGTTGGAAGTGTAGAGTAAGTAGAATCTTAAAAACAAAATATAAATTTGGTAAACATCCATGTTCTAGACAACAAAAACATATACATAATATTGTTGGTGGGGTTTTAAATTATCCTGTTGGTAATTCTGTATTAGATATTGCCTTTCCAGAAAATAAAATATATATAGAATTTGATGGAAGTGGACATGACTTAGCTGTAAAAATAGGTCAAATTTCAAAGGAAGAATTTGATGAAAAAGAAAAGAGGCGGAGATATTCCTTATATCGAAGAGGATGGAAAGAAATAAGAATAATAAGCAAAAGAGACAGAGTGCCTGCACCAGAAAAGATTAAGTCAATAATTGATTATGCTTGTGGTATTTTAGAAAACAATTCATGGATTGTTTTTGATATAGATAATAATTTAGTAAAGTACAAAAACAAAATTGAATCTTATGATTATGGTCGATTATATTTAATTGGTGATGTTTCGTAGAGACTGAGTGATTATATGGTGACATATAATCCACGCCAACAGTCCTTCATATGAAGGATTAAGATACAGTCCGATCCTCGTCTATAATCCAAAGGCTATTACTTTATATAGCATTTATGAAAACGAGGAACCAAGTAGAAATACTTGGTCGCCATACGCCGTATATTGTAAATGATATATGGCGTATGGTCAGTAGCCTTATAAGGTAAAGAACTTATAAGGTGAAAGTAACAGATTGGCAGATGAAATTGGCGTTGCCTTTCAACGTGTTGGTGGTACGGCTGGTGCTCTCAATATTGAATTTGAAAAAGTAGCTTCATGGATTGCCGTCTTATCGTCTCGCACTCGTGAGAATGCAGCAACCATAGGTAACTCCATCAAGTCAATTTTGGCTCGCGTACAAAATCTAAAAGAATATGGTTTTGATGAAGAAGATGGTACACAAGTCAACCAAGTTGCAAAGGCATTGGCCGAAGTAGGCATCCAGCTAATGGACGCTCGCGGTCAGTTTAGAAATTTCGGAGATGTAATGGATGAACTAGGGGCTAAGTGGAATAGTCTAGATTCAAGGCAACAAGCTTATTTGGCGACTACGATAGCGGGTTAAGTGGTAGCCCCCCATACAAGTAATTGTATGGTGAAAAGTTGGCTATATCGGTGGAAGCCCTAACAGATCATGCTGAGGGTAATACCGAGGGAAGAATTTTGCTCAAATACAATGCAAAAATCAATAGGGGATAAATAATGATAGTAGATAAGTTCATAAGAGTGAGAATTAGTCGGAAAAATATAAAACATTATAAAGATTTGGGATACAATTGTTGTGTTAATGAAGAAATTGATGTTAAAGTAGATCACCTCCCTAAAAATAGCAAAATAAGAATATTGATTGCATGTGATTATTGTAATAAAACATTTTTAAGGACTTATTGCAATCATGTTCGACAAACAGAAAAGAACATTGTAAAGAAAGATAGTTGTGTAAAATGTTCGGGCAAAAAGAGAAGGGAAAGCAATTTAATTGTTTATGGTGTAGAAAGCACGACACAATTAGAATCAACAAAAATGAAAATGAAAAATACTGTAAAAGAAAAATATGGTGTCGAGCATCAAATGCATTTACCAGAAGTTAAAAACAAAATAAAAAATACGAATTTAATGAAATACGGAAAAACAAGTCCAATGAAAGCTGAAGAGATCAAACAAAAGGTGAAAGATACACTGAAGAAAAAATACGGTGTCGAACATTACACACAAACTGATGAATATAAAATAAAAACTAAAGAAACCAATTTACAAAAATATGGAGTAGAAAATGTTTTTCAATTAGCAATTTTTCAAGACAAACAAAAAGATACAGTTAGAAAAAAATATAAGGTCGATAATGTATTTCAGAGTGAAGAAATAAAAATTAAAATTAAGAAAACAATAATTGAGAAATATGGTGTAGATCATATAATGAAAATTCCAGAAATCAAAGAAAGTATAATAAGAAAACAAAAAGAATCATTATACAAAAATGGAAATGTACAAGTATCAAAACAACAATTATATTTACATAATCTATTAGGTGGAGAATTAAATTATCAAGTAGACATTTTAAATCTTGATATTGCATTTCCCGAAGAAAAAATATACATAGAATATAATGGCGGAGGACATGATCTACAAGTAAAAATGGGACGCATTTCATACGAAGATTTTATACAATCTGAATTAAAGAGGTATTTATTTTTAAAATCACGAGGATGGAAACAAATTTTGATTAATTCACCCCGAGATTATTTGCCTGACGATAAAACAATTATTGAAGAATTTAAGAAAGCAAAAATACATTTTGATAGTGGATATTGGCATTATCAAATTGAAATTAGTGATAAAGTTTTTGATAAAAGGTATGGAAAACTGAGAAAAATTATATAAAATACAATATTGTATTTGAGTAAAATTTCCCGTAACGACTATACGCCAACTACCCTAGTATTAGGGTAAAGATATAGTCTGTTCCATGTGGAGACACATGGAGGGGCGGTCGAGTGTAAAGACACTCATGAAATATTTGTTAAAAACTCGTCAAAATTAATAAGGAAGGTGTTAACTATACCTCCTAGAATAGATTTCAGTTATCTATTAGATAAGAAATTTGGTATGTTGACTGTTTTACAGAAAGATGAACTTAAAAGTAAATTATATAAAAAACAATTTTATTTATGTATTTGTGAATGTGGCAATTATACATCAGTTCAACCATATGAGATTATAAATAAAAGAATTGTTTCTTGTGGATGCTATAAACCGACAAGATATAAAGATATTTCAAATCAGAAATTTAATAAATTAACTACAATAAAATACATATATACAAAAAATAAAAAAGCATATTGGCTTTGTGAGTGTGAATGTGGAAATATAATTATAACTTCACAAAGCAATTTAAATAGTGGACACACAAAATCTTGTGGTTGTTTAAAGTATAATGAATTTTCAAGTGTATCGAAACATTTTAGAAATATATTAAAAAAAGATTGTAATTGATACTTTAGAGAAAAGTAATTACAAATGTTTTATAACTGGTAAAACAGGTGATTTGGAAGTACATCATAAAATTTCTTTTAGTTTGTTATATAAAAAAGTTTTTCAAGATATTAATTTGCCAATTTATGATGATATTAAAAAGTATACAACCGATCAATTGAAACTTGTAGATAAAAAATTTATTGAATATCATATTAATAATAATATTTTGGTTGTATTACATAAAAATATACATAGAAAATTTCATAAAATATATGGATACAAAAATAATACTATTGAGCAATTTGACGAGTTTGTAAACAAACATTTCAAATAAGAAGTACCGCCCCCGCTATGCATATTTGATATGCATAGTCAGTAGTTCCCTTGTATAAGGGAATGAAAGTAACAGAAAGACCTATCAACAGTCGCGCTTCCTAAACCTCATGGAAGGTTATGCTGATACGATTCCACTTTACGAGCAAGCACTAGACGCAGCAGGAACAACGCAAGATAAGTACAACATTTATCTTCAATCAACACAAGCTCATATTGATAGGCTAAAAGCAACTATGGAAGGCTTGTGGAGCAATACATTTAACAGTAGCGAAATAAATCAAACTATCGATGCTTTAACAAGTCTTGTTGAAATCATTGATAAGGTAGTTCAATCAGTTGGTTTCTTTCCCATTGCAACGGGAGTAGCCTTTGCAGGAATCCGCTTACTTGATGGCGGAGCAAAGGAGCTAGGTAATACATTAGGTTGGGGAGACGGTTTAATCCAAAGGGCAAACAAATCTCTAGACAATTTTTCTAAGAAAGGAAAGATTGCTAGTAATACAGCAAAAATTTTAAATGTTTCAATAAAAGGATTAATTACATCATTTAGAACATTAGCTGCATCTACACTGATTGGACTTGGTTTTGCAGCAGTAACTTTCGTCCTTGAAAAATTAATAACATCTTTCATGCGTGCCAAACAAGCGCATCAAGAATATGTCGAAAATTTAAGACAATCCGTTCAAGAAACAGAAACGCAAGTTCAAAAAATAGAAGAACTTTATAAACAATACGAAAACTTTAATGGAACTCAAGAAGAATTAAATTCTCTGCATCAAGAAATGTCATCTATAATGCCTGATATTATCAGTCATTATGATGCAGAAGGTAATGCAGTCTATAAAACACGAGAAGAAATTGAAAAATTAATCGAAGCTAAGAAACAGTATTACCTTGAAAGTAGAAAAGCATTATATGCTGAAGAAATTGACGATTTAAAAGAAGTTGCTAAGGCTATACAAGATAATATTAAAGCTAGACAAAAAGCAGAAGAAGATTTTAACCTTGCTTCTGCACGAAAAGAAGCTCTTTCATTCGCAGAAAACTTTATAAATGAAAATGAATTAGATAAACTCGATCAATATTCTAAAGAGTATATTGATAAAGTAACTTATTTGAATGAAGAGATAAAACGTATATTTAGTGAAAAAGGTCAATATGCTCCCGATAATTTTCTTTTTAGTGAAATTCTTCAGTATAATGGCATACATGAAGCAGTTATAAATGCTGAAAATGAATTAAAGAAATATAGTGCGTCAGTTACTAATATAAATAATAAATTAGATCAAAAAAAGCAAAAATTTGCATCTCATTTTCAAACTTATAATGATATCATTGTTGATTCGGCAAGAATATCTGATAAAAATGTTAAGAAATTATTGGATAATTATGCTTCAGTATTTATAGAATCAAAAAATATAACCAAATCTAATTATGAAGAAATTTTATATGATTATGAGCAATTTGCAAGCAAAATTGCGACATATATAGATGAAAATAAAATCAATGTTACTGAACTTATTGAAAACGGTGATGTACAGGCATTATCTAATATTTTAACATCAGTAGGTATTGAATTTAATCAGGCATCTAAAGCAGCGGATAAATTTAGCGCTACATTAAGTAATGTTTCGGATGAGATTGCAAGTAACATGCAAGATGCTGCGGATTTATCAAAAGTTTATGAAAATACATCTGATGAAATAAAAGAGTTAAATAATATCTTATATGATCTTAAAAAAGAGCAAAAATTGTCCGCAGATACCGTAGCAGAACTTTTAATAAAATACCCTCAATTAGCATCTCACATTAAAAAAGTTAAAGATGGATGGGAAATTGAAAGAGATGTTCTTGAAACATTAAGACAGGAAAAGATAAAAGAAGCTCAGGATGCGATTCAAGCACAAATCGATGCGTCTACAGCTACATTAGAACAGGTGTATAGACGGGTTGAAGCGTTTGGATTGGAAATACAAGCAATTAAAGACCTACAAAGTGCCTATAAAGAAGTCTCTAAACTTGGCTTTACACAAATGTTTGGAGAGGATATTTTTAAAGATGGTAACATTGTATTTGATGAATCTAAGCTTGAAATTAGAATTGGCGATTCAGTAACACAATGGTCAGAAGAACAGTTTAAAAATGTTCAAAAGGCTTATTATGATCAGAAGCAAGCATACGAATTAACACTTAGTCTCGGAAATTTGTTAGAGTCTAAAAATCGGTTACTTGAATTAATGAACGATCCTAACTTTGGGGTTTCTCGTTCATCAAAAACAAAAAAAGAAAAAAATAAAAAAGATTATCTTGATGATACACAAGCACGCATTAATCAAATAAATAGAGAAGCTGAAGCTAGGGCTGAGTTAAACAAACTAACTTTAGAAAGATTAAACGAATTAGAACAAGAAGAACGTTACAACGACGCTATCAAAAAAGCTAATGAATTATATGCTAGTCAACAAAAAGAAGTCTCGTTATTAGTAGAAGCCAACAAACGTTTAGAAGCTGAACGAAGAAAGCTACAAGGTGCCTCTAAGTATGATATGTCATCTTGGGTTGATGAAAATGGCGAGGCAACTCAAACATATATTAAACTTTATAATAGTTTATCCGAAGAAGGACAGGAAACATTAAAAGAACAATTTGACAAGTGGCAGCTTTTAACACGAGCAATTAAAGACAATAGAACCACTGTTCAAGAATTAAATAAACAAATTGAGGAAACAAAGAAGCGTATTGATGAACTAAAATTAAGTAATACACAGCAATATTTAGATAAGAGAAAGAAATCGCTTGATGATATCAATTATCGATTAACAATAGCAGAAAAGACTCAGGCTCTTTATGTTGAAGGAACCAAAGAATACAACAAATATGAACAAGATCGTCTATCTATTCTTGATGAAAAAATAAAATATTTAAATCAGGAAGTATATTGGACTGAACAAAGATTAAAACAAGGCGATCTAACAAATGAGCAAATTGAATTACTGAATGAATATTTGCGAGAAAATAAGTTGGCATTACTTGATGCTAAAAAAGCTGCTCAATCTTTAATGGATACATTCTCAGAGGATATAATTCGAAATTATAAAAAGATGCTCGAACAGCGCAGAGACATTGAATTAGATTATATTGAAGAACAAATGCGTCTCGAAGATGAACGACATGAGAAAGTAATGGATAATTTAGATAGAGAATTAAATCAATTTAAGGAAATTATAGACGCAAGATTAAAAGCATTAGATCGAGCGAATGAAGAAGAGGATTATCAACGTAAACTACAGAAATTATTAGATGAGCGTGCTAAAGTACAAGAAAAATATAATACATTACTAAAAGATAATTCATTTGAAGCTAAGGCGAGAAGAAATGAATTACAGAAGGAATTAGACCGCTTAGATGAAGAAATTGCTGATCTTCAGAGAGAACGAGAAAGAGATTTGCTACGTCAAAGTTTACAGGATCAGTTGGACGAACGTGAAAAATATATTGAAGAACAAAAAAATTTAGAAAACGAAAAATATAACCACAATAAAGATTTATTAAATAAAGAGAAAGAAGAACGAGAAACGTATTGGAAGTCAATACTTGAGGATGAACAACGTTTTTATCAACTAAAACAACAACTAATGAGTAATGATAAAAATCAGGTTGTTGCTGTGCTTGGGGAAATTAGAAGCGAATATGACAATTTCTTTAAGTATTTAGAGTCTAAGATAGATTTCTTAGGATCTATGTTTTCAACAATAAGCAACAATATGAAAGGTCATTTAGACTCTATCGACAGTTATTATAACTCTAATCAGAAATCTTTAAATAACACTAATTCAAATACTAATTACAATAATTCCGAAAAACAACTTATAGAAAATGCATGGAATGAATATTTAAAGAATAAGCAAAAGGCAGAAGAATTATATGCAATGTTACGTAATGGAAAGATAAGCGATTCTGCTCAAAAAGCCATTCGTAGTGAAATCGAAAAATTAAATTCAAAAAATCAAATGTACCGTGATAAATTCGGATTTCCTGATGGTAGTTATGAACAAGTTAAAAATCTAAAACCTTTTTCTGCTGAGACAGGAGGTATGACCCCCGCATGGGGACCAGAAGGCAAATGGTTACTTGCTCACGAAAAAGAATTGATTTTAAATAAACATGACACAAATAACATGTTAAAAATTGTAGATATAACCAGACAAATTGTTGATTCTATTCGAAGTATTAATCTATCTGATCTGATAAAACCAGTTCAATTAGCAACTCCATCTGGAACTAGCACTACAATAGATAATTTAAATATTTATGTTTCAGGGAATTTTAATCAGAAGAACGGAGAAGATGTAGTAGATTCAATTGTAAACGGACTGAGCCGAAAAGGTATTCGTATTGGACATATTCGTGGAAGATAAAGAGGGGGAATAATTTCCCTCTCTTTATACTTTTTCTTGGAGTGATTAATGTGGCAATTAGGGATGCATTATACTTTTCGTATGATGGAAAAAAAAGTATTGATTTTGGAATTATGAATATAAATATTTCAAGTGGAATGCAAGAAGAACCATTTGCATATTCAAGATCTATAATTGAAGAAAGTACAAGATGGAGAAGCAAACCATATTTCAAAGGTATAAAGAAAGAACCACTAAGCTTTACAGTAAATTTTGCTTTTGAAGAAAAATGGGATGATGAAAAAATACATGAAGTAAAAAGATGGCTGACCGAACAAGAATATTATAAGCCTTTATATTTCTCTGACGAAGAAGATGGAAGTGATGTTGAAAAAATTTACTATGCGCTTTGTATTAATGATCCCACATTAGTACACAATTGTCTAAAAGAAGGATATGTTAGTATAACTTTTAGGTGTAATGATTCGTATGCTTACTCACCTATTTACACATCAAGAGAATACGATTGGAACGAAATTCCGATAACCATAAGGAAAACTAGTTTTAATTCGGGGCAGCGCAACGGAGTTGTTTTAGATAGTAATAACAAATTAGTATTAAATGCAAATAAAAAGAAATGGAGCGATTTTTCTTCAACAACAAAATGGACAGATATTTAACGAAAGAGGTGTTTTAATGTCATCTATAGCACCCAACTCAGGCTTAATTTTGCCTGATGTAAATGACGAAATACATCAAACTATATTAGATTTAGCAATCAATTTTCAAAAAATAGATAATGTATCTGATATATATGTAAATGACGCCCCTACAAGCGGAGATTGGGCTAAAAACAGAAGAGTATATTTTAATAACCCTGAAACAAAGGGTTATGTTGGTATGATTAATCTACGTGCTGGAAAGGCTGCTCCAAAATGGTCATCATTGCGGCAATACTCAGTGGGGGATAAAGTTGTTCCAACAACTGATAATGGTCATTGGTATGAATGTATACAGTCAGGATATAGTGCTCCAACAGAACCGAATTGGTTAGTTGCTGCACAAACAATAACCGAAGATACAAGAGGAAAAACAACTTGGCAACCTTCTAAATATTATGACATTCATGATATTGTTGTACCCTCTATCCCTAATGACAGATTTTATGTTTGTGTTACTGCTGGAACATCAGGAACCTCGGAACCCACTTGGTCAACAACTGACGGAGTTTCTACTGTTGATGGACAAGTTGTATGGTTAACATATCGAATTGTCAAATGGCGTGAATCTGGCACGTCTGCATATTTCAGACCATTCGGAAAAATTGATTAAGGTGTTTGCTTATGGCTACATGGTTAATGGTTTCTGGTTTTAGTGGGTACTTCGAATCTAATGGAGACTCTTTCTCTCTTGACGGAGACGGAGTGTTGAGCAAGGTAACATGGAGTTCTTATGAACCATCTGGTACTAAAATTAAAGTTTATACTTCATTATCATTCGATGGCGGTTTTGATTGGACTGATTGGAGACAATGTTTAAATGGCGGATCTTTGCCTGATTTAGATGTTGAATCACCAGTGGGAGATGTTAAGTTTAAATATAGAGTATTTTTAGAATCCAAAAGTCCCACAATAAGTCCACGGTTCGATGAAATTAAATTCGAATTTGAACCTGTAATCGTCTTTGACAATAAGGGTGATACTGTTTGTCAACCTGAATTATGGATTACTATGAATCAAAGTGGGAATTTTTCTTTAACCAATTTATCTCATCGAAACGAAGAATTTAAATTTGTTAATTTGGTTAATGGTGAAACCGTATATGTCAATAATGAACGAGAACATATTGAAACTGACCGATTGGCAACTTATCGATATTCGAATTTTAATAATAATTATTTGAAACTTCCTGTTGGTAAAAATGTTTTTCGTGTTAACGGGAATGCAAAAATTTTGTTTAGATATCAATTTAAATACATATAAGGTGATCTGTAATGGTTGGTGATATTGACGTAAATTTACGACCAAAAATACCAGAACTGTTTCTCACAAAACCCAATAGAGAAATCATTGATAAAATTAGCGAAGCTTACGATATTAAGAGAGAAACGCCTATAACTTCATTATATGAGTTAAATTTTAAAATACCTTATTACATTGATATTAATAATGAAATATATAGAAATGATACGGTTGATTTAATTAAAGAACGTTATCATATTAAGTTTGTATCTGGAAATAAGATTGAGTGGTATATCATAACCAAAATCGAAGATAAAGCTGACGATAATGACGAATATAAAGAAATTCATTGTAGGCTATTACCTCAAGAATTAAATGATAAGTTAATCCGGGAATATTCTGTAGAATCGTATAATGCCAGACAAGTTCTCAATGATGTCTTATCTCAAACTATATGGGATATTGACTATCTAGATGCTGATTTCGAACTAACTTATCGGTCATTTGAGTTTGCAAACAATACAATTTTAGATGCTGTCTATAAGGTGGCAGAAACATATAATGCAATTGTCGAATGGGATACCGAGAATAGGAAATTAAGTTTTGTAAAGCCTGAGTTACATGGGATTAATCGCCTTGGAACTCTCTCTTATGCAAAATATTTAAAATCAATTAATCGTGAAACAGATGGAACAAAGATCGTTACTCGTCTTATACCAGAAGGTAAAGATGGATTAACCATACACAGAGTAAATCCGACTGGACAAGGATACATAGAAGATTTTTCGTATTTTATGTTTCCTTTTGAACGTGATGAAAACAAAAATGTTATTCAACATAGTAATTATATGTCGGATTCGCTTTGTCATGCCTTATTAGATTTTCAAGAATTGGTTCGAGCGAATGAAGGAACATTTAAAAATCTTCTTGAGCAGAAAGACTCATTGGATAATCAATTAGCACAAAAAACAGCAGAGCTAAATGATTTAAAAAATCAATTGGCTACTATTACTGAAATTCAGTTAGCACAACAATTTGATGGCGTAATGTTTTTTGAAAAGTTCCTTCATTCAGGAGGAACAACAACAAAAGTTTTTAATGTTGATTCTCTATACCAATATGCAGTATTGGTTAAGGTTGACAATGTATCAGGAAAAACCTTGATGATAAATGGACAACCAAGTTACATGATGGGTGGAACTTGGGTTGTTTCTAAAAAAATAAATTCCGGCACTACTCCGATTACTGTAAGTATTTCTGGATCAGGAAACACGGAAGTCTTTATTCAAATCGCCAATATTACAACAGATGAGTTTAATGCTTCAGGTAATGAAGCGACAATTATTGAAAAATATAATTTTGATAATAAAGAGGCTCAAATAAGGAATAAACAAAATGAGATTGAATACATTAGATCGCAAATTAAAAATGTAGAGAATAATATAGACCAAATAAATAATCTGCTAGATCCAAATAATAATTTTACAACAGAACAGCTAGAAGAATTAAATCTTTATATTACCGTTGAAGTTTTTAAAGATGATAATCTAATTGATGATAAGGATTTATTTGAAGAAGCAAAGAAAATCTTTGATGAAATACGAATTCCTCAACTTTCAATAAAAATTGATATAGTTAATTTTCTTGAAGTAATTGAAGAACAGAGAAATTGGGACGAATTATATTTAGGAGATAAAGTAATTATTAAATACGAACCATTTAATTTGTTAGTAGAAGCAAAAATTATAAATATTGAATATGATTATGAGAACGGTAATATTACTTTGACAATAGCAAATTTTAAAGATCTAACAACTGGAAGAGAACAGTTAGAGCGATACATTTATGATTCTAATAAAACGAGCAGTATTGTTGATTTGAATAAGTCAAAATGGGGAAAAGCAGTTGTAGATACAAGTGAATTTTCTCAAATATTCGAGAACTTTTGGGATAGCGTCACAAAGCAAGTTAATATGGCAAATAACGAATTCGTGCAAATCGATGCACGAGGTGTTACAATTATCGATCCGCATGATCCATTAAGATTTCTTCGTGCAACTCACGGGGTTTTGGCTCTTACAAGATCAGGTGGTCTTAGATATGAATCCGCTATTACACCAGATGGAATTATAGCCGAACGACTACTAGGTAAAATCTTGCTTACCCAACGTGTAACCATTGGCGATGATGATGGGATATGGCTTACAGAAGGTCCAAAAACGACGATTACAGATCGTCTTGGCCGTGTAGCTATGAAGATAGGGCTATATGAAGAAAATCCCGATTTATTCGGAATTCTTATTAATCGATACATATCAAATGATTCAGACGCTAGGGCTATAAATAAAATTATAATGAATTCAGAAGATGGATTTAAAATACAACAATGGAACGGTATCGAATATAAAGATAAGTTTTATGTCGATAATGATGGACTGCTATATTCAGAAGATATGACAACAAAAAGATTGAAGATAGTTGGAGATTCCAATGAATTACTACTAGATAGTTATACAAAATTTATGGATATAGGCAAGTTTGAAAACATTGTTACTGATGGAAAACTTACTGCCATTGAAAAACTACAAGTACTTGGTGAAAAAGAGAGAATTCAATCTGAATATCAAAAGCTTTTAGCGCAGGCTCAAGCTTATGCTTCAACAACCCGTGATAATACCATTCGTATTGATCCGACAAATTATACAAATGCATATAATGCATTAATGGCCTATCTTTCGCCTTTGTTAAGTAATATGGATGAAACGTCGGAAATTGATCGTAATGAATTTATAAATAAATTCAAAAACTATTATGATGAAACAGTCAATATTATCAATGCTATAAATGACTCAATTAAGTATTCATCAGTGCAGTTCGGTGCTTATTTTAATAATGTGATTATAGATTATGCAAACGGTATTATTGCAACTCGAAGCGATAATATGTATCGCTCTATTATGAGTGGTACAAGAGGTTTTGTAGTTCAACAAAATGTAGGTACTGCTCAATCGCCTAATTGGAAAGATGTATTTTGGGCAGACTTAGATGGGACAGTACATGCTCAAGATATTGATATAGCAAACAGTTTCTTTGTCAATGGTGAAATAAGCGGTTCAAGAATTACATTAAGAAATGCTGGCGGAGTAATGAAATTAGATCCAGCATACGGATTTTGGGCTGGGAGCGAACTTTTCGGTGATGCTATTGCCTCAATTGCTATGGACGGCACAGCAACATTTAAGAAACTTATTGTTAAAGATGGCGACAATAATTTATTGATTGACAGTGAAAATAAAATAATTAACTTTGGCGGATTTGATGCTATTGGCGCTGGACGTATCGAAGCACAACTAATTAGTGCGAACTTTGTTGCTACTGATGTTGGGTTCATTAGTGATTTAACTGCTAGTAGATTGTCTACACTCACAAATGCTTCTTTAATGGATTGGTCGAATTATATTGTTATAAAAGAAAATATAGCCCAATGGATTACAGGCAAAGTTTCAGGTTCAGGCACTCATGTTGAATTACCTGATGGAAGAAAATTATATTGGGTTGAATCATCTCAAAAAGGTTTGATAACAACAGAAGAAACTCCGTGGCCTGTAATGAAATATGAGATGGATGAAAAAGTAAAAATGGAGTTGAAATTTGAGGGTTCTGGTCTTGAGGCTTTTCCTTCAATTTACTTAGGATTAGGAGACGGATCGACTACACTTTCAGGTAAAGCAATAATATCTAAACCAGCAGAAGGGCTTGAAATAAAATCATTCGCAAGATCAATTGGTACTGAACGTTCTATATATTTCCTTGACGAAGGAGTTAAGGTTTACGTACATTATGGAGTTATAGAATTAGAACATGATAGTGGAACGAAATTTGTTATCACACAAAATGGAAATGATATTACAATGATACATAAAACTTCTGGATCAATTACTATCAACACGAGCGGAATGACAGCTAATATAAATGGAAATATAAACTTAACAGCTTCAGGATCAATAAATATTACAGGTACTCAGTATAATTTCACGTAATAAGGTAGACATTTCCTCCAATATTTAATATAATTAAACTAAAAATATAAAAACGGAGGAAATATAATGAGAGAAAAATTGAAGCTTTTTGTTGCTTTTCTTTGTGGAGCCATCTTTTTTAGCGGTATTTCTTATGCTGCAAATAATTTGAATGCATCAATCATTGATTTAAAAATTGTTGTAAATGGACAAGAAAAAGTATTATCTGAAAAACCTGTAGTAATTAATAGTAGAACATATCTGCCTGTACGCGATATTGGAACTATCACCGGATATGATGTGTCTTATCAAAAAGGGGTTATTTCTTTGAATAATACGAATTCTACAAGTGAAAATTTTAATGAAGATCAGAATCAATCTTCTTTCGAATTTCAAAAACTGCCCATTACAATTAGCAAAAATGGAATTATTGTTACTGTAAATTCGGTTTCTCTTGGCGAAAATTCAACCGATTTTAATATTACAGTTGAAAATAATTCTGACAAGGATATTGAAGTTAATTATCGCAGTACTGTTTTAGGAGCTAATTATAAAGTGTCTGGTAAACAATATCAAACTTTCGGTACTATATCTGGAGAAAACGAGTTCTCCAAACCTGTTAAAGCTGGATCGACTGTAACAGGAATTATTAGAAAAGGTAAAGTAGAAGATGGTACAGAAAATCTTCTCTTTCACTTACTGATCAATGGTGAAGGGTTTTCTTTCTATATTGATACAAAGGGATATTTTAATTAACTATCGACCAATGTGCGGGCATTATTTTATGATAATGCTCGCACATTTTTTCCCAAAATCTTGATTTTTAAATACCCAATAATGTAACTTAAAGTTGGGAGGATTAATAGTGCAGTAGTTCTAGATGTTTATTATACTCAGTCGCCGTAAAACCCCTGCGTTTACGCATGGGGATATAAGGCGACAGTAAAAATAGTTCTAAAAAAATGTTAGATAAACTTGACATTTCTATCATCAAAATGGTATATTAATCATAGAGGTGATAGATATGCCAAGAACAGTAGATTCGAACCACAACATTGTTTATGATTGCAAATATCATGTGGTGTTTTGTCCTAAATATCGAAGAAAAGTCCTAATTAATGATGTTGAAAATCGCGTAAAAGAACTTTTTATCGAAAAGAGTAAAGAATTAAAAAGTGAAATAATCGAAATGGAAATCATGCCAGATCATGTTCATCTGCTAATTAAATGCGATCCGCAATTTGGTATTCATAAAGTAGTTAAGCACTTAAAGGGATATACTTCAAGGATACTAAGGCAAGAGTTCAAGCATCTCAAAAGTCGTTTACCTTCTATGTGGACAAATTCATATTTTGTTGCTACTGTAGGTTCTATTTCGTTGGATGTTGTTAAACAATATATTAAAAATCAAAAAGAAAGAGGTGAATAAACAAGTGGCAACATTCCATAAGGCATTTAAATTCCGAATCTACCCAAATAAAGAACAACAAGTTTTAATTAACAAAACAATTGGATGTTGCCGTTTTGTTTATAATCACTTTCTTTCTAAGCGCAAAGAATTGTACGAGAAAGAACAAAAAACACTAAATTATAATGCTTGCTCTGCTGAACTTACACAATTAAAGAAAGAACTGTTGTGGCTAAAAGAAGTTGATTCAACAGCATTACAAACATCTTTGAAGGACTTAGATTCTGCATATCAGAAGTTCTTTAAAGAAAAGAAAGGCTATCCCAAATTCAAGTCAAAGAAAAATCCGGTTCAATCATATACTTCTAAAATGAACATCAAAGTATCTGATAATCATATTCAACTTCCCAAACTTGGACTTGTGAGATACGCTAAGTCTCGTGATATTGAAGGTAAAATCATTAAGGCAACAGTTAGACGTAATCCAAGTGGAAAATATTTTGTATCTATTTGTTGTGAAGTTGAAATTGAGCAATTACCACAAACAAGTAATCAAGTTGGCATTGATCTTGGAATTAAATCATTTGCTACACTATCAACTGGTGAAGAAATTGTTAATCCGAAATATTTAAACAAATATCTCAAACAATTAAAATATTGGCAACGAAAACTGTCTCGTCGTCAAAAAGGAAGCAAAAATAGAGAAAAGGCAAGATTAAAAGTAGTGCGAATCCATGAAAAAATTGCTAACTGTCGTGCAGACTTTTTACATAAACTATCTTCAAGGATGATTCACGAAAACCAAGTAATCGCCATTGAAGATTTAAATGTAAAAGGTATGTTACAGAATGGCAGATTGGCGAGGAATATTGGAGATGCTTCATGGAGCGAATTTGTAAGACAATTAGAATACAAGGCGCAATGGTATGGAAGGGAAGTAAAGAAAATAAACCGATTCTTTGCTTCTAGTCAAATATGTAGTGAATGTGGATATAAAAATGAGCAAGTTAAAGATTTAAGTATTAGGGAATGGATTTGTGCTAAATGTGGTACGATTCATGATAGGGATGTAAATGCAGCGAAAAATATATTGAAATATGCTGTTTAAATATATGAACCGTGGGACACACGGGGATAGCTTGGTAAATTTCTCTTTAGTGGAGATTACCCAAGAATCCCCTGCCTTTAGGCATGGGGAGTGTCAAGCAAAAAATGGGGTGATATTATGCCCGGAATCGCGATTAATGGTTCAGAGATTGTTGAATCCATAAAACCAGATCACGTCACTTATGACATTTATGATTGGCAACAAATCAGTCCGGGGTATTGTCGTGAATACGATGAAGATGGTCATTGCATTGATTATGTAAGCCCTACATACGGTTGGGTATTTACAGGAACAGGAAGTACAAATGCAAAAATTACAGGAACTGTTACAACCAATTCAAAAATGAAAATTGGTGGTGTGTCGGTTGCAACGGTCGGAGATGTTGTAAATGAAACATGGGTTGCTGACCCTCCTGTACCTTCAAATACATCGACAAGAGAATATCGCAATATAAGTCCCGGAACTTCGGGAAGTGGTCAAGGAGTAATATCTTCCGGTAGCAGTAAAATGAAATTAGTAGGTAAAGCAGTTGCATTAATTGGATCTGAAGTAACTACTCACTTAGGCACTATGACAACTATCAAAAATGGAAATACTAAAATCAATGCACCTAGTTAATAAAAGGAGGTGGGAGGGTGGCTGATTTAAAAACTCATCTTGAATATATTGATCCTAATATAACGATTTGGCGAAGAAATACCCCTGATGATCCATACAAACCTAGAACTGATTATTTACCAGTAATCAACGGTATTGTAACCTTACTTGAAGTACCTTCTGAAAGGCATAAAGTGCAGATACCGGGGTTTACGGAGATAACGAAAGAAACATATAAAAAGAAAGCTAGTCTTGCCGAAAATGAAATATTAGTCGATTATGCAATGGGTATTGTCCAATTTAATCCTGTGCATGAAGGCAAAACATTTTCATTTACTTACCATGGGAAAGGATTGGTTTTAATCCCTGCAAGTCGTGTTTATGCAATGGTACAACACAATCCTGATGTTGTAATAACTTTACAGGATTATATTGATGAATTGAAAAGATATACAAAAAACTTAGATGAAAAACTTATAGAACTAAATAATGTAATTAGCAGAACTATTCAAGCAATTGACAATGCTAGTGCGGCTGCCGATAATGCTAATTTAGCGGCTCAAAATGCAAATGAAGCTGCTGAAGTAGCTTACGAAGCAGCAGATAGTGCTATTGTAATATGGAAAGATCCTATTGATACATATGATGATTTAGAAATTGTCTATCCAAACCCTGAAAATGGTTGGCAAGTAACGATTAATACAACAGGCGATATTTATCGTTATGACGGTGTTTTTTCACATCAATGGCAGAAAGTTGGGAATTTTTTAGGCGGTTCAATCCCATATGTTTCAGAAGAATCCGATGGTCTTCTTACACAAGAAGATTATCGGACTTTTATTAGAAGAAGTTTCGGTTTTCAATTTCCTAGCATATTAAAAGCGGGCATTCAACCACAACCTTTTCAATGTCCTTTTGATGGGGAAATTATTGGTGTCACAGCTTTCTGTCTTGAAGGTGGTGTTGCATCTCACTTCGAAGCAACTATTGAAAAAATTTCCGAACAAGATTTTATATCTGGTGGAGTATGGGATAATATTTTTTCTAAAAATATTATCATTCCTGCTGGACAATTACTTGCTGAAAATCTAGTCATTGCCGATAAAGAAGTATCTCGCGGTGATTATTTTAGGGTAAATGTACTTTCGTTAGATAACAACATTAAAGGAATTAATATTCGTATTGATATAAAAACAAAAAATATAGAATAGGAGTGATTAATTATGCCACAACCTCAACTAAGTTGGTGGAACATGGATAATACGCAACAAAGAACAAGGTGGGATATAGGCACAGTAGATGCAGGGAGTATGTCTGGACAAGACGTATTTTTAATTTGGAATAATCGTGGTGGTTCATCTGACTTATCGGATTGTTTAGAATGTAAAATTACAACTAAAGATATTGCAGGCGGAAATACAGGAGAATTAGTTACAGAGAAGTGGATTCATGTTCGCGTTGATACGATGGGAGAAGTCAACTTTACTGCGATTGGTGGTGATGTTACTAAAGCTGTTAAAGCTGGTGGCAATGCACCTGCTGGTGTAATTAAAGGTACAGCAAATGATGGAACTAAAGCAAATTCAGCCGAAAACTTTGCTCAAGTTACGCTATATGCACAACCATCCGCAATCGCAACAGCGGGTAATGTGGATTTCTTGTTGCGTCTTTCTTATACATATGTTTAATTTTTAGACTAGATTATGAACCGCCCATGTTTCATGGGCGGTTTTTTATTCCACAATACAATGGGGGAAGTTTTAATGAACAATATATTTCTACAAAGCCCTGTATCAGAACAAGATTTTATATGGGTGGCAGCATATTCGGATGGTACGTTCTTTTCTGAGTATTCTTATGACACTAAAGTCGAAAATAGCTTCTATGATATTGATAGAAGTAAGTTGATTCGTTTTGGTCTTGTTGGTTATGGAATGAATATGTTTTTTGAGGTTTATGGTGGTACATTTAATATTGCTGGTCGAATGTATGAAATAATATACAAAGATAAGAAAGAAAATAAAGATTATCATCTCACAGGGCATGGATTTATTCCATACAATGATATCATCCAATTTAAAAATGCTCATTCTAATTTTAACCCGCGTGAAAGAATAGGATCGCTTAAGTCAACTATTGATCAATTTAATTTCGGATATAAACAAACGCTTAATTTAGACAATGTTCAATTTCATTATAAAGCAGTATGTTCAATTCCTTATGGTAATCCTATTTATTTAAATATTCGTCTGGTTGCTGCTCGTGATTTTGAAGATGGAGTTATTATTATTAAACGAAATGGTACTAACGTTTTTGAAATTGACGCTCCTATGAAAGCTAATGTAGCCTACGAGACCAATTGGAGTGTGATACTGTAATGGCAGTTATTATAGAGAATCAAAAAAATGTTAATTTAACTTCAGGCATATTGATTGATACAGATGTTTTAGATAATAAATTACAACTAAGAGTAATTCGTAATGGGACTGTTGTTTCAGATGAAAGTCTTATTCCAGAAATGACATCAGATATTTCGCCAAGTCCATTTGTTGCTACTGCGAGTTCAATATATACTTCTTATGATTATCCATATAGAGCTTTTGATAGGAATTTATCAACTCAATGGAGGAGTCGAAACTATCCACCTCAATGGATAAAAATAGATATCGGTCAGCAAAAAATAGTAAAAAAATACGCGATAACTTCAGATGATGCTCTTAGCTGGAATTTTGAAGCAAGTAATGATGAAACTAATTGGATTACTCTTCATACAGTTACAAATACTTCTCCTTGGAATTCCGGCGAAAAAAGAAGTTTTTTTGTTGAGAATGATACATTATATAGATATTACCGATTAGTTATAACAAATACTTTTGTTAGCTATCCTAGAATTAATGAATTTGAGCTTTATGAAGATATAAACACACCTATATTTACAAAAATGGGGATAGCAGAATATGGGCCAATTGATTTAGGATTTTATTTCCATGAAATAAAATATATTACTGCAATTAAAGAGATTCCTCAAGGGACAGACATTAAGATATATACATCTACATCAAACGATCAAGTTAATTATTCGGATTGGTCGTTAATTGATGAAAATGGAAATATTACATCTCCGCAAGGAAGATATATTAAAATAAAAGTAGAGCTAATAGGTAAATTTGTGGAGAATAAAAGAACAATTTATAGTTTTGATCAAGCAGATAGATTAAATTTTTTGGAAAATGATTTTGTAGATTTTGATGGACAACTAAAACTAAAAACATCTTATGATTTAACTCTAGAACCTATGAATATTGATAATGGAAAATTATATAGAATTAATATTGAAAAAAATAATTTTAAAAAAATACAGAAAATATATTATGCAGTTCCTGAAAAAATCGATTTATCTACTGGTACTGGTGGTACTAGTGGACAGAAAGTATATACTGCAACTAATGGAGTTGTTGTAACTAGTTCCGCACCTGTTTATAGTAATACTACGTATTATTATATGAGATACTTATTTAATGAAACTATAACAATGTCTCATAGTGAGTTTACAACTTATTGGTTAACTGATTCAAGCGGAAATCAAACTTTAACATTTGATTTTGAGGCAATATCTCCAATATTTATAAATCAGATAAAAGTATGGCCTAGATGTAGAGATGATGCTTCATCAAACTATCAAATTTTAGTTTCTGATGACAATATCAATTTTACTGAAATTGTGCCTTGGGTAACAAATACTCATAATAGTTCAACTCCTTATGGAACCGTTAGAACTCACAATGTGAATATAACGAATCGGTATGTTCGTTTTGTGTTAACTAGAAACGGAAGTTGGGGGTCTTGCTTATCGGAGATTGAATTTTATCAAGCTCAAACTAAATTAAAATATTTAATTGATGACGATGGTAAATATAAGACATACGATCCAGAATTAGGTTGGATAATTATTGGAACTGGAACCTTAACTAAAGATATGTTTGACAATTATGGGATGAGTGTCAGTGAATTTAATGCAACAAATTCGTTTGGAGAGCATATTATTTATGAATTAGAATCAAATAATATTGATGTATTATTGTGGTCTTCTAATGATCTTTTTGACGTATTAAAAATAAATGCTATACCGAATCCTCAAGTTATTATTTCTTCTAAAGATATTATTGTTGATAGTATAGATAATTTATTTTTATCTTGCAATAAATCTTATAATTCGGATGCTAAAATTATTTTGTCAATAGATAAAGGACAGTCATGGAAATCTTATTCCTTTATAGATGGAAGTTGGAAAAACGTCAATATAAATAATCTAAATGATGTTAAAAATAATGGAATGGAAGTGGAAGAGTTAAATCAATTATCTCAAATAGAATTAAGTTTATTGGGAAATTTTAATCAAATGCGTTTTGGATTTTATTTAGAACTAGATTCAATTGACGATATTTTAAACCTTGATCTTTTAACAATGACGGAGAAACTAGCGATATCTTCTCCAAAAATTTCCTCTTTAAAAATTATTATTGATGAACTAGACAAAAAATATTCTGGTTTAATGTTTATGGATGAATCTCAACAATATTATTCTACTTCATTTGGTGGAGTGTTAAAATATCTCGATTTTGGAACATTGATTTCAGGTCAAACATCTTTGGACACCAAAGTGTATTTAACAAATACTTTCCCATTTGATGTAAAAAATATAAGGATCTATCCTGAACATAATATAGATGGACTAACCGTAGAGATAAGTAAATCTAATATGCCGTTTATAGCTGAAAATGAGCTTTTCTATGATCAGGTTCTTGGTTTTGATGAAGTAATAGAATTTTATGTGCGTTTAACAACAGATAAAGATAAAGTCGGCGGAGGTACTTTTGATATTAAAGTTAAGGCTGATGCTGTTTAATTGAGGTGGTTTTAATGCCAGTTCCGGCGACTCCTATTGTCAGTGGTGTATATAAGATAACAAATACAGCAAATGGAAAGTGTTATATCGGTGTAAGTAAGAATGTAAACATGAGATTAGAAACTCATAAAAGATGGTTAAAATACAATTGTCATCCAAATAAACATCTTCAGAATTCTTATAATAAACATGGTGAAAATTACTTTAAATTTGAAGTGTTAGAATACTGTTCAATAGAAGAACTTGATGAAAAAGAAAAATACTATATTGACTACTATGATTCATTGCAACATGGTTTCAATAATCGACACGGTGGATATGATAATTTTGAATGGCCAGAAGAAGTTAAAAGAAAAATTAGCGAGTCAAACAAAGGTAAGGTTATAACTTTAGAACATCGTGAAAAAATCAGGAAAAAATTAAAAGGATTTAAACATAGTGAAGAGACAAGAAAGAAATTAAGTGAATTGCGCAAGGGTAAAAATAATGTAAATTATGGTGGATTGTCACCGCAACATATTGAGAATATGAGAAGAGCATTAACTGGAAGAAAGCAAAGTAAAGAGCATGTGGAAAATATGATAAAAGCTCGCTTCCCTGGAAAGTATTTCACTTTCGATGAAAAACTTAAAATGTATGAGTTAAACAAGAAAGATAAATTAACTCGAATTCAGATAGCAGAAATGTACGGACTTAATAGACAAACTGTTGGAAAATATATTAAAGAAGTCGAGACATATCTAAAAAAAAACAATAAGGAGGCTAGTTAATATGAGTCCTGTACCTGCAACAACGGGGTCTTTGCGTACAAGAATCGAAGATATGCAGATTGGGGATTATATTGTTTGTAACTATCAGGCTTCTAATGGTGCTGTGGGAACTTTTAGCAACTTAGGAGGAACAGCCGGGACAGAAATACCTGTCACTGGTTCAGCAACTCCGAATGGAACGTTCTATCTTGTCAAAGTCGATAAAGGTTTGTTGATTGCAGACAGAGTGGTTCAACACAGTATTAGGTGGGATACGTTGAACGCAGGGAAAGTGATTCAAGGAAGACCGGCTGATTTCATTCGTCCGTTAGGAGTTAAGACCATAACTGCTTCTGGAAACACACCGGGGCCGAATAATTACGGTTCGCCTTGGAATGTATTTAACGGTTTAACTAAGGCTAGCGGTGTTGATAACTACATGTCCTCATGGGTATACAATACAAGTTCCCCGAACCAATCTCTTACGATTGAGTTGGATGATGCTATGGATTTAAGGATTATTACTATAACTGGCGGGGCTTTGGTTATAGGCGGCGCGGATCACAGTGGAATAAAGAATTTCTCGATTCAGGGTTCTAATGACGGAGTTACTTTTTCAAATTTATTTTCAGGTGTGCATCCAAACGATATTTTGAAACCTATTGACTATGTAATAAATAATACCACTTCATATAAATTCTATCGAATTATTATTGCCGATTCATATGTAGCCAATTGGTATGGTATTGGTGAACTCAGTTTAATGGACAGTCAAGGAAACAAAATACAACATAGTTTTATTGTTCGATCCCTCACAGGCGGCGTAGCATATACAGATGTAAATGGAAATAGTTCAACAACAGATCAAGGCACAGGAAAAGCATTTCCAAGTAATTCAGAATTTGATAAATATATTATTGGATTTGATTTAACTAAAATTCAAGCAGGAAAAACATTGTTTGATGTGTTTCATCATGATGTAGTAAAAACTTGGACGCAAGATACTCCTGTTATTTCTATTGCCGCCGCCACGAACAGGGTGACAAGGGGCGGCACGACAGGAACGAATAATTTTAGTTACATGACATCTACTACTACAGATACCGCAGTTGGATTTAGACCAGTCTTCGAGTTTATGGAGGAATAGCTACGCCTAACAGAAAGGTCCCTCTGGAGAATATTAAGCATTTTGTAGAGGCAGAAAACGCAGAAAAAGGACGTTCTGTAAAGAATACAAGGAGGGGTGACGGTGGCTAACATTGGAGATCAACTAAACCAACCTGAGCCGGGGTGGCGAAGGTTCGATGATATCGTACCGCAAATAAAAAGAATAGGGGTATGGAACTTTGAGACATCTCAAACGTATTACTATGGAGGAAGTGTTTATCTAACTTATGACACTAATGCCGAACTTTCTTTTAAGTTTTATGGAACGTCGTTGCGTCTAATTGTCAACAGATGGATTAACAAGCCCGACAATATTCCAGTTGAAATCGATGGAGTCCCGGCAGGTACGTTTTCTTGTTACACGCCTAGTCAGACAAATACAGCACTTCAATATCGAATTCTAGCGTATGAGATAACAGGGCTTGAAGAAACAGAGCATACTGTTGTGATTAAAACCCCATCAGGCATGCCTTCTAATCAAAACTGGAATATAGATGCTATAGATATTGATGATACAGGTTATCTTCTACATCCTGATGAAGTAATAGATGTCAGAGATTTAGAGGTAGGGAAGAGGATTCGTTGTCATTATGCATCTTCTTCAAATACAGTGGGGGTATTTAGTGGATTAGGAGAAAAAACTTCTGATTTTATCCCCGCCGCTTCAAGTGCAAATCCAAACGGTGATTTTTATTGGATTTGTGTTGACAGAGATTATTTAGGAAGATGGAAATTAATAGCTGATAGGAATATACAGCATAGTATAAGTTGGGATAATCTGAACACAGTTGGGATAGCAAGCGGAAGTGGTCTGCCGTATGTCATTACTGGAGAGAACCTTTGCGTGGGCGGTACACCTATTAGCGGCGGAGACGCCGGTGGAACAAGCAAAGATAGTGCATTCGACGGTTCCATATCCGGCTCGACATGGGCAAGCTCCCAAGTGGGTACTTCGGCAAACGGTGTTGCTTATATCGGATATGACTTTGGAGAGGGAAAAGATAAAGAGATTCGGAGAATTAAACTTTATCAATCTACAGACATCAATGGTACAGTCTCATCCATAAAAGTACAGCGCTCAGCTGATAAGATTACATGGGTGGATGTTGTAACAGTTTCAGGATTGGGAGTCAATCTAAATGTAATAGACGTACCTAAGTCTTCCCCTTCAAGGTATTGGAGACTTCTTGCTAACTCAAGTGTTTATAGCCATGGATGGACTTGGAATGTGTATGAAGTCGAAATGATGGAAGAAACGTCGCTAAGCAAAAATAATTTCACTATTCGCCTCCTGACGGGCGGAGTTTCAAGTATAGATAAAGAAAATGAATGGGACAGACTTATAGTTAATGGCCCTGTCGGATCGGATAATGCTGTATGGAATTGGAATGGTATTTGGAGTCAAACGAGTACCACAAATACATCAGGATCGGGTAATAGGACTGTTCGCGGTTATTCAAGTGTAGGTGGATTTAGTTACATTTCTCCTACAAGCACAACTGTTAATGTAAATACCGGTTTTCGTCCTGTATTATTGATTGAATTTTTGCCACCAATAAAGTTTGAAGGCTCTTTAGACAAAACTACAATACACAATGAAAATGTAATTTTATCGGGTACGATTACAGAAGATGAAAACTTAGATGTTCAATATAGAATTGAAATAAATGGAGTCCAAATTTATCCTGAAACTGGTTATACATCTCCGCAGACTCCACCATTGGAAATTAGTCATGAAATAGCAAATAGTTATTTTAGAGTTGGTTTAAACCTGATTCGTTTATATGTGACAAATGGCTCTAATGAAACAAATTTTGATTTCTTTGTAACATTAACAAACGAAGTACCAATGATCGAAACTTCGATGATTGGAATGAAAATAGACGCAACAATTACAGACGACGATAATGATGATGTACAATACAATGTATATTTGAATGGAAAAAAAATATATCCGACAGATGGGGATGAATATACTGAATTTATAACGCCACCAATCACATTTAGTAAATTGTTTAAAGAAAATGAAATATATATAGGGCAAAACAATGTTCTTACAATTAATGTTAGAGATATATATGGTGGAGAGAATACGGTAACGGTAAACTTTGTAGGCGATTATACTGGATTAATGTTTATGGATGGTTCGGGTAATTATTATTCTACAAACCTTGGAGATGTTATCAAGTATCTTGATTTTGGTGATATTTATGCTGGAACAACTTCTCATGTAATGAAGGTTATTATAAAAAACACCAATCCAAATGTTTTAAGTAATATTAGATTGAAAAAGATGTATGATGAAAATGTATTAAACATTGAAATAAGCAAAACCAATGATCCATTTATTCCTGAATCAGAATTAAATTACAATCTAGTATTGGCATATGGAGACACATTAGAATTTTACATAAGATTAACACCTAACATAGAAGTTGTTGGGGGGCAGTATTTTGAGCTTAACGTAGAGGCTGATCCAGTCTCAATACAATGAGATGGGAAGTGGTTATTTGAATGAGGTTTCAAATTTAGAGGGACATATAATAATACCAGCCAAAAACAAAATGGCTGGTAGGGTCAAAGTTATCGGTGTTGGAAAATCTGAAATTATATCATCATTGATAGTTACAAAATATGACGATTTAACATCAAAAATTACCATTTATAGTGATTATGTTGTTATAAAGCCCGGATATCCGCCCGTATTAGGAAACCAAAAACGAGCAAGGCTTTTTATTCCATATAGAAGTGATGTTGTGAGTCGTATATCAATTACTCCCCAAAATAGGATGTCTGGATTAATTGAGATAATTGAACCACCTATATATACGATTGAATTATCATCGGTAAAAGATGCATTTGTGCGTAGCGGTATCCCAACGCTTAACTATGGCACAGAGCAGTTGATGGTAGTTGGATATAAAAAGGACTTAGGCGAGAAATTCCGTTCATTTATCCAGTTTGATGCTAACGTTATACCCGTTAATGCATCAATAAAAAGTGCTAAACTTAAACTCTACAATACGTCGATTAATACAAATGAACATCAAATTGGTGTTTATACAGCAGCGGCCCCTTGGGATGAAACAGGAATTACATGGGTTAACCAACCAGCAATTAAGGATATTGTTGCTGTACAAAATATAAAAGAAACTGGATATACAGAAATAGATGTAACCGAAAAAGTTATCGAATGGTATGAAGGAAGAGAAGCTAATTATGGCTTTATTATAAAAGCCATGAGTGAATCATATAACCAAAGCGAAAGTTTCTTAACGAGAGAAAGTAGTATAAATAAGCCAATAATTGAGGTGAAATACACACTTAATGTTATTTATAGCTTTGGTCGTTCAGAGTTACCATCGACCATGTTTGTTTATGCGGTTGGACAATCTTCAATACAAGGAAGGCTAAATATTAGGGAATATGGCTCTGAACGGGATTTACCAGCAAGAATTCACATTCATAACTTCAATTATTGGCTTGAAGCAAACATTATAGTATCGAGAAGAGATGTTGTATCAAATATTATTGTACGCCAAAGTGAAGATGGGGATTTATCGTCGTCTTTAACAATCAAACAAAAGGGTGGAGCATTGCCACATGAAGTTGTAAATGGCAAGATGGTAGTATCCAGATATTTTGTAAATTCAAATTTAATTGTTAAAAAATCAGATAAATCTGAAATACCGTCTTCAATTGACATTAAAGCACGTATTGCAGATTATAACCAAATTCAAGCTTCATTGTTTGTTTTAAAGTATCAATATGATCAATCGGATTTGCCGACAAATATAATAATTAACAAAAGAAACTTAGTAAGTAATTTGGTTGTAAAACGAGCAGATAGTAAAAATTTGAGCAGTAATTTAAAATTAAGAATTCACAATAACTTCCCTTCAAGCATTATTGTTAACAAGAATATCCTTGTTGGGAATTTAAAAATTAATAATTATAGTCAGATTAACGGTAGCATTTTGGTAAAACAAAAAGATGAATTATCAGGGCGAATAATGATTCCTCTTAGAAATGATATTAGAGGAAGCATGAATGTGATTTATGCCAGCCACCTTCCATCAAGTATTACTATCATGTCAGGATATTTAAGAGCAAACATTATAATTCCTGCTTATGGTGAATCAGTAATATTAGGTAAAACCACAGTTAGGGTTAGGGGAATAAGCGAAATATATTCAACATTGTTTGTAGGTGGCGATAATATTCCGGGAGGATATGTTTATATTTTGTAATTTATAAATTATTTAAGAGAGCGTCTTATGGCGCTCTCTTTTTAATTTCATCAAAGAAAGTGGGAGATATGTCTTGAGAGAAAGCGAAATTCGAGAGCTACTTTATGGAATGTATGAATATGGCTCTAAGGTAATCGAACAAGTAAGACCAATATGGGGCTTATTTGTAGCTGGAGTTTCATATGTGCTATTTCCTGACCAAGCATATGTACCGCCAACAATAGGCTTGTGTATTGCATTAGTTTTGGATGTGATTACTAAATACTATGCAATTAGTAAAAAGTGCGGTGGATTTTGGAAAGCCATCAAAGCTAAAAAGATAACATCTGAATCAATGTGGAAAGGTACAAAAAAGAAGTTACTTAGCATTTTAGTTGTTATGATTGCTTGTGGTTTACTGATTAGATTTACGCCATTTTTACCTGAGATCGCTATTACCATTACAACAATTGCTTATGCCTTTATGTTTTATCGTGAGATTCAGAGTGTTGTTGAAAATATGATTGAAGCTGGTCATGATGATTTAACTTGGTTTTTGAATTTAATTAAAAGGCGAAAAAGTGAAATTCTCGATGAAGAAAATTTTGAAAATAAAAATTATAACAGTAGGACTAACAATTATGATAACAACGATAATATCCCAACGATCTAATTGGAGGCAATGCTAATGAAACAGGATAGCTATTTTATTTTATTTGATAGTCTAAATGAATTTGCTATTTGGCTCGAAAAACAAACTGTTAAACGTAAAATAACTATTTTGCAAGTACATCATACTTGGAAGCCAGATTACGGTTCATTTAATGGGAAAAATCATTTTGATTTGTTAAATTCAATGAGGAATTCGCACATTAAAGATAGAAAATTTGATGATATCGCACAGCAAATCACAACATTCCCAGATGGTAAATTAGCTTATTCATTAGGCAGGCCATTTGATAAAGCTCCTGCTGGAATCAAAGGGGCTAATTCAAACGGAGTTTGTGTCGAGAATATTGGCAACTTTGATACAGGTGGAGACAAAATCTCAGACAAGCAAAAGCAAACAATTATTGGACTATATGCAATTATGGCAAAGAAATTTGACATACCAATTAACACAAATCATATCGTATATCATCATTGGTATGATTTAAACACAGGGAAAAGGATACCTGATAACATTATAGATAAATACGCAGGCAAATCAGCAGTACCGGGATATGAAACAAAAACATGTCCCGGTACTGCTTTTTTTGGTGGAAACACTGTAAAGGCCGCACAAGACAATTTCATCCCACTTATTAAAGAATATTTTAAACGCGAAGAGGTGAAAAAAGAAATTATGAAAAACTTTAGCAAATACTTTACAGACAATGTGCCAGAATGGATTGCTGTATCTGCCGACAAACTTTACGACATAGGTATCTTAGCTGGTAAGATGGTAGATGGTAAAAGAGTACTGGATCATAACGCTCCGATTACTCGTGGTGAAATTGCTGTTCTTCTTGATCGTGCAATTGATTATGTTATGAAAAATAAAAAATAAAAGGTGATAAATAATGTGGAATGATCTAATTATTTTAGGTAGCATCACTTTATTTGTTCTTGGGCTAGGATTCCTAATTAGTTATTTAAGAAAAAAGCAAATTATTGATCACGATGATGTAAATCTAAGTAGGCGAATTATTGAGATTGTTGAGTTAATTTTTGTTGTAATCAGCAAAGATGAAAAATTCAAAAACAAAGGAACTTTCGCCTTAGATTTGGCAAAAGTTGTTGTTGATTATATCGATAATATCTTAGATGATGACGTAGATAAAAAAGAAGTGTCTTTAGATGTTATTTGGAAATTGTTAGAAAAGTTTGAGATAACCCCTACCGAGGAACAATGGCAACTTATCGAAATCATTGTTGATGAAGGCTTAAAACTTCAAGATAAAAAATAATAAATACTGCCCCGTCATGATTAATTGACGGGGCTTTTTTACTCAATTTCATATCCAATGAAATGATGCTTTTATGGGGATTTTACATCAATATATAGTATGTAGTTTAAATTTTAACCACAATATATTGTGGTTTTGTCATCCTAAATCAATGTAAAAATGCGGATCTAGCCTCCCTCGCTAAACCTATTGTCATCCTAAAATATATTTTCAATAGGGGAGAAGTTTTATTCTTCTCCCCAATAAATTTCTCTGAATGGTGTAATCTTTGTAAATGTATTATCATTGTAGAAAATTGTAAAAGATTGTTTGCTTGGACTAACTTCAATTCGATCAACTCTACTCATTATTTCTACTGGCGTTAAAATTGGTCTACTATCTTTCTTGTTCTTTACCGTTATTACCATTTGTTTTATTAATTCTGTATAATAATGATTATTAACGAGTTCAATTAAGTATTCTTCATTAAGTTTCCATCTTGTGCATGTTCGATAATTATTATAAGTTGAGCAAATGTATTTGTTTTTACCTCTTTCTTTGATTGCTCGATAATTTCCCCCGCAATCAAGACATTTAATCCTTTTAGAAAATATGTACATTGATAGTCACCTCAATTTTATTTTAATGCGAAACTTAGATAAAATGAATTTTCTTTTCATTTGTAATGATAAATAAATAGTCGGCGTTTTGCAGGATTTGATCCCTTAGTTATTCAAGAAATAACTTCTTGGCCTACGTGGGAAGTATCTTGGATTACCTTTTTATATTCATCGCCTGCAGCATGTCCAGCGCCTCGCCGCCGCGAACTTCGCCGACGATGATCCGGTCGGGCCTCATGCGGAGCGAAGCTTTCACCAGCGCGCGGATCGGAATTTCGCCGCGTCCTTCCGGATTGGCGTTTCGCGTCTCGAGCGAGACGAGATTCGGAATGCCGGAGATTTGCAGTTCCGCGGAATCCTCGATCGTGACGATCCGCTCGTCCGCCGGAATGCAATGCGCGAGCGCGTTCAGGAACGTCGTCTTCCCCGTCCCGGTGCCGCCGCAGATGAACACGTTGTACTTCGCGCGAACAAGCCGGGACAGCCAGTCCGCCGCATCGTTCGTCAGCGATCCGCGGGCGATGAGATCGTCCATCGTCATCGGGCGTTCCGGAAACTTGCGGATCGTGACCGTCGGCCCGCGGATCGACACCGGCGGCAGCACCACGTGAACCCGCGAGCCGTCCATGAGCCGCGCGTCGACGATCGGATTCGTCTCGTTCACGGCGCGGTTGACGCTGCCGACGATCGTCTGGATCAGCTCTTCCAGCCGTTCGCGGCTCTCGAACGCGCCCGGGTATCGCATGATGCGGCCGTTTCGCTCGATGAAAATGTGCTCATGCCCGTTGATCATGATTTCCGTGACGGCCGGGTCATCCATGAGCGGCTGCAGCAGGTCGAGCCCGCGGAAGGCGTGGAACAGCCGTCTCACCGCCTGATGCTTGTCCGCGGCGGTGAGCGGTTTGTCCCTTGCCCATTCAAAGACGACCGATTCGATGATGCTCGTCAGCCGCTCATCGCTCAATTCCTCATGCAGATTGATCCTGCTTCTGACCCGCTCCCGCAGCATGCGCGCCTCGCGGTCCCCGATCATCCGGCATCCCTCCTTCCGGCTTCCAGCCCGCGGCGCCGAGGAGTCCCAGGCATGCGCCCAGCAGCGCCGGCGATCTGGCCGCCTCTTCCGGCCGGCCTTCGCCGCGCAATTGCGGCACGTCCGGGAGCCGGGCGGCGAAGCGCAAGCCCGCCGCCGCGCGGGACGCGCCGGTCTGACCCGCGCGGGCCGCGACGAAGCGGATGCGCGGCTCGACTTCCGCAAAGCGTTCCGGATGGCGGCGCCGGAAAAGCCCAAGCGCCGCCTCGGCCTTGCCCAGACCGGCCGCGTGATCCGGCACGAGCCAGAAAATCGCTGCGGATTGAATGAAGATTTCAAGATGCGCCTCCGTCGGCGCGGCGCCGAGGTCGACGACGACCGCGCCATAGTCCGGACATGCCGCCACGGTCCGGATCAGCCGGCCCGCGGCATCGGCGCTCAAGGCCAGTTTCTCTTCCGGCGGACAGCCGCCGGGGAACCGGTCGACGCCCAGATTCGCGTCGTGCGTCCGCAGCCGTTCGAACACGCCGGCCGCATCCGCCGGCCTGGCTTGCAGGGCGTACAGCATCTCCGGCAGCCCGCGCCCCGTGTCCGTCTTGCCGGGGGCCGCGCCGCCGAACGGATCCAGGTCAAGATAGAACGCGTTCACGCCCGAACTGGCCGCCAGATGCGCCATGCAGAGCGCCGTCGACGTGACGCCGCTGCCGCCCGACGGCGAATAAACCGCCGCAATGAGCGGCCCGCCTCCGTTCCCGCCGTCCGGTGAACGCGGCAGCCCGTGTTCGGCCCGAATCGCCGCGAGCTGCCGGATCAGGCCCGGCATCGGCTGATATTGCGGCACCTCCGGCAAGCCGGCATCGGCTCCGGCTGCGCCGCTCCGCCTGACCAGCAGCGCCGTCGGCAAGCCGGGCCGCAGCCCTGCCGCGGCGTCCGCGAACTCCGGCGCGACAAGCAGCAGATCGGCGGGATATCCCGCCTTCAGATATTGACGCAGCGCATCTTCCGTCGAGAAGCCGGTCACCCGCCATTCGCGGCCGTACGGCGAATGCCGCACATAGTCGGCCAGACGGCGCACGTAATCCGCTTCCCGCGCCGCGACGCACAGATAGATCGGTACCATGCCGCCGCTCCTTTCATCCGCAAACGAAAAAACACCGCCCGCGCAGGCCTCAAGCCTTACGCGAACGGTGCTTCCGTTCCCGATTGCATGGTGAATTTTGGATCATTTTAACACGTTTGGTTCCTGCAGTCAATCCTCGTCTAATGAGATCATCGCTCGCCCCGCGCCCCCCCGGCCCGCACTCGCAAGTTCCGGAACGCGTGATACAATCCGCCGAGCATCCCGAACCCCGAAGCCACTTCATCCGCCAGACGCGGCGAGAACAGCAGCTCGTCAATTTCCCTGTTGCACGCGAGGTAAATATTTTAGCGCTGGTACCATTGCCGCACGGATTCGGGCTTGCTCGCATCCAGCACGCGCTTGCAGCTTTCCCCTTCGATAACAAACGTCCGCTGCCGATCGAAGAACGCCGTCGTTCGGCGGAACTGTTCCGGCTCCCCGTCGATCCATTCGCGCAGCTTGTCCATCGTGTCTTTCGAAGCGGCGTAGAATCCCATGCCATAACGGTACCCGTCCGCACGCAGCTCAAAAAAGAACGCGGGACCGTCCTTCCATTCCTCCGAGCGGCGTTTGAACGTGATCCACATGGCGTCGCGGTACAGTGATTTGTCACTCGAAAAACGCGTGTCGCGGTAAATGCGGGAGATCGTTTCGCCCACGGCGGGACGCGTTTCCAGCTCCGGGTCGATGGTCAGCATCGTTCCGCTCAGGTCGGCCGAAAGGTCGCGCATCGGCTCCGGCAATTCCCGCTCGTAGACCGCGCGGTTCCGTTCGAACCATTCTTTCGAATTGTGTTCGCGCACGTCGCGCAGGAAGGCTACGGTCTGTTCGGTAAAGCCGCGGAACGCCCCCATGGCGCCTCCACCTTTCGCCATACATGGTTGAACGCGAACATACGATCTCATCTTTGCAACATTAAATATATCTGATGCCGTCATTTTCATCAAGTCCGGTTCAACCCTTTACCGGCAAAATCAAGCGCCGCCCGTGCAGACACCGCAAGATGTCGTTCCGCACGGACGGCGCTCCCTCCCGGCAGCCCTTCGCCAGACCTTCAGACCCGGATCATCAGGCCATTAAAAGACCCAGCCGCGAAGCACGATGACCAGCAGGATGTAAAGAACGAGAATCACACCCGTGCTCGTGAACAGCCCGTGTCCGAAGCCGCCGCCGTATCCGCCAGGGTAACCCATCCGCAAGCACCTCCTTCCGGTCGAACTGCGTTATCCTATGCACCCGTCCCTCCGCATTATTGGGCCAAAAGACAAAATAGGCAGACGCATCCCGCGCCCGCCCTGACGGAGTGGAGAAGCTGTCACGGCCGTTACCAGAAGAACCCGTCTCCGAAAGGTCCCGGACCAAAGCCGCCGAAGAACGGTCCGCCGAACGAACCGAATTCAAACGGCGAAGTGCCGATCGCCAGCAGATCGAACAGCACGAGCGGCAGAATGGCTTTCACCTGCGCCTTCTTGCCGCGCGGTTGTTCCAGCACCAGCCGGTTGCCGCGAATGCCGACCAGCTTGCCGGAGACGACCGAGCCGTCTTTTCTGAGCGCGTAGATGTTCCGGCCGACCAGCTTCCTTGCCTGCTCTTTCGATACCGCCATGCTCTTCGCGCCTCCTCCCATAAGGCGCAGCCTTTGGCCGCGCATACCACACCGTATGCGATCGTGGCCGAGCCCGCATGGACAACGGTGTACAAGCACAAAAAATACGCGGCAGCCCGAAGGCCGCCGCATTCCCGCCGTACCCGCCGATCAGCCGAAGAACAGGCCGATTTCCCTTTCCGCGCTGGCCGGCGAGTCCGAGCCGTGGACGATGTTGCTGTCCACGGTGAGGCCGAAGTCGCCGCGGATCGTGCCGGGCGCGGCTTCGGCCGGGTTCGTGCTGCCGATGATGCGCCGCGCGACCGAGACCGAATCGGGACCTTCCCACACGCTTGCGAAGACGGGCCCCGAGGTGATGAAGTCGACCAGTTCGCCGAAAAATTTTTTGTCCCGATGCTCCCGATAGTGCTCCTCCGCGAGTTCCCTCGGGATGGTGAGCACCCGCGCTTCCTTGAGCGTCAGCCCTTTCCGCTCCAGCCGGCTGACGATCTCGCCGACAAGCCCCCTGCGGAAGCCGTCCGGCTTCACCATGACGAATGTTCTTTCCATGCCGCATCCCTTCCTTACCTGTATTGTTCCGCCGCCGGTCCGCACCCCGTTCAGCGCAGCAGCGGCTTGTTCTTGAGCATGTGCAGCGACCGGATGAACCGGATCGTCTGCGTTTTTCCGCGCATTACCATCGAGTGCGTCTCGGCGCGTCCTCCCTCGAGATACCGGACGCCGCCGAGGAATTCGCCCGGCGTTACGCCCGTCGCGGCAAAAATGACATCCCCGTCGCCCACCATGTCGTTCATCCCGAGAATCCGGCGCGGATCTTCGAGCCCCATCGCGACGCAGCGCTCATACTGCGCGTCGTCCCCGATCATCAGACGGCCTTGCAGCTCGCCGCCGAGGCATTTGATCGCCGCCGCCGCGAGCACGCCTTCCGGCGCGCCGCCCGAACCGATGTACAGGTCGATGCCGGTCTCGGGAAAACAGGGCGCGATCGCGCCGGCGACGTCGCCGTCGGACAGAAATTTGATCCGGACGCCGGCGTCCCGAAGTTCCTGGACCAGCGCGGCGTGTCTCGGGCGGTCCAGCATCATGACGGTGAGATCCGACAGCGGCTTGCCCAGCGCGAGCGCCGCTTTCTCCACCGTCGTGCGCGCCGGATCGCGCAGGCTGAGCTTGCCGGCGAGCGCGGGACCGACCGCGAGCTTCTCCATGTACATGTCCGGCGCGTGAAGCAGTTGCCCCTTGCCCGCCACCGCCAGGACGGACATGGCGTTGTTGAGTCCCTTCGCGACGATCTCCGTGCCTTCGAGCGGATCGACCGCGATGTCGACTTCCGGCCCGGTGCCGTCGCCGAGCTTCTCGCCGATGTAGAGCATCGGCGCTTCGTCCATCTCGCCTTCGCCGATGACGACCGTGCCCCGGATCGCGACGGAGTCGAACATGCGCCGCATCGCTTCCGTCGCCGCGCCGTCCGCCGCGTTCTTGTCGCCGCGGCCCATCCACGGGGCGGCGGACAGCGCCGCGAGCTCGGTGACGCGAACCAGTTCCAGCGCGAGTTCCCTTTCCATGTCCTTCCTCCTACCGGTTTTGCCTTTTTTCCTGCGCTTCATGCATCATCCTCACAATGATGGCCGCCGTCTCCTCGATGGAGCGGTGGGTGACGTCGATGACGGGACACCCGATGTCGTCCATGATCGACCGGGCATACGCGAGCTCTTCACGTATCCGCCCGATCGACGCGTAGGAGACGCCGCCGGGCAAGCCCAGCTCGCGCAGCCGTTCGCCGCGGATGCCGGCGAGCCGCCCGGGATCCATCACGAGGCCGACGATCAGCGCGCCGGCCGGGTTCTCGACCAGTTCCGCGGGCGGCCGTACTTCGGGCACCAGCGGCAGGTTCGCGGTGCGGATGCCTTTGTGGGCCAGGAAGACGCTGAGCGGCGTTTTCGAGGTGCGGGACACGCCGATCAGGATGACTTCGGCCTGGAGGAGGCCGCGGAAATCTTTGCCGTCATCGAACCGGATCGCGAACTCCACCGCTTCGATCCGCCTGAAATAATCCTCGTCCAGCGTGTGCAGAAGCCCAGGCTCGCTCCGCGGCGATCCGTTGAACGTGTCGATGTACGCCTGCATCATCGGCCCGAGCACGTCCACCGCGCGGACGCCGCGCCGGCCCGCTTCCTCGCGCATCATCTCGCGCAGCTCGGGCTGCACCAGCGTGAAGGCGATAAATCCGCCCGTCCGGGCCGCTTCCTCCGCGATGCGGACGATCTCGTCCTCGTCCTTGATCGGGGCGTACCGCTTCAGCCGCACGCTGCCGCCGTCGAACTGGCGAATCGTCGCCTTCGCCACCGCTTCCGCCGTCTCGCCGACGCCGTCGGAGCAAATGTAGATCGTCCTGTGTCTCTTCTCGTTCTCCGATTCCGTCACCAACTTCTGCCTCCTTCATGCGGCGCCGGCGGCTGCAGTCTGCCGGCGAGCAATCCGGCGATGTGCCGGACCGTCACGCGGCCGGCCGCCTCGCGCGCCCCGTTCCGCTCGCGGACCACCGGCAGGCAATCGAGCTCGTGGATGAGCATCAGGCGCAGCGCCTCGGCCGCGTCGTCCTCCGGCGAGACGGTCACGACATTCGGCACCCGCGTCATGACGAGGCTGACCGGAAGCGCCGAGGCGTCGGCTCCTCCGACCGTCACTTTCAGCAAATCCTTGGCCGTCACGATGCCCGTGAACCGCTGCTTGCGGTCGACGACGATCAGCTCGCCGACGTTCTCGGTGAACAGCGTAACGACGGCATCGTGCACCGAGCTCTGCTCGTTGACGCTGACCGGGACGGCCTGGATGTCTTTCACCTTGCAGCCGGCCAGTCCTTGCGCGGCGGACCGGGCGCTGCGGGCCGGACCCGGGAAGTAGCCGACCTTCGGCTTCGCGTCGATCAGGCCGAGCATGACGAGCAGCGCCAGATCGGAGCGGAGCGTCGGCCGGCTGACGCCCAGCATGCCGGCGAGCTGCTCGCCCGTGATCGGCGCATGCCGTTCCACAAGCCGCACGATCTCCGATTGTCTCGCAGTCAGTTCGATGGCCAACACAACCTTTTTAAAGCATCATATTCCGGGAAATAGATTATCATATTATGAAATATGATACAATATATCTGATTGACTCAAGGATATCGACTGCTTCCAGGCCTGTCCTCCCAAATCGTCGCCTCCATTCCTGCCCCCCCGCCTATCCGTAGCCCGGTCTGCAGTTCCATACCCTTGCATTCTCCCGTCCGGTCTTCACTCTCCATTCTCTTGCCTTCTCCCGTCGGGTCTCCACTTTCCATTCTCTTGCCTTCCGCTGTCCGACATGTTCTCATTCCACCTCCGCCTTCAATCGCCGCATCTGCACCTTCCATCCTCTTGCCTTCTTTCGCATGGTCAACCGCTTGCCTCTTCCCATCCGGTCTGCTCACCCCCGGCCCTTTGCCATCTTCCGTCCGGTCTGCATGCCCCCAACGTTTGTCAACTTCCGCCCGGTCTGCACGCCCCCAACGCCTGCCATCTTCCGTCCGGTCTGCCCGCCCCTGGCCCTTGCCATCCTCCGTCCGGTCTGCACGCCCCCGGCCCTTGGCCATCTTCCGTCCGGTCTTCACTCTCCATTCTCTTGCCTTCTCCCGTCGGGTCTCCACTTTCCATTTTCTTGCCTTCCGCTGTCCGACATGTTCTCATCCCGCCTCCGCCTTCGATCGCCGCATCTGCACCTTCCATCCTCTTGCCTTCTTTCGCATGGTCAACTGCTTGCCTCTTCCCATCCGGTCTGCATGCCCCCAGCCCTTGCCATCCTCCGTCCGGTCTGCATGCCCCCAGCCCTTGCCATCGTTCGTCCGGTCTGCTAGGATGATGACAGGTGAAGCACACCGCTCATACTTTCAGCCCCTGAAACATCTTTCACACCTGAAAATCGGAGTGCGGTAATGCCCGATTTTTCCGCACTCTCTCCTGCAACATCTTCCACGCAGACGCCGGATTTTTCATCCAACTGCGTGACCCATTTGTGACCCTACTCGCGCTCACTCGTCTGTTTGACAAGCTGATGGGCCTAGCCCTGCATCAGTCTCGCGGTTTCCATCCCTTCGACGTTTATAGTCCCTTATCTCGTTCAAGTTCCAGAGCGGTCCTCTCGACGTAATAGTGACGGGACGGGGGAAGTCTGACCGGGATCGAGGGGTCTGCATTCGTTTCCAGCGATCATATATAGCGCCTCGCGTTACGCCCAAAATGTCCGCCACCGCTTGATAGCCGCCGAGTGGTGGGATTTCATTTGGCATGATGATCATCATCCTTTTCAGGTATTCTGAGGCCGAGGAATCTGCACAGAATTTCGACTTCCTCTCGCATGGTATACTCGATTGTGACCATTTTTTCTGATCCGGTATGTGGCTGCAATTTCTTCCGGCCAACACCGGTCCATTCGGAAAGGTGGCTTTCGATATACTCCATAATCGCGACGGAGCCATATATCCGCAGTCGCAGATATAGTATTTTTCTGCGCCTGTTCCGGCTCCACGTCAAGGAGTGGTGAACCAGAACATAGCCGCAGACAAACAATTCAGCGTCAAATTCGCATGTCGGCATTCCGCGTCCCGATGATTTTCGGCCCGTCCATCCAGAGTCCGACAAAAACTGGAAAAAGGGGTGGGTTGTCCCTATTTGAATGGTCGGCCTCCCTCGTACAAGATACGGTTCTGGGACATAGGCTAATTTCAAAAGAGAATATATCCGGTCGATGATTTCGCGGTTTTTGTGTCGGATCACGAATTTGTCACCGATTAATGACCCGACGCCCCAGATCATGCCAACGACAAAGGCAAAATCAGGGTGCTGGCGTGCCTGCTCAAAACCGCGCCGGATGTCTTCGCGGCGGATCATCTTTCGTGCTCCCAGACGATCCAGCTCCACAGCAACGGTTGAGGCGGATACGCCGAAGGTTTTGGCGATGGTCGGCATATCAATGCCAGATTGATAAAGGGCCAGCAGTTCGGTTTCCAGTCCTACCAGCGCACGTTTTCTACCCAATCCCAAACACTTCTTTCACGCCTTCCTGCACACCCATTGTGCGGTACTTTTCGTTATACCAGTACCGCTCGGCGGCATCGACGATGGCCATGCAGGAGATTTCGTCCAGCGTGGACAGTTTTTCGATCAGAGCCCTCCCGTCAACATTCCATTTTTCGTCCAACCCGTCCAGTTCAATGGCGTCTTTGACACCAAACGAGAACATGAGGGCCGAACGGGTATCACGGATCGCGCCATTGAGCACATCGACGATCAGGCAGGCCTCGTCGATGGTCAGACCGATTCGGCGCAATGCGCGGGAATAGAGGGTGTAGAGTCGGTCCAAGTCACGATTGATGACGGACGAGCGTGAACCCCGTTCGTCCAACTTCGCGATAGTCGCAGGCTGGAGATTTACGGAAGTGGATTTTGTTGCCATAGGTTATTCCTCCTTTTTATGTACCTCCATTTCGTTCTCCTGCTTTCACAGGTTGAGCGGAGGCCGCCTGTTACGGCGGCCTATTTTTACAGCGAAATGATGGGTTTGAGTTGCGTGGACGGTTATTTCTTCGGCGGGATGCCGGGGATTTTGATTCCTACCAGCGTTAGCGCGTGTTGGAACCCGCCGCAATAGGCGGAATACCATCCGTCACTGGCTTTAATGGCCCACGCAAGACGATCACAGTAGAATTTCTTTATCTTCTCCTGTTGCTCGGTGGTGATCGTCACCGTGATCGTTTCCGGCTCCGGATCGACCTCGTCTGGCTCGACCTCGTAGCCGTAGCGCAGGGCGTCGGCCAGAAGGAAGATGTTGTTTCCGACTTTGGTCACAAATTCATACAGTACGTTCCAGTTTGTGTTTTTGTCTTCTGCGCTCTCAGGTTGGGAAGCGCGCCACAGAATGTAGCAATCAAGGTTGCCTTTTTGCGCTTTGATGTTTTCCAACGCCTCCGCCACCTCGCGGGGCAACTGCACTTTCTTTTGTTCCATGTCCATGCATAACACCTCCTGTACGATCAATATTTCACCAGCCGCCGGGTGCCGACGATCCGCCCCTCCGCGTCCCGTACAGCACCTTCCGGCGACGTGTCCGCGCCGTAGAGATCGTCCCGCTGACCCTTCAGAGCCTGTCCGACCACCAGCGAGACGAGATAGACGGTGCCCGGCTCGGGATCGGGCAGGTCGGAGACTTCACCGAACTGCTGTCGGGCGACGGGAACTCCG
>Ga0310832_100193_pt1 | contig 77855 bp, 150 predicted proteins | sample WT_ome_7_FD_201303 | JGI IMG/M metagenome (GOLD analysis project Ga0310832, IMG submission 201303) | Sorghum-adapted microbial communities enriched on wild type (WT) sorghum from Joint BioEnergy Institute, Emeryville, California, United... ...
GAAATCTCTTTAACGTCATCGCTTCTTGTTGAGCCATGTCAACCACTCCCGAACATTCGTTTGTATCTAGTATATCAAACAAATGTTCGCATGAGAAGGCGTTGCTGAGGCAACTTGATATTCAAATAATAAAATTCCCTCTACTTACAGTTATGTTAGAAGAAACCCATGCGCTTAGATACTGTTTTTTTGGAATGATTATCTCTATATCAGATAAAGGAGTATATTTTACACCATTATAACTTAAAACCCCGTCTATCTCATCAATTTTATTTAAACTAGCAATATTATTATGTTCATGCATTTTATTTACAGCGCTATCAATTTGAGTAGGCGTACTCGATGGTTTATTTTTTATTTTATTATAGTCTATATCATCAAAAACAAGCTTTTTATTTACTTCATCTACTTTTACATATTTTCCGTCCGAATCAGTGTAACTTGTTGGTGTATCTTTAAGTCGTATAAATTCATCTGCAAATTCAAACATGCCTAGAAATACCCATGTTTCATATGTTTCGCTATATGCGTATAAGGTTCGAGCATAATCATGCGATTCATCGGAAATTACTACAGCAAACATACCATTTCTAACATCTGTAATTGAAAGCAGATCAGCTTTAGTTTCAATTCCGGTGTAAAATTCAATTCCAGTAACTATTGTCAATAAAGAAGCTTTTATATCATCAATTTGGTTCTGAATATTTTCCGCTGTTCCACTTAACCATGAACTAATTTGCGAAGCTCCAATTGTAAGGCCGTCTACACTTGTTACCTTTAGTTCGTTATCAATAATTTTAAGCGTAATATTATCGATTTTATTAGAGAGATAATCGAGAGAATCAGTAGAATTTGTTTTGACTTTACCTTGTCTTGTATTAATCTGTTCAATCGTGTAGTACCGATCATCATGATTATGTTCAGGAGTATTACCCCCTCCCCCTATACTAGAACCAATAAAGGGATTTGCAAATAAACTCATAGATGTCTCACTCCAGCTTATATATGATAATTAGTAATGTAAACCAACCCAATTGAAGTTGATACCAACTTCTACAATAACAAATGATGTAATTGATACATTGTCATAGTAGTTTTTCGATTCAAAATTAAAGCCTTGTCCTGCTCTTAGATAAATGGGTTCACTTCCATTAATTTTTACTGTACAAGCTTGATCGTTCATAAAGGATAGAACATAAAACTCATAATTATATGTTTGTCCCTGTGGCTTTTCGGGTAAAATTTCCATGTTTGAAGTACTAGTTAGGATTTGACTTGATCCTTTAATATTTGCTTGCACTTTATATCATCCTCCAAAATTATTCTTAATACGCTTATAGACTGCAAAAATTAAATCATATAGAGTTTCATTCTCTTTTATTACACCATATGAAGATTCGAGTTCCCACTCTTTTAAATCGTATTTAGGAAAATATGCGTCGCCATCAAATTCACCATTAATATGTGTGATATACATTTTATCTACAATAGGTAAAAATAGTTGATAAATTTGAGTCCCACCGATAATAAATGTATCTACATCAAATTCAGTATGAAGCTGTAAAACATCATTAATCGAATTAGCAATGAAACAATTAGGATAATTGTAGTGAAATGTTGCTAGTCGATCTGTTGTGATAACTATGTTGTTTCTATTAGGCAATGCACGACCGATAGATTCAAATGTTTTTCTTCCCATGACAACTGTGTTTCCATACGTAATTCTTTTGAAATATTTTAAATCAGCCGGGATATGCCATGGCAATTTACCATCTAAACCGATTAAACCATTACGATCCATAGCAACAATAATTGATATAGACATTAGATAGCTACCTCAAAATGAACAGGTTCATGATGTTGGTAATCTTCAAGAACGAAATCGTCAATTGTAAAATCGTCAAAATTTTTAACGTTAGGATTAATCATCAGCTTAGGCGCAGGATATGGTTCGCGTTGCATTTGATTTATTAGGTTTCCAATGTGTCTTTCATAAACATGAGGGCAGTTGATATTAAATGTAAGTGTTCCAATTTTATAGCCTGTAACTTGTGCAACCATGCGTTGCAATACATAGTATTGAAATACGTTAAATGGCAATCCTAATGCAACATCTGACGATCGAGACTGAACTACAAGATGAAGCTTCCCATCTTGAACAATCCATTGATTTGACCAAATGCAAGGATAAAGACTCATATTCCATAGATCATCGATATTCCAAAGAGAAATAATGTGACGACGAGAAGAAGGATTATTTTTTAATTCTTTAATTAAATTAGATACTTGATTGCTAATAATTCCAGAAACCATTCCATTAGATTTATTGCTTTGTACAATAATCGGTTTACCTAATTGATATCCATATGCAGCACCAATTGTACCATCTTCTCTTGTCCATTCATTCCAAATAGTAACACCATGTTCTTTTAGATATGAAACATCACTTGTACGTTTTACATAAAACCATAAAATTTCATGAATAGCCCATTTCCATGCTACTTTTTTTGTTGTCAAAATTGGCACTTCACCATTATCAAGTTTAATTTGATATGTAATAAGACTTTTTGTATAGGCTGGTGTACCATCAGCCCATCGCGGACGAACATCTTGATCTTTATCCCATACGCCTTCTCGTATGATTTCATTGACAAGTTCTTTATAAATTAAATCAAATTTACTCATCTTTACTCCTTTTATCAAAAAAAATTATATTTAATTTTTCTTCGATTTTTTATTCCGATATTTACTATCTTTAATTGCATAATTTCATTTGTTTCTTGACTCAATGATATGTCGATATTAAGTTCTGGATATTTGTTTAATAATTCTTCTAATGACAATAATTTATTCTTTATTTTATCCTTCATTTAATACCTCTAAGATTCTTTTATTTGCAATTTCTATGTATTTTTCTTCAATTTCAAAACCAATAAATTTTCTATTGGATTTGAGTGCTGCTATAGCGGTTGTACCGCTTCCTATGCAATTATCAAGAACAATTTCTCCTTCATTTGTGTAAGTTTTTATTAAGTATTCAAATAATGCAACGGGTTTCTGTGTTGGATGTAAGACTTTACCTTCGCTTTCTGCGGTTTTAAAATAAACTACGTCAACAGGATAGCGTTCACCATAGCTCTGTACTTGTACAGGTTTAAATTCACCATAACTACCCGTTTGTCGATCTTTGCGAACGCCTTTATTATACGGTGTACCTAGCATCATTTGAGGATTATATGTTGGTTGTTTTGCATAGAAAATACAAATGTCCTCATGTTTTCTAAGTGGTTGCTTTTTGGCATTTAGGAAATTTGTAGATTTTGATTTAACCCATGTTATTTTATATTTAAACATTGATTCATTGCTTAAGATTGATTTTGCGGTAAAGATACCATGTGATGTAAGTGCTATAACACCGTTAGACTTAATAATCCGTCGATATTCACTCCATAAATTTTCAAAATTTATTAGAGTATCCCATTTATTTTGAGTGGTTCCATATGGTAAATCACAAAGTATCATATCAATACTTTTATCAGGAATTAATTTCATTCCTTCTAAACAATCCATATGATAGATATGATTAAGCTCAAATTTACCTAATTTCATATTATCCCATCTTTTATAATTTATTTTTAAGGGAAGAACAATTTGCATTGCCCTTCCCAATTCAAAATCACTTAGTTCCAGTTGATCCGTGACCGCCTCGATTGTCTTCATCAAGATTTTCTACTTCGACAAAAGCAATCTTAGGTTGTACTTTATTAATCCTGAATTGACAGATACGGCTATTCTTTTCAATCACAGTATCCCTTGTTGCATAAGCAGGGAAAAACCATTGATCGTCATTCCCAGAGTATGAATTATCAATTACACCATAACTATTAGTTTGAATAATACCCCAATTTTTAAATGTGCTTGATCGAGGAACTACATTTGCTTCATATCCTTTTGGTAACTTCATTCCGATGCCAAGTGGAATAAGCTTGAATTCTCCTGCTTTTAGTTCAACAGTTTCAGCAGCACGAAGATCAATCCAATCTCCAATTTTAATTTTTTCAATTTTATCAATATCTGTAAAATGTTTAATTTTAATTTGGATAGGTCTGCGAACTTTGGATAGCTCTTTGTATGTAACTTCAATAAACTGACGCTTGTTTTGTTTATCGAAATATGTACATTTAATCTTACCGTTCTTAAATTCTTTGATAACTCCTACTCGCTTTACTGGTTTGATAAATACTTTTTGATTTACTTTGTATGTTGCTACTTTTTTCATATTATCAGGCTCCTTCATTTTCATTTATCTAAAATTTTTAATGTAATTTTTCAAAGCAATAATTTCTTTTTGAAGCTTGTTAATATAACGCTCTTTGGCACCCAAACTAATCAAAAAATTAACTTCTTCAGTGAATGGCCCACAAGTAGTTGCTCCAATAATAAAATCAAGAGCCACTTCTTCACTAATTGGTAATTTATCAGCGATAAATCTAGCCAATTCTTTCTCGCTATTATAATTTTCTTTTTGAAGATAATTTACTGCATCAATTTCATTTATTTTATCCATCATTTCTCTATTGTTTATTCTATTAAGTTTATTAATTTTATCCATAGTTTTTTACAATAAAATTCTCCTTTTATTGTGGATTTTCTGAGTTTATAATTTCTAACGAACAAAAAGCATTTGAGTTTTTATCAGGAATAATTTCTAGAAAACATTTCTTATGTCCATTTTTTTCTTCTATTCGAACATAAGCCGCTGGAAATACAATTCGAATTTTCATTTCTTCTCCAGTAAATTCATTTTTTATTGTTGTGTAACTCTGGAGATTCTTTAACATAAACATTTTCTTCACCTATTCTTTTTTCTACCCTTAGCTAACCGTTCTGCTCTTGCCTTCCTTTGTTCATCAGATAAATTCATCTTTTTTCTAAAAGAAACTTGATCAAAATCTAATTCATATATGTATTCTCCGTCTTTTGTAATTTCAATTGGTTTAGCACCTGTTTTTTCGATTTTTGAAATAACGGTTTTTTGAAATGTACCTATTCGCCATATTTTACTTTCATCATCGCATCGCATTACTGTTTCACGTTCATATGCTGAATAAGACAATATTATCACTTCCTTTATTAGTATCCGTAAAGACAAAGTGTCGATACGGATACTAATAATATTTTAATTACAGGTAAGTTGTTTTAAAAATGTAAAATCCTCATCACGTAATGGTTCTACTTTAATTTTTACATATCCATTACCTTTTTGACTAAAGAAATCATGTGTACTTGTCTCTGTCCTAAGTCCATTTAGTACAACCGGATTTACTTCTTCTGATGGAAAATACGGTTCATATCCTAAATTCATCAATGCTTTATTAGCATTATATCGAACATATTTTTTCACATCAGAAGTTAAATTTAATACATCATAAATTTCTTCTGTGTATCGACATTCAAGATCATATAATTCATTAAGTAGATTTAATGCAAATTCATCCAATTCTTTTTGCTCGGTTTCAGATAATTTATTTTTTATAGACTGATATAACAGACCAACAAATACACCATGAATCGATTCATCACGGATAATTAGTTTGATAATTTCTCCAGAATTTTTTAACTTTCCTTGGCCTGCTAAAAGCAAGGGATAGTAAAATCCACTGTAAAACAAGAAACTTTCAAGATAAACTGAAGCAATCATAGCTTTCGCTAGTTTATACTCGTAATCGAAGTCATGACCAATATTTTTATAATGAGACTCAATAATCTGAGCCTTTTTTTGCAACCAATAATTTCGCTTAACCCATTCAAATACTTCATCGATCTTTTGTTTGCTTGTCAATGTTATAAAAATAGTGCTATAGCTTTTTGCATGAATTTGTTCCATAGCGCCCATAAAAGTCAGCACAGCTTTTTCTTGAAGATCATTAATATACGATGCAATCTGTGGCATTCCTACCCCACCCTGCTCTGTATCAAGCAAAGTGAGTCCGGCCAAAACCTTCATATAAACGTCTTGTTCTTTTTCACTTAATGATTCCCATGTCTTTTTATCTTTGCTTACAGGGATTTCCGTATCGAGCCAAAATTGCTTAGTATTTTGATCCCAAAACATAGAGGCATAACTGCTTGTAGGTTCGTTCCAGTTTACTGCTTCGATCATTGATACAACCACTCCTGTTTTTACACTACGCAACTTACGCAGTCTTCTGTATTATTAGTCATTTTTGTCCTTGTATAATAAAGTGTTTTCAATCCTTTCATCCATGCGTAAATATAAAGCATCGATAGTTCTCTTGTTGTAATCGTATCTTTTACATATAACGTACAACTAATCCCTTGATCAACGTGTTTTTGCGCCGCCGCATAAAGATCAATCATTTTAAACATATCCATTTCATAAGCTTCTTTATAATAGAAGAAATTACTGTCGTCGAGATATGGCATTGGATAATATGTATCACTATTTCCATATGTTCTATGTTCAATACGCTCTGTAATAGGAGCAAGTGAAGCAGTACTCGATTGGACATATGAAATACTACCAGTGGGAGCAACTGCAAGCCGATAGCTATTCGCTAAACCATATTGCCTTACTTCGTCTTTCAGTTTTGCCCAATCTTCCTTTGTAGGCAGCTTAATTCCTTCAAACAGTTTTTTAATTTTATCACTCTTAGGCAAAAATTCTTCATTTAGATATTGTTCAAAATATTCTCCTGTATGATATGCCGAACCTTCAAATCCTTTAAACGTAAATCCAGTTTCTTTAGCTATTTTCATTGATTCTAAAATTGAATAATAATTTAAAGCGGCAAAAAACACATCGACAAACTCAACAGCTTCTTTCGATTCATATTGAATTCGATTCTTTGCTAAGAATCCGTGCAGATTCATTACACCTAATCCAATTGATCGCATTTCTTGATTTGCTTTTGCAATGCTCGGAACTGTTTCAATATTTGACTTTCTTGATACGGTATCAAGCATTCGGATTCCGGCTGCTACTGCACTTTCAATATCTTTTCCTTCCATTACATTTACAATATTTAGTGAACCAAGATTACATGAAATATCGCGTTTAATTTCATCTGGTTCATTATAATCATTGATGATTGATGTTTCTGATAATTGTATAATTTCCGTACATAAATTGGAAAACTTTACCTTTCCTTCATTCTTTAAAGGATGTACCTTATTTGCATTGTTTTCAAAGAAGAAATAAGGATATCCACTTTCAACTTGAATTTGAGCAATCATATTAAGCAAATCTCTTGCATTTACTTTTCTTTTTCTGATATTTGGACTATCAACTAACTCATCATACATCTCAGTAATATTAATTTCACTCATTCTTTTTCCATATTCTTTATAAATTCCATATGGTGAGAATAAATACATATCATAATCTTTTTCTACAAGTTCAAAAAATTTATCAGGAACAATTAAGCCAAGGGATAACGTTTTGATTCTTGCTTTTTCGTCAGCGTTAATCTTTTTAGTTGATAAGAAATCGATGACATCTAAATGAAAAATATTTAGCCATACCGCACCAGCACCATCACGCTGACCAAGTTGGTTAGCATATGAAAATGAATCCTCAAGAAGCTTCATTACTGGTACTACACCGCTACAACTATTATCAATTCCTTTGATCGGATCACCTAACGCACGAAGGTCAGTTAGATTAAATGAAACACCTCCACCTCTTTTTGATAGTTGAAGAGCGTTATTAATTGCATTTGCAATACTATTCATTGAATCGTCAACCATCAACAAGAAACAGCTAACCAATTCACCTCTACGTTTACGTCCAGCGTTTAAAAATGTCGGTGTTGCTGGTTGGTATCGACCATTAATAAGCTCTTTGACAAACCACTTCGCTTTTTCAAAGTCACCCTCAGCTAAGTATAATGCTGTAACTGCAACTCTATCTTCATATCGTTCAAGGAATTTCGTATTATCAGATGTTTTTAGAGCATATTGATTGTAGAATTTATATGCACCCATAAACGAGGGGAAGCGGAATTTTTTAGCATAAGCAATTCGAAATATTTCTTTAATTTCTTTATATGTATATTGATCGAGAAAATCTTTCTCGTAATAATCGTGTTCTACAAGATAATCTAATTTCTCTTTTAAGTCATGAAAAAATACCGTATTCTGATTCACATAATCAACAAAATAACTTTTTACTGCTTCTTTATCTTTATCAAATTGAAATTTTCCATCTTTTAATTGTACAATTTCATTGTTGAGTTCTATCCATTTCGGTACTTGTGACAATTCTCTGCGCCTCCTGTAAGAATATTTGAACGTCTTCTGGTGTTCCACTTAGTTCAAATTTATGTATAATAGGAATATTATATTTTTTAGAAATAATATCAGCGGCTCTTGCAAAATTATTTCCCCAATTTCGATTTCCACTAACAGCTATCCCAATAATATAATTTTTATTTTTATCTAAAAATACTATTGTACTTTTTGGAACTTCACCAAAGCCTGTCGTATATGTAATTAATATTGAAGGACGGCTTAACGTAAGGTTTGATGTCACCTTAATTGCTTTGACATTTAATTTTTTTACAAATCGTTCAACATTTCCAGTAAATGAATCATACACTATATTTAATTTATTTATTATATCACCTCCTTATACGACTCTATAATCCTCGATAATAACTTGGATTTTTCTAACTTCTTTTTTAGTTCGAGGATTTGTCCATTTATTTATACTCAAACTTCCTACAACATCAACTGTTTGATGCTTAGGAAAATTGTTGATAAAGTTCAGGTCGGTTCTAAATTTCATTAAATCAATTTTCGATACTAAATCATTCTCTTCGTCTACAAACCATGTTTCTGATTCAGGCAAAGCACTAGCTTTAAGTGTATTATCATTGCCTAACGACTGTTTTTTAATAACATAAGCGTTTTTAATTAAAAACTTTGGCTCATAAAATCCTTTTCCAGTAATTTTCTTAAACTTTTCTATTTCTGCTACAATATTTTCATTAATGTTTTCAATATCTATCTCTAAATCATAATAAATAACTTTTTCAAATGATTCGTTCTTTAAACCTTCATTAATAGCATTTTTAAACTCTTCAAAAAATTCCCGACTAACTCCAAGTCCTCCAGCTTGTTTATGGCCACCGGAAAAAGTAACATGAGGCATCTTACTTACAAAATCTAAGAAATTAAAAAATCCGTAAGAACGGAAACTTCCACGTAATTCATTTGGATATTCTGCTTCTGTTCTTAGTACAATTGCTGGACGCTGATATTCATTAGCTAACTGTCCAGCAATTAATCCATTCATACCTTTTCCAAACGATTCATCAACAATAATTATACATTTATCATTGGGATTAATTGCTGGTCTAATTCTATCAAGAATTTTTTCTTGTTGTTGTTTTCGATTATCATTTAGCTTTTTAATTTCTTGAGCTAATGTTACTGCTTCAAATTGATCGTCCGTTGTAAGAAGTTTAAGAACTAGTTCAATTTTATCAAGACGTGTTGCACCATTGATTAAAGGAGTTACACTAAAAGCATAATCACTTGCTGATAAGTCTCTATCCAAATTTAAAACAGATAGGATTGCTTTTAAACCACAGTTCTTAATATTTTCAAGTGACTCTTTAACAAAATAACGATTCTCAAGATTCATCATATCCATTTGATCAGAATGCAAGCCAAGGCCTGCTAAATCTACCAAGTCACCACTATAATTAACATCAAGATATTCGTCAATTACTTGACATATTTTATATGTCAGAAGCGAACCAGAAGCATCTTTATTAGGATAAAAACAGTCTTCTTGTTGTGGATTTACTAGAATGCAATTTTCATTTTTTTCATCAATTAAGTGATGGTCAATTATGATAATGTCAATTCCACGCCTACGTATTTCTTCACAAACTTTATTTTGATTACTTGATGAGTCTAATATAATGAGTAACTTTGTATTTTCCGGTATTTGATCTTTGACATAATGAATGCCGTGTCCATCACTTCTTTGTGCGTGAAAGTATGTAATTTTATTTGTGAATTTCTTTAAGTAATTGTATAGAATTGCTGTACTGCATACGCCATCCGCGTCTACATCAGAGTGAATGGCAATTTTTTCATTCAAATTAATTGCTAAAATAATTCTTTCTGCTACTTGTTTTATATTTTTTAATAAGTAGGGATTATTGACATTAACTTGTGTAGGATTTAAAAAGTTTTCAATATCTTCAATCCCATATATGGCACTTAATTTTTTGATTATTGTATCTGATTCATCATATTTAAACTTTGATTGTCTTTTTCTCCAATTCAAAGTTTTGCCCTCCTTGACTAATATAATATACCAAATTTCCATCATATAAATCAATATTTTTTATATTTTATTTTTTTATTTAATTCTATATTTAGTACATTCTTTATAAAGTAATTCAAATATAGTTTTTCCTTTATCAGTCGGGCTTTCTTTGTTTTCCGAAGATAGTAATCCATTATTATCCCATAAAGCAAATACTGATCGCGCTGTACCAAATTTTTTCCCTTGTTTTTTTATATCATTTACACTCTTATCTTTATCCATTGCTATTATAATTTTAATGTCTAATCCTAAATCACTAATCATTTTTACTTGATATGGACTTATATCATCTCCGCCGATAGCAACGCAATTAGGATATCCCCATTGTGTTGCTAACCAGCAAGATTTGTCTCCTTCAAAAATAATAACTTCTTTGTTTTCAAGAATATAATAAAGTGCTCGATGCCAATTATACCATTCGATTGATTTATTGAATCTGAAATAATATACAAATTTAAAGATTCCTCGTTCTTTGTAATCCGTGTAAATTGTTCTACCTTTAATACTAACAATATCACCATATTGGTTATGTATTGGCCATATAATGCGTTTCATAAAGATATCATAGCCAATTTGAAAATCTTTTTGTGTCTTATAATCTATTCCTTCGTTTATATAGTTTATATGAGGAACCATTACAAAATTACTTAATATAGAATCATCTATTATTTCATTTTCTATTATCTCTAATTCTTTTTTTCTTTTTTTTCTAATGTCCTTAAGCCATTTTAATGGATCGTCTTTAATAATTACTTCTTTATTCTGAAAATCATTATACCCTAATAATGAACAAATCCATTTTTTTGACTTGTATAGATTATCATTCCATCCTTCTTCACTATAAACATCGAATACTATGTATGATACAAGTCCGAATATGTCAAAACCTCCAGAGATACCTCTAGAACGAATACGACAAGATAATGATTCATTTAAGTAAACTTGAACCGATCTTGGATTATCAGAATTAAATTTTCTTGGTAATTGTGCTTCATATCTGTTTCCGCGAAATTTTATTTTTTCGCATTCCATTTTTATCAATAGAAATTCTATTTTATCTTCTTCTAAAATACGTTTTTTAATTTCTTTTAAATCGTTCATAACCTCCCTCTATTCATTTAAAAGTAGCTACTTGCTGACTTTCTTAGTTTTGCCCATGCAACTTCTTTAAAAGAATTGATACTATAATTAACTTCATAAATAATCTGTTCTTCTGTACCGCCATTTCTATTCTTAGGAATGAATAAAATCATATATGTTTTTTCGGGATCAAGATGATATTCTTCTCTTCTCCACTCACCGTCAAAATCATCTTTAATCCAATTATATGCGAAAATTTTATGTTTTCCTTCATACTCATCTTCAAATAGTAATCGTCCAATCATTACAACGTCTGCAACTTCAACAATTTCTTTTGATTTGCCAATTACATCTAAGTCTAAGTATCTGTATTCTTTACCGATTTTAAGTTGTACTGTTGCAAGCATTCCGATATTGTTTGATTCTGGTTTAATACAATCATATATATCTTGAGAAGCAGCAGTAAATCGCTCCCATCGTTGTGCTTCGGAATTACTACTGTCTGGTTTAAAAGTATCAATAATTGCATAGTTATATCCAAGAGGTCTCATCATATTACAACGAGAAATAATGTCGCTTACTCGATATTTTTTTAAGTCATAAAATTTGATAATATCTTTACGATATCGTTCAAGCCATTGTTTTGCTTCCAGCAATTTAGTCATTGTTTTTTCGTCAAAATTTCCCTCAGCCAACTTTTCTCTATTTATCGGTTTACCTATCATTTTTGATGCTACTGTTGCCAGTAACAGATTTCTATTTTTCCAAATTCCTTCTTCATTTGCGAATTTGAGTCCCGGTTCTTCATTTTCGAGCAAGCTTAATTCAAATTTTTCCGTTGCAATTGAACTTTTCCCAACGCCAGAAGCAAGAACTAAATAATATAACTGACCTTTTTTCCATCCTTTAATACGTTTTGATAAGCGTGGTGAGTCATGAAGTGGAATCCCCATTCCTTCGCCATCGTTCATTTTTTGAATAGCAATATCAAGATCATCAAGATAGTTATATTCAACTACTTCTCCTGAACTAACATTGACAAATATTTTATGAGTTTTATGTTGAAAAAAAGCTTGTACTTGTTTAAGTGTCATTTTAACAAGTTTGTTAACAAGCTCTTTATTATTTACATCAATTAAACTTTCCTCTTGAAATTTTCGTAAACATTCATATTTTTGTATTTCGCTAAAATGATATTCATGATTATTTTCTTTCTTTTGACATTCTATTAACAAATCATCTATGGGGTTGAATCCTCCGTAGTCGTTATATGTATCTAGCCACGATTTTTTAGATGAAAGGAAAGCATATGTAGACACATCGTCAAATGATTTTACTCCGCTATTATACATTTCTCGACCAACGTAGTAATAAAAATACCACATTCGTTCGGTAAAAGTGGTTTTTTCGATTTTATTTGTATTATATCGCTCATACAATGATGGCGTACACCAAAGATGACCCACAAATAATGCTTCATGTGGCTTAGATGGTTCAACAAATTCATTAATATATTTTGTCATTACATCACCTTATAGTAGATCAGATATATCCATTTCGTCTTTTTTCTTAATTTGCTTTTTATTGGTGTTAATTTCTATGCTAACTGCCGCATCACTTGATTTAGTTTGTTGTAACAATTCAATTCTTTCTTTTTCTTTTTTCTCTTTTTCTTTTCTAGCTTTCCATGCATCGGAAAGATAATTACACATAATTGTAATACAAGCATTAATTTCATCTGCTTTTTTCGTATCTTGCTTACCTAATACATTTCGTATAAACCATTGAATTTTCTCTTCTGCTAGTTTATAAGCTTCAAGCATTAAATCATATTCGGCACCCATTTTATAACGCTGATATTTTTTACCACTCTTAAAGTCAAATCCATTACGCAACTCTTGAAGCCTTTTAATATTCCATGGAGGAAGATCAGGAACATCATGAAGACTTTTAAGATACTCGTATAATTCACACCATTTTTCAAAATCGCGCTTTTTAAATTCACATTCCTGAATATGTTCATCATAGCATTTTATAATGTGATAATATTTTTTATCGTTTCCTTTTTTCATTGATAATTTATCATCGCGCAAACCACATTTACCACATTTTACTGTAGCCAATGTTATTCACCTTTTTCTTAATTTTCAATTGAGAACCATCTTATTACTTCTATAGTTTTTTTATCGTCTGGTTTTGCCCAACTCCATTCTTCTTCTGCCATTTTTTTAACTTCTTTCATAATTAATTCTTTTATTTCATCTTCAATTGTAATTTCCAATCCTCTAGCTTTTTGATGTTCATATATTACAAACATCATATAATTTAAATCATTTGCAAATCCAATAATTTCAATATTCTTAGCTTCTTCATTAAGTCCGCATATACTAATATCATTTGTAACAAGATATTTTTTATATTTATTATGAAAAATTGCAACCCAATTATTATTTCTGACTTCTTCTCCCTCATCTTCAAGCCAATAAGAAAATAATGAAAATCGTTGTTGCCCTTCTATGTCAATAATCTTCACGTTCTTCAACTTTTTATAAATTTCTTGAATTTTCATATTGCTCCTCCGTTATTATATTCACTTAGTTCAATAATATCATCAAAATTTTTAGCTGATCTTTTTAAATAATCTTTACCACCATCGACAGCAATTGCGCCACAACTGCATTTAACAAAATCATGTCGGTGTTTCGATTCTATGATATCGCCACAAATGCGACACTGGGCTTTATTTGATACAATAGTCATAATTCACACTCCTAGTCGATGAAATGACAATTTCATTCACCTTCGATTAGTTCTCATTACAAAAACAATGATTACATTATTTTTTCATAATTTCATCTTTAATAAATCTGCTTTGCACTTCAATCAACCAATCATTAAAAATTTCATAATGTGGTTCCTCTGACAATGTAGATTTTTTATATACATCATTCAATATTTCATTATATTGATTATACATTTCGATTATTTGTTCTAGTGTATATTCTCCGTTTCTGATCTTCAATAACTCTTTTCTATCTGGCCGATAAACATTAACTTCACCATCACGAAGAATTTCAATTGCCATTTTCATTAACCTGATTAGGTGTGCCGCATCTTTTGTGTCATAACCGTATTTATTGATTAAATTTGCTTTATTTCCTATTGGATTTTTCTTTTTTTCAGTCAGATTTTTAAGTCGAGAATATGCATATCCACCATATGTTTTATATATCTTTTTGCTTAAAAACAGATCACCCAATCTTCTTAATTCATAACCAAACAAATCCATATGTATAATATGTTCTTTCTTAACAAAAAGCACGTCAATAATGTTAGGATTATTATCGAGTGCAAGTTTGACAAATTTCTTTAGCGAATAAATAACACAGTCGGGTTTTTTCGTTTCATGGTGTTCGAATTGATCTAACCCTATTAGGTATGAAGCAGGAGGGATACATACACCTCGATAATCAATATCGCTTTCAGATGTTTCCATACCGTAACTGTGACTACCTGCAATTACTTTTAGAATGCAATTTGTATTCCAGAAATCAGTTCTAGCCATAATCACCATCATCATTCTCTATATAATCATGTGGATATAATTTTCAACTGCTTAATTTCATCTCTAACTATTTCTGCTGAATCTTCAAAACTACACAACAATTCATATCCATATGGTGTGTAGATTGAATAGTATAAAGTAGGCCACCCACCTAAACTTTTTTCTCGAAATGCTTCGATTTCAAATCCTTTATAGTTAACTTTCATTTTTCATCCCATCTATATTAGTTATTCTTACGAATTAATCCTTAATATCTTCATGATTTAGTGCTACATACTCGATAGTTTCTTTCCATTCTTTTGTTGTAAAATTGCGATTCTCATATTCATTCATAAATATATAAGCAATAATCCTTGTGCTAATCCTAAGCAATAATATCTATGTTTTGTGGTTGTTTTAAATATCTCTTCGTGAAATTAAAACTACTTCATTTTTTCTATTTAGCATTGTCTTCACACTGATCTTATATTAAGTTTTCTGCCTTTGCCTTCATTATTTCATCAACAATCTTCTGTTTCGCCCATTTAGGAATAAATAAAGGTGATGTCGCACCTAAACCTAAATCAATATTTATTTGGACATGTTTACGTGATTTTTTAAGAATTTTAATTATTTTTTCATGATCTTTCCACTTAATGTTACCCCAAGTTGATTCGCTTCTTCCTCTTCTAACAATGTGAATATTGAATGAATCAATTTTTTTAGTATATTTCCCTGATGAATTATCAGTTTCATAAATATACGAAAGTGTAATGTAAGCATCTTTTATAAAATAACTTTTTATTTTTTTAAAATTATCGTAAATTAAATATAAGATATAAGTACTAATCTCCTTAAGTATTTTTCTTTTAATGATATTAACACCACCTTTAGATAATTATAGTAATCAACATCTATTTTTTAATTTTATTTTGTATGTACCTATATTGTTGTGGTAATCAGAAATTGATTCTAATTTATACCCTAAAGATTCAATAATTTCTTTGCTTTCTTCTCGAACAAGAGCACAAGGCTCATCTTTTCCATGTCCACAACAACTGCCAACAGTTATTACTCCTTGATTAATTAGGAATTCAATTTCTTTTCCTATGCATCGATCAACTGGGATTCCATTATGGTTTTCTATCCATTTTAGGTTAGCTAATTTTATTTTTTGATTATAAGGAATATGTTCTACATTGACATAATAAACATCTTCCATATTTGTAGTTCCTTTACACATATCTAAATTTCCATTTCTTTATTAAGTTGATTTATAACACAGTCAATAGGTTTTGGATTACTAAACATCAAAATATCGGTATGATTTATTACATGCATTAACATCGCCTTTTCATAATTCTAATTCTCTTTTTTGTCATCAATATATACTTCACCAAATACAGCAACATGTACATTTTGATAAGCATCGATGTAACACGCAGCAGTATGCTTATCCCAATCGTTTGTTGCTTGATTGTGTTTTTCTCGCCAAAGTTTAATTAAGTCGCCAAGGTAGTTTTTCAAATCATCCTGATTCATTTGAAACTCATGAAATGGCGATTTTATTATCTTATGAATTAATTTTATTTCTATTTTTAATATCCTTAATTATCCCCATAAATCCATTTGAATTGATAGTAATGTCACCTCCGAAAATTCCAATATAAATATGTATTATATAAAAACAACCTTACAATTTTTACAATATAGAGATGCATAATTACAACATTCATAATATTTTGCATTACCATTTTTATCTACTACTGCAAGTCTAACAAAATCGTCATATACATTTTCAATTCTAACTAATCTTTCTCTAGTCACTCTAATCCAATCATCGAAGAATTTAAATATTGCATATTCTCCAATTCGTTCTAAAAAACATGTTTTAAATTTTTCATTAATATCTTTATACTTTTTAGAATTAATGGTATCTTGAATGTCTATCATAATTATTCATCTCCTTTAACGAGGTATTACACCCCTAATTGTTTTTTGCTTAACTATTCTTGCCGGACTTAATGCACTATACATAAAATCAATGGCTTTCTCGGGATCACATTGTTTTCCACATGTGTAGCACGACAATGCTATAAATCCTTTTTCTGGATATGAATGGAGTGCAAAATGCGATTCTTGAAGAAGAATAAGTATTGTAACACCAAATGGTTCAAATTTTTTCTCAATCATATTTACATAAGTAGCTCCAGCTTCACTAATAGCACATTTGCTAATTTCCCTTAAAAGTTTAATATCATTTAGTAATTCAGGATTCACTTCCCAAAAATCCGCTTGAATCTCAATACCAAAGGTATCATAATTCATTTATTTTATTTTTAACATCCTTTCAAAAATTATTAACTAACAATTTATAATTTTTACTTAAACGATCTGCATATTTATTCCTTTTTCTTGGCACCCACTTAATCATATAATAATTAAGACTATTTAGTACTTCTATCGCTTCCTGATGTAGTTTTGTAACTCTGTCTCCCGGTTTGAGCTTATTAAATCTGTTTGATCTTCCGTACTTTATTGAATCACACAAACCTAAACAATCAGTTTTTATTTCAACATTTTTTATATTGTGCTTATGTAGAACTTCGACAAGTTTTATTAGCGACAGATATTCTACTACTCTACAATCGTCAACATATGGTATTTCCATACTGTATTTTGCTACAACTTTGTGGTCAGGAGATGTAATAATTCCGCCTATTCCCGATCTTCGCTCATGAGGACTTGTTGATCCATCGAACCAAGCATCATAAATACGTGTGTCGAATCTCATTACAAACACCTCCAACTGTTACACATCTATTTGCTCATATTATTCTGTTCTGTTGCACTCTGAATTTCTAACTTATATCCAAATTTATAACAAACATCGATCACGTCATTTAACCACGACGAATGGAAATATCTAACTGGCCAATAACCATCAATTTTAACCGTATGTCCCCATACTTTATCATCAATAAACTCAGAACCTTTAATGATTTCATAAACTGTAGGTGATAGCTTTTTAATTTCCACTTTCATTTTTTTGCCACCTTGTTGTTTATTATTTCGATGAATTTCATAAATATTAATTGGAATAGTAATTAAAAGTGCAATTAATGGAGTTATAAAAATAATTTCAGTCTTAATTATAGTTTTTAATTTCAATATTTTATTTATTCAATGCTCCTGCTATTTCTAAGTCGTTATTTGGTATTTCGATATAATAAGTGATCATCTCGTTTCTCCATATATGTATTTTATTTTTAATCGGAAATCTCATTGTAATTGCATTTGCTAACCGGTCAGCCATCTTCATAACAAGACTAAGCCTAGTGTTGCATATTGTTAAATAATTTATAAAGTTTACATCACTTGATTTATCTATAACGCCACATATGCAATAATCGCCACATGATGGCAACTCTTTACCAACACCTTTACCGGGATGTAGTTGACCCTTTTTAATTACAAATTTACCTATCGATCTTTCTCTACCGAGCGCAGAATCAATGCAAATCATTATTTTATTCTTAGGTAGTGCTTGCAAACTTTCCTCTAAGTTCGCTGCATGTATTGGTTTATCAAGCGTTCCGTAAACGTTTTTATATCCCCTCTTCTTTAATTCTGTGCCTACAAGTGGCCCCAACGAGTCACCTGTGTATCTATCTGTTCCAATGCATACGAAAATTATATCTTTATTTGTTGTATAATCTGGAATAATTGCTTTTAAAGCTTCATAAATTTTCTTAGTACTAGTCGCATATTTCTTTCTCATTTTTTCACCTTAATTATAGTCATATGTGGAAGACAGTTTAATTCACTTTGTGCTATGAATTATACCATCTTCCACACGTTTTATCAACTATTTTATTTTTTATTTTTATTCTTCAGAATCAATTACTTCGTCTGTTTTTAGTGGTTTCCAATCATATTTTTCCGGCCTTTCAATGAGTTCAATAAAGTCGATTTTTTGCCCTGTACTATCTACATACATTAGCTTACCATCAACTTTAACTTGCTTTAATGTCTTTTTAAATTTATCCCAAAGTACCTCTTCACTTGTTTTAATAAATTCTGGACTATTCTCTTTAACATATGAAACAAATTTAGGATTTGATTTTGCCTTTACAACTTCTACTCCATCAATTAAAGCTTCAGGTTTTTGTTTTCGACATTCTAATTTTCTAGTAGGTAATTTAATTGTTTTTGTTTGTTTGCTTTCAGGTACACCTCTGGCTCGTTCTTCATCAAGTACACGCATATGATACACATGAAGATGAGTTTTAAAGAAATCAATTGTGTTTAAATATTTTTTGCTTGCATTCTCTTTCCACTGATCTAATTTTGTTTTGAATTCCTCAAGACGTTTATTATAAATTTCTTCGATCTCAGCAACCTTCTTTTCGTTTTCTGCGACAACACCGTCCGCCCATACAGCCGTTGCTAGATCCTTGATACTCCAGCGCTCGTCCTGTCGAATTCTTTCCACTTCGTCAATTTCAAGAAATTCTTCGCTAAGTTGCTCCTCATATGTATTCATCGGTTAACACTCCTTATTCATCTAGTAAAAGGATCGTCATTATACCTAATTTCAAAACCATTAACCTCTCCAACTAATGAAAAATCGTTCTTATCTCGATAATTCATATAGATATTTTGGGTAATTGAATTTTATGGTGGAAAAGTGTGTTTTAATTTCCAGCTTTCATTACTCATTTTGATCGTATTTGTGCATTATAACTCGATCTTCTTTCGAGCTAAATCAGCGATCATCATCGCGAAATTTGCGATGTCTGCGGCTTCTAATGCAATATTGATTGGGTCTGCATACAAATCACGGGTAGCATCTATTGCGGCTAACAGTTCGCTCGATTCATCTCTCAAGCGTTCCCATAGCCAGTAGATGTTTTCGTTATCCCAACCGCCTTTGTAGTCATTTTCGCGGAGTTTATCCTCCATCAATTCCGCAAACCATCGCACCGGCTCTCTTAACCCTTCTGGTTCGGGTAGTTCGGTGGCGTCAAAACGTCCTTCTTGTAATTCCCATTCCACATCAACCAATGCGCTATGTTGCCCGCTTAGATGACGTTTGTGGTATCCTGTATGCTGATTCACCATACCTTCCAAAGCGATGCGCCTGTTTTTAATCCATTCCATCAACTTCTGTTTATCTACAGTGTTCATAGAAACCTCCTAATTCCTTGAAATAATGGATAATGGCAATCGGTCATTCCACCACATAATCCGAAGAGCCGATATTTTAAAATACATCTTTTACATTTTTATTCTTAGATACAACAATATAAAGATCGCCTGCTTTATTTATGTAGCTAGATTGAAGGTAGTTTTCACAATAAGTTCCATCCCAATCAACATAAATATTTTCTTTATTACCATCTTCATAATTAATTGTAACGGATACTATATCTCTACCATTGTTAATTCTTTCAAAAGGCAAAACATTATTGTTGCTCCATGTTGTTAGATAAGATTCCGAAATATTTGCTTTTGATGATATCTGTATAATAAATTCCTCACACGTAGACAATTTAGAGATGCTATTTAAAGCAATTCTAGAAATTTCATTTTTAATATTTTTAACTTCAAATCGTCCAATTTGGTCTGCCTCAAATTTTAATACTTCACAGTTTTCTAAGCATAATTCAATAGATTTGATTTGATTCATCTTAGAACCCTCCATAAAATTCCTATTTTATTGTATTTTATTTATTAACTTTTCATCGTCTAATTCGTTATATATACTTTCAATTCTCATGTTTGCAATTTCTATGTATTTGGATTCTGTTTCAAATCCAATAAATCTTCTGCCACATTTTAATGCTGCTACCGCAGTAGTTCCTGAACCCATACAATTATCTAAGACGATTTCACCTTCATTTGTGTATGTCTTGATCAGATATTCAAATAAGGCGACAGGTTTTTGTGTTGGGTGAACTGTTTTACCCTCTTTCCCGAAAACCAATACTTGGGTAGGATAATTGGTAAATTTCTGCGCATATTCTCCTTCTTTAAGGCCCATATCGTTGTATACTGTAGTTTCTTTATCCTTTCGTCTATATCGTTTTTTGTTTACCTCTACAACTCCTTGTGGATTGTAAGTGGGTAACTTTTTATAAAAAACAGCAACTTCTTCAACATTTCGTAAAGGCATTTTATTTGCATTCATAAATCCAACAGTATAAGTTTTGTTCCAATACCAACAATACCTAAAGAGATTAATATTTGAGTTTATCAATGCTGTTGTAAATGGTTGTGAAGCAGTAAGAACAATCGCCCCATTGTCCTTGATTATTCGTTCATATTGCTTCCAAAGGGCTGCAAATGGAATTACATAATCCCATTTACAAGCAGTCGTTCCATAAGGCAAATCACATAATATCATGTCAATACTTTTATCTGGTATCAGTTTCATACCCTCTAGACAGTCCATTTGATAAATACGATTTATTTCAAGACTTCCAAGTAATTCTTTACTCAATAAACTACCCTCCATAATTCAATAAAATTCTCATTTTATCGGATTACATTTTTTAATCTTTTTTCCGCTATTTCTATATATTCTTTATTAATTTCATATCCTATGTAATTTACACCCAGTTCTTTACAGGCTACTGCTAAAGTACCACTACCCATAAATGGATCAATTACTATATTTTCAATATGCTTTGGAACTGAAAGGTTGATCAAGTATTTTATTAATTCCTTTGGTTTTATGGTACAATGAGTGTTAAAATCATCTTTCTTTTCTTGTTTGATATTTTTAATAATATTTGATTTAAAACCATATTCATCTTTTACATTTAATAAACCAATATTATAATTAACAATAGTTTCATAATAATTATTCTTTAATGGTTTTTGTAAGACACATATTGCTTCCCATTCATTCCTTAAAGCACTATGCCAACCTTTCCATTGTTCAGGATTTTCAACTCCCATTTTTTTTAATTTTACAGTCATATTTAATCCCTTTGGTATTCCACTATTTCTCATCCATACTATAATATCTCTTGCATAAAATCCCACATTTTCGAGAGCTACTTGGACATGTGCGATAGTTCTTGTACTATTAAAAACAAATACAAAACCACCGGGTTTTAATATCCGAAATAATTCATCGCCCCATTTTTCAACCCATTTTTCGTAATTTAAAATATTCTCTCTATTCTTTTCATACCATCTTTTATTTCTAATACCTCCTGATAATCCACTACCATAAGGTATATTTTTAACAAGTGTATTAGAATTTTTAACTCTTTTAGTTCTTCTTTTAATTTCTTCAATGTTCCAATCCTTACCGACAAATTCATAATTATAAGGAGGATCAGTTATACAACAAGCAATTGAATTTGGATCTAAAGATTTCATTCCTTCTATACAATCTGTATTATATATTTTATTTACCTCCATAATATTCAAACCTTCTTTCCTAATAAAATTACAATTTTAAATTATTTTTTAATTTTGTTTGATTACTTAACCCATTCACATTCAAATTCACATAAAAATTTAAATTCTGGTTCATCATTTAAAAAGTATCTATTCATAATCTCACTATTCTCACTTATTACTTCTGATATACCAATATGTTCATCCATTCCATGAGTAATATGTTTCCCATGAACTTCATTAATATAATCAACAAAACCTTTTACTACTGTTGATCTACCCGAATGTCTAGGGACAAAAAACGTTTTACCTTCAATTATGTATTGCAACATTTTCTTTTGATATTCAAAAAGTTTTATATTATTTTTCTTTTCAATAAACTTAACAATTTCGTCTAAATTATACATTTTTCATCACCACATAAATTACAAATAAAAGTCTCATTTATTCGATTACTTCGATTTTTACTTTTTTTCCACGAAGGCGATCAACGATGTCATCCAATTTGATGTCTCCTAAATAATTTTCTCTCCATCCATCGACATATTGCCAATCAATAACTCCTTCATACGATGTTGACATTCTATTTTCTATCTCACGCTTTGCAGAAGCATAAATTTTATCTGCGTCTAAATAATTCCCTAACCAGAGTTCACTATCCATTCCGTCATAAATATTTACAACATTTCCGTTTGACAATTTGATTTCAATATTAAAATGATAAATGGCGTAAAAATCTCCGTCCCCACAAAATCTACTCTCATCTTCAACACTGTATTCACAATGAGAAATCAAACTACCATACTCAGACTTAATTCTAGAGATTGCAGTTTTAACATTCTCTTCGTATTTATGAAAGAGATTGGCACAATAAACTTCATGATGCTCACATTCTGATTTTGTAGAAAACTCTTTGTTGCAGTTTTCGCAAAGATACAATGTTTTTATATTCATTTATTCTTCCTCTTTCCAATAAAACTATCAACTTATTGTCTTTTATTCTTATGAAGATTTTTCATACGCTCTGTTGCTTTTTGCTTCTGTTCTTCGCTCATTATTCGCTTTTTACCAGAACGGAACGAAACTTGATATTCCTCCAAAGATCAAGACATAGAAAAGACAAAGCACAATAAATCCATACAGTAAAAACACAGCCCACCCAAGAGCACCATTAAAGTTAACTTCAACACCACTTGCCCCAAGTGGGAATCCAATTATAAAGAATAAAAGTATCAGATACCAGAACCAATGTTTTTTAATATGATTTTTCATTTTCAATCTCCTAATCAAAGTTTTATTTTATTGGAATAATGTCATTAATTGCACGATATTGCTAACTTATAAACGTGCTTGCCATTATCTAATCTTACATAGTCGTAAAAGACTTCGACAATTTTTCCTGTGTTTCCGTAAATATCTGTTATTTGCTGTCCTAACTTATAATCTGGTTTCATCTCTAATGTCTCCTCTCCCGATAAATTCATGGTTTTATTCTAATTTGCTGAATTAGTTCTTTAATATCTTTTCTTTTTGGATTAATATTTTGTATAGCATAATTTTGAATTTCTTCGCTTGCACCATTTAAAGAACCGTAATCAAATGCTATTGAAAATATTTCTAGTGCAAAATCTTTAAATGCCTTATCTAAATTCAAGTGTTTATCTAAATATTGTTTAAATTCATCAAGACATTTTTGTTTGTAGGTCAATTTTTGTCCCCCTTTAAATACAGATTTCATTGGATCTGAATTTGAAGCAATGCTCCCTCAATTTGATTTTTTTCTTTCTCTAACTTTTCATATAAAGTAATCATAATTTTATTCTCAAATTGATACTTACTCGTACTTTTAATTAGTTTTTCCAAATGCCAAAGCGTATCTTCAATTTCTTCATTCTTTTAAAAGCTTCTTTGCCATTCATTTAAATTAACCTCTATGAAAGAATAATTTAATTGGATACTCCTCCATCTACCCTAAAACATACAAAGTCTTCGCATCCATCATGCGGATCAGATGGCATATCATGTAATCTACAATACCCATCGCCTGTATAAGCGCCATCTTCATCGCCATTAAAGTCATAAAATTTACAATGATCACAAATACCGATTGGTGAATTTAAATCCTGACAATCTTTAGAACAATATTTGTTTTGATTAAAGTCAGACATTTATATAACCACTCACTTTCATTTCATCATAACACTCCATACATAAGTGATAAGTATAAAACTTGTCCCATGACAAACCCGAATAATAAACCAAACCAGACCCTACAGGGATAATATTATTGCAATTTTTACATATCCATTTTTTTTATTTTGTTTTTGAAGCCTTATTCTTAAAATTCGATTTTCTGCATATGAATGATATGTGTAAACCTTTTCTAAATCTTCATCGTTATTTATATATCCTCCAGCCATATTGCATCATTTCCCAAATTGCTGTTTTCAAATAGTTTAAACACTAAGCTTCTTATTAGTCGATTTCGTTGTTGTATCTCTTGCTGTGTCTTAAATCGTACTCATTTTGGTTTCTTCATTTAAATCACCAAACTTATCAGTATAAAACCATTCTCCATACATATCACAATATTCATTTTCACATCGAAAAATCTCTCTCTTTCAATCCATGACGAGGGATAAATCCAATAATGTTCCGATCTTTTTAACTTGCCACAATAAACTCTGTAAATTAATTTTTCATTACAGTACGGACATTCCATTGTCTCATATCTATAAATTAAAAGATTTATTTCAAAAATTCTTCGGTTGCATCTTCTTTTTTACCTGAAGGTAAAATTCTATAAATTTTAATATTTTGCACATCTTTTCTATTGCCTAAAATATTGACCCGTTCTATAGTTTCATTTTTGGTAAGCATTCCTAAAGTACATTTTTTTGATTCTTCTAAAAAATTTATAATATATCTTTCTTCAATGTAATTCACAAGTTAACACCTCATAAAAGCAATCTTTTATGGTAAATTATCCGCTAATTCCGCAAGTATATCTCCGTGGCACGGTTTCGGTTTACAGAAGCAACATAGTGTCTTGCCTTTTAATTCGTGTAGACTGTTCAATAATTCTGGTTGCTGCATAATCCATTCACGATATTTTTCAATTGCTTCTTCTCTGGTTTCAACTTTATATTTTGCTTTTGTACCGTCCATATGTGAGAATGGGTTTCCCCATTTTGATCCTCGACCTATATAAACATCATATGGAACTTTATGATGTTTATTAACGACTCTTGTTTTTTGCATAAAAACCCTCTTTCGTTCAAATCGCTTCAATCATTTGTTGAACATTTACTTCTTGTAATTCGGCGTAATAAGCCTTCAGTTCGCTTATGTACCATTGTTGACTTAATCGAGCATATTCCTGAATAAATTGTTGCCGCTCATCAAAACTGTAGTACAGCGTTCTGTTCTCCTGCACTTTTTCTAATTGAATATTGTAGTTAATTACATATACTCTATTAGGTTTCATATTGATCTCCCCTGATTATCTTCATAATTTCTTTATACTTCATTGTTCCGCTTGATACGTGATCGGATACAAAACTTCCGGTTTCCTTTTCTCGATAAAGCCTTTTGAATTCTCTTTGATACCATACATGAAAACATAAACCGGAAATAGAATTGTGGAAATCGTAATTCCCATCCAATTTGTAAACTGATGAATCAAAACATAATGTTCGTTGTAGTAATATTCATACCTTGCCGCCCAATGTCGTTTGCGTTTGGGAAACAGATCGTTATGCTACTTCTTAGTCAGTTTGAATTTTTTGTGTCCACTCTTTAGAAGGTCATCGTATGTATACTCCCAGTCGTCCACTCTCTATCTCCTTTCCTGATAAAATCCGTCTTTTATAGGATATTTAATTTCTGATCTTCTAATTCATTATACATGCTTTCAATTCTTTTATTTGCAATTTCTATGTATTTGGGTTCAGTTTCAAATCCTATGAATTTACGATTACACTTTAATGCTGCTACCGCTGTAGTGCCTGAACCCATACAATTATCTAAAACTATTTCGCATTGATTTGTATATGTTTTAATCAAGTATTCAAACAATGCTACTGGTTTTTGTGTCGGATGATATCTCGGTTTCAATTCCCTTCTAAAATAAAGCGTACTTGTGGGATATCTCATTCCTTCGTTTTCAGTTATATAACCATCTCTCGTTCCAGTTTTCCCAAAAATTTCATTGTTATTTTTATTACGTTTAATTTTATATGGCTTTCCTTCAGTCATTTGTGGATTGTAAGTTGGCAGTTGTTTATAAAATACGAGAATATTTTCGTGTTGCTTTAATGGCATTTTATTAGCATTTAGATTTCCTGTTCCTTGTTCTTTAATCCATAACCACTCATAGCGCAATAATTTTAAATTACTTGCTCCTAAGACTTTATCAAAAGGTGTTTGAGCAGTAAGAACTATTGCACCATTATCTTTAATTATCCTTTCGTATTGTTCCCAGAGCTTATCTAATGAAACAATGGTATCCCATTTACAAGCAGTTGTACCATAAGGTAAATCACATAAAATCATATCAATTGATTTATTGGGAATCAGTTTCATACCTTCCAAACAGTCCATTTGATAAATCCTATTTAACTCTAGGCTTCCCAACAATTCTTTTCCCAAACACTTTATCTCCTTTCTTATTACCATGAAACCCGTATTTTATCGTGATTTTACTAATTCCCAATCACCGCAATACTGCTTTCTGCACCACTTATTATGTTCTTGGAACAGAACTTTTTCCTTTTGCTTTTCATCTAAGCATTCTAATAATTCATCTGGCACTTCTACATATTCTGAAAGTTTGTCTAGACGAACCCAGAAATAATATTTAGCCAATTAGCATTTCATTGAGCATTCAAGTATTTTTATTTTCATCACCTTGATAATCAGGTGTGCAATTGATAAACCACTCAATAACAGCTTCGAATGCAGCTTCCTCTGCCTTTGTGGTTGTATCTTTTTTATATTTCTTTAGTGCTTTAATAATTTCAATTTTTGGGTTTTTGGTATTAAAAGTTTTCACTTTTGAAGGTTCTGGAATATCATCATATACATAAATTTTATTGTTCGTATATGATTGTTGTCTTGGTTGACAATTGCATGAATGTGTACTAGGTGGAGGGAGAATTCCCATCCATGTAGACGGTTGATAGATTGGCGCTCCACACTGAGGGCATGATCCAACTTGAACGTAGCTCATATTTTTTATATCCCCCTTGTACCATGAAATAATCGTTTTATTAACTCTTTCCACTTAAATATCCTGCGTTACTGAATCTCCAATATCGCTTTCCAATGTGAACATAGATGAACCAAAAGCCATCATCCATAAACCATCTGATTTGAAATAGTTTACTAATGAAACTGAAAAACACTCTTTCTCCACAACCACATGAACATCGTCTCATAACTTTTAGTTTCATATATTCACCATACCTTTTCTGAAATTAGCACTTCGTTGTTCATTTCTTCATCTCCTTATATCTTATTACATATAAATCAAGATTATATTTTTGAGCCAAATTAATCATATGCAAACTCCCTCTACTCTCTCCATCCCAAAAGACAACACATTTATCAGCATACTTTGCCATCTCTTCATTTCGTATGTATCCAGCACTCTTCCCATATCTATTCCAATCAGCGGGAAATCGTGTGATTTTATATCCTTTTTCCATTGCATAAAGTTCTCCTAAAGAATCTGCACCTCTTGCTCCGCCTGATACAATTTCTATGTTTTGTAATCCTGCTAATAAATTATCTAATGTTACTTTAAGAAAATCATAATCATTGAACGTTCTTGTTCCTGCTACAATAACCTTTGCCATCACTCCATTCGCCTCAATATCTCTCTATGTATATCCCAATATTCTCGACACTTAAGTGCATTGAAATTTAGACTATATTCATTATATCTATCTTCAACTTCAACATTATTTTCAATTACAGTCCTAAAACGATTAATCAATTCTTCATTGGTCATTAAGTAATGATTTACAGCCATTTACTCACTTCCCTCATAAAACCTGCTGCGTAATCTATCGTATGCTTCACGTGCCATTTGTTTAAAAATATCATTAAGCTGATTATCGCTTTTAATATATTTGTCTCCTAATTGAGATACTTTGTTGCCATCATAATCTAAAATATAATCTTTTAATGTTTTTTTAAATACACCAATATATTCAGCAATTAATCCAAGAAGAACTAAATCACGCTCAATCTGTTTTACCTGTTCCTCCATTGATCCCTGATCCTTTCATGTTTTTTTAGACAAAGCATCATCGAAATCATTTTTAAGAATCCTTCTTTTTCTTCTTTAGATTTTGCTAATCCAAGTAATTTCTTAAATGGACTCATTTTATCTCTTGTCCAATCTTCTTTGATTTATACGTGAAATGAAATCTAAACCAGTACCACGCTTCTATGCTTCCTTTAAGATCTCCTTTGAACAGAAGAACAATCATTTGTTTAATCAACCATAAAAGATGTTTGATGTGATCCATTTACTCACCTCAATTTCTTTAAACTCTCATGTTTCCTCAAGCACAACATCATTTGAATCATTTTTAAAAACACTTCTCTTTCATCTTCTGTTTTCGCAGATTCAAGTAGTTTTTTGAATGGACTCATTTTATCTAATCACCCAAAAAATTTCTTGAAAATTATGTACCCAAGAGTAATTCCAAGAATCCCAAAAACTGCTGGAACTACTGGAGGTGCAGGAATAGGAAGTCGGACAGAAGCAAAGATGAAACCTGTGATTAAACCAGTGGCTAATGATGCTAGGCTTTGGTAAATAAACTCTCTCATATTTTCCTCCTTACAAAATTGCTTTTTATTTTTTAAAAATAGTATAGTTATGTAGTTTACCTTGCTTATCAAAACGATAACAATACATGCCTAACAAACACCCATAATCTAAATATTCTTCCTCATCATCAATATAGAAAATTGTTTTGTATCTATTCTTTAATACAATATCCTTTAATTTTACTATCTTCTTTTGCTTGCCTTTGTTCGAATAAATAATATTCGGAAGGTTCAATTTATATTTAACCAAATAATTTCTTATGACATCTTCTTGTGGGTTGGCACTATTAATTATTATTTTATATTCATCTTTAGACAAATACTGATAAAACTTATGGAAGTTTGCATTTGTAATTGTTTGATCAAAATCTAAGATAATAATTGGATTCAGTTGTTTGTAAATTTTAAGCATCCCAATTAAATCATCTCTTTTTTCTTTCACCAAAGCATCAGCATTTTCTGTTTTATAACTTCTTGGCAACTTATAGATGCTTCTTAATTTATTTGTGATAAAGGACATATAATCAAACAAGGATTTGAATTGTAAATCATTTATCTTTTTATTTAGCTCTTCTTCTGATCCATAAATAAACAAGTTCTTTAGTATGTGCTTTAAGTAAATTGTTTCGCGTCTTGTTAATAATGTCTTTGCCAATCCATATTGATTGACAATATCAGTGGGCATATTCAATAAGTAATTTGTCTCAGACATCTTATTCCACCCAATCAAACATATATTTTATGGTATTGTCGATAATCTTTTATTTATTATTTCTATGTATTGTTCTTCTATTTCAAATCCTATGTAGTTAAATCCTAATTTTTTAGCAGCAACTAAAGTTGTACCACTACCAGCAAACGGATCGAGAACTATTCCATTGGGTGGCATTACAAGTTTAATTAAATATTTCATAAGAGCAATTGGTTTTACTGTTGGATGATTATTCCCTTCTCCACGTTCTTTTCTCGATGCTTTAGCGCAGTAGAAAAACCGACTTGCTCCTCCAACATCATTGTATTGAATGTCAGGTGTTGAAATACCTCTCAACATTCCTGTAAAAGATTCTCCATCATATGACTTTTTTTTATTTTTTACCTTTGTACTTCTTGTAATTCCACTTTGCTCATCTAATAATCTTTTTGCTTCTTCATCAAAAATGATATTTGCAGGAAATCTTCCGTTAGTTGATTCAAACACTTGTTTTATAGCTTTTTCATGCCACGGTCTTTTCCATCCTTCGTTACTGGAACTTGCTAATCCCATGCAATTTCTTGTTAAATCCTCATTTGTTTCAATCCTACACGCATCAATATTAATTCCACCAGTACCCCATTTAAGCACATTATCTACAACATTTTTTTCGCTCAACGGTTTTCGTGCCACAACAATAGGTTCATGAGCAGGTTTTAGTGCTGTCCCCCATCCAGACCATTGTTTTGCTTCATTTGTAGCTGGAGCAGTAATATCCCACGATTCCATATTTTCATTACTGTTTAGAGTTTCAACATGGTATGCTCTTGATTTAATATTAGGTTTATTTTTTAACGTGGGATGTACTCGTTTTCCCACTACTTCTCTTTTTGCCCCAAATTTTTTATCAATTCCTTTACTTATATCATATGATTTTGGAAAACCGCTCCCATATATCCACATAATTTGATCTCGAATTTCAAATCCTGCGTCTTCAATAGTACAAGCCATTCTATGATATGTCCGTGAACCACCGAAACTTAATAAATGTCCTCCGGGCTTAAGAACACGCAAGCATTCTTTCCACATTTCAACATTATAAGCGATTCCCGTTGAATCCCATTTTTTACCCATAAAACCTAATTCATATGGGGGATCTGTGACAATAGAATCAATTGAATTATCTTCTAACTCTCTTAATAATTCAATGCAATTACCATGATAAATATTATTTATTTCTATGTTTATCACCCCTTTTTACAACATCATAAAATCAATCTTTTATTTGAACTATCCACGATTTATACTGTCTAAGTTCGCCCTTCAAGGGAGTAATACAATAAAATTCTAAGTAACCATTTAAATCAAGGAAACTGTAAAGGGTTAAATTTCTTGGCACAGTACTGTGATGATTATTATTATGCCTACGATAATTTATCACATTGTTTACATATGTATTCCAATCTTCTACTGTTATTATTCTTGATTGGAAGTAACTTGGATCACTTACATTGTATTGAACTTCAAATACATGAATCATATTATTCACCCTATAATCTTTTATTTGTAATATTTATGTATTCTTCTTCTAATTCAAATCCTACGTAATTAAAACCTTAAATCATATCCTTTTAAATTTCATTTGCTGTTATTTCAATATCATAAAATCTTGCTTTATCCTTGTACTTTTCAAAAAAATCATCAACTGAATTAAAATATTCGCTAGTTTGAACGTGTCCGTTTGATAATGATATTTTTTTGTATATGTTTTTTGTATCACCTAGATCACGTATAAGCATATAGATATCATCATGGCAAGGATCGACTGAATAAAAAATCGGCACACCGTGATGCTTTCCTTGTATGTTTGCTATAGATTTTCTTTTATAGTTGATAATATTAACTTTACTCATGATAATTCATCTCTTTTCTTTATAAAGTATCGCTTTAATTTATTTTTACCATTCATCATCATTGCAATATTGATCAAGATAACCTTGAATTTCATTTAAGAGCGATTCGCATTGTCTCCATTTATTAGCAAGTCATCGATCTTCAATATCATCTGCCGATAATTGACACTCCCCACGGATAAATCCGGGGGATTCTTGGATGATTCACGCACTCATGCATTTCTGCTTCATGCAATCTCCAAGTTAGGGGCTGTGCCATCAGCCCATCCTAAGACAGACCATATAGGTTCTTAGGCTGGCAGACTGTTACCATCTGCCACAGGTTGACGCATAATATTAATCGCTCCAACCCGATCTCTGTGTGTTTTGAATCCGCATGAACATTCATATTGTCTATCATCTGCTTTATTTCGTTTACCACAACAAGGGCATATTTGACTTGTGTATGCAGGATTAACTTCTATAACTTTGATTCCTGCCAAGTTAACCTTATATGTGATAAACTGTTGCAGTTGATAGAACGACCAGTTATGCAGATTCTTTGCGTTTTTACGACTTGTTCTTGTCGTCTTACGGATATTTTCTAATCTTTCCAATTTGATTAGAGATACATTTTCTTGAATCGCATAATTCACAATCTGTCTACTGATTTTATGATTTTGGTCTTTTATCCATCTGCTTTCTTTATCGCTTAGTTTCTTGATAGCCGAAAGTTTTTTAAGTTTACCTAATTTCCTTCTGTGAGACTGATATTTGCGTCTAACATATTTGATTTGTCTACCATTGCCAAAGAATCTGGTTTTACCTGTTGATGTTACAGCAACAGCAGGAACTTTTAAGCCAAGATCAATACCCATGATATTTTCGCCATTCGTTTTTTCTTCTGGAATTTGAATGGACACTTGAGCATACCATTTTCCTGATTTTTCAACAATACGCATAAGACCAAGTTTGGATTTTTTGATTAATTCCATATCTCTATCTGTTGGAATGGCTTTAAAAAATGTCTTTTTCGTTTTTCCATTAATAGATATAGGAAATGCAATTGTATTATCAAGGATGGTATAATTTTGATTATTAATATAATATACTGGCTTCTTGAGAACAGATATTTTTTTGGTCTTTTTATATTTGGTATATACAGATTTTGTGTCTCTGATCGCTTGATTGCAAACAGCAGATGGAAGAAAAGTTGAAATATCTTTTGTTGTGATTTTAGGAAACGATTGATTTTCAACTGCCTGTTGTGATAGTCTATTGACAATATTGATGTATTCTTGTGATGCTTCTTTAATGACCTTTGGGTTATCAGGAAAAAATCTTATTTTTACGGTGATAGATTGCACAAATGTCACCTCCGTTCTTTTTTTCTTGTAATAAATATATCATATTTTAGTTATGAAAATCAAGTTTTTACCAACTTATCCCACCACAATTCATCCCCATGCCTAAAGGCAGGGGCTTTCTTGTGGTGGATTTGTAATGTTGAATCATATAGCCAAGACCTTCTGACTGTGTTTTAATTGCTATATCTTCATTTGTCCATTTGCTCATTTTTTATTCATCTCCGCATAATAAAAATTTTACTTAATCGAAACAATATCTTTCGACAAGTTCAATTAGCACATCGCCATGACACATCTTGGGGTTTGCAAAAACATCCTGTGGTTGTTAATCGTACTTTGCTAAATCATCTTCAAGTTGAATCTGATCCAGACGTTTGTTGGCTATTTCTATGTATTTAGCCTCCGTCTCAAAGCCAATCCAGTTACGCTTTGTTAATGTTGCGGCAACGGCGGTAGTCCCTGAACCCATACAGTTATCGAGGACAATTTCATTTTCTTTTGTATATGTACGAATAAGGTATTCAAAAAGTGCAACAAGCTTTTGTGTTGGGTGATACCCTTTATCATTATCATATTTAAGAATGCTTGTAGGATAGTTGGTGAATTTTTGAGTATATGATTCTTTATGTGAAGGTCTTGGAGCGAAAAATGCTCTTGTCGTTTCAATGTTTTTTACGGTTTTATTGATTTCAACAAGCCCTTGTGGGAAGTAGGGCATTTTCTTTTTGGAGCCATTTGCGGTTGTTCCGTTAGAGAACACAACAATATCTTCGTGCTTCTTTAAAGGTTTATTTTTAGCATTAAAAACATCGCCACAAACTGATTTCTCCCAAACCCAGCAATACTTAAACCACTCGAAATTACTGTTAATCAATAATGTCGTGAAGGGCTGACTTGCTGTAAGAACGATTGCTCCAAAATCTTTAATGATGCGTTTGTATTGCTCCCAAAGTGGTTCAAATGGGATTACAGTATCCCAACTACAAGCACTTGTGCCATAAGGTAAATCGCACAAAATCATATCAATACTTTTATCAGGAATCAGTTTCATACCTTCTAAACAATCCATTTGATAAATACGGTTTAGTTGAAGGCTTCCAAGTAGTTTCTTACTCAATCAATCACTCTCCATTTTTTATTTTTTATATCTACAATACTTATATTATTTACTTCTTATAGCCAATACCTATACTATTTTACTACACTAGATCATTCCTCTAATTCTTTATCTACCACTCATTCCAGTCAGATAAAGTATATCGAATTGCGGAATCGTAAGATTTTCAACAATTACGTGTTTATGTGATTCGTCAATACCTACACCGAAGGCTTCAGCAATCTCTAAAACACGATCAGACGGATTTTCTATATTAGTCTTATAAATAATATCCAAATCCAAACACCTCTTACCTCCATTCTATAGTATTAATGCTGTTTTAGGCAGCGTATAAATATTTTCATAGCCAAATCAATTTTCCATTTAATACGATTATTCTTCTTCGTCTTCTGGATATTTAACAAATTCCAAATAATCTTCAAATGCCCTCTCATACACCTCATCAAGCATCTTTACAATATAGTTATCGCCAGATTCGGAATCAGCATCATCAAGCAAGTTTTCAATTAACCATTTTGCAAACTCTTCTCTATGACCTCTTTTAATTTTACATCCACTATAGTTGTTGGGACTTGCATTAAATCCCCTAATCAGATTGCTAATAGGCATTTCGATAATTATTTTCTCTTTTGTTGAACGTACCGTAAATCCTGTAATATTTTTATCTTCAATTTTCAAAATTTCCTTGTCTCCTTTTCCGTTAAAAGTTTATTTTTATTTTCTTCTATAAATTCTTTAACTCGCTTCCAATCTACTTCTTTAAATCCATCGGGAGCTTCTCCACGATTTACCGTAAATCCATCAATAAAACTCATGTAATTCTTATCGATTTTTTTTCATATTAGCACCTCATTTAATAATTTATAATTGTTCAAAATTATTTATCGCTAATTGTTCTTTGTTATTTCTCGGTTACAAATAAATTCTTCAAACGTAATCATTAATATTATTCTCTTTTATTCTTCAATAGGTTCATAAGTCTTTTCGAACACATTAGGTTTACAAGGATACATTTCCCCATTTACACCAGTAATAATCCAATCATCAAAGTCAGCACGCATATTACCTTCAAGTGTATCCAATTGGTAAATTCTATTAATTTCGAGACTACCTATAAATTTTTCTCCCAATAAATCACCACCTATTTAAATTATTATTTAAATACTGCATTAACCATACTCATTATTTCTTCAAATGAAGCATCTGTATATTTTTTTGCTAATTGCAAAAAATATTTTCCTTTCGGAGTGAGTTTATCAGCAATTTCATTGTCAGATAAATCAATTTCAATTTTTTGTTTTTCTCTTCTCTTTTTAAACATAAAATTACCACTTTCGTATTTTTTTATTTTGAATTTTTAATCCATTCTTCTTGTCTAACTCATCAAATACATTTCGTCGTCCACGATCATAATTATTTAAAGGATCATGTATAATCTTCCTTTTTTATTACGCAATCTTACATCATAATAACCGACATCTTCCGGCATAAGATCAATCTAATTCATCAAGAAGATTAACAAATTGATGTTGTCATTTTTCAGGCATTGATTGGAGAACACTTCTAGGTAGAACTAGATAACTTGCATATGATAAACCAAACCACGTATGAACATCTTTTTTCATTTGAATCACCAGCTAGGATCAATTAATACTTTATGCCCTTGCTTAATACATTTTTCAAGATCCTCTAAGCCTTCACATAAAATGTCGTCGTAACAGTGTGGTCGCCATTCTTTATTCACCTTCAAATCATTAGTCAGCACTCTATCTCTTTTATCATTAATATCAATACTATATCTTTCGTTAATACAATCTACACATTTTGAAAGATGAAATCCTGCGACAATTTCTCTGCAATTACCGCACATTGCAATAGGATCAGCGCCCATACGATATACCTATCCTTTCTAAAAATTTTTAGTCATAATTGGGATCGAAAATATGACGATCAAAATCATCTTCGTCATTGAATTCATAATTACCTACATTATAAAATCCTTTTTTGTAACCGTATGGATATCTTTCTTCAAATTCATTATCAGTATTGAATCATTTTCATTTCTCCATATCAACTCATCCCCAATAAAACTCCAATTTTATTGGTTTTTTAGTAACACTAATTGTCCTAAATCTGAAACTCTTTTCAATGCATTTACATTATTTTGTCCATATGCAACAAGGACAGATGGTGCTCCAGAATTACTCTTAGCTTTTTCTCCATTCACATGATAAAAGTAGAGTCTCCCTTTGAGAAACAATAGTCCATCTGCCCTGCTCCATATATAATCAAAAAACATTTCTGTTTCAGTTCTAGCAAAAACTAATGCGATGCCGTTACCATGCTTCACTAATTTATTTAGCCATTTTCCCGTTTCTTTCCCATAGGGAGGATTTAGCCATACACGACCAAACCATTCTTTAGATAAACCATCCTCAATAATTGTATAGTGAAACTTGGCTGTATCCCATGGTCTGTATATTGGTGCACAAGGATCTAAATCAAAAGTTCCTAATTTTTTAATCAGTTCAGGTGGTGTTAACCACTCATCGTTTTTCATTCTTGGTGAATGATGTCCACCTATACCTTTGTTCATTCCGATATTTCTTCACACCTTATAGAATAATCACTGTTGAGTTGATTTTCTCTAAAAGATTTTACACCTTGCATAATCTCACAAATATTCATTCATAATCACCCCATGTTCGTTCATTCATAAATTTAAGCCCATTTAAATAGTAATTGACTTCTTCATCATATTCCTTTTCTCGTAGTAATTTAATTTTTTGTTTTTTAACTTTACTCGGTTTATTCTGTTTCTTATCATCATTTTTATCCCACTTGTTTTTGTCTCTCACTAAGAAGCTCCTCCTGAACATTTTGAATCCAATCAAAATAAAATACAATCTCCTGCCAATTATCAAATCTTAGTATATCGCCTTGATATGACTTGTTGTGCGGTGCATTATAAAGAAGAGGTTCGCCTGAATATCCTATAAAATTATCTGGATTATCATCAATCAACCAATTTGTATTAGCGATTGATTTATTTCTAGTAAAAACGTAATTTTTTTCAGATATAAAATTAAAATTCTTTTTTAACCAATCATATTTAGGAAGGATATTGTTTGGATTGAATGGGGCTGTAATTATAAATATTTCATAATTTTTTGACAATTCATAAACTGCATCTTGACTTTCATCAATTACAGGCAAGTTTCTAAATAAATCAGGATCATCTAAATAAGTGTAGATCTTTTTTCCACACTCTGGTTTTACAATATTATGAAAATTCCATTCTGTAATATCTTTTGGAGAAAGATTATCATTATAATCGTTATTATATCTTCTAAGCCATTCACTCATAATATCCGCAATCACTTGATCCATATCAATTCCGATACGTTTCTTTTTCATTTATTTCCTCCATGAAATATAAAATATTTCTTACATCTTCAATTGCTTGTTGTAACTCATTAGGATAATTTGTCACTACTTCATCATAAAATACTAAGTTTGTCACTTCTTCGTCATATGTTTCCATACGTTTCTTGATATATTCTTCCGAATCACCGCGACTTCGCATATTATGAATGGCCTGTTCTTTATCAATATAGATAAATATTGTTAGTGTATTTTCATATAGTTTTTTCAGTTGTTTCATACCATGATAATCAACAATCGCAAAAGCATCACCTAAACTAAGCTTGTAATCTATCTCTGACTTAATCATTCCATAATAATTTCCACCGTAATATGTATATTCTATTAGTTCATTTTTATTAAGATAATCTTGAAATTGTTCTTCAGAAATAAAAATATAATCTTTACCGTTAACTTCCCCTTGTCTTGGACTTCTTGTTGTAAAACTTATAATCTCATTATTCATAACACTTCGCATTATCGTAGTTTTCCCACTTCCACTACATCCCGACACTAAAATCAAACGATTCTTCATTTTTCTCTTTCTTCCTCTCTACTAGCGTCAAAATGCAGTAGCCAATAATGTCCATTAGTGTATCATCTATACTTTCATTAATCTGTGGATTATGACCATTACACAAATTTTCCAATCTATTTATTTTATCTTCTAACCTAATTAAACTGCTTAATGTTCCGTACTTTTTGTATAATTTACTAAAACTAGAATCATAGTCGGCATTTTTTTTCTTAAGCAGTTCTTTGACTTCATTACAAATATTATCTATATAATAATTAAACGTATTCTCCATCACCATGTCGCTCCTCAATCTCTTCTTTTACTTTTAAAACCTTATTAACATATGAATTATTCCATCCGTGCTTTTGAATATATCTTTTCGCTCCTGCAATGCCACGATTATAACTCAATGTGACAAGATAAAATTTATCTTCTTCTGAATAATCAAACTGTGACCAGTATTCATTCAAATAAGAGATATATGCAACTGCCATTGCAACATTGTGATATGGATTATACGGATCAGGATCACTAATTCCTGCCATTTTACTAAAAGATTTAATGTTCGATTTGTTTATTTGAAAAAGTCCCATATCATTTGTACGACTCAGGACTGTATGATCGTAATCGCTCTCTACTTTCATTATTGCAAGTAAATATGTGTACGCAATTTCATTTTCTTCACTAAGATTATAGATATAATCAAGAAGTTCATCATCAAGTGGGATATTATCAATTAATGGTCTTGTTACTCCATCTTCGACAATATTTTCCACTATTTCATCCACTTCCGATGAATTTTCAATTTCATTAAATTTTTTCTGCTGAATTTGAATAATTGGATCAGTAGGTTTCTCAAGAACGATATAATCGTCTTGGTATCTCTCCCCTGTCAAGGAATTTGGCGACGAAATTAAAAACGAACAAAATATGACGGATGTGACCAGGGGCTTGATAAACCTTTTCATCATAACCTCCAATTTATTATGAATCTGTAGCCTGAATAAAACAGGCTACAGATTCATATTTTATATTTGTGGCATCAGACGGATTTAAAGTTTCTACTTAAATTTCATTCAATTATTCCATATATTATCGTTGACAAGGATATCTTATAGCTGTGTTTTCTGATAAATCTGTGCTGTCTCTGTTCATTTATGTATTTTACTTCCCTAAGTTTTCTATGTATCTTAACGCTTCATTTAGCTTATCAACGTCTGAAATATTTTTATAATCGGCTGTTGTTTTGAAGATCTCTTTAAATTTTGGCACTACATTCTTTATGATCAATTCTTTTGTATTCGCGTCACTAGATAAACGATTGACTTCACTTGAAATTTTATCAATAATATCTTGCGCCTTTTCCTCGCGTTCTACTTTTTCTGCATATTGCTTTGCTTGTCGATCTGCACTTTCTCCCTGTTCTTCTTTTAATTCTTCAACTGTCTTAGTTGTTTTCTTTAGTTGTCCTTCAACTGCTTCTTCAAATACTTTTAGGAAGTTTTCTGCACTATATTTTACAGGTTCATTAGGAAGATTTGTAAACCTTCCTCCAGCAATTGAAACGTATTCATCTGGCCTAAACTTCATTACAACCCTTGTTTCATGAAAGTTTGATGCTAACTCTTTTCCTCTTTTATTTTTTAGATTTTCGTCTAACTCATTACCTTCTCTATCTAAAACCTTTACTTCATTAAATAGACAACAAATAAGACTAGCTTGTGATTCAAAAACTTTTTTTGCTGTTGAATTTAACATTAATTCGAGTGAGTTATACTTTAAACCGTTATAAAGCGTCGTCTCTTTTTCTTTTGTCCATGCTAAGAACATTTGCCCGTACTTAGCATTATCGAGAGCATCAACTTGCCGTTTCAGTTCATCGTATAATAGTGTCCAGCCATTTTCGTGGGTACTTTCTGTTATATCTTGCAATGATGAAAACTTTTTTCCATACCTTCTATTTGCATCTTGAATGACCCATGCTGTACAAGCATCGACAGCACGATCAACGGTATCCCATCCAATGAGCTTAATTTTACGCCCTGTCTTTGCTTCTTCGACAAGACCTTTAACTACAACACCCCTGAAAAACTCCCATTGTGCTACTTCGTCGCCTTCTTCGCAAATTGGCAAAACGTTTTCTAATTCCCATGTTTCATATCCTTTTTCCCACGCTAGCAACAATGTTTCTTCCGCTGGATTTTGATAGTGTAATTCGGTAACTTCTTTCCAGAGTCGAGTTTTACCACTTTTATATGTACCAACAATTAATGATTTAATAAGTTCTAATGCAACTTTCGGTGTATTCTTAATCAGTTTATCTCTAAAACCCATTCATATATCACCTTCATTTTTTATTTTTAAAATGATAAATCGTCTTCAGACAAATCAAGTGGTTTACTATTATCGCTAAATGGATCGTACTCTTGATTATTATTTGCAAATGGATTTTCACTATTATTATTTTCTTTAGTAATTTCTTCTTCCGTTAAGAAATTTTTCATCCGTGTACCAGCAACAAATCCTAATACTTCTAAACCTTTTTTATCTCCTGATACTACTCGTCTTTTACGAACTGTCTTCCCTTCCGCATCATTAAATGGATCATCAGGATCAAAATTTTCATCCACTTCAATTTCTGCAAATTCTACACGGTTGTTATCAGTTCCTGTTACTTCGATAAAATCGCCATATTGCAATGTAGAAAATGCATCAGCAAGTGCTTTCTTACCTTCAGATGGCTCTCGATATGGAACTGTTAATTCAATATCATACGGTGTCGATCTTTCTTTCCCATATGTAAGATACACAGCATTAACTTTTGTATCTTTTGTATTTTCATCTTGATATGTGGAACGAATTCCAATTTGCATCAAAAAATAATTTACTTCTACAAAGTCTGGTGAATTAAAGTCTGTTATATAATTAATTTCATTTCCGTTGATTTTAATCGGACGTTCTTTCCCATCATCGCCTAATACTTTCCCGTTAACAATGGGTCGAATATTGTTAATTATACGCTTAAATACAATGCGATTATTTCCATCGCTATCGGGGAATTCATTTGGTTCATAAACACCAGTTACTTCAACCCAAAGACCTTCGTTAATCTTTTTATCATCAACTTTTTCAGCAAGTTCAAGTATCTTGTCCCAATCAGATGTAATTAAGTGATATGTATTATCAATTGTTACTTGTTCATTTTCGTCTTTCCATCTTGATTTATCGAATCGATTTTCCCACTTAATTTTTGCAGTTTTTTTATGTGTGCTACTATACGCAAAAACATATTCTTGCTCCATTGCAGAAAATTCAACTTTAAGTTCATTACTAGGCGCTGTTTCTACATTAAATTGTAGTATGCGACGAGGTTTTTGTGTTCTTGTAATTGTTTCTTGAAAAATAGGCTGTTCTTCCCATCCACCAGTATCATTGTTAAATTTTCTAACTGGTTTTACTAAGCCGACGAAACGAAAAAAAGACGAAAATTCCTTTCCGCCATGCTTTTTGTTAACTTTCACTAGAGTCTTTTCCTCTGCCATAAAATACTCCCTTCTTAATATTTTATATTTTGGTGCGGATAAAGGGATTCGAACCCTTACTCCCTTATGGGAAGCGGATTTTAAGTCCGCTGCGTCTGCCTGTTCCGCCATATCCGCATATAATTATCTGTACCCGAGCACCCGTAGGTAATCTCGGGTACACTTTACCTGAAAATCCGTAGATACATTCAGGCAGATCGGTTAATGATTGTCATTATGCTTACAAGACAGCCTATTCCTCCCACCCACCGATGACCATTCGGGTATCCCGACAGGGAAATAAAGTTGGAAACAGGATTTTGTCAAACACTTATAACTTAATACTAACCACTGATAAAACTTATGACTAAACACTAACCACTCAACACTTAACACTTATTTTTGATTTACCAAAAATAGTTTTTCATAGTTTGTTGGTCATATTTAGGGTTTACTACGTCATGCAAGCATATTTTATTTTATCAAATTTCAATTTCAGTTATTGCATTAACTTCATTAAGGGTGCCATCTAATTCAGTCAAAAAGGTTGTAAGGAAATTTTCAGATTCATGAATTTTCTCTTTTGGCACTAGATAAAGAACTTCAGATAAAACTACCTTCACAGCAGCTTCATCCATACCATCCGTCTTAATTGATGCATTATGTCTGTAAACTTCGTCCGTTGCGCGATTTACTGCTTGACCATATTTACCAAGCAATTCTTGTACAAATTTAGAAATATCACGACGATATACAAGTGCTTCTTGAATAGTCATGGTTTTATTAGCAACCATAATTATAGTTTGCATATTTGCCTTATCAATTGCAGTCTTAATCTTAATATATTCTTTTGTAAGATCCTCAAATTGTTGATACAAAGATCTAATATGTTCAATAGCCTGATTATGATTTTTATCCAAAGAAGCTTTAGGATCACCGAGTGGCGAACGTGATTTGCTACTAATTGCTCCGTAATTACCAATGTCATTATTGATTTTCTGAAGTTGCGCCTTAATTGTTTTAAGACGTGTAAGGGCACGAGCGATAGTCATTTTACGTTGTTCACTCATAAAATTTCCTCCTTAACTAAACACTATTTTTTGTTTTTAATTAGTTAGCGCCGCTTGACAGAATTGAACCGCCGACACCTTGTTTACAAGGCAAGTGTTCTAACCACTGAGCTAAGACGGTAAACAATAAGATATTAATTGTAATTATGTAATTGGGATGCGGGCAGGGATTTGCACCTTGCATGGTCGTCTCAAGTTTACCATTATACTTTACGACCTACAAATTCTACATCTGTTTTGTCTTTCTTACTAAAATTGCATCTTGGACAAGATAGGGCTAAATTTTTAAATTCGTTTCCACCGCCTTTTGAAAGCGGTACTTTATGATCTATGTGAAAATTATCAGAACAGTCTTTGTTGCAATATGCACATTTGCCGTTGTACTTATCTATAATTTTTTTGATCGTTTCGTGTGAAACAACAAATTCCAGATCAGCATTTTTCTTTAAAACCCTTCTCTTTAGATGCCTCGATCTCTTTTTTAATCTCGATTTCACAGAAGAATAATACTTTGGATTATAAGGTTTGTATTCTCTTATTTTCCCTGTTCGTATCATATATTGTTTTACAATAGCTTTTTCTTTGAAGGGTTTTTTCTATAAACTTCCTTATCCTTCGCAGAAGCACATTCTTTGCAATATGGATATAATCCATCCCATTTTCCTTTATCTTTCCTAAACATGGATAACTCTTTAATTATCTTGCATCTAGAGCATTCTTTCATTTCTTTACCATCAATGAAAATATGTTCTTTTTTAACTGCCAATGCTATCACCTTTAACCTTTTCCGCCACCGCATCCCATCCGTCCATCTGGACGGCGACTGGGATAACCCCGATCCCTTACCCCGATTGCAGGAACTCGAACCCGCGACCGCAACAAGGGATTGTGCCACTTGCCGCAGACTTACCTAGATCGGGATGTCTGAACAGTTACCGCCTAATCAAAACATCCTGATTGTGCATTTCATCTATCCATTTAAAGACTACAACTACAGCACTTTAGGGAATTAATTTATTGTCACCTATTTTTTAATTTTGGTGGGCCTTGTAGGACTCGAACCTACGACCGGTCGGTTATGAGCCGACTGCTCTAACCTACTGAGCTAAAGGCCCGTTGTTCTTGCTAGTTCAATATATCAGATTCTATTACACATTGTCAATACTTTTTTATTTTTTATTTTTATTTTAAAAAAATAATGGGCGTTAGCCCAAATCAACCAATCATTCGTTTTGATTTAATAAATGTATCTGTCGTCTCCTCAATTGAGTCAATGTCACCATCAAAAATAGCTATCCAATATTTCAAGTCTTCCATAGTGTATATTTCTCTCTTTAGCACATTATATACTTTGCTATTCGCTTGAAATCCGCAAATATGTTCGATAAAGTCAAAAAATAATTCAATATCCGTATCCCATTTCTCCAAAATAAAATTATATCTATCCATGTTGACTCTCCTTGGAAGTGATGTATTATAACCTAACCGACTATAAAATGTCAATAACCATTAAACTTTTTGAACTGATGTTTTCAATTGACTATATTGGCTGTATTATTTAATTGTGAGAATTGATGAGACAATAGTATTTCATATACTATTGTCTTTTCTTTATAATTTTCTTACAAAGCTCAATATAAAAATCTAAATCAATAGTTAGTTCATCTTCTTGATCATGAACCCTCCTTATTATAATTTCTTCAATAGAACTCATATTCAGCCCCACCTTCCACATTTAGTAAGCATATATTACCATTATCAAAAAATATTAATCAAACACTTTTTTTAAAAAAATCGCGCTTGACAAAATATCATGTTTTATGTTAAGATTAATTGTTTTTCAAATAAAAACAACGCCAACTGATTAGTCGGCGTTTAATATTTCATCAATCACATTCCGTATATAGCTAATTTTGTTTTTTCTGTGTATTTTCTTATATGCTAAATCATTTTCGATCCCGAAGTACGATCTAAAATGCTTAACATATCGTGGATGAAGAAAAATATAAGGCAAATTCTTTTCCTTTACCTCTTTAACCGAGTCAATGTTATCAAAGAAAACATAATTTAATGTAGAGTGATATTTTTTTACTAATTTTATATTTACAAACAAATCTCTATCACTCTGAATGAAATCAAATTGATCGATTATAGTTTCGATCAAACCTTTTTTAGATATAGGTAATTCATATTCCCCGTCTCTAGTTCTAACAATGGAGAAATCTGGACGATAATCTATCGATAATATATCACGAATATTTTGTAATTCAAATCCTCCTTTGGAGTTACGAACACGAATAAAGTCTTCATTCAAGTTTGTACCCTCCAATGAGTTGTTTTTGATGGGGAGTATTAACCATACTCCCCCTATTTGACAATCACTTATTTAGTAATGATTTTGGCGCAACTGGTTTGTAAACCCAAAAAGTAGATGCTGTTGTTGCAAAAACTACAGAAAGCAATCCAACAATAGCAGAGAAACCTTTAATAACTTTCTTCATGCTGTTTGTCACCTCCTTTTTTTTAGTGTCGAAAAATATAATTCTGCTTCCTCTTGATCTCTTTTAACAGATAGATAAAACAGACCGATTGAAAACAGAAGTGATATAATAGAGATTGCATAAACAATATATGCTAAACTTGAATGCATAGCTTCATAATAAAGACCGGAGATTATAACAAATGCAAGCGTTAGTACAATTAGAAATAATTTGTTTGAATATCTCAATTTTTTATTACCATTGCTTTCTGGATCAAACATGAATCCTTCTTTTAAAAAATAGCGAAGTACAATAGATAATATAATAAAAAATATTGAAGTAATAAACTGTAACAGATAACCCTCATAACTAAAAGGCACTATGTCTAAGGGGATTAAATCATATTTATTCATTATAATAAACAATAGTGTCTGTACTGCAATAAATATAATATAAGCAATAGGAACAATAATTAACGAAGTTTTCAAACCAATCTTTTTTACTTTATTGATCAGCAACAAAGTTATAACAAAAATAACAATGGGCCTTGCTCCCTCATAAAAAGAATAATACGTCATAAATATTGATGCTGTAGATGTAATAATAGTTAACAGTATCATTTTTAAATAATTATTAAAGGAAAGACGAATTCTAAAAATAGAGAAACCAAAGAGTAATAATGAAAATTGCTCTAGAATTGAAAATAAAATGAACGAAAAATAGGTCAATGCACACCATTCCTTATTTCAATGGTTGTTAATGCTTGAACAAAAATTGTTAATGTCAATAGTTCTGAATGAATAACAACACTTATTAAAACAAAAGCAATAGAAATAATTTTTAGCATAATCTTATAATCAATCTTAATTTTTATAGCTTGTTCAATATTAGAAGGTGCAAATATGGAAAAAATAATTAAAGAAATGATGTTTAGTGTGTAAATCATAGCATCTGAGAAATATATGTTTAAATGAATAAATATAATTAAATAAATAAGTAATGCTGTAGTTAACATACAGGCAATTGAAGTATGTAGATGTTTGCCACCGCTAAAAAATCTTATCACACCGAAACTAATGAGTACAATAACCGCTTCTTTCACAAGTCCTAAAATCAACGAAATCGCAATGACTAAAACTACTGTACCTAACGTGTTAAATATAATATCCAATCCATATTTGTATTCTTCTCTTAAATATTTAGGATTTGCCTTGTGCATTTCATTTGCTAAGTAATCTATTGTTTTTATAAAGATCACACTCCAATTCAAACTATCACAGTATTTAATATATCACTTTTACATCCGTTTTTCAAGTATTTATCATAATTTATTTTTCAACAAAAAGGCATTGGAATTTATTATCCAATGCCTTTTTGTTACTTCATTTTTTTTAATTCTGGATACAATTCAAAAAGCACCTCTTCGTTTAAAAACTCTGTCTTAATTTGATATCTTGTTTGTTCTGAAGGTTCATAATATCTTTCTTTACTAAAAATTAAATCATACTCTTCTTTTTCTAGTTTACCTGTAGTCTTATACAATTCGCTTGCTAAATACAACATTCCAGAGTGATAAAGGTTGATCGGTGTAAAATTCGGTTCGTCTATCAGCTTTGCAATAGCACTTAGTCTTCGATGAACAATATTTTTTTCGGCTTTATCAAAATGAGTCGTTCTAGTCTTTACCGACCGAACGATATATTCATTTTCAACCAATTGTCCCATCCGCGACCTAATTTCTGGATCTGGATCTCCATTCTTCTTTTCATATTCAGTTTCATTATAGGCCTTTAGGCAATATTGAATGCATGAATCGTCAACATATACCCATCTTTCACCTCCATCTTCATCGACAACATGAAGACGATTGTTGTCGGCATCAATATCCTGTTTTTTTAAATTCAAAATTTCTGAATTCCCTTTACCTCGAACACCATTAAACAAGAGACTGGCAATTACAATATCTTGATAGTTTTCAAGCTTGGTAAATATGCTGTCAATCTCAAACTTCGTCCAATATTTTTTCACTTTAACAACAAACTGCTCTTTCCATTCAGTGGATACCAATTCTAACGGGTTAATGCCGTTATGATATCCTTCTTCTATTGCCCAATCAATATATTTTTGGAGCCACGCAATGTAGACTCTTGATGAATAGGTCGATTTTGGACGATATTCATACCCAAGTCGTCTTAATTCTTCTCGGTTAAAACTATACAAATCTTTTTCATATTCAGCTTCAAGTATATATGAAATTTTAAATAGTCGTTCTAAAATCTTTTTTGTTCCTTCTGAGTAATTCTCCATAAACTTCAGCTTGATATCTTCGTTATAAAATTTATCTTCGTATATTACATTTGACATTCTGAATCCCTCCAATCTTCATTATTTTAGTAATTCATCAACTTTCTCTTCGAAGTATTTTTTAATTTCCTTCTTTACTCGATTGCTATTTACTTTTCCTTGTCCGCTCATTATTTCAGTCAGATACGAAGTTTCTTTATTGAAGTCAATATTGTCAATGATGCGGACAATCTCATCAACCGGAAAATCTTTTCCGTATTTATCGTAAAGCTTTTTGGCAATTACGATAAACCCTACGTGCAGGTTATGATGAGGGAACCAGCTAGTTTTCGATACTTCGTCTTTATTATCAAGAAGTTTTTCTTGATATGCAGTCACAAAGTAGCTATAAAACTTTTTCAAAACCTCAAAATGATCAAATCTGTCTTTAGCATTTTTCGGTTCAAAAATATCTTCAATCGATTCTGACAAAATCGCAAAGTTAGTCAACAACAGCTTAAGTTTTTTATCCAATGCTGTTTTGATCGAAATTCTGTTTTTCAACTCTGGAATGTTCATCAAATCTTTAGCGATTTGGGCACCGTAACTTTCGGCCATATAATGCTTAACGAGTGTCTTATCGAATTTGTTTACGGTGTTCGTTATAGCCAAAAGTTGTTGTGCTTTTTCGATAGGATAGTGTTTGATATCAACATTCATATAACCTTCAAACTCAGGTTCTTCCTCAATAACCTCTAAAATCGCCTGAATACGGTGCATACCATCGATCAAGTTTACCGTGCTACCTTCTCCAATAGTCAAGTTCCCATCTTCATACTCAATATGACTTTTTCCATCCACAAGTACATTCAACAATATAGTACTTGGACTATATTTTCCTTCACGCATCAAACGAACAATATTTTTTACGCTCTTCTTATTAACGTCTGGACGTTCGACAACTTCGCCCTTAGAATTGATTTTTTTCTTTGAAAGACGTTGAGTTTGAAAGTTGTAGGTTAAAATCCCGCTATTCCATAACTTTGCCAAATCTTTGTAACTCACAACAGTAAGGTAATCATACGGCCCTGCTTTGAGTACACCTTCAAATGTGTAAGGCAACTCGATTCGATCTTCTGCACCATATATATAATTTTCTGTTGCTTTGATTTCTTTATTTGTATAAAATTTTGTTGGTTCAATTTGGTCAAAATTTGTTATTTGGTAAATCGCATTTACCACAACAACTTGCTCGATTTCAGAAAGATTAAAGAATCGTTCATTGTTAACCACGATTTCTTGAAACGTACCATGAGGGATTTTGTGATTTTCATAAAGAAATTCAGTTATTTTACGTTGTACATGAGGATTTTTTGCAATTTCAGCAAATACATCATTCAATACTTCGCTAACTTGGGACTTCATAAATGTTCCTCCTTTGTGTTATTGCCTTTTAAAAAGCATTATAACACATATTAAAAAAAATATACACAAATAGCACATAATGCTCTAGTACTATTTATGTATATTTAAAATATAAATATTCAATATTCATTAAGTTGTCAAATTATTTTCTTTTGCAATTTTCCATTCAACAATGTCTTCATCTTTGATGTTTAAAAGATCCTTTAAATCAGAAATATACTTTTCAGAAACGCCCGATTTATACGTCTCCCAAATATAAATCATTTGTGTAGTAAGGTCAAACCGCTTTGCTATATCACTTAATGATAAATTTTTATCTAACCTATATTTTTTTAAATCTTTAATATAATATGTCTTTCCTCTCTTTCTTCTTTCTCTATTCATATTTTGATATTTCCAAAGTTCCTGTTTTAGTTTCTTCATCTCTTCACGTAGGTTATCTACTTCTTGTAAACACTCATTGTCGAAAGTTTTTATATTTTGAAACTTTAACTGTACCGCTTTTTCAATAGGGATTTTTAAATATAAGCAAATTTTCGCTATACTTTGAAGATTTATATATTCATCATTCAAAATTTTCCCTACAACAGTCTGTGATACATCCGCATCCTTTTTTAACCTATAGTAAGATATATTTTTTAACCTCAAATAATCACGCAAAGGTTTGTAAGTTATCAATTAAAGCACCTCCGTTATTAAAATTATATATTCATTTATAAAGTGTGTCAAGTATTTTTTATAAGATTTTATACGAACATATGTTTGCTTTTTTAGAGTTGTCATGTTAGAATAATTTCACAGTGGTAAGGAAACGGAGGGAGAATGTGTATGTCTGAAATGAAACATTTTATTGTTCATGGTATAGTCAAACTTCCTATTCAACTTAATGTATTTACTAAAAACGAGGTCGATGCAATTCAATACGCTAATTCTGTTCTAAACACTAAAAATTTTTCGTTTTTTGATGCAGACTTATATACCACAAATGGAAAAATTCATTATTTAAAATGCGATAAGCTAATAATCGATTGGCATGAAGCAACAGAATTATAAACATAATGGCCGCCTACTTATTAATTTAGGCGGCCTATTCATTATCTAAATGCAAGTATTTTATATCGACCATATTGCATAAACCCATGTTTCTTAATTTTTTGTATTTCTGTATATACATCAACTATTCCACGAGTTTCAAGAAATTTGGCTACGTTATTTACATCAAACACTCCTTTTCCGACAATCAAAAACACGTTATAATTCTCCTCCATTTAACAAAATATAGTTTCTCGTTTGCCTTCGCCAGAAGGAATATAATTAAAAAGACCATAAATAACCATCAAAGCACGATCAATTTTTTGCATTTCTCGCTCTCCGACAGTTCCTATATATTCAATAAGACGCATTTTATCAATTCTTCCTACTTGTTCACATAGAGCGATACTTGGTTCTCTTAAATTATTTATTTTTACATGAAAAGGCATTTCTTTTTTTACTTTCGATGTGATAGGTACTGTATGAACAAGCGGTGAATATCGATTTCCAATATCGTTACTAACAATAATACATGGCCGTATTCCTGCCTGTTCGCTACCTACAGCACCAGACAAATCGACAAGATAAATATCACCTCTTTTCGGAAAGTACTCCATTAATATCACCTCAATTATTTTTTTATTCTTAATTAATATAATACTATAATTTTCATATTTTGCAACCGAAACATATGTTCTTTTTATGCTACTTCAACAAATTCAATTTGAATTTGGTTCTCACAAATTTCAATAAATTTGTCCAGTTGTTGCCTATTTTCAAAATAGTATTCTGAGATAAAAATCTTACCTTTCCAAACCTCTCTGGTAACTACCTTATACATTGTTTTAGCCTCCTTTCTTAAATATTAATACTATCTTCTCTATACTTTCTTTTGGCAATTTCAAAACAAAATTGCTTCCGATATTCTATATAATGATATATACGAAACACCCAATGAATTTTTTATATGATCGATGAATTTCTTAATTTCAATAGGGTTTCCGATACTATTATTTTTCATTAAATATAATTCTATAAAATATCTTTCTAAATCTTTATCTGTGCATCGTTCAATATAGTTAATTATATAGTTTTCAACTTTATCAACCAAAACAAATTCACATCCTATATACCGTCATTTTATCAATTATTGTTTTTATCAGTTCTTTAATTGAATCGGCAGTATCATGAAATCCAAGTCTGTTTGCAAACCATATCAAATCTCTAAGTCGATTAACAGTAGAATCTTGATACTGAGAAAACGTTCCAATCATTTTAATCACTGTACGCCAGTCATTTACATGCACTTCATCAAGAGAATTTGTTTACTTTGCTGGCTGATTCTTAAACTAATTTAATTTTAATCTTTCATCTCGAACAAATTCGGCGTTCCTTTTAGCTTCTTCATAATCACCTTTTTCTACTGAAAGACAGACTAAATGCCCTAAATGCTCAATTAATTTTTCCTTTTTCGTAACCTCATCAATAATTTAACCAACTAACATAAACATCTAATGCCCTCCTTTATTATTTCTTGAAATACCATATGTTGTATGTTAAAATTAGATAGGTACGAGATATTGTGTTTAACATCTTATGTTAAGGGGGCTTACACACTGCCTAAAAATAATAACTACAAAAAAGGAATTCAGGCGGAAAATAAAGTAGTAAATATTCTCCGCCGTGCTGGCGCAAGCGTCGAGCAATCACCCGGAAGCAGAGGCGCTGCTGATCTTCATGCCAACTTTGGCTCAAGAAAATGGGAAGTTCAAGTTAAGTCTGGTAGCAACGCTCCTACAAGCTTGAGCGGTAAAGATTTGCAACGTCTCAATCAAACAGCTACAAAACGCGGAGCTACTCCTGTGCTTGCTACTGTTGACGACCAAGGAAATGTTGAATTTCGTTCAACAAGAAGTGGCCGAAAATTAAATCCTTAACTTTTACAGTATCTCGTACCATTTCACTTCACTTCAATTCCCTTACTCTTCAAGTATTCTACCAATGGAGCAACCATAGTTTTATTAGTTGCGGATGTGTTGTAGCTTCCCCTTCCCATTCCGTTTAAAATTGTCCATCCATTTTGCTGAATACCTTCAAACACTTTGTCAATTAAAGTTCTCTCACTTACTTTCATTTTACATTCTCCTTTCATTCATTATCTAATTTTAATCTCTTGTCTCTAACCCGTAACAACCCATCTTCTCTTATCTCTAATGTGTAGACCCGATTTTCTATATATAGATTATATAGAGCATATTCATATTTTTGCCCTATACGTCCAATAAACTTCATTTTGCCTTTTGATTCACAATAAGAAACAGCTTCGATAAATGTCGAAAATTTCTTTTGTTTCATATGACCTATAGATAAAATAACTTTTTTATTGTGGATCTTTATCAATATCTTTTATTCTGTTCTTCACCTTAATTTCAGATACATTAACTGACTTCTCTTTTATTGTAATCAGTTGTTTTAGCAAACTATTTACTTCATTAGTAACATATTCAATATCTTTGTATTGACTTCCATCGCCATTCAAACCATCTATGAAGAAACTTTTGTTTTTTCTTCGCCAAGAATATAAATAAAATAGTCTACTATTTCGTTCAACATCTTTAAAAATTCTTCTTTTTGTAGATCTCTAGTTTTTGCGACTCATTTTATTCTTTTTTATTTGATTCAAATTGTTCAAAAATATCCATTACTCGATCCTTCAAAATAAATCACTTTCCACACCAATATCTTTCTCAAATTGTATTGTAATTTTACCATCCGTTACAGCCAATATTTTTGATTCTCTAGATATATCTCCTATATGAACTTTAATTTTCTTCCCGATAAATGATTTTGCGATATCAATAAATACGGGATTAACATATATATCACAAATTAACCCGTTACATTTATCTTATAATTATTTATTTGATCAAAAAATCTCTTTTCTATTAATGTTTCGTTTGTTGTAGAATAAATAATAGAAAATCCACCAATGTCACGAATTGCAAATTTTTGATTGCTCATATTTTCACACCTAATTAAATTTATTCAAAACTTATAAAAACCTTTTCTTCAAGTACCTCTAAATCTTCTTTTGATGCATATTTTCTAATATCTTCAATATTGATTCCCGATTCTTTGATTATTCCTTTTGCATATGTTGGTTCGTCAAATACGCATAAAAGATAAGTGGCATACGCTACTCCCTGAATAAACCCAATTTCTCTTTGTGTTCTTCTCTTTTTCTTCATTTGATCACCATTAAGCGATTTGAGATTTTACTACCTTAAACATATCATCAATACGATCCATCAACTTATATCTTTTTAGTGAAGTCGAACTAATCGCAAACTCTTTTTTAACAACATCAACATACATAGTAAAATTCCCGTCATCGCCCATATAAAACTTTTCCCAATCGTCTTTAGTAAAAAGTCTGCGAATATTAAGTTGTTCAATTGCCAAATTGTCAAAGCTGACTACTTTAAAACCTTTGATAATTTTATGAATGTTATCATAAATCTCTTGCTTTTTATCTTCTACTTTTGGACTATAATAGCTTTCTCCCCTGCGAAGATACTTGTAGCCTAAAATAAGAAGTTTCAAATTACTATTATACAATTTCTCGAGTTCTTTTAGATTAACAACGCCATTAATAACATGAAGTACTGCGTTGTCATATTTTTGCACAGCACGAATAAATTTATCACTGTATCTCATAAAAGAAATTCCCAAACCTTTAATAAGCCCATCAGTAACAAGCATATCAATTAGTTCTTGAGACTTTTCAAAATGTATCTGGTTAACTGTCAAGTTTGAAATAACACCCTGATCTTTTATCCGCCTTAGAAACGGGACTAATTTCGGGTGTGAGAGCGGGTTCCCGCCTCCTATAGCCAATTCCGTACCCGTTCTGAGTGTATCAAAAAACTTAGCGTTAAGATCGCCATGAAGACCTTCTACAGTCGAATTTTCATGACAATAAGCACAGCCAGCATCACAATAGTTTGTTATTTTAACATCAATGTTTTCAGGAAATTCCGAAATAAATTCATCATTATTAGTATATCGGATTTTAGTTCCGTCATCATATAGCTCAACAGTATAATTTCCGTTTCTATACCGTTCCAACAAAATGCTCATTTTATCACCTTTTAGTGGTTGTCGTTGTCAATAATAATTTTGTATTTTTGATTAAAAATTAATTCTTTCATATTTTCTTTAAACTTAATTTCATCTCCATCCCAATATTCATTAAGAATATTGATACTTTGATGATCAACATAGCCAATAGGATGAAAATCACCGTAATTAATTTTTAAATCAATTTCGAATCCGGTAAAATCTTTTACCATTTCATTGAGCCAAATATAAAATTGAGAATTTTCAATTGTATATTCGTCTGAACTGTCATAATATTGAATTGATGTAAGAACGTAAGATAGCTTATCTTCAACACTAGTAAGTTCTTCATATCCCCAACCGAATTCTCCAAAACGGCCAAAAATAGGTTCGTTATATGTAACAAGATGGTCAACATCACTAATAGATACTGAATGCATAGAGCTTGAATTTGTTTCAAAAACACTTCTACGAATATTCATTTTCATTTTATATTTTCCTCCTTTTTTTGAACTACCACTAGGCTAAAGCCATAGTGGATTCCTAAGTACAAAGTTCTATCGAACTCTAATTGATTAGGCTATCCCCGTAGTCCCTACGGTTAATCGCAAGGCTTCCTTGCGAAACAGAACGAACCTTTTGGAGTGATGGATATTTTTCTTGTAGTATTGGAAATGTAAGCAAAGAGATTATCCAAAAATATATTCAAGAACAAAGTCATTAGGGCTTACATCCCCTAGCCTAAAGGCGTAGGGGTTTTACGCCCATCGCTATAAATCTCTCCAATAATTGATCCGCCAATAATTTTTCCCTTGTCATCTTTCTCATATATTTCTGATAATATCTTCATTTCATCTCCAAAAACTAAATCTAGAATAAACCGTAATTCTCTTAAGTTTCGTTTCCCTTTATAATATTCAAATTCTCCATATTTGTTAATTGACCATTTTTCTTCATTCAAAAAATATTTCACCAAGTTCTTTTTTCTGTTATAAAATTCGGATGACTTCATTTTTTCACCTACTTATTATTTATTCATACCCCCAACTTGTATAAAGATCGTCTATAGCCTTCATTGCTTCTACTAATGTTGGAAAAGATTTGTCAGAAATTTCTTCAACTTTATATCCTAAATCATCACCCATCTCTGCCGGATCAAGAATTTTAATATCATAATCACGATGTCTATATATAGTTCTCCAAGTTTTTATCATCTATTTTATTTCCCTTCCTCTAAAATTATTTCATACAACGTTCTTTTGTGCCATTTTATTTATTCTATCATACATTACAATACTCCCTGCAACTGCTACATTTAAACAGATTTTTCGGTGATTTTCTATAATTCATTTTGCTTAACTTCTACATAGACACATTCTTCAAATCGCAAAAAATTAGCAACTTTATCTGGTGTTATATGTTCAATTAGAATACTATACGCAAGAGTGTTCATATGGTATTTAATTCTTTTAGCGTCTTATTATTTACTTCCTCTTCATATAAGTACCTAAATACTGCTTCTTTAATAATTGATACAAGATTAGTTCTAATTCCGACCACTTCAGTTTCATAAGTTTTCTTCCATTTGAAAAACGGTAACCACCACGGTTCGTAAATTCTGCAAACAGTTCCTTTCCATCCTGCTCTATTGTTATCAACCAACTCAACCTTAATCTTTTTTGAACCTAATACTAATTCTTTGATTGCAATATTTTTTCTCATTTTTTATTTCCTCCTAATAAGATACTGAATTTTATTTACAATGTATTAAAATCTCCATCCAAAGTATATCCATAAAATGTAACAAGTTCCCCACATTCTTGTTCAAGATCAACAAGATCTTTTATTTCATTATCTGTTCTAATCAATGACTTAATGTAATCAATCATTTCAATATATTTATTTTTATCAGTAATAAATCTTCTTGAATAATCGTCTCCTTCTCTGCCTGCATTCTGAATGATCATTACAGGATTGCCATCAAACCAAACAGAAGCAAGTCTCCAAATTCTTCTATCATCAAAACAGTGATCTTTATAAAATCTAATTTCTATTTTCTCATTATCTAGTCTCCACAATTCCCATTCCCATTCTTCATTAATCTCAGGGATATGGTCATAGTAAAATCCTTTAAGATATCCAATTTCTTTTGTTACTTTTTCTGGTTGACGTCGATATAATTCTATTGGTTTCATAAAGCTATCTCCCTAATTAAATTTCATTATCTAATTAATGTTTTATTTCAGTTTCATAAAAAGCTTGCAACCCATATTCACCAGCAACTTCATAAAGTTTATAGTTATTTCTCAACATATAATAATCACTCTCCTATAAAAATATAACTAACGAATCAATACTTTTTGATAAAAAACTCTTCAGAAGGCTTATCCTTAATAGAATTTTTTGCTTGATCTTCAGTTGAGCATATTTGTAAAATATAATGATTTTTCGTTTCCCACACAATACGGTAAACAATGAATACAGGAACACCATCATTGTATTGTTTAATTGATATAATATTTTTCGATGTTGCTTCTCTTAAAATTTCAAAAATGGTTTTCATTATAATAACTCTTTCATAAGATATTAAATTATTTGAGATTTTGATAATTTACAATCTTCCAAATAATTTATCATTTCGTCTAGTTCTTTATTCACACCATCAACGAATGATTCTAATACTTCTTCTTGAGTCTCACCTTCAAGGTCAATGGTAATAATATTCGAATCATACGGCAAACGCACACTAATATACATGTTTTTAATATCAACCTTGACAACATCAATATCTGTACCTTGACACAATTCAACTATCTTGTTCTTAATTCCCCTCATCTTTTATTGCATCTCCTTTATTCCTTTAAAGCTTTATATATTCTCTTCTATAGTAGACCTGTACAATAAAAAAAAGTAAACAAATTATCAATTTGAAATTATATTACTCTTCATCGTGATGCATCAAGATAATCCACCTCACTATCTTATAACATTTTAAATTTATACTTAATCTCTTATTCGCTTAAAATTATAGTTATCAATAATAATATAATTCCAGTTATCTCTTTGATTAATTTTGTAATACTTTTTTAGAATCTGATAGAGTCATTTTAACACTCCTATTTTCATACAAATGTTATTCGAACTTTACTTTTTAAGCTTATCAAAGCATTTTTTACAAAATGTAATAGATATTTGTCATCCGCTAATTAAAATTACCTTGTCATTAGGATAAGTTAATTTACCGTCAATCAATTTTCCTCTAAAACAAATTCAATTATATTACCAATAGTAATATTCAAATTTCTCACTCTCCTTCAAATCCGTGTTTTATGGTCAAATCTCATACAATACAATATCATCCAACATCCATGTAAATTCTCCGTCTTGAGAAAATACATCATTCCTCATGTATAATACAGGGAAGTCTTGTGATTTATCAAATCTAGTAATGTAATTACGCTCGTCACCATTGATATTTACTTCGTATCTATTTCCTTTATACTCAAAATACCCATTACTAAATTCTAATTTATCTATATCAAATTCTTTATATCTAGGAATAAAATCATCTTTTTCGACAGTTAAAATTTTATACTGCATAGTACATAACTCCTTTCAATTTTTTCTCAATTCTTCTTCAAGACAATTAATTTTTCTATTTTTCTTCTTCATACTTAATCATTTCTTTAGTAATTGATAACAATTTCTTTCGATATTCCAAATGTTTAGAATCATTCCTCCAACCAATGATATTAAGTGCATTTTGATATACATTTTTGGATCATCTGTGTGGTATGATTTTGTCACTATTACATTTTTACAATGATTTACTAAATGTATTTACATGTTTACTGCTGCCATATCCCCAACACAACAATATGATATCCGTTCATGCCTTGTTTAATAGCTTCAATAAATTCTTTAGGATGTTTTTCAATTTGATCAAATCTATCGTTAGAATTGTAATAATTGATTAATTATCCGTGTCATATTCCTCGATCAACTTGTACGAAGCTTTTAGATTTTCTTCATCCCATTCAATTTCTTGCCAATTGCAATTTTTAAGTTCCACCTTATGTTCTTTCATTTCATCAAGAGAAACATATTTGAAATCCATTATTTGAGTAGTTCTTGTCTCATCTTTCTTTATTCTCCTTTCATAATTTGTGAAGCAACTTATATTCTTAACCTCGCATAAAATCAGGATTTCATGTGTTGTTTCTTTTTATTTGTTTAATTTCTTTTATGCATTTATTACCTCCTATTGAAACTCATCAATTATCAACCTTCCATTTTTAATTGAATTATCTTGAATCGAAGCTATAACATTAATTCTATTGTCAACAATATCATAAGCTTCTTTTAAATCATCAATTTCATTTACTTGAAAATTACCGTACAAAAATACTGTTCTATATTTATTTTCATTGAGCACTACCTCAAAAAGACTAGTTAAATTTTCTTTCAATGTCTTGTTATTATCAGGATTAACCTCCAAATAATTTGCCTCTGTAATAACCGGGTTACTGTTGTTTCCAAATTTAATAAATAGACAATCATCTCCTATTCCATGGTAGAGATAGGTCATATATACTGACTTACGAGCTTTACTCTGAATCAACATCAACATTTTTAATCACTCCTTGAAATCATTCCGTTTTATATAGACTTAACCTTAAATTTGTATCTCTTCCCATTGTGGTTTTTCATTTCCAAAAACACTGAATCCGAATTTTTTATTAAACTAATGTCATCATCTCTTAAGTATTTTAAAATCTCTATCTTTATTATTTGTTTTGCAGGTATATTAACATTCAATAATTCATCATAAGTAACCCAATGAGCGCTACTTCTTTTTGTGATTTTATCATATGGAATTACCGATAACTGTAACTTATTTTTATTATAAAAACCTATTCTAATATCTCTTAATATTTTATTAGTGTCTGAATTATTATATAGTTCAATTACAAAGTCAACTACACAACAATCAGATTCTTGCTTGTTGCATTCTTCTGGATACGTTTGACCTATCTCGTCCTTGATATTCTTAGTGAATTTAAAATCATCTTTTACTAAATAAAAATTAACTTTTCCAATATTTTTCAATAATTGTGTAGTGATTAATGTTACAACAACACCTAATAAAGCACCAATAATACCTTCAAATTTTTCAATATACTCTATCAGAAAATTCACCCTCTATCCCGATAAAACTAATATTTCATTTGAATTCCTCAAAGGTAAAACTCTCAGTTATTTCAACAACATAATGCCCTGATTTGGCATCATACGAAACAGATGTCTCAAGTATATCTGAATGTAATAAAACTAACTTTTTAATATCATCGAATTCTTCAACGTCATAGATTACTTTACGTTTCACGCCCATACCTCCAATTAGGATGAAACGAGTCTTTTATCGAAATTATTACCTAACTCCAAAATAATCAAACAGCGGTTTAAATTGATCTCGCACCTTCCAAAATGGATAATTATTTGTCATCCATACAATGTTCATTGTGATATGGTTTACGATAATCACAGTCAATTTATCCTGCTGTTTTAGCAAAGTCAAAAACTTCTTGATTTTATTCGCAGGGATTTCACACTCTAGATTAATGTCGGGATCTACATTAAACCCCCAAATCAACTTGTCACCTTCCATATAAGCCTTCGCAGCCATAGGAACAGTATCATCAATGGTTTTACCCTTGAGTGGCTCATAAAGCCATTCCTCTGCCTTAACAATGAAAACATATTCCTGTTTACCATCTGGAAACTCTCCAACAACAGGTGTCATTGAGTTTATAGGAGCGGTGGCAATATCTTCTCCGTAATTTCGCTTTAGCCATTGTTCGAATAGTTGAACATTAAAGTTTTGTCTCAATGATGCCCCTCTTTTCCCCACGAAATCTGAATTTCAATATCTTAGTTGTTATACTCTTTCATTCCCATCAGCGGATCGGTGTTCAATGCTTCATAATCCGTTTCGTTCATTCCCATGACAATAACTTTTTTCTTTTCTGGATTCGCTTCAAACTCAATCTTGTCGTATCCGGTACGACCAAAAAAACTATTCTAAATCCGTTATCACGATAATTATTCAACCAATCGCGAATTTGAGACATTTTCATCTCAGCCATTTAAATTCCTCCAATAAAATTAGATTTTGATCATGAATTAATGTTTCTCAATGTACTCTCGATATAGCTTAATTTTTTCTGCTACCATTGGTGCTTTCCCACGTTCATACATACTCAAGAGATTATACGAGCATTGAAGGTGTGGTGCTATCTCTCGAAGTTCTATTTCCTTTTCCAGACGTTTCATTCTCCATCGTTTGCGTTCTGTCATTTCTTCTTCTGAAATTAGATAAGTTCGTTTTCGTTTTTCTGCCAAAGTAATCATCCTTTCTTTCCTCCATTCTACCAAATTTACACATGTAAAGTCAATATTTAATCAATTTTATATATTTTTTTGTATCTTTTATTCCTTTACACTATACGAACATATGTTTGATTTTCTTATCAATCCATGTTATCATTTCTTTACCGCTAATCTTCCATGTTTCTCCACTAACAAAGAGGAGTTGTTACATGATGGATCAAAAATTGTACGTAGCTGGAACGCTTGTAATACCCGTTTATTTCCCGGTCATGTCACCATGTAAAGAACAAGCCTTAGAGCAAGTCAGAAACACTCTAAGTAGCCGCACGATCTCTATAGTGGATGGGGAGATTAGCACTTGGGACGGACGGTCATACCCCCTTATAGCTAGACGAGTTCGAATAGGCTGGACCGATGTTGTTACTGAAATGGACGTATTTTGAATCTTTACGGCATCTCGATTTGAGATGCCTTTTTAATATTATTTTCAAAATGTGGTCTGATTTCATCTAAAGCATCAATAAGATATTTTGCAGACAACACACAATGTTTTTTATAAAATTCAACCGCTTCTACAACGTCTTTATAATATTTTTGCAAATAAGATCTATCTAAAGGCATTGGACTTTCCAACTCTCGCTTGATAAATTCAATCTTGCTACTTATCCCTGAGTATAAACAAGTTGTTACTCCTTGAGGAATTGGAATCATATTACCACTCCCAATTAAATGCGGATTTCATTGAGAAACGAATTTTACATTCTCATCGCCAAAAATTTTCTTACCCCATGCTTCCAACGTAGAAAGAGGAATTGCGTTCTCTCTACTTCTTCCATCGAAAGTATAATACTGATTTGTAAGGAATCCGTTTTGCACTAATCTTTCAATGTATCCATCTTTTTTGAAGTTGTTGATATGCTCCTTGTGAACATCTTTTTGAGTTGGATCTATCAATTCAACAATACCATTGCTAATCCTCATAGAAACAACGGGATTCGTTTCTTCTTCGCTTGCCTCTCCACTCATCAATGTGACTCCGATATCCAAGAATGGGAATGCGGCTGCGATTTTAACCCAGTCGTCGTACACTTCTTGTATACTAGGCCACTTTCCTACGTTATCATAGAATTCAATTATTCCATTTGGATGACACCAACCATGAGTTCCGCCAATCCAACTACAACTGATCCATTCATTAGTTACATATTCAGTTTCAATATAACCCCATTTTTTTCTATATTGGCGTTCCAAATCCCATTGTTCTCGAAAATCATTTGATAGGGGCATTCTAAGCGCTACTTTGGCTTTTTCAATAAAATCATGATTGTTCCCACCTTGGTAGATGAAAAAACGATCTGTCCTGCGAATAATCTCCAGCGCTAGATCTTCGGAGATTTGTTTGCCAGTAACAATCATTTGAGGCCATTTAGGAAGTCCTCTGTTCATCAATTCATTCATTTTTGTATTCTCCTTTTCTAATCAAATACGAATTTTGTTTACTCTCAACGTACAGGATAGCTTCCCTTACTTCATCCTCAGTTAAATCGAAATCCTCCATAATTTCTTTTACAGTTCCGTAGTTATAAATATTCTCGGGTTTAATTCGTGTACCAATAATTGTAGGTTCTCCACCACAAACTTTATGATTTACTCCAATATGGTTATAACCATCTAAACATTGCCAGACTCCAACGTATTGCCGAAATTTATAGAATTCTGGATCATTAATATTCATACAAAATCTCCTTAATTGGTAATAAAAGACGAGTTTTATACAGAATTAAAAGTAGGTAATTTATCAATACATTCTAAAATATCTTTAATGATTTCTTCATGTTTTTCATCAAATGGACACGAATAATATTTTATTTTGTTTTCTAATAGATAATCTGTTTGACGACCATCTAGCAATTCTACTGTTGTATTATCAAATTCCAAATACTTATCTGTCACATATTCATATTGTGTGTCATTATCAAAACGATGTACAACGGCTAATTCCGCATCAGCATAAGCCCAACCTATAATAAAACTTATCATAAAATAATCTGGCAAATCTTTTAGCGTTGGTGCAATTATAACACGATCATTGAATCCACTAAAAGTATAAAATGCATTGTATTCAATATTGTTTTTAGTTGTATAATTGTTTACTGTTTCGATAATTAGATCCGCCAGAAAAGAACTTCTTTCGCTCCATGTATTTATAAACATTTTTTCATTCTCCTTTCCAATCAAACACAAATTTCGTTGGCTAAATATTATCCTGCAATTTTTCAACATGACTATTATAAACAGAACCCAAATGTTTCATTACTTTTTTATATTGTGTCGGTGTTACCCATTCCTTTAATGCGTCTTTTGACAATTGTACATAAAGCCAATTATATAGATTTTCTTTATCGTAACGCGAATGGTTCTTTTCTGGCTGATTCAAGTTATTTTCCAATATTGCAAACCGTTCAGTTATTTGATTAATCAACTTCCGCATATTGTATTCTTTTAAATCTTTAACAGTCACCATTACGCTACATCTTCTTCCGTTAATTCATCAATTCGTCGGTATGCTTCTTCAATCATTTCTTCAAGAATATCTTGTTGTCTACACCACTCTTTAATTTGTTCTAACAATTCCTGTTTCATGCAATCACCTTCTTGTTTTTATTATATTCGATTCGCTTTAATTAAAAAGCATACGCTTCTTTTGACAAATCCACCGGCAATATTCGTTGCTGTTATTGTTATAAATGCTAATTCCACATTGGAACAATGCCATGTTTAAAACCTTCAATATCTTCTTCTGATTCCAATGCAACTGGCGATCCACAATGAAAGCATTTAGGGTAATTCACTGTTATTGCCTTCAGAAGATAAAATCTGCTTTTTATATTTTATTTGCTCAACTAATTCTTGATATGCTTGTTTTACAATCGAAATATCATTTAATGAATTGTCGTATGGAGCAACCGCCAATTCGGTTAATACTTGTTCATATGCGGATTGTAAATCAAAATCACTATCTATCAATGTTAGCAATTCTATATAACTTTTATAGTGTTTTAAATTTCGTTTATTTTTATTTACAATTGATTTTAAATAATTAATTCGATCATTCATGTTAGTTTTTCCTTTATTGATTGGTATAATTCAAAATTCTTTATTAACACTTGAGTATAAAATCCTTCAAGATTCCCTTTTGTAAATTTTTTGTTTCTAAATCTTACTGTCATAATCTCTTCATCGTTTAAATAACTAACAATTGCTCGTTCTTTTGTGTATTTATTTATTACTTCATCATTAGGTTTAAACAATTTACCTTCCTCCTGCTATAGAATGAAATTGCTTTTTTATTGTAATTTTGCAATCAGACGTTCAAGTTCTTTTTCAGCTTCAAATCTGGCTCCACGACCTTGCGAACATTCCCAATCAGAGATAATACTAATTGCTTCCATTCCTGCCGCTAATCCTGTTTTCTTTTCTGGCAAACGACTTCTAAGAGTATTAATTGCCAATCGTTGCAATACATCATCTGGTGTAGTAGGAGTGCAGAGAACAAACACCTTGCATTCAATACCTTCACCTAGGTTTACTGTAACCCATTTACCATACATTTTTTTATTCCTCTGTTTCCTTATCAAAGACTTATTTTATTACCTCAAAATATTCAGGATAAATGATATCCGAAACATCATAAAATTCCGATCTTGCACTTGCCGACTCAATTTCTCCGTTTTCATAATAAACTTTTGCTCTAATAATTTCTCCTGCTTCAAATACTTTGACATATCTCCCCCAATCTTCCCAATATACATCTTTAATAATTCTGATTTGTTCATCTCTTTGCATTATGTTTGCCCTCCATTCATCCAATAAATTACTTCTTTTATTGTCTTTCAATCTTTCAAATCAAATAGTTATGTGCAATTCAACTTAGACAAAAGTGACTGAATCACAACTTTAATTTCTTCAATATTTTTCGCCTTCTCTAACTCTTCAGATAACTCCCGATAAGAACTATCATCCAACATCCATCGTTCCAATTTTTTATCCTCCGATCAAAGAATCCTTTTATTTCATTATTAATTCGTAGTTGCTTCTTATAAAACCAAACCAATTGTTACCGTATTCTTTTCTCCATAAAAGGCAATTATCAATCTGCATATCCATGAAAGGATTTTCTCCTGTGTCATAAAATTTTCCACTATTTAAATCCTTGATTCCTTTTACCATTGGCCTTTTCTCAATCAACAATTGATTCATTTCAGCATAATTCATTTTTATTTCCTCCCTTTGAATGTTGTTAAAATATTCATTTTATCCTAATATAATCTTCGTCATCTTCAAAATAAGACGATCCTATTTCAATTAACTCTTCTGCACTTGGAATTATAGGCATAAGATAATCGCTACTTGATTCATGAATTTCATCTCGCTTCTTTTGTTCTAGCCATAAATCCAAATAACCTTTTATTCCTTCTTGAAAAGCAGAATATACTTTTTCTGTTTTAACCTCCTTATACATTTTGTCCTTAGCCATAGAGGGCATTTTATAATACCAACCGTTTCCTGTATAAAACGCAATAACTTTAACTTTTTTTGCATCTGGATACGTATGTTTGAATACCTCTACTGCTTCTTTTTCGGAAGAGGCCATTTGTTCTTTTAAGCCCTTTGTGGAAATCAATAAATATCTTCTGGTATATTTATTTCTCCCCATAAGATCAATCCCTTTTTCTTTTTTTGGAATCAAATAAAAGAAATCCTTTCATTGCATATTGTATTTCTTTAGAATTTTAAAAATTGTATTCTTATCTTCTTCCTCAATAACATTTAAGTTTATTTTAATTACCTTCTTTGACCGAAGAATTGAATTATTCAATATTTGTTTTTGTTCGTCATTTAAATCATATATTTTTGATATTTTTTCGCCCCAACTTTTGGGAATGTTTCTATGCCCAATTTCAACAGCCGACAAAAACGATGCTGTTACACCAAGTTTTTGTGCCATCTCCTTCAATTTTTCATCGTGGTCAATACGCAACTTTCTATTAAATCTTCCAAATGGAGTTAAATCAACCGCCTTCATTTCACATAATCCCTCTTTATTAAATTTTCAACACACAAATTGGACACATTACAAAACCAGTTGTAACATACCGTCCAGTGTATTCTACAATCTCATTTTTGATAAGCCAATCAAGCATCCCCTTGTTTTCTGAATAATCCTTTATAATCACTTCGTTTTCGGCAAGTTTTTCTTCTGGCACGTTTACCGTTGCTACTGTTACAATATGCCCGTCTTCATCTTCGAGGATAAGCGCTGTTCGTCCGTTATTACCATAACGATCTTTTTTAATTATACATTTTACACCGTGATAATTATAAATTTGTCTCATATACAACACTCCTTTATCGATATTTATTAGCAATCTCTTTAATTAGATTCTTCATTTTTACCCGTTGAGGAGCCATCGTTTCAGCCATTCTGTTTTACCTCCATACATGCAATGTGATTAACTAATGAATCAGTTAACTCATATACAAGTCTTCTCCCTTCTTTCATCAGAATTTAGTTCAAATTGTCTACTAAACTTGTCTAATACATTAATTGAACTTTAATCCTAAATCCTCTCTTTACTATTATTCTTTATTTCTATTCGATAATGTTTTTGAAATTTTATTAAGTATATATATCCACAGAATAAGAACAATTACAAATAATTTCCCCATTAAATCACTTCCTATTATTTTTTAAACTCTTATTTTCTTTCTTGAAGATATTTAACTACAACTTCTACCTTTATCGCTTCTCCAACATACCATTCACCTTCTTCTCTGCAAGATAGAATATTAAAATAATTAAAAACTTTTTCTTCTGTTATCACTTTATGAAATGCAGATTTTATAAAGTTATTCTTCTATCACTTCATACTCAATATTTACACATACAACTTTTAATGGTCTAATCTCACTATTTTTAAAATCATACTTGTATTTATGTTTATCATTTACACCTTTTTTCATTGTTTCAAATTCCTCATATATTTCTTCTTTATTATTCCACAAGTCAGCTTCTTCAATATATCAGTTGAATAAACCTCAGCATATGCTTCACCATAATCATAACAACACCATGCATATTTTCCATCAGTTAATTTGATAGCATATTTTACTATTTTCTTATTCATTTGTCTATGTCTCCTTAAAATTGCACAGGATTGCTATCATACCAAACAGAAGTAAGTCTCCAAATTCTTCTACTATCAAAACAGTGATCTTTTGTCTTATACTAAGGATAACTGCTCTAACTTAAGGGTTAGTCTTTTACGTGTTTCTTTCTCCCATGAAACCTCGTCAGTATTGATATACCTTGAAAATCTAAAGCCTACGGGTATTTCTATCTGTTTGCCGTTCATATGGTCTAATATTTTCTTAGCAATAGCTTCGCCCAGTTTTATTGGCACGGCATTACCAATCTGTTTGTATTGTTCAAGTATTGAGCCACATATCTTCCAGTCAAGTGGAAATCCCTGAATGACCTTATATTCTTCGACGCTCAGCGGTCTATCCTCTACGGGATGGCATAAATCAGTAGCAGGCATAGCAGGATGTGTGACAAGTGTAGGTGATGGCTTATCAAAAGCAAGCCGACGTAAGAAGCCAGTTTTTCCACCACCAAGGTAGTAGGACTTGCCCATAGCTTCTTTTTGTACATCCTCTGGCAAGTCACGCCAGTTTTGTCCTTCTGTTAGCATACGATAGTATTTTAGCCGTTTTTCCGGGAACTCAACGTAATGATGCTCAACATCTGTAAGTAGCTGATTTAGAGCCGACCTTAAAGTATTCCACTTAGGCAGTCCATATTCGCCATTTTCTGAGTGGGTAGGTGTAAGGTATCCTACTTTCTCATCACCATGATATGCAATCATTATGAGACGCTCACGTATCTGAGGAGTTCCAAAATTTGCGGCGTTATAAAGTTCAAAGGATATACTGTAACCTACTTCACGAAGTCGTCTGAGGATGTGAAGTAGTGCTCCGCCTTTTATCGGCTCAATTCCTGCCTCAATACATTCTTCAAGAGTTAATTCATCTGAGTATGGGAATTCAGACGACAACAGACCCCTTACGTTTTCGATTACTGCGTATGTAGGTTGTATTTCAACTATACGGTCAATGAATGTTAAAAACACGTTTCCTCTTTCGTCGTACAGTCCTCTACGAGCGCCTGCAGATGAAAATGCCTGACAAGGTGGTCCACCAACTATAACATCAACTTTTCTGCCTTTTGGTATGCCAGCAAATTCAAGTATTTTATCTGCAGAGTATTTGTTTATATCGCCTATAAGTGCTATATCGGGATTATTGGCTGATATAGTCATACGACAGTGCTTTTCGATTTCACAGGCGAGTATAGGCTCAATCCCACCTTTTCTTAGACCAATGTCAAGACCCATAGCCCCGGAAAAGAAGCTGAGGGCAATTATATCAGGCAATTTACCGCTTTTATTTGGACGGTCATCAGGCTCTATCACGATATTATTGTCTTTGATATATTTCTCGACAGCCTCAGGCTGTATAATCCATTGTTTGCCGACCATTTCGGCCTGTAACTCGCCTTTGCGTAATAAAGTTCTTACATATTGTTCTGTTACCTTAAGTTGCTTAGCAACATCACTTACTGTTAGCATAGGATCTACCGCCATTTTCGTATGCGAATATTTTTATATATCCTATCATTATATAGATGACGCACTATAAAATCAGTAGGCCATCAGTTTTCTCTTATATCTTTAAACAATATAATACTTAAAATCATCGCAATGAAAGTAATTGTTATAACCAGCAAAAAAATGTTCCCATTATTTTTTCCAAATCCATGTTTCAATTGCTAAAGAAGGAACAGAGCTAAAAATTCTAAAGAACATGCAATGTATTGTCAATTTTCTATACCAATTGGACATCTTTTTAAACATTTTTTTACTCCTTCATAATTTACATTGTAATGTTCGTGTTATTATCACTCATTCACCCCGCTGATTTTTATGTTGCATAATCCGAGAGCGGTCACGAAACCAATTCGAAAATGACTGTCAGCGTCTTCTTGATGCCCTTCATACCACGTTCTGATTTGTTTCTGCATCTCCGGCGTGATGGTGACCGTGATCGGCTCCGGCTCAACCTCGTAGCCGTAGCGGAGGGCGTCGGCAAGCTTGAAGATGTTGTCCTTTTGATTTACGAATTCGTGCAGGATTGAAAAATACTTCCGCTCCTTTGCATCGTCTCGGCTTGATTTCCAGAGGATATAGGCGTTATCGGGTAGCGCTCCCCTCTCTTTCTCCAACGCCTCCGCCACTTCGCGGGGAAGGGTAACTTTCTTTCGATCCATGTATAACACCTCTTATCTTTGTTATTAACTCGACTAATTTGTTTTTAATAAAAAGAGTTTTATTTGATATACTTCCATCTTCCTTAATAGTTATTTGCCGCCATTTTCCTGTATCCATCGATGGCGGTTCATTCCACGTTTCCCCATTATCATCAGACCAAACAATACTTTTAGGATCAAGATGAGACTGCTTCCAAAGTACTATTGATTTTACTTTAGAAGAAATTAATTCTTTTGAATTTTTAACGGATGTAATTTTGGATCTTTCTTATAATCTGCTAAAACGTTCATGATTGTGATCTCTAGCTTTCTTCAAATACTCAATTACCCTATCGACTTCATGCTTTTTAACTTCCTTAATAAAAATTCCTCTGCTACATCCTTTTTTTCGGATGCAAGACACATATAGCATCAATAGGATATTTTCTCATTGTTACTCACTTTTTATACACGTTTAAGCTGTTTTATCATTTTTCATTTTCAAAACATAATTCTTTATATAATCAATTCTTTTAAGCGCATAAAAAGCATACGCCATTTTAGACAAATTTTTCGGACGCAAATATTCTTCATTGTTATTATCATAAATTGATATTGTGTTATCACTATAAAACTTAAATGTCAAATCTTCTCTATTTTCTTCATTTATGTATCTATGCGTTTCAAGAAGCATTTTTATAATTCCCACCTTTTTATTTTTTATTTTTTTGAAAAGAGATGATGTTCTCCACAATTAGGACAAATCCATTCTCTTAAGTTTAATTTCCATATTTTTCACCTATATAAAATATAACATATGTATTAGAGACAAGTTAATATTTATAAGGTAATTTACGTATATTTGCAATAACATATGTATTTGCGCTGTCGCATACTCATATCTAAAGACACGAGTATGCGACAGCATGTTTATCAATCATTAAATTTTCCAATCTCCACCGTAAAAACCTTCCGGTAATTTTTCGCCATTTCTCCCCATCTGAATTAACTTTTCTTCAAGTTGTTGACTCCAATAACTCCTTGTTCTTAAATATAGAATTGCACAAGCAAATTCAAATGGAATAGACAATTCATACATTAACCTTTGTTGTTGGCTAATTATATCTTCTTGCCAATCATTCAACATACCGATTGTTGCTTCAATTTCTTCTTCCGACGGATCTTCCAGAGAAATAATGTTTTTTTGCACTTCCATCATAGCTGATCCCTTCCTTGTTTATTGAATTAAAGTTTCAATCAGTACTTCAATACGTTTCCGTACTTTGTCTGCACCAGCCGTACCAGCACCCTTTGTTGCCTTATACGCACCGCTCGGCTTCAGAATAAGAGATCCGGTACGTTCACCAAATTGCGTTGCGTCAATACCATTTTCAATTGCATATTTTGCTGCGCCAACAAGTCCAACGATGTCATTCTTTTTGAGAATCTTTTTCCTATCTTTTTCTTCGTATTCTTTAAATGCTTGTCCAAGAAAATCAGTAATATCTTCAATAGTTTGTTTAAGCTCTTCAGGCACACTATTAATTCGCAAATCAAGTGCAAGTTCCTGAAGCTTTTTACCACCGAGAGAATCAAACTTTTCCTTAATCACTCCAATCATTTGAAGAACAACTTCTTGATGTACATATTTATCAACTTGCTTTTCCGTGAACGGCACAAGATGGAAGAACGGCTTTCCAACCACGTTGTTAATCCAATCAAGCAATTCCGTACCCAAAATACTCCGCGTCAATTCAATATTCGAAAGCGGCGTTCCGCTATTCAAACGTTTAAACAGTTGATCGCGTTGATCTGTTGTCAAGCGTTCGAATTGATAAAACACAATATTGTGATCTTCAAGAATTTCTTGAAATTCTTCCGGCAATTCAGAGAACTTCTTGCCAGAAATATCAACACCAAATACTGGAGGAATTTCTTCGAGCGCCCATTCGTTATTCAAATAAGAAATAAAAGTTGTCAGCCGTTGCTTCCCATCGAGAATCCACGTAACGTTGTCGTCGGATTTGATCGAATACACGGCAGGGATAGGATATCCGAGCAACACAGATTCAATCAATGCAGATTTTTGATCTTCTTCCCATCTCAAATTACGCTGAATTGCAAGAGACGTATTAATAGATTTTGGATTTCTAGCCAGTTGTTTCAGCGTCCGAGGTTGTGCAGTAGATTTTACAATACGTTCTTTCTCGATTCTTTCACGAAGCGTCATCGTTTCCGCGCTCATTATTACTTCTCCTTTTTATAATTTTCTTTTCCTATCTATAAAGATATACTATATTTAACTGTGTGTCAAGTATTTTTTTTATTTTACTTTTGTCACTCTTGAAATTCTGTCAGGTAAATCTACAACAACATTAATAAGCATAGATCTTATATCGTCTGCATCCGAATTGATTGATTCAGACATATAATATATTTCATATTCAAATTCAGCAATCAAGTCGATGTCGAATGAGATAGTTTCATTAAATACATTTTGAATTGTCGGTAGCCCGATTCTATTAAACCATTGAAAGAATAATTCTTGATCAGTGCTTAACATCTTATCTCCAATGTATCTAAGAAATTCTGTAATATTATAAAAAGAATCTGTGATACTAAAGTACTTAAATAATGCTCTCTTGTACAAATTAAGAAGTTCCTCGATATATTTTTCAAATTCATTCTCGTTGCCATTTTTTAAATTAAACCACTCTCTTATATCCATTATTTCATCCTCGCTTATTTTTCTTATATTCAAGCAAATCCTTTTTCAGATATAAATACGTCTGTTTCTTATCTCCAAAAATAACAAATGGTTTTACCAATTTCAAAACAACAGATTGTCTAAATCCATACAAGGATTGTCCGGTAAAATTTTTGGCTTCATCAGCCATGAATAGATTGTTTCGAATCCATTCCCTCACAATATCGGGATTGCTGTCCATCAAATCGAATAGTTTCTCTTTTTCCACAATTATTTAACCCCTTTCACATATGCTACTGCAACTATATTATATCCATTTGTATATGTAAATAAACATTGCGATGAAACAATTAATTGATTGGCTCTACAGACTTAACGATATAACCTAGATCACTTAGAAAATTTCTTAAACGATAGAACTTGCTTCCACTGGTTGTCTGCTGAATTATATCAGCATCATCTAAACAATGAACAAATGTTGCTACATAGATGTCATCCCTGTTCAGTTTCATACTACCAATTCCCCTCGAAATGGACATTTGATTCTAACTTAAAACTTATTTCTAACTTGTATTTAACTTGCAAAACCGCCCCTAAGTTATAAAGAAACCGCGCTGTTATGCATATTTTTAACTTACTGGTAAATTGCTTATAACTTATTTATTAACTTAAATCACTATCAAATTAATCTTTCATATATAGTCGAAAATACTTTTATCATTAGATTGTTTCCCAAATATCTCGCTTAACAATTGCATTTTGGCAGAAGCAGTATCAGTTACAACAATAAAACTTCCATTTGGGCGTACAATTTTTATGTGTCCTTCTTTTATCTTTCTTAATTTAAAACCATACTTCCTCGCAAAATCAACAGTTTCTTTATAATATTTAGAAGTCATACCTTACTTCTTTCCCTTCTTGTACTGCTCATATTCATCAAGAAATTCTTGCCATGTAAAACCAAGTCTATTTATTGTTTTAAAATTAGGCTTCATTCTTTTCTGCTGGTATTCCACAGAAGAAGGAATATAACCAAGTTCATTAATCGTTTTATCAAATTCATCTAAAAGTTCTTGTAAATTCAGAAATTTATTAGGCCTCAAACCTGCTCTTCGTATTGCTCTATTCCATCCCAATCTTTCTACGATAACTTTTGCGCTCGGGGATCTCACTTTCTGTTCATAAAATTGCTTTGTGATTGTTTCATTGGGATATTGTTCTGAAAGTTCAATAATTTTGTCAACCAATTCTTTTTCTGAATATACACGTTTCTTTAAAGTTTTAGTCATTGTTTTATTTTGCCCTCCTTAATTCCTTTTAGGAACTTTTCTAGTAAAAAAAGAAACCTTATAGGTACGATAAGGTTTTTTAAAAAGATAGAAGACGATTTTAAAATTGAGACAATTCCTAGTAGGAACGATTCACAAGAAAAAAATAACAGATTTTTGTCGATAAGTCAAGGGGATATGGAGGGCCATGAAGGATTTGAACCTTCGACCATCCGGTTAAAAGCCGGATGCTCTACCAACTGAGCTAATGACCCATATGGCGTCCTCTGGAAGACTCGAACTTCCAACCAGTAGCTTAGAAGGCTACTGCTCTATCCATTGAGCTAAGAGGACATGGTAGGACGCCTTGGAGTTGAACCAAGCTCGTTGCTTTCACGGTGTATAAGACCGCCGGTGTCTACCGGACACCTCGCGCCCCTTGAACATCTTTAATTTACCATATTTTATTTTTTAAAAGTCAACCCTTTTTAAAAATTTTCTCGACCAAAGGTATAAAATTATCATGAAATTCGATAATAGTCCGTTCTGCCATTATCTTTAACATAGCATCTTCCACCCCCATAACATCTGCCAGCACCATTAAAACTAACAAAGCAAATCGACTAGCACCAGCATGACATGAAACTAATATCTTTTTACCATCATTTTTTGCTTTTAATACAATATCTTTACATATTGGCAAAATAACTTCCGCCTTTTCCAAATCACCGTCTTTGAACGGCATACGAATTAGCACAACATGGTTAGGCAAGAATATTTTTCGGTTCCATCGGCCAAAATTACGAAAATCAATCCAAACGTCCACTTTATCAAGTATTTGACATACATCTTCTTCCCCACCGAGAAAAAGCCAGTCGGTCAGTTTGGACACTCCAAACCGATGTTTTTCTGGAGGATCTTGTTGATTATTTTCTAGTACAACATCGTTAAACATAACTATCACTTCTTATTCTTATAATACAGTTTCATTTATATATTATATTTTATTTGCAACAGGCAAATATGACGGGTCTGGATCACCCAAATTCAATCCTGCTGTCTTAATATCTCTAATCTTATTATGTAAAAGCATTACCAATTCTTTAATATCAATGCTTGATTTTTCTCTAAACATTTCTTCAAGTAACCTTTCGTATCCACCTTTAATATAACCTAAACCGACCAATTTTGAAAACACATGAATCATATATTGGTAAACATGATCAATCGTAAGATATATAACTTTTGTATCAGTACGTTTCGAAATAATTAACTTAATGTCTTCAATGATTTGAGATTCTTCAAACCAATGCTTAGTATATAATACAAGTTGTTTTTCATCATGAGACAAAATCATGTTACTGCCTCCTAAATATTAATTAAAAAATCCAATGTATTATAGATATCTTCCACCTTATCAGGTTCAGAAAAATCCTGTCGTATTCATTTCTTCAGTGGCAACCGTCCGAAGGAATTACATGTTCATATTCATTTTATCGACCCAATTCATTCCCTCTTTCTCTGATATGTTAGCTAATATAAGTTACAAACGCGATCTTTTGTTTCTTCAACATAACATACAAAATGCTATTTTTTTGCACACCTCATGAAATCTGTCTTTTATACTAATTCACTATTTCGCACTTACAATTAGGACAATGTGTATCTTCAAATAACACTTTATCATAATTACATCTCCTACAATAGTAATGAGTAATTCCATCATTGATTTTATAGACTGATACTAATGTATAATTATCATTAATATCTTCAATGTTAAGTAAACTCGGCCAAATAAAACAAATCGGATCGATTGTTATACTATTTTTCAAGAATTCCTTTTTCATACTTCCATCCTTTCTAATAAAGATTAAATCCACTCCCCTGTTGGTTTCTCGCTTATCTTCTTTTTAAATACGATGTCATCATATTCAAATCCTTCATTCCGCATCAATTGAATTATTGCCATCCGTTCAGCTTCAAATTGTGTTCCGCCTAATGCTTTAACAATTCGTGCTTCTCCATTAACCGCAAATTCGAATTCAAACTCATAAATCTCTTTCACATTCATCTTCTCCTATGTATTAAATATACCCTTTAAGCGTCAAAAAGTCAGCAACAATTAACAGAAATGTAATAAAGCAACCTCAAGCAAATACAATGAAGAATTTTTCATCATTTTTTACATTCATATTATACCTCCAAATTTATATATTTTATTTTTAATTTATCATGTCTATATAGATATGTCAATTAAAAAATGAATTACATTCTAATTCTAGTTGTAAATGGCGATAATTCTTGAAGCCATTGACATACTTCTTTTTCTGTTTCTGTCCACAAACTCTTATTAAAAATATCTTCCGTACCTTCAAATCTTTTTGGATAAGTGTAAAATCCAAAATCAAACACATTTCTCGCCACTACACGAACCGTTTCGCCAGTGTTGTTTTCTTGAAGCGAGACATCGAAATATCCATCTTGTCCATCCTCGCCGCCTTGCGGTTCAACCATTTCAAATACTTTGACAATTGAAAATTTATTGTACCTAGATTCTTTTTCTGCCTTTCGCTTTTCTTCTTGCTGTTTCATTTGCTGATAAATTGATTGTACTTCTTCGATCCATTCATCAATAATAGGAATAATTTTTTCTGCAAATTCATCTTTCAAAGTGTATTTATGAAATGCCCTATATAGAAGTTCTTTATTTCTCCACTCCACCCATTCTTCATCTTTATTAAATGCGATATCGCAAATATCCCAAAGATTAAACTTACCTGTAAGTTGCTTTAGTAAATCATGTATTGAGTTGTGAATATACAAACTAGTCTCTATTTTTAAAGCTTGCTCAAAAAGTTGATTATTCAACGTGCCAGTATTCATAATAAATGGATCATAAATGTGTTCTTTGAAATAAATCAAATCATCAACTATTCTTTTTGCATCAAACGAAAAAATATAATTAGGATGTTGAAACTTAATCATTATTCATCTTTCCTTTCAGCAAATATTCAATTTGATTTATTCGATCAATTCCGTTTTTCGCATATGGTCTACTTTTAATTTTCTCTACATAATCAAATACCGTCAAGCCGTCATTGTCTTTTGCATTGATATTTGCACCATGATTAAGCAACTTTTCAATACAATTAACATAAAACCTTTCTACTGCAACCATCAACGCAGTTTGTCCGAATTGATTTTTTTCTTCAATGTTTTTTCCTTCTTGAATAAGCGATTCGATTCGTTCAATATCTTGATTATATGTTGCATCAAGTATGTTATCTGTCATTAGATTATTACTGAATTTCTTTGTTACCATCAATGCTCCATCGTGTTCATCGAAGTCCATATGATAACCAAATTCTGCTTTTGTATAGATACCAGATTGAAGACCTTCAGTAATAATATAATGACCTTCAATTTCTTTAAATTTGAAATTTCCACCATCTCCACCATGTACCAAAACTTCCCAAACTCTTGAATCAATAAGCCTAAATTGTACATCTTCTATTTCGTTAAAATGAAATGAATATTTGAAAGTCAATTCTGCAAGTAATCTTTTTTTATGGAAATGAGGTTTGTCTTCTGAAAGAATCGCTTTAGTCTCAAAAATATTCCATTGATGATACTTGTTATGATCGTTAAATATATTTTCATATTCTTCTTTCTCATCTGGATTTTCATTAAATTCAAGCATCAAATCAGGATAAGGGGATTTCCATGTGTGCTCAATTTCAAGTCCAAGCAAATTGATTTCTTTATAGAACGATTTCCAATCGAAAAGCCCGATTTTATCATTTTTCATGTATGCCATTTGTAACTGAATTGCTTTATCCATTTTAATTTTTCCCTCCGTTCCATTTGTTACTCATAGATAAATTCATACAATGAAAGATCAATACCTTTTTCCTTTGCTTGTTCATTAATCACCTACTTTTTTACTCTATTATAGCATAGCTTGAAGCAGTTACATAGATTTTCTCACCTTCTAGTTTGATCTTTGTTCCGCCTGCTCCACCCCTTACAATATCAATTACTGCTTTTGCTTGATTAATTTTTTCTTCTTCTGTTGTTTTGCTATTATCATAATGCCAATGATATACTTTTGATCCAATAGTGCCACGTTTTCCATAATGATCTTTGAAAGTTTTTGCTCTTGCCATTAATAATTCCTCCTTTCATATCATGAAATTCGGTTTTCATGGTATGTTGCTAAAAATTGTCAATCTCTATCCTGTCTTTATATTCCCCTGCTGCCTTAAGAATTTTTTTGCCCAACTTTGTCGTGAACAAGTTATTTTTTACAAATTCAATATCTTTATTCGTTTGATATAACATAGCTTCTTCTTCATTATCTGTAAAACCTTTACCATCCCAATAATAAGTATCAAAGCCTAAAAGATACTCACCTTTGATTTTTATAGAAAACCACATGTTTATGTCTACCTCCTGTTATTAGAATGAAATGCCGTTTTTATTCTGTCATATAATCCAATTGCTGTTATTCAGATATTCCCAAAACATTTTCGGTCACGCATCGTTCTCGTCTCCTTTCACTTCAATGCTCCAACCGCATTTGCAAGTGCGCCGGAACACATCTTCGTTGACTTCCAACGTACCCGCACCATCGCCGATCATTTCGCTTCCGCATTCTTGGCATTTGGCGTATTTCTCCATCAATTCAACAGCCTTGGTAAGTTTCATTCCGTCTGCCCCTCCTTCTCCGGCGCGTTGATGCCGGGAATGATATGCTTACTTCCGCAAACAGAACAGAAATCATTATTTGAAGTATTGGAGTCGCATTCTATGCAATAGTTTATCTTCACCCGTTCCACCTTCGCCGCATTCATGTTCAGCAACGCCACGATTCCCTCCACTTCCTGCTCATTCCGCTCAGTTCCGGGCTGGAGATGCAGAACCGTATATCCGTTTC
>Ga0310832_100199_pt1 | contig 75332 bp, 66 predicted proteins | sample WT_ome_7_FD_201303 | JGI IMG/M metagenome (GOLD analysis project Ga0310832, IMG submission 201303) | Sorghum-adapted microbial communities enriched on wild type (WT) sorghum from Joint BioEnergy Institute, Emeryville, California, United... ...
GCGGTCCCGGCGTGGGGCTGGCTCCGGCGCAATACCGCGGGCTTTGGGCTGCGCGTGGTCCCGTCGGGGTGGCTGGCTCCGGCGCAATGCCGCGGGCTTCGGGCCGCATGCGGTCCCGGCGGAGGGCCGTCTTCTGCGTAATGTTGCGGGCTTTGGGCTGCGCGTGGTCCCGTCGGGGGGGCTGGCTCCGGCGCAATGCCGCGGGCTTCGGGCCGCGCGCGATCCCGGCGGCTTCTGCGTAATGTTGCGGACTTCGGGCCGCATGCGGTCTTGACGGGAGTCTGGCTCCGGCAGAATGCTCGGGACTGCGCGTGTTTCCGCGGGCGGATTCCGGCAGGGCGCTAACGAAACTGAGCATCGCTATTTTGCCGAAATGGGCGTCCATTGCGGTTCTAACGAAACTGAGCTTTGCTATTTGCCTGTTTTGCATGATTCTTGCTCGGTTTTCGTGCGAATAACGTGTCTGAGTTTCGTTGGAATCCCGAAGCCCCCCGTCTTGTCACAAATAAGACGTCTCCGTTTCGTTACGGTCGCCGGGTTTTGCCGGGCGGCCGGCATTGGCCGGGCGTTCGGTTTTGCGCGGGCGGCCGATTTTGCCCGTCCTTCCGCTTCCGGAGCGGAACTCGCTCGGCGTGAGGCCGATGTACTTTTTGAACTGCCGCATGAAGTGGACGTCGTTCTCGTATCCGCACTGCGCGGCGATGTCCCGGATGCTGTCGGATGTGTTTTTCAGCCGGTACATCGCGTATTCGAGCCGGTTGTGGATGATGTCGTTCATGACGGAGATGCCGAACAGCTCCCGGTACAGCTTCTGGAACCAGGACCGGCTCATGTTGACGCGGGCCGCCAGATCGCCGATGGTCCAGGGGGCGGACGGGTCGGTGTAGATTTCGTTGCGCAGCTGCACGAGCAGGTCGTAATATTTGCCGACCTGCCGGTTCGGTTCGATGCGGTTGCGGTCGTCGGCGATTTTCATGAGGAGGCAACGGACGGTCGCGTCGATGATTTCGTCCCGGTACAGCCCGTTCTGGACGAACGCTTCCTGGATCTCGCTCACCTTCCGCGACAGGTACACCGGCTCGTGGACCTTCATCGGCGTATCGAACGGCACGTTCAGCTTCCGGCACAGCTCCTCCACTTCCTCGCCGTCAAAATGGAACCAGTCGTGCACCATCGGCTGTTCGATCTCCCGATAGTACTGCCTGCTCCCCTTGCGGTAAATGATGCAGGTGTTCTTGTCCGTCAGGTAGCGATCTCCTCCCGCTTCAACGTGCATGCGGCTGCGGAAGAACAGGAACAGATAGTCGCCCGAGCCGTTTGGCCGGTCGATCGTGATGCCCTTCGGATGAATGACGTTGAAGCCGCAGCGGTTCATCCGGATCATCGCGTGCAACCCCTTTTATGGACGAAAGATCAGTTATTGATTAGAATAGATCATTTTGTCCGGACGATCAAACCTTTACAATATCGAGTATAGACAAGAACCGCGGCGTTTCGCATTTGCGGGATTCTTTTTTCTCGGAAGATGATAATTCAGCAGAAGAAGGAGCGATGAACGTTGGCAAGCCGGGTTGTCGTCAATGCCGATCGGGTGAAGGGCACGATCAACCGCAACATCTATGGTCACTTCTCGGAACATCTCGGGCGGTGCATCTACGAGGGGCTGTGGGTCGGGGAAGATTCGCCGATTCCGAACACGAACGGAATCCGGAACGATGTGCTTGAGGCGCTGAAGCGGATCCGCATTCCGGTGCTCCGGTGGCCGGGCGGCTGCTTCGCGGACGAGTACCACTGGAAGGACGGCGTGGGGCCGCGGGAGAAGCGCAAGCGGATGGTGAACACGCACTGGGGCGGCGTCATCGAGAACAACCATTTCGGTACCCATGAGTTCCTGATGCTGTGCGAGCTGCTCGGCTGCGAGCCGTACATCAGCGGCAACGTGGGCAGCGGCACTGTGCAGGAGATGTCCGAGTGGGTCGAATACATCACGTTCGACGGCGAGTCGCCGATGGCGAACTGGCGCAGGGAGAACGGCCGCGAGAAGCCGTGGCGCATCAAGTACTGGGGCGTCGGCAACGAGAACTGGGGCTGCGGCGGCAACATGCGGCCGGAATATTACGCGGACCTGTACCGCCAGTTCCAGACGTACCTGCGCAACTACGGCGACAACAAGCTGCACAAGATCGCGTGCGGCGCGAACACGGCCGACTACCATTGGACGGAAGTGTTGATGAAGCAGGCCGCGCCGTTCATGCACGGGCTGTCGCTTCATTATTATACCGTGCCGGGTCCCTGGGAGAAGAAGGGCCCCGCGACCGGCTTCACGACCGACGAATGGTGGATCACGCTGAAGAAGGCGCTGTTCATGGACGAGCTTGTGACGAAGCACTCCGCCATCATGGACGTGTACGATCCGGAGAAGCGGATCGATCTCATCGTGGACGAGTGGGGCACCTGGTACGATGTCGAGCCGGGCACGAATCCGGGCTTCCTTTATCAGCAGAACTCGATCCGCGACGCGCTGGTTGCGGGCGCGACGCTGCACATTTTCCACCGGCATTGCGACCGGGTGCGGATGGCGAACATCGCCCAGCTCGTCAACGTGCTCCAATCCGTCATCCTGACGGAGGGCGAGCGGATGCTGCTGACGCCGACGTATCATGTGTTCGATATGTTCAAGGTGCACCAAGACGCGGAACTGCTCGATTCGTGGGAGTCGGTGGAGCGCACCGGGCCGGAAGGCGAGCTGCCGAAGGTGTCGGTTTCGGCGTCCCGCGCGGCGGACGGCAAGATTCATATCAGCCTGTGCAATCTGGATTTCGAGGGCAGCGCCAAGGTGGATGTGGAGCTGCGCGGACTGGGCGGCGGCGCCGTGAGCGCGACGGGCACGACGCTGACGTCGGACCGGATCGACGGGCACAACACGTTTGACGAGCCCGAGCGGGTAAAGCCGGCGGCGTTCAACGGCTTCACGATCGAAGGCGGACGGCTGGATGTGACGCTGCCGCCGATGTCGGTGACGATGCTGGAACTGACCGTTGGATGAGCGCGGGAAGCATGATCATTGGATGAACTGCGGGCGATGTACCGTGAACTTCGGATGACCTTCGAATGATGGAACTCGTTCGGAGTTGCTCGGGATCGCTGGGGGCGGCGTCGGATGAAGATGAATCGCGTTGACGGCGCCCGAACGGATCGCGGGGTGAGCAAGGAATGACGACTGCGGAACGTCCATGCAGGAACTGCCGGTCGGACGCGCACGTGTCGGAGGAGCGCATCCGGGCGATGCTCGCCGCGCCGATGTTCGCGCCCGAGAGCGGGCTTTGCGTCCCGGACGAAGTCTACGAGGCGCGGTTGGGGCAGTGCCGGTCCTGTCCGAAGCTGATCGGCGGCCATACCTGCGCGGTCTGCGGCTGCATCGTCCCGATCGTCGCGAAGCTGAAGGACCGAGCCTGCCCCGAACCCGGCGCGCCGCGCTGGACGCGGTACACGGAGGCGGGGGCGTGACGGGGCAACGCTTATCTGTTAAGGCATATGGCGGCGGAGTCGCATACAGGTTGCGGCTCCGCTGTTTCATTTGGAGGCGGAGTGGCGAATCGTTTATGGTTCGCTGTTTCACATGGGGGCGGCGTTGCGTATCGCTTGCGGCTCGTTGTTTCACGTGGGGGTGGAGTTGCGCAACGGAATTCCGTTAGCGCGTCGCTCTTCCGTGCGCGGGTCGCTCTAACGGAACACAGTTCCGTTAGAGGGCGTCGCAGACGTCCGCGACCGGCGCGGACTGCCGCTAACGGAACGGGATTCCGTTAGCGCGCCGCTCCGCCGAGTGCGGTCCGTTCTAACGGAACATAGTTCCGTTAGAGAGCGCCGCAGACCGTCCGTGACCGGCGCGGACCGCCGCTAACGGAACGGAATTCCGTTAGCGCGCCGCTCCGCCGAGTGCGGGCCGCTCTAACGGAACACAGTTCCGTTAGAGAGCGCCGCAGGCCGCCCTCGACTGGCGCGGACTGCCGCTAACGGAACGGGATTCCGTTAGCGCGCCGCTCCGCCGAGTGCGTGCCGCTCTAACGGAACACCGTTCCGTTAGAGGGCGCCGCAGGCCGCCCTCGACCGGCGCGGACCGCCGCTAACGGAACGGAATTCCGTTAGCGCGCCGCTCCGCCGTGCGCGGGCCACTCTAACGGAACACAGTTCCGTTAGAGGGCGTCGCAGACCGCCCTCGACCGGCGCGGACCGCCGCTAACGGAACGGAATTCCGTTAGCGCGCCGCTCCGCCGTGCGCGGGCCACTCTAACGGAACATAGTTCCGTTAGAGGGCTTCGCAGACCGCCCTCGACCGGCGCGGACCGCCGCTAACGGAACGGAATTCCGTTAGCGCGTCACTCTGCCGAGTGCGTGCCGTTCTAACGGAACACAGTTCCGTTAGAGGGCGCAGCAGATCGCCCGCGCCTGCGTTTGCGCCGGCTGTGGCGCGGCGCCGTCACAACCTGCCGGCGAGAGCGACTTGTCCGCGCCCGCGCCTGCGTTTGCGCCGGCTGTGGCGCGGCGCCGTCACAACCTGCCGGCGAGAGCGGCTTGTCCGCGCCCGCGACTGCGTTTGCGCCGGCTGTGGCGGCCGGCTGTGGCGCGGCGCCGTCACAACCTGCCGGCGAGAGCGGCTTGTCCGCGCCCGCAGCTGCGTTTGCGCCAACAGCGGCGCGGCGCCGTCACAACCTGCCGGCGAGAGCGGCTCGCCCGCGCCTGCGTTTGCGCCGGCTGTGGCGCGGCGCCGTTACAGCCCGCCGGCGGAGCGGCTCGCCCGCGCCTGCGTCTGCGCCGGCCGCGGTGCGCCGCGGCGATCGAGCCGCGCCCACGCGAGCAGGCCGGTGAGCGCGATCAGCAGCGCGAGCAGCATGAAGATCGCGCCGTAGGTCGACGGCCGGACCAGCGCCAATACGTTCAGACCGCTCAGATCGAATTCGATCATCTTGCTGACGATGGAGCCGCTGATCGCGCCGGCCATGAAGTTCAGCAGGTTGTAGACGCCCATGCCGACGCCGGACTCTTCCCGGGGGAGCGTCGAAGATACGGATTTCGCCATCGCCGCCTGCACGAACGTGAACGGCGCGTTGATCAGCGGCAGAATAGCCGCGACGAGCCGCGCGTCGACGGCGGACAGCACCGAAAGCGCTAACATGCCGGAGCCGATGAAGCCCAGCGCGATGAACAGCGTGAACCGGCTGCCGCGCCGGTCGACGAGCCCGCCGCCGAACCGCCCGAGCAGCGCGGCCGACATCGCGCCCGGGAACAGGACGAAGCCGATCGCCTGCGCGCCGAGCCCGTGGCCGTTCGGATCGCCGAGCATGAGCGGCATCGCCATGAACAGCCCGAACACCGCGAACAGCGTGGCGAAACTGACGGCCAGTCCGCAAGCGTAATCCGTGTTCCGGAACAGCGACAGCCGGACGAACGGATGCGCGACCCGCAGCGAGCGAACCGCGAACCACGCGGCGAGCAGGACCGCGCCGGCGAGGAACCAGCCGTTCCACTGCGTCACGGACAGCATGATCATGGTGACCGCGGCGCCGAGCAATCCCGCTCCGATCCAGTCGACCTGGCCGCCTTCCCGCACGGGTTCGTCGGGCAGCGCGCGGCGGATCATCGGCAGGGCGACCGGCGCCAGCAGCGAGATGAGGAACATACCCGACCAGTGGAACCGGCCGGTGATGAACCCGCCGACGATCGGCCCGATCCCCGCCGAGAACGCGAGCGTCGACGCGATCGTGCCCATGACGCGGCCGCGGCTCTCCGGCGGGTAGAAGCGAATTGGAATCAGCATGATGAGCGCCGGAACGCAGGAAGCGCCCGCGGCCTGGATGACGCGCGCGGCGAGCAGCATCGGATAGCTGTCGGCGAAGACGCCGACGGCCGATCCCGAGGCGAACAGAAGCAGGCCGACCGTGATGAGCCGCTTGAGCGGCAGCCGGTCGGCCAGTTTGCCGAACAGAAGCGATCCGAGCGCGTACAGGACGGAATAGATGGTCGCGACCCAGCTCACGGCCGATGACCGGAGCCCGAAATCGGCGGCGATCGAGGGCAGGGCGACGTTGAACATGGTGGCGTTCATGACCGTGAAGAACAGGACGAAACTGAGCGCGTGGACCAGACGGCCGGATGTTGGCGCGGATGCCGGTTGGTTCATGGCCATTCTCCTTTCATCTTGCTGTCTTGTTCTGCTTCGGCTCGAACTTCAGGCACGGCTGTCCGGACGACGAGTAGACCACCGCGCTCGGCATCAGGTGCGTCTTGAATTCGTAGGCCTTGCAGCCGCGGGGAAAATCGGGATCCCAGGTGACGAAATAATGGCGGCATTGAAAGCAATTCACCCTGCGCCCGCTGGACATGATCGACCGCTCCCCTCCGTTCCCTCTCCTTCGATTTATTGTAAATCAACCCGCTCCGCGAGACAAACCGCCGCCGTGTCCCTTCGCGGAACCGGAACATATGTTCCCGAAAACGCTTGTTAGCGCATCCAGCAAATGGTATGATCGGATTGACAAGAGGAAAACCGCGATATGCGCATGACGAAGGGGAGTGCCGAATGGAAAGGGTGGTGACCCGGCGGCAGGCCGGACAGTTTTTGCTGGTCCGGCACGGTCTGGCCGGGGAATGGCGTTATGCGGGGAAAGACGGGATCATGGAATGGATGCGGCTCGTCCGCTGCCTGCAATTCGATCCGCTGAACATCGTGGGCTACAACCCGCATCTCGTGCTGCAGTCCAGAATCCGGGGGTACCGCCCGGACATGCTGAACGAGCTGCTGTACCGGGACCGGCTGCTGTTCGACGGCTGGGACAAGAACATGTCGATCCTGCTGACCGAGGATTGGCCCTGCTTCGCCCGCCGGCGCGGCACCGTGTTGGACAGCCGGATGACGAATCCGAAGATCCGGGAGCTCATCCCGCTCGTTCTCCGGCGCATGGAGGAGCGCGGACCGCTGTCGACCCTGGACCTGGAGTTCAGCGAGAAGATCGACTGGCCGTGGGCGCCAGCCCGTCTGTCCCGCGCGGTGCTCGAGACGCTGTTCTTCGCCGGCGAAGTGGTCGTCCATCACAAGGACGGCACGCGCAAATACTACGACCTGGCCCGCCGCCATCTGCCGGCCGAGCTGCTGGAGGCTCCCGATCCGAATCCGACGGACGACGAATACCGCGACTGGTACGTGCTCCGGCGCATCGGCGCGATCGGCCTGCTCTGGAACCGGTCCGGGGACGCGTGGCTCGGGATCGGGGGGATGAAAACGGCCCAGCGGAACGCATCCTTCGAGCGTCTGCACCGGCAAGGCCGCATCCGCCGGGTGATCGTCGAGGGACTGGAGAAGTACCCGTTCTATGTGAAGGCGGAGGAAGAAGCGCTGCTGGACGAAGTGATCCGTCACGGCCCCGGCAAGGCGAAGCGGGCGTCCATCCTTGCGCCGCTCGACAACCTGCTCTGGGATCGCAAGCTCATCCTCGAACTGTTCGGGTTCGACTATTGCTGGGAGGTGTACAAGCCCGCTTCCGAACGCAAGTATGGCTACTATGTGCTGCCGGTCGTGTACGGCGACCGGTTCATCGGCCGCATCGAGCCGGTGCTCGACCGCGCAAGCCGCACGCTGGTCATCCGCGGCTGGTGGCCGGAGCCCGGCGTCGAGCCGACGGACGATCTGCTGGACAGCCTGGCGGAATGCATCCGCCGGTTCGCGAACTTCAACGAAGCGAACCGCATCGAGCCGGACGAGACCGCCGCGACCGCGGCTGACATGCAGAGATGGCTATGTCTGCGGCCATGACGGCTTAAACGAAAAGCCATCGTACGGAGCCCGCCCGACTTGGGCCGGCGGGTCACCGACAATGGCTTTTTCCGTGGCGGTGACGCAGATCGAACGCAACCGTCCGTAACAGACGCCACCCAAGATCATGCGGAAAGGCTTGTCCGGCTCCTTGCCGATCGGAGCCCGGCAAAGCCGTTTCCCCTCGTCTGGAAGGTTCATATTCGGCATGCCGGTCGGACATATCGTTCATGGACCGGAACACGCCGGGATTGCGGGCGATGCATTTTTGCCGCGTGTCAATTGTTCAGTTGCGGGCAATCGGGATGGTACTGCATGAACTCGATGCGGTTGCCGTCCGGATCCCGGACCCAGCATTGATAGTTCAGATCCAGCCCCTGTTTCGGCTCCACGTCCAGGGTCAGGCCGTTCTTCTTCAGATGGTTGGCGATTTCGTGGATGTCATCGACTTCCAGGCACAGGTGATTGTACCCGACCGTGTTCATCGAGACTTCGTTGTTCGTTTCGCCGCCGTAGAACAGCTCCAGGAACTGGTTGTCGCTGATTTTCAGGTATACGATCCACGGTTTGCCTTCCAGGTCCAGGTTGAAGTGCCGTTTGAATCCCAGCACGTTGCAATAGAAATGAAGCGATTTTTCCATATCCTTCACAACGAAAGCGGTGTGCGCGATTCTTCGGATCATGTCAAGTCTCCTTTCGTTTTGAACGCTTCTGGTACCGCCTGCAATTGTATCCATCCTACCAGAGCGCGTCGGGGCGGGCAATCGTCGATTCGCGTCCGTACCCGCTTGCTGCTTCGAAAAAGACCGCCGCCCCCCGAGTTCCGTCCGGTTTTCGCAGCCTTTCCGCTGAAAACGCTGACATGGAGACTTTCCGGAAACAGCGCGATGTGTTTAAATGAAAGCAGCATCCATTCTGTTGGAACAGATCCGGCAGGGAGAGGGGATAGGGGATACATGGCGGAGAAAATGAAAGCGGCCGTACTGACGGAACTCAAAAAGATTGAGATACGGGAGCTGGACGTGCCGACGCCCGGTCCGGACGAGGCGCTCGTCCGGATCAGGGCCTGCGGGCTGTGCGGTTCCGATGTCCACTACTATGAGCACGGCAAAATCGGTCCGTACGTCGTGACGAAACCGATCATTCTCGGTCACGAGGCGGCGGGCGAGGTCGTGGCCGTCGGAAGCGAAGTGAAGAATGTCGCGCCGGGGCAGCGGGTGACGATCGAACCGGGCGTCACCTGCGGCCGGTGCGAATACTGCAAGTCGGGCCGGTACAATCTGTGTCCGGACGTCCGCTTCCTGGCGACGCCGCCCTATGACGGGGCGTTCTGCGAGTACATCGCGATCCGGGCGGACTTCCTGTACCCGATTCCGGATTCGATGTCCTTCGAGAAGGCGGCGCTGATTGAGCCGCTGTCCGTCGGGCTGCACGCGGTCAATCGGGGCGGGCTGAAGACGGGCGAGACGGTCGTCATCATGGGGATGGGGCCGATCGGCATGATGACGCTGCTCGCGGCCCGGGCGGCCGGCGCGGGCCGGATCATCGGCGTCGACCTCGAGCCGTTCCGTCTCGAGCGGGCGCTCAAGATCGGCGCCGACGCCGTCGTCAATCTGCGCGAGGAGGACGGCCTCGAGGCGATCCGCCGCCTGACCGGCGGCCGGAAGGCGGACCTCGCGATCGAGACTGCCGGCAACGGCAGGGCGGCCCAGTCCGCGCTGCAGTCGGTGCGCCGCGGCGGCCGGGTCGTGCTCGTCGGCCTGCCGCAGGAGGAGGCGACGCCGGTCAACATTCCGTATATCGTCGACAACGAGATCGACATCCGCGGCGTCTTCCGCTACCACAACACCTATCCGACGGGCGTCGCCGTCATGGCGGCGGAGAGCCTGGATCTCGATCCGATCATCACGGACCGGATGGCGCTCGACGAGACGCCGAAGGCGTTCGAGAAGGCGATCCACGAGAAGAACCGGACTCTGAAGATCGTCATCGAGCCTTGAGGCGTCCGGAGATCCGGGCGAACAGAACAGCAGCCCGCCTGGCTTGCGCGCGCGAGCCGGTCGGGCCGCTTTATTTTCGGGAAGCATGTCGCTTGCGGCGCTTCCGCGCGGATCACCGCCGTGTTCCGCGGGAATGCCGCTTTATTTTCGGAAAGCGCGTCGCTTGCGGTGCTTCCGCGCGGATCGCCGCCGTGTTCAGCGGGAATGCCGCTTTATTTTCGGGAAGCGCGTCGCTTGCGGCGCTTCCGCGCGGAACGCCGCCGCGTTCCGCGGGAGTAGACGCCGCGCTTGTGGAACGAGAGCGAGCGGTATTTCCGCGCGTACCGCTCTTTCTCGGCCTTCGTCAGGGATGCGGCGCTGCGGCGGAGCGGCAGGTTGAGGGCGGGAAGCAGCTTGACGGCGGAAGGATTTTGCCCGTAGACCATGTTGCCGTATGTCTCGTACTCGGAGAACCCGAAGTTCCGCGTCCGGTCGATGCTGGCGAGGATCGCCCGGTGCCACGGCTTGCCGTGCCGCGCCTCGATCATGGCCTTGAGCCGCCCGAGCTTGCTCCGGTCGAACAGCATGTAGTGGGCGACGAACGACACCTTCGCCTTGGGGCGGCGGCCCGTGAGGCGGCGATAGGCGCGGAAGTATTCGGGCTGGCTCCAACGCCGGTAGTAGAACACGGTCCTGCCGCCGCTCCGGAACCGGTGCGGGCGGATCAGCACCGTGTCGGCGTCCATGACGAGGAAATGCCTGCGCCGGGAGAGGCGGTCGCCGCTCAGCTTGAGCAGCTGCTGGTAGAGCCAGCCGGACCGCTCCCACCGCTTCGACCGGTAGCGGATCCGGCTCTTCGGGATCGGCTCGATCCGCCGCTCGTTCACGAAGACGCAGCCCTTGCGCGCGCAGACGGCGCGGATGCGCGGGTTCTCCGGCGAGACGACGTAGATCGCGCCGATCGGATGCCGGACCATGCTCCGGACGCTGTCGATCGTGTGCGGCAGTGTGCCGAGATCCTTGGGGGCGGCCGGAATGATCACGTCGATCGGTTCGCCGGACGCCGAGGTTCGGGCATTGCCGGTTGCCATGGGCTCACCCCGGTTCGTGCGGATGCTGGATGCTGTCATTCCAGCTTATGCGCGCGCCCGCGGAAGTGCGCTTCGAGCAGCTCCATGCCGGCGTCGGTCCGGAACGCGCAAGGCTCGCCGGCCTCCACGATGACCGTCGTGCCCCGGCGGAGCGGCGTGAAGCTGCCGTCCTGCCACAGCAGCGTCCCTTCGCCCGCGATCACGGTGATCAGGGCGCTTGCGCCGGCTTCCTCCGGCATCCGCCGCACCGCTCCCGGGATCAGCTTCGCCAGCGCGAATTCGCGCCTCTCGCCGTCCGGCGCGTCCGCGTGGATGACCCGGCGCACGCCCCAGGCGTATTCGCCGTACATCGGGCGGCCGGCGGGCGGGAGCAGGTCGCGCACCCGGCCGCTCGCCGCCTTGTCCGCGACGAGGATGCCGTCCGGTCCCGCGGCCGCGATCACGTTGCTCACGCCGATCAGGTGGATCGGGGTGTGCAGTTCGTTCACGACATGCGCGTTCCGCGAATCCCCGGAGATCGATCCCGGGCCGACGACGGCCTCGCCGAGTTCGCCGGCCAGGGCCTCCCAGCTGCCGAGATCGCGCCACAGGCCGTCGTGCCGGATGACGACCGACCGCGCTTCGCGCTCGGCGATCTCCCGGTCGAAGCTGTCCGCCTTCAGCCCGCCGTACATCTCCTGCAGCTTGCCGTAGTCGGCGGGCAGCCCCCGCTCCGCCATCGACTCCAGCATGAACTTGAGCCGGAACGCGAAAACGCCGCAGTTCCAGAGCGCGCCGGCCCGGATCAGCCGCTCCGCTTCCGGCGCGGCGGGCTTCTCGACGAATCGCCGCACGGGGGCGCGGCCGCCGGGAGGCACCGGGCCCGACGGCACGATGTAGCCGAACTGCCCGGACGGATGCGCGGGCGGGGCGCCGATCAGGGCGAGCCGGGCGCCCGTCCGTTCCAGCGCTTCGGGCAGCCGGGCGATCGCGCGGAAGAACGACGCGTCGACCAGCGGATCGGCGGGCATGACGCAGACGATCTCGTCCGGTCCGGCGGCGAGCGCCGAATGGAGGTACGCGGCCGCGAGGGCGGCGGCCAGATAAGTGCCGCGCCGTTCCGGTTCGGGGATGACGAGCCCGCTGCCGCCGATCCGGTTGCGCAACAAGGCCGTCTGCCCGCGCCGGATGACGAACAGGGCGCTGGGCAGCATCCCCGCTTCGTCCAGCTGCCGGCTGAGCCGCCGGATCATCGACTCCCGGCCCCCGTCCGGAGCGGGCAACAGGTCGAGGAACAGTTTCGAGCGGATGTCGTTCGAGAGCGGCCGCAGCCGGGTGCCCGAGCCGCCGCACAGCAAGACGAGTCGCATCCTCGCACGCCTCCCGGATCGATCCGTAAGTGTGGGTCTCGACTATCGTATGTGGTTCGGCGCGCGATGTCCCGGGCGGAGGCGGGCCATTTTTGCTCCGGACAGAATAGGATTGACCCCCGCGGGACGATCGTGGATAATGGCGGTATGCGGTTTCACGGGAGGTTCGGACGATGGACTGGCGCAGGATATCGGTGCTGACCGGCATTGTCATGGCGATGCTCGTCTCGGCGATGGACACGACGATCATCAACACGACAATGCCGACGATCGCGGGGGAACTCGGGCAGTTCCATCTGTATGCCTGGACGTTCGCTTCCTACATGATCTTCACGACGGTGCTGGCGCCGATTGCCGGACGGCTCGCCGATCTGTTCGGCAGGAAGAAGGTGCTGCTCGCCGGCCTCGTCCTGTTCCTGCTCGGCTCGCTGCTGTGCGGCGCGGCGCAGTCGATGGTGCAGCTCGTGCTGTTCCGCGCCGTCCAGGGCATCGGGGCGGGGATCATGAATCCGTTCCCGGCGATCATCGCGGGCGATCTGTTCTCCGTCGAGAAACGGGGTCGCATCCAGGCGCTGTTCACGGCGATGTGGGGGCTGTCGGGGGTCATCGCGCCGCTGCTCGGCTCGCTGTTTGTCGAGTATTGGACGTGGCGGTGGATCTTTTTCGTCAATATCCCGATCTGCATCGTGTCGATTCTGTTCCTGCTGCCGTATCGCGAGGTGTACCAGCCCCGACCGGCCGCCATCGACTACGCGGGAACGGTGCTGTTCACGGCCGGCGTCGGCCTGCTGCTCTTGACGACGGTCGTCGAAAGCGGCCATGCGCTGTATGCCGCCGGCGGGATTGCGGTGCTGGCGCTGTTCGTCGCCTGGGAACGCCGGCACGCGTCGCCTCTGGTGCCGCTGCCCCTTTTCCGCAACCGCCAGGTGACCTGGATCAATGTGAACGGCTTCCTCGCGAACGCGGCGTTGTTCGGGGCGAGCACCTATCTGCCGTATTATCTGCAAGACCGGGGCTGGTCCATCTTCATGAGCGGCGTCGCGATGCTCGGCATGACGGGCGGCTGGATGATCGCTTCGGTGCCGGCGGGCCGATGGATTCTGAAACACGGCTACCGGCCGCTCATCGTGATCGGCAACGTCCTGCAGGTCGCGTCGGCCGCCCTGTTCCTGCTGCTCGGCACGTTCAACGATTTCTGGTTCGTGCTGATCCTGACGTTCCCGCTCGGATTTGCGTTCGGCCTGCTGTCGACGGTGTCGATCATCGGGGTGCAGCAGCTCGTGGCGCCCGACCAGAAGGGCGTTTCGACGTCGCTGCAGATGTTCGCGCGGAACATCGGGACGACGTTCGGCGTCACGCTGATGGGCGCGATGCTCGCGCGGGCGCCGGAGGTGGCGGAAGGCTTCCGCTGGATGTTCCTGTACGGCACCGCCGGCAGCCTCGTGTCGCTGGCGACCGCGTTTCTGATCGGGCGCGGGCAGTCGCCGCGGGAGGCGAAAGCCGGAGCGTGATCCGGCGCGGGAAGCGGGAACGGGCGGTTGGCCGCGCTCGTCGGCAGGGGCGACGGCGAGCGCACCGGCGCGCACCGACGAGCGCATCGACGTGCGTGCTGGCGCGCTCCGACGGGCGCATCGACGTGCGTGCTGGCGCGCTCCGACGGGCGCATCGACGTGCGTGCTGGCGCGCTCCGACGAGCGCGTCGACGTGCGCACCGGCGTGCACCGACGAGCGTATCGACGTGCGCACCGGCGCGCACCAACGAGCGCATCGACGTGCGCACCGGCGTGCACCGTGAGCGCGTCGACGTGCGCACCGGCGTGCACCGACGAGCGTATCGACGTGCGCACCGGTGTGAAGAAGAGGGTCCGTTGCGGCTGGAACAGTCGGGCGGTCCTTTTTTATGCGGGGCAGACATTTCATGTTATTGGTTGTTGCGAGTTGTTGATCGGATCGTGTATAGTGATACAATTAATGGACACTAACTGACAAGACCGTGCGGACGCGCATGGAGACAAGGGAGAGGACAACCATGAAGAAAACCGCCGCCATTCTGTTCACCGCCTTGTTGGCGATCGCGCTGATCGGCTGCGGCTCGGGCAGCGACGGCAAAAAGCAGGCAGGCTCGGGCGCGAAGGGCGTCAAGGTCATCGAGATTCCGCTTACCCAGGAAGAATACGCCTTCGGCGTGGACAAGAACCAGCCGGAGCTGCTGGAGCAGGTGAACGCGTTCATCGCCAAGATCAAGGAGGACGGCACGCTCGACGAGATTTTGAACCGCTACTTCGGCGACGGGGAGCCGAAGCCGGTCGCTTCCGCCGCGCTCGACACCGGCAAGGACCAGCTGGTCGTCGCGACGAACGCGGCGTTCGAGCCGTTCGAGTACACGAAGGGCGACAGCTATTTCGGCGTCGACATGGAGATCGCCGCGCTGCTCGCCGAACATCTGGGCCAGGAGCTCGTCATCAGCAACATGGACTTTGACGCCGTCGTGCTGTCCGTCGGCCAGGGCAAGGCGGACATCGCCATGGCCGGCCTCACGATCACGGAGGAGCGCAAGTCGTACGTGAACTTCTCGGACAAGTACTATGACGCCGCGCAAATGATCATCGTGAAGGCGTCCGACACCCGGTTCGACGACGCCAAGACGCTCGCCGACGTGGAAGCCGTGCTGAACGGTCTGTCGAAGGACGTCAAGGTCGGATTCCAGACGGGCACGACCGCGCAGTTCTATGTCGAAGGCGACGAGGACTGGGGATTCCCGGGACTCGACGTAACGGGCGTCGGGTACCGCAACGGTTCGCTGGCCGTGCAGGACATGCTGAACGGCAACGTCGATCTGGTCATCATCGACGAAGCGCCGGCGAAATTCATCGCGGCCGCGTTCAACGAATTGCAATAAGGCCGGTCGAGGCGCGGGCCTCGGGCGCGCGCCGGCCGGTTGACAAGATCCGGCGATACTCCGCCTGGTTGATCGGGCGGAGTATCGCCGCGTTCGGGAGAGGGTCATGGGGAACTTCGACAAGAAGCTGGAGCGGTTCTGGGAAGTTTTCATTGAACATGGCGGATACGTCAAGGTGCTGACCGGCCTGCAGAACACGGTCTGGATCGCGGTCGCGGGGCTGGCCATCGGCATCCTGATCGGCACGCTCATCGCGATCATCCGGGTGGCGCCCAAATCGGGCGTCCTGTCCCGGGCGCTCGACGGCCTGTGCGTCTTCTACGTCGGCCTGTTCCGGGGAACGCCGATTGTCGTGCAGCTGCTCGTCGCCTACTATGTCATGCTGCCGCTGATCGGCGTCAACATCCCCGCGCTGCAGGTGTGCGTGATCGTTTTCGGCCTGAACAGCGGCGCCTACGTGTCGGAGATCATGCGCGGCGGCATCCTGTCCGTCGATCCCGGCCAGATGGAGGCGGGCCGTGCGCTCGGCCTGAACTACCGGGTCACCATGCTGAAGATCGTCGTGCCGCAGGCGGTGAAGAACATCGTGCCGACGCTCGGCAACGAGTTCATTACACTGATCAAGGAGACCTCCGTCGTCAGCTTCGTCGGCGCGGCCGACCTGTACGTGGCGTTCAACTATATCGGTTCGAACAATTACGAGTTCATGGTGCCGTACCTCATCATGGCGCTGATCTACATCGCCCTGGTCGCCATCGCCGCGCTGATCATCAGGCAGTTGGAAAGGAGCCTGAGGAAAAGTGATCGACGTCATTAATCTGAATAAGACCTATGGCAAGCTGGACGTGCTGAAGGGGATCACGACTTCGATCCGGCAGGGCGAGAAGATCGCGATCATCGGGCCGTCCGGCAGCGGCAAGAGCACCTTCCTCCGCTGCCTGAACCGGATGGAGGAGCCGACGGGCGGGTCGATCGTTTTTGACGGCCGGGACATCACCGATCCGAAAGCGGACATCGACGAGCATCGCCGCCAGATGGGCATGGTGTTCCAGCATTTCAACCTGTTCAACAACAAGACCGTGCTCGAAAACATCATGCTCGCGCCGGTCTATCTCGGCCTGCGCGACCTTCGCCGGCTGCGGCGGCGGAACCGGCTCATCCGGCTGCGCAATCTGTTCGGAGGCGGGAAGCTGCCGCTCCATCCGATCGACACCAGCGCGGCGCGGATCAAGGCCGAGGCGCGGGAGAACGCCCTGCGGCTGCTGAAGCGGATCGGACTGGAAGACAAGGCGGACGCGTATCCGTCGACGCTGTCCGGCGGGCAGAAGCAGCGCATCGCGATCGTCCGCGCGCTGGCGATGAATCCGAAGGTGCTGCTGTTCGACGAGCCGACCTCGGCGCTCGACCCGGAAATGGTCGGCGAAGTGCTCGATCTGATCCGGCAGCTGGCGGACGAGGGCATGACGATGGTGATTGTCACCCACGAAATGGGGTTCGCGCGGGAGGTGGCGACCCGGGTGCTGTTCATGGACGGGGGGCAAATCCTCGAGGACGACGCGCCGGAGCGCATTTTCTCGGATCCGCGCCATCCCCGGACGCGGGAGTTCCTGTCGAAGGTGCTGTAGGTGGCGAAAAAAAGTACGGCTCGCCTTTTGGGGAAAGGCGGGCCGTGCTTTTTTTGATGCGCCGGGGCGGGGCTGTAACGAGGTATTCTCGTTACAGCGATGCGCCAGCCGGTTCGTGCGGGTCTGAAACGAGGTATTCTCGTTACAGCGAAGCGCCAGGCGCTCCGGGCGGGCCTGTAACGTGGCATCCTCGTTACGTCGCACCCACGGGCTCGCGCTCCCGGGGACGGCGGTCTTCGAGGAACTGCCTGCCGTACTCGCCGTGCGGGTGGATCTGCGCGTGTTCGGTCTGGATGGTGGCGTGCATGATTTTGTACTTGTCCTTCAGCATCTCGTTGATCGCGAGGATGACGCAGAACGGCTGGATGTCGGCCCGGATGAAGACGTGGGCGGTCAGAATGTTGTGGTCGGTCGAGATCGCCCAGAAGTGCATCTCGTGCACGTCCAGCACGCCCTCCACGCTCGCGATGTCCCGCCTGATCGCCTCCAGCTCGTACCCCTCCGGCACCGATTCCATCAGGACGCGGAACGACTGCCGGATGATCTTCGCCCCGCCGCCGAAAATGATCCCGCCGATGACGATGCTGATGATCGGGTCGAACAGGTGCCAGCCGGTCAGATAAATGAGCGCCGCCGACACGATGACGCCGATCGAGCTGAGCAGATCGCCGATGAAGTGCCACAGCGCGCTCTTGATGTTCAGGTTGTTCTCTTCCTTCATGCTGCGGCTGAGCACCGTCGTCAGGACGATGTTGACGATAAGGCCGATGATCGCGATCGTCAGCATGATGCCGTAGTCGATCTCCGGCCGCGTCACGAACCGGCGCGCGCCTTCGACGAAAATGCCGACCGAGATTGCGCACAGCGTCAGGCCGTTCAGCAGCGCCGCGATCGTCTCGAACCGCAGGTAGCCGTAGGTGTACGTGGAGTTCGGCCTGCGCGAGGCGAGCCGCACCGCCAGCAGGCTGAGTCCGAGCGCGGCGACGTCGGAGATCATGTGGGCGGAATCGGAGAGCAGCGCCAGCGACTTCGAGACGATGCCGCCGATCACTTCGACGATCGTGAAGAACAGGGTGAGACCAAGCACAATCCATAGCGTGCGCCGGGATGCTTCCTGCTCCTTGACATGCGCGAGGTGATGGAAATCGCCCATGTTGGCCGCCTCCTTCGGCGCACGGCATGCGCATGCGCCCAAATCATGTACATTTAGTATATGCCCGGAAATCCGAAGGCGCAATGAATCGACACCGGGACCGCCGAATTTGTCAGCCGGCCGCGCTCACGGACGGCGTCCGTCCCGCCGCGGTTCCCCGTCCAGCCTCGCGTCGGCGGCCTCCCGGTGGGCGGGCAGCCCTTCGCAGCGCGCGAATTCGCGGATGACGGGGGCGAGGCCGCGCAGCGCGTCTTCGTCCAGCCGGCCGACGGTGGACACCTTCATCATGTCCCGCGCGGTCACGCCCGAGTACGCGCGCGCGAACCGGTTCGTCGGCAGAACCGCGGTGATGCCGATGCCGTAATTGGCGGCGGAGAAGGGCGTCCGGTCCCCGAGCAAAATCTCGCCCGCGTGCCGGATCCGTTCGTGCGCCTTCCGCTCCGTCTCCGGTTCGCATACGATCATCAGATGTTCGGGCGCGTAATCGTTGATGAACGCGCAGGCCGCGTCCAGATCGGAGGCGGCGACGATCGCGCCGCGCCCGGACGGACCGAAGACGGTCTCGAGGTAGCCGCGCCGGGGAGGCTCCGATTCGGCGATGATCCGGCGCAGCGCTTCGGCGGTCCGCCCGGCCAGCGCGGCCGAGGTCGTCACGAGCACCGCCGACGAGTCGGGGCCGTGCTCGGCTTCGTTCGCGAGGTCGCGGGCGGCGAGGACCGGGTCCGCCGATTCGTCGGCCAGCACGACGCAGTCCGACGGGCCGATGCCGGGCGCGCTCCGCTTGCCGCGCGTCATCGCGGCGATCATGGCGGCGCCGATGCCGCCCGGACCGGGACCGAAGACGCCGTCGGTCTCGGGGATCGACGCCGTGCCGCAGGCAAACGCCGCGATGACGGCGACGCCGTTGCCGACGACGATGCGGTCCGCGCCGGCCAGCTTCGCCGCCGCCGTGGTGGCCGGGTCGGCGAGCCCGTCCGGACGCGGCGGCATGCCGACGACGACGGCGCCGACGCCTGCGGCCCTGGCGGCCGTGACGAGCATGATCGCCGTCGAGAGCAGCGGCCCTTTGCGCGACGGAATCCAGATGCCGATCGAATCGAGCGGAACGGCGCGCTCCCCGACCACGGTCCCGGGCCGGACGGCGAATTCCCGCGATTCCGGCAGCAGGGCGAGGTTGACCTCGCGCACATGGCGGATCGCCGTGTCCACGGCCTCCCTGAGCGAAGGGGACAGAGCCGAGACGCAGCGGGAGACGTACGCGTCGTCGAGCGTCAGCCGCTCAAGCGCGACGCCGTCGAACTTCCGCGTCGCGTCGAGCACCGCGGCGTCGCCCCGCCGCTCGACGTCGTCGAACAGATCGAGCACGCCCTCCAGCGTCTTCCGGTCGAACAGCCCGCGGCGGGCGGCGAGGCGCGCCTCCAGCCGCTCCCGCTCCCCGGGCCAGCGGTAAATGAGCTCCTTCATTCCAATCACCCATCCCTCATGAAAAAATAAAGAAGCCGGTCCGGATGCGCGTTGCACCTGACCGGCTTCACCGTTGCCGTATGAGCCCGCAGGTCCAACGCCGAAAGGCGTTTGCCCCCGCGGAACCTGCGCCGCAAGAGTCAAACGCCTGGCCGATGATGATGGAAGCGGGCATTCCCGAACGTCACATACAAGGCAGCCATCATCGCCAAATTCTTCCTCCCGGATCGGTTGGCCGTATTATAGCGCTGGGTTCGGGTTTTGTAAAGCGGACGATCCCTTCAGTCGAACCGGTACGTCCAGAACCGCTCGGTCCCGAAGCGCTCTTCCAGCTCGCGCGTGACCCGGCCGTCGCCGTCCGAAATGCCGGGCACGTAGAACTGGGAACGGTGCGCCCGGATCGAAGCGAATTTCTGTTTCAGATACGGCCGGACGTCGCGCAGCACGTCGGGCTTGCCGAGCACCCGCTCGCAGCCGTGCGAGAAGGCGATGCAGTGCACGGCCGGCCGCTCGCCGCGCGGCATCCGCCCGATCACGCGGACGACGGCCGCGCCGCAGGCGTCGTGGTCCGGATGGACGGCGTATCCCGGATAGAAGGTGATGACGAGTTCGGGTCTGACGCTCCGCACCACCTCGCCGATCCGCTCGTCGAGCAGGCCGGGCTCCTCGAATTCGATCGTCTTGTCCATGAAGCCGAGCAGCCGCAGATCCCGGATGCCGATCGCCCTGCACGACGCCTCCAGCTCTTTCCGGCGAAACGCGGGAAGCGTCTCGCGATTCGCGAACGGCGGAAATCCCATGTTCCGGCCCATCTCCCCGAGGGTCAGGCAGGCGTAGGCGACTTCGGCGCCGGAGGCGGCGTACATGGCCAGCGTGCCGGATACGCCGAACGATTCGTCGTCGGGATGCGGGAACACGGCGAGAACGCGTTTTTCCATGGCTGTGGCGGCACCTCTTCCCTCTCAGAATGGGCTCGGAGACAACTGCAGCGCGACGGCCAGCTTGCCTTCGCCGTTGTAGCCGGCGAGCAGGAGCCGTTCGGTCTCCGATTCTTCATAGTGCGTAAGTCCTTCGCAATAGACCCAACCGTGCGCCATCTTCAGTCCGACGCGGTACGGGCCGCCGCCGGAAATCACGCCCCGTTCGTAGCGGATGACGGCGTTCCGGACGAACGCCGACGACGGATGCCGGCTGCTGTCGTGATGAGCCGCATATGCGCCGGTCGTCGACTCGAGGTGCAGGTAGAGATCGCGCCCCTTCAGCGCATCGAGCATGGATTGGACCGCTCCGGTGTCGATAGGTATCATGACGGCACCTCCCTGGTACTGTCAGCGTAACACTTCGCGCGGCATGAAATCAACGGCAGCCGCACATTTTGGACGGGCAGGGGGTTTTTGTCCAGGAGAGAGTTGTCTCCCCGGCATATGATGCAGCATGACAAGAGGAAGGGAGCGAGGCCGATGCAGCAACAGGCAGGCCGGACGCTGGCGGACAAATGGGCGAAGACGGCGGCGCTCAGATCGCACCCGGGAATCGCTCCGCACATCCCGCAGACGAAGCGGTTCACCGAGGCCAATCTGAGATCGATGCTGGCGCAATACGGCAGCGTCGTGATCAAGCCGCAGCGCGGAACCGGCGGGGTCGGCGTCGCCAAAATCTCGCGCGGCGGAAGCGGATACACCGTCACCGTCGGCGCGTCGAAGAAGCATTACGGCTCGTTCGCGTCGCTGCTCCGGGCGCTGGGGCGGATCCGAAGGGGGCGCAGCTACCTGATCCAGCGCTGCATTCCGCTCGCGACGATCGGCGGACGGCCGATCGATTACCGGGTGAAGATCGTGAAGGAGGGCGGCGCCTGGAAGATCCGGGCGATCGTCGGCCGGCTCGCGCGCAAGGGGCTGTTCGTGACGAACCTGTGCCGCGGCGGCACGCAATTGCCCGCTTCGGTCGGCATCAGCCGCTCGCTGTCGCCGAAACTGGCGTCCGTCAAGAAGCGGCAGATGCGGTCGCTCACGTATACGGCGACGGCCGTGCTGGAGCAGCGGTATCCCGGGATCGGCCAGCTCGGCTTCGACTACGGCCTGGACCGCTCGGGGAAGATCTGGATTTTCGAGGTGAACACGCGGCCGCATTGAGAGGCTGAACAGGCGTGGCGGCGCGCGCCGAACGGGGAATATTTAACGGGGTTAATAGGATTTGGTAATCCGAAAATCAATATGCATGAAACTTTTTTATCAGCCGGCCGGCCGCAAGGAGCTGTGTATAACTCTATCCACAACATCCCCATAGAAGCGGCGCATTTTTCGACGTCTGCCCACAAGAAACGCACAATTCATACACAGTCCGCTGTGGATAACCGGGTCGCTTGTTCGTCCGGAATCGGACATGCTATGATGGGTACGCCAACGATGGCGACATCAGCGTGGAAAGGATGGCCGGCGCATGAACAAGCTTCCGGATGAATTGCTGCTCGAGGCGTATTACGCGGCGGTGGAGCAGAAGCTCGATCCCGCGTTCATCCGCATGCTCGCGGCGGAGCTGGCCCGGCGCAAACTGAAGCCCGAATCCGTCCGGATGGGCGCGTAGGGACGCGGAATGTCGGACGGATCCGGGCTTCTCAAGGCCACGGGACGACCGCGACTTCGCCGGCGGTCCCGCAGGACGGGCATTGCACCGCATGAACACAGACCATATTTTCCATCGGGCCGCCCAAGCGGCTTTCTTCATGTCCGGGTTCATAGGGCGCGTAAGGTCCGAGCGCGTCGGACGCCCGGCCGGCGTCCCCGGCGGGATTCCCGCAGCGGGGGCAGTCGAAGACGAGCGGCACGAGGCCGTTGCAGACGGGACAGATCGGCGGCATGACGGACATCACCCCGCCGGATAGGATGCCCGTACTCACAGTTTCATATTGCTGCTGTGGCCCGGGGAGAGCTTCGCGTTCGGATCGATGTACACCTTCGCGTTGTTGATCGCGGTCGGCGCCTCCCCGAAACCGACGGCGATCAGCTTCAGCTTGCCGGGATAGGTGACGATGTCGCCGGCCGCGAAGATGCCCGGAATGGACGTCTCCATGCGGGAGTCGACGACGATCGAGCCGCCTTCGATCCTGAGGCCCCAGTCCTCGATCGGACCGAGCGAGGAGACGAAGCCGAAGCTGACGATGACCGCGTCAACCTCATGCTCCGCCGTCTCGCCGGACCGGATATCTTTCAGGGTCACGCGTTCGATGCGTTCTTCGCCGGACAGAGCCGCGATCTCGGCCGGCGTGATGATCTTCACGCTCGACGCCTTCAGCTTCTCGACGCTGTGCTCGTGCGCCCGGAATTTGTCGCGGCGGTGCACCAGCGTGACGGAAGCGGCGATCGGCTCGAGCATGAGCGCCCAGTCGACGGCGGAGTCTCCGCCGCCGCTGATCAGCACGCGCTTGTCGCGGAATTTCTCCATATCGTTCACAAAATAGTGCAGGTTGACCCCTTCATACTTCTCCGCGCCCGGCAGTTCAAGCTTCCGCGGTTCGAAGGCCCCGACGCCGGCGGTGATGATGACGGCGCGGGCATGATGCGTGTCACGGTCGGTCGTCACTTCGAACAGCCGCTCCTCGATTTTTCGCACGTTCAGCACTTTTTCTTCAAGGCGGATCTCCGGCTTGAACAGCTCGAGCTGCTCGCGCAGACGGTCGACGAGCTCCTGCGCCTTCACGCGCGGAAATCCCGCCACGTCGAAGATTTCCTTCTCGGGATACAGAGCGGAAAGCTGCCCGCCGAGCTGCGGCATGCTCTCGATGATCTTCACCGACGCCTGCCGCATGCCGCCGTAGAACGCGGCGAACATGCCGACGGGACCGCCTCCGACGATGACGATGTCTGTCAGGTTGGGATAGGTTTGCTGGGACATCGCTGGGCACCTCCAGGCTGATTTGTTGGTTTTCGACATCTCCGCGGTCATTTCTACATTATACCTTTTCCCGGTCGCGGCGTCTGTCGTTTTTGTACGGAGTTCTAAAAGAATTCGTAGGTTTTGCTCTTGAACTTTTCTTGAAAACTGCTATCATTTTCAATGTATGTTACGGGTATTGTGTCCGATATCTGTTCGAGCGCATACATGAAGGCGTTTGAATCGACGCAAGCTAGGCATGAAACCCTGGATGGCCGGTCTTGTTTGTGGAATTTTTCACAATATCCCGGTAATGATTATCGACCAAGATGGAAGGGAGCCCAACATGAGCAGCATTCCGAAGATCGTCATTCTCGGCGCCGGGTACGGGGGCGTCATGACGGCGCTTCGTCTCCAGAAGCAGCTCAACTACAACGAAGCGGACGTGACGCTCGTCAACAAGCACGACTACCACTACATCACGACCCATCTGCACATGCCGGCCGCGGGAACGGACAGTCCGGAAAATGCGCGCGTCAGCATCTCGAAACTGATCGACGAATTCAAGATCGATTTCGTGAAGTCGACGGTCGTGCAGATCCGTCCGCAGGATCGCAAGGTCATCCTGGAGGACGGGACGCTTTCCTATGACTACCTCGTGATCGGCGTCGGCGGCGAGCCGGAGACGTTCGGCATTCCGGGCCTGAAGGAATACGCGCTGAACATCCGCAGCATCAACTCCGTGCGCCTGATCCGCGAACATATCGAATATCAGTTCGCGAAGTACAAGCGCGAGCCGCACCGCACCGACTACCTGACGTTCATCGTCGGCGGCGCGGGCTTCACCGGCATCGAATTCGTCGGCGAGCTGGCCGACCGCATTCCGCAGCTTTGCCGCGAGTTCGACGTCGATCCGCAGCTCGTGAAGCTGATCAACATCGAGGCGGCGCCGACCGCGCTGCCGGGCTTCGATCCGGAGCTCGTCGAATACGCGATGGAAGTGCTGCGGAAGAAGGGCGTCACGTTCCGCATCGGCACGCCGATCAAGGAGTGCAGGCCGGACGGCGTCATTGTCGGCGACGGCGAGGAGATCAAGGCGCAGACGGTCATCTGGACCGGCGGCGTGCGCGGCAACCGGCTGATCGAGGAAGCCGGCTTCGAGACGATGCGCGGCCGCGTGAAGGTGGACGAATATCTGCGCGCTCCGGGCCACGACAACGTCTACATCGTCGGCGACAACTCGATCGTGTTCAACGAGGAAGGGCGTCCGTACCCGCCGACGGCGCAGATCGCGATGCAGCAGGGCATCGCCGTCGCGCACAATCTGGTCGCGTCGATCCGCAATCAGGCGTTGAAGAAGTTCGAGTTCAAGAGCAAGGGCACGGTCGCGTCGCTCGGCAAGGGCGAGGCCATCGGCATCGCCTTCGGCAAGAAGTACAAAGGCTGGACCGCGGCGCAGCTGAAGAAGCTGATCGACCTGCGCTACCTGTTCATCATCGGCGGCATTCCGCTCGTGCTGCGCAAAGGGAAATTCTTCTGATGCGGCACTGCAGCGTACAAGTGCGGGGACTGCTCACCCGGGACGAGCTCGAGCGATACAACGCGCTCATGGAAGTCGGCTCGTTCCTCGAATCGCAGGGGCGATACGACCTGGCTTATACGGTGCAACGCGAAGTGGATTTGCTGATTCAGCCCGCGATCGAGCGGCTGAAGGAGAAGAGCCGCGAACGCGACCGGATGACCGCGGAGTATCTGGCGGCGAAGAAGGCGGGCGCGGAAGGCGCGAACGCCGACGGGACGGCCGGCGTCGGAACGAACGGGGAAGACGCGTGACGAATGGCAAGGCCGGACAGACCGGGAGGATTCCCGGGCCGTCCGGCCTTTTTGTGCGCTTTTGCGCGAGGTGGCCGCATGGTCATACGCGCAGCAGCTCTTCGAGCTTGTCCGCCGTCAGCAGATTGCCGACGTAGAAGTCGCCGAACTCGCCGAAGCGCGCGCTCACTTCGTCGAACCGCATCTCGTAGACCAGCTTTTTGAACTGGATCGGGTCGTCGGCGAACAGCGTCACGCCCCATTCCCACTTGTCGAGGCCGACCGAGCCGGTGACGATCTGCCGGACCTTGCCGGCGTATTTGCGGCCGGTCAGGCCGTGGGCGCGCATCATTTCGCGGCGCTCGTCGATCGGCAGCATGTACCAGTTGTCATTGCCCTGCCGGCGCTTGTTCATCGGGTAGAAGCAGATGTGCCGCGTCTTCGGCAGAATCGGCTTCAGGCGGGCGACGATCTCCGGATTCTGCATCGGATCCGTTCCCGGCTGCGCCGTGTAGTTGCTGAGCTCGACGACGCTGACGTAGGAGTACGCGGGAACCGTGTATTCGGCGAAGGCCGATTTGTTGAACGCGGTCTCGAGCGCCTGCAGCTCGTCCAGCGTCTCGCGCAGGTGCATGAACAGGATGTCGGCCTTCTGACCGACGATTGCGTAGACGGCCGTGCTGCCGGTCTTCGCCGCTTCGGCCGCCGCCCATTCTTCGATCATCCCGCGCAGCTCGTCCTTGACCCGCTCCCGCTCGTCCTCGTCTTCAACCTTCCACGCTGACCAGTCGATCGTGCGAAAATCGTGGAGCGCGAACCAGCCTTCGAGCGTTTGTGCCGCTTCGCTCATGGATACCCTCCTTCAACCTCTGTCCATGACGGATTGCCTTGATCTGGTCCCATCGTATGGTTTCCATTGTACCCGAACGTCCGGACGGGGGGCAAATGACGGTCTTGTGACAACGGCGGCCGCGAAATTGACTCGGGCGGACGCATCCACTAAACTACTCTAAGAAACGGAATGCACCGGGAAGGAGCTTTCTTCCGACATGCTGCAGATGATCGTGTTGCTTTTGCTTTTCTTCGTGATGATTTTCGGCATCGGCTTCATTCTGAACATGCTGATCAAGACGACCTGGTTTCCGGTCTGGCTGTTCCTGATCGTCGGCGTGCCGCTCGGCATGTACTTCACCTGGGACGACGAGAAGTCGTTCGTGGACAACCTGATCGGCTATTCCTACGTCGACATTTCGGTGGCGCTCGCGGGGCTCGCCGGCGCCTATGTCAGCGGCTGGACGATCCGCAAGCTGCGCCAGGGCGGATACAAAATGTTCTAATCGGAATGCGGGACGGCAGAGCCATACTAAGACGGAATCCGGAATTCCGTCGAGGTGAGGGCGATGCCGTTTCTTCATGTGAACGGGACGAGCCTGCATTGCCACGCGATGGGCGAGGGGCCGGCCGTCGTGATGGCGCACCCGCCGTTCATCGCAAGTTCCGTCTTCAACTATCTGAAGCATGATCTGGCCCGGGACCACCGCGTCGTCGTGTTCGACATCCGCGGGCACGGCCACAGTCCGGCGGGCGACGCGGCGCTGTCGATCCCGCTCATCGCGGAGGACATGCGGCAGCTGCTGGACCGGCTGGATATCGAATCCGCCTACGTCTGCGGCTATTCGTGCGGCGCGATGCCGGCGCTCGAGGCGCTGCTTGTCGCGCCCGAGCGGTTCAAGGGCGCCGCGCTGCTGTCCGGCATGGGCGAGCTGACCGACCGGCGCAGCCGGATGCAGATGCGGGCGGGCGCGATGGTCGGCGGCCTGGCCCGGGACGCGGTGGTCGTGCCGGTCGCGCTCGGCAACGCGGACAGCCGGACGACGTTCGGCGTGCTTCGCGAGGAAGGCAGGATCGGCGACGCGCGTCGCCACCGCGATTATGCCGAGAGCTGCCTGCGGTACAGCTGCGCCGCGCGGCTGAACCGGATTGATCGTCCCGTGCTGCTGCTGTGCGGCGAGGAGGACGAGACGGGCCGCGCGTATGCGCAAGAATTGCAAGGCAAGCTGCGGCGCGCGGAGATGCGCGTGATCCCGGGGGTCGGCCACCATCTGCCGACGAAGGCGCCGGACAAGACATGCGACGCGATCCGCGCCTGGATCGCGAAGCTCGAGGGCCGCGACGAGGCGCCCGCGTTCGCCGCGCCGGAAATCCCGGCCGGCGTGCTGGCGGCGGACGAGGCCGACGCCGCGCGCGAGCGGGAGCGGGGTTGACGCGGCGGAGTCGCGCGCGGCGAGCCGGAGCGGCGCTGGCGCGCGGGGATGGCGCATGTTGCGCGCGAGCGGCGCTGGTGTTCGAGGATGGCGGTATGCGCGCGAAGTTGGTCTGATGCGGGACTGCGTTGGCGCGCAGAAGTGCCGCTGTTTGCACGGGACGGCGTTTGTTGCGCTGTAGCCGGTTGGAATGCGGCACAGTGTTTGAAGCCGGGATTGTTGCACGGGACGGCGTTTGTTGCGCTGTAGCCGGCTGGAATGCGGCACAGTGTTTGAAGCCGGGATTGTTGCGCGGGACGGCGTTCCGTGCTGGAGCGGTACTTGTTGCCCGGAACGGCGTTCCGTGCGGGGGCGGTACTTGTTGCACGGGACGGCGTTTGAGAAGGAGCGAGGCTGGTGCGCAATACCGCGTTTGCGCGGAAGCAGCGTTGGTGCGCGGGACAGCATAGCAACGGGAGCGGAGCCGACGATTGGTCGGCGCCGCTCCTTTTTTCTTTTCAGAAGTGGCGCACATAAGCACAATGTAATGTAAAAATGCATTATAATTTCATGATTTTCGATAATATATCCTAAATATAATGCAAAAATACATTATAATCGGCAAAAACTCGAATAAACGTTCGAATATAATGCATTTTTGCATTACATTTAACCGATAACCGATGGGACGAACCCGCAAGGTTTTGCGCCGCCGGGCGAGCCGCCGCGCCGGATAAGCTGATGCTTCCCGATCGTGCGAGGGTGTGTCATTGCGGGGAGCGTGCTTCCCAAGTGTGTGAGCCGCGTCGCGGAGAGCGGTTCACCCGATCTGAAAGCGGATGTTTCCCGGGGGCGCGAGCGGTGTCGTTTTGTGCTAGAATAGGATCACGAGATTTCCACGACGGATGGAGCTGGATGGCGGCATGCGGATCGAACACGGGCATCAATTCACCGAGCATCACCGGTACGTCGTCTATCGCGATTTCTCGATGAGCCCGCTCGACATGAAGACGCTCAGCCTGATCTATCAGCCGATGATCGGGGCGCCGGCCGTCTCGCTGTATCTCCTGCTCTATCACCAGATCGACGAGACGCGGACCGGGTACTCGCGGCCGGAGGCGCAGCGCGGGCTGCTGCTCGGACTGGGCGCCGGGCTCGGCGAGGCCGGCCGCCGCTATCTGATCGAGCAGTCTTCCCGGCTCGAAGCCGTCGGACTGCTCCAGACGAGCCGGATCGCGCCGCCGGGCGGGGAGGACATCCTGTACGAATACGCGCTGGTCAGGCCGCTCACGCCGGCCGAGTTTTTCACGAATCCCCATTTCACCCTGCTGCTTCGGGACAAGATCGGCAAGTACGCCGTCATCGCGCTGCGCGAGCAGTTCGAATCGCCGGCGCCGGAGGAGCTGGATCGGCACGGGCTGGAACGCGAGGACCTGTCGGTGCCGTTCTTCGAGATCTTCCGCGTGCAGCCGCACAGCGCGGACGCCGAGCTGGAGCAGGCGCTGGCGGAGATCGCGACGACCCGCGAACCGGCGCCGAACCTGCCGCCCGAGCCGTCCGCGGGCATCGCGTACGGCGAGCTGATCCTCGGGTTCCCCCGCAGCTCCGCGAACCGGCCGTTCGTCGAACGGCTCCGGACGGACAAGGACGGGATGGCGATCGTCAACTACGTCGCCTACAAATACGACCTCGACGCCGTGGACATGCGGCGGCTGCTCGACGAGCCCGGCGTCTTCTCGCCGGAAGGCGCGCTGCTGTTCGACGAGCTGCAGCAGCGGGCGAGCCGGTACTACCGGCAGAACCGCAAGCTGGAGGAGGAGCGCAACCGGATCGCGGCGCGGGCGGGCGCGTACGCCGGCGCGGAGGACGAGGGGGACGAGCCGCCGGAGGAAGTGCCGGTGCCGGAGGAATGGTATCTGCCCGTTCCCGAATCGATGGCCGGGCGGTGCGACACTGCGCAGTACAATTTCCTGATGCGCAACGAGCCGCATACCCGGTTCCTGAAGCGGTTTTTCCCGGGGGCGGTGCCGGCCTGGCTCGACCGGGCGTTCGAACGGATCGATCTCCATTACCGGATGCCGCGCGAAGTGATCAACGTGCTGATCCACTATCTGCTCGGCATGGGCGGCTCGCAGCGGCTGTCGGGCGACTTCATCGACAAGGTGGCCTCGAACATGCTGGCCCGCGGCGTCGATACATACGAGAAGGCGATCCGGTATGTGCGCGAGCAGGAGCGAATCGAGCAGCGCATGAAGGAAGCGGAGCGCCGGCCGCCCGGCTCGCAGGGAGCGCCGTTCGCGCAGGCGCCGGGCCGCGCCAACCGGAACGGCCGCGGCGGCGGAGCGCGCAAGCCGGCGATCCCGATCGTGGAGCAGCGGACGGGCGGCCGGCAGCTGACGCCGGAGGAGCTGGCGGAGGCGCTCCGGCTGGCGAGCGAGCTGGAACGCGAATCGTAATGTCGAATCGCGGCCGCGGCGCGCAATCGCACATTAATCGCGAGTCGAAAGCGCGACTCGCAACGGGGGAGGGGCAGACCGATGGAATCGCTGGGGGAACTCATCAGGCGGTGGCCGCTTGGCGCGGACATGCACGCCGAAGCGGAGCGGCATCTCGACGCGCTGCTCGAGGAGCCGGCCGTCCGCGAGCTCCGGGAGCGCCATCCGGAACTGACGCGGCGCGACCTGCGCCTTAATCTGAACCGGATTTATCAATATGTGAAAGAGAAGCGCAATTGCGCCGCCTGCCCCGGCCTCGACCGGTGCCCGAACGACATCGAGGGGTACTACACGGTGCTCGAGTGCGAAGTGCAGAACGACCGGGCGCAGCTGTACGACCGGAAGGCCGCCTGCGGCCTGCTCCGGGCGCGCCAGGCCGAGCAGCAGCTGCGCAACCGGGTGCGCAGCTTCTACATCGACGAATCGGCGCTCGGCGGATCGTTCTCGCCGACCGAGATGGTCACGATCGAGCCCGAGCGCTCGGCGGCCGTCAAGCATCTGCTCAGCTACATCAAGACGACGCGCGAGCAGGGCCTGCAGAAGCGCGGCCTCTATCTGGTCGGCCCGTTCGGCACGGGCAAGACGTACCTCATGTGCTACATGCTGCACGAGCTCGCGAAGAGCGGGCTCACCGGCGTCATCGTCTACGTGCCGGAGTTCGTCGAGGACGTGAAGTCGATGCTTGACGAGCCGGCCCGGCTGCGCGAGACGATCGAGCTGATGAAGGAGACCGACCTGCTCGTCTTCGACGACATCGGCGCCGAGAACCTGAGCCCGTGGGTGCGCGACCACGTGCTGGGCACGATCCTGAACTACCGGATGAACCGGAAGCCGACGTTCTACACCTCGAACCACGACCTGGACGCGCTGGAGCTGCACTTCAGCTTCACGAACCGGGACGGCGAGGAAGCGCACAAGGGACAGCGAATCATGGACCGGATCCGCCCGTTCGTCGACCGGCTCTGGATCGGCGGCGGGAACAAGCGCGGGCTCGCTTCCCAGCCGTCCGCGGAATGAACGCTTGACGAAAAAAGGATGCGCGAACCGCAACCCGTATCCGGACGAAAGGAACAGACACCATGACCCGACACCGAATCATTGTGGCCGGCTGCGGCGGCATGTCCCGGCTGTGGCTCGATTACGCGCAGTCCCGCGAGACGGTCGAGATTGCCGCGCTGGTCGATATCCATGAGGAGACGGCGCGCCGCCGGGCCGCCGAGCGCGGGCTGGACGTGCCGATCTTCACCGACATCGGGGAAGCGCTCGCGAAGGTGGAGGCGGACCTCGTGTTCGACGTCACGATCCCGGCCAGCCACAAGGCGGTCGTCACGGCGGCGCTCGAGGCCGGCTGCCACGTGTTCGGCGAGAAGCCGATGGCCGAAACCTGGGAGGACGCGAAGGCGATCGCGCGCGTCGCGGAGCGGACGGGGCGGCGCTACGCGGTCATGCAGAACCGCAGGTACAACCGGCAGATCCGCGCGCTTCGGGATCTTGTCTCGTCCGGCACGATCGGCAAGGTCGGATCGATCCACGCCGACTTCTTCGTCGGACCGCACTTCGGCGGATTCCGCGACGCGATGGAGAGCCCGCTCATCGTCGACATGGCGATCCACACGTTCGACCAGGCCCGCTTCATCAGCGGGGCGGACCCGGTGTCGGTGTATTGCCACGAGTACAATCCGCCGGGTTCGTGGTACCAGGGGAACGCGTCGGCGGTGTGCATTTTCGAAATGAGCGACGGCTCGGTCTTCACGTATCGCGGCTCATGGTGCGCGGAAGGCTTCCCGACGTCGTGGGAGGCGGACTGGCGCGTCATCGGCAGCCGCGGCACGGCGCGCTGGGACGGCGGCTCCATGCCGGCGGCGGAAGTCGTCGACGAGTCGGCGGGTCCCGGCTTCATCCGGCCCGTGCGGCGGGTGGAGGCGCGGACGGACTGGAACGGCCGGGAAGGCCACGACGGCTGCCTCGACGAGATGTTCGCCGCGCTCGAGGAAGGGCGTCCGGCCGAGACGGACTGCGCCGACAATATCAAGAGCATGGCGATGGTGTTCGGCGCGATCGAGAGCGCGAGGACGGGACGCAAGGTCAGTCTGGATTTCACTTAGGGATTTCATCGAGCGGGTTCGCCCGCGGGTCAAACGGCCCGCCGGCGGACCCGTCGTTTTATCAGCGGATTTTATAAGATCCATAAAATCTAACAAAAAATAGGTTGACGCCCCGGCGGGACTCCTGCTATTATGCTTCTATAAACCGACTAAACATGTAGGAATAATCATTTTGTGACCGGTCAACCGGAGCAAAGGGGGCTCGCAGCGTCATCGCGCTGCGCCGACAGTCGGTACAGATTCCAGAAAACAACGGCCATCGGGCCGCCGGATTTTTGGGGGAGTGTTGAGAATGAAATCATGGACGAAAGTTTCTCGGACGTTTGTTTTCCTGGTTATCGTTGCCCTGTTGACCGCTTGCGGTTCGGGCGGGAACGGCGGCAACAGCGGCGGCAGCGCAAGTTCGGGCGGGCAGACGACGGCCGCCGGATCGGACTCGTCCTCCGGCGGGAAGAACGAATCGCTGCCTCCGGTTGAACTGCTGAACGTATCCTACGACCCGACGCGCGAACTGTACGAAGCGTACAACCAACTGTTCGCCGAATACTGGCTGAACGAGAAGGGCCAGAAGGTGACGGTCAAGCAATCGCACGGCGGTTCCGGCAAGCAGGCCCGCTCCGTCATCGACGGCCTCGAAGCGGACGTCGTGACCCTGGCGCTCGGCTACGACATCGACGCGATCGCCGACGCGGGACTGATCTCGGCGGACTGGCAGTCGAAGTTTGAACTGAACAGCTCGCCGTACACCTCGACGATCGTCTTCCTCGTGCGCGAAGGCAATCCGAAAGGGATCAAGGACTGGGACGACCTGATCAGGGACGGCATCGAAGTCATCACGCCGAACCCTAAAACGTCCGGCGGCGCGCGCTGGAACTACCTCGCCGCATGGGGCTACGCGCTGCGGAAGAACGGCGGCGACGAAGCGGCCGCGCGGGATTACGTGAAGGAACTGTTCAAGCATGTGCCGGTGCTCGACTCCGGGGCTCGCGGCGCGACGACGACGTTCGTCGAACGGCAACTCGGAGACGTGCTGCTCGCCTGGGAGAACGAAGCGTTCCTCGCGCTCAAGGAATTCGGCGAAGACAAGTTCGACATCGTGACGCCTTCGCTCAGCATTCTCGCCGAACCGCCGGTCGCCGTCGTCGACAAGGTGGTCGACAAGCGCGGTACGCGGGAAGTGGCCGAAGCGTATCTGCAATACCTGTACAGCGAAGACGCGCAAAAGGTGATCGCCGAGAACTTCTACCGCCCGACGCTGCCGTCCGTGGCCGAACAGTACAAGGACCGGTTCGTCGACGTGGAGTTCCTGACGATCGACGGCGACTTCGGCAGCTGGCGCGAGGCGCAGGAGAAGCATTTCTCCGACGGAGGCATTTTCGACCAAATCTATACGCCGGGTTCCTGAGCCCGGATCATTCAAACAGCCGTTATCGGACGGGGAGCTGACTTCACATGAAAGGTTCCGGTAAGGCCAGCGTGCTGCCGGGATTCGGGCTTTCGCTCGGATTCGCGATCCTGTATCTGAGCCTGATCGTGATCATTCCGCTGGCCAGCGTCCTGATCAAGACGGCCGGTATGAGCTTTTCGGAGTTCTGGGCGGCCGTGACGAACGCCCGCGTGCTCGCGTCGTACCGGGTGAGTTTCCTGACCGCGTTCTTCGCGGCCGCCATCAACGCCGTGTTCGGCCTGCTCGTCGCCTGGGTGCTTGTCCGCTACCGGTTTCCGGGCAAGCGGCTCGTCGACAGCATCGTCGACCTGCCGTTCGCCCTGCCGACCGCGGTCGCGGGCATCGCGCTCACTTCGATCTACGCGCCGACCGGATGGGTCGGCAAGCTGTTCCAGCCGCTCGGGATCAAAATCGCGTACACGCCGATCGGCATCACGATCGCGCTGATCTTTATCGGGCTGCCGTTCGTCGTGCGGACGGTCCAGCCGGTGCTCCAGGATCTCGAGAAGGACGTGGAGGAAGCGGCCGTCATGCTCGGCGCGTACCGCTGGCGGACGTTCCGCCGGGTCATCCTGCCCGAGCTGATCGCGCCGCTGCTCACCGGCTTCGCCCTGGCGTTCGCCCGCGGCATCGGCGAGTACGGCTCGGTCGTCTTCATCTCCGGCAACATGCCGATGAAGACGGAGATCGCGCCGCTGCTCATCATGACGAAGCTCGAGCAGTTCGACTACGCGGGCGCGACGGCGATCGCGCTCGTCATGCTCGTGATTTCGTTCGCCTTGCTGCTGCTGATTAATTACTTGCAGTGGCGGTACAGCCGCCGCGTGCAGGCGGGTTAAGGGAGGGAACGCCATGGCTGGCGCCATTCACGCGCAATTGTCCGACGCGGCGTCCGACCGGCCCGCGCACGTGACGGAGTCCAGGGGCGTGCGGATCGCGCTGATCGCCGTCGCGCTGCTGTTCCTGGCGCTCGTCATTCTGCTGCCGCTCATCTCCGTCATCGTCGAGGCGCTGTCGCAGGGCTGGCGCGTCTACGTCAAGTCGATCGCGGAGAAGGACGCGCTCTCGGCGCTCCGGCTCACGCTGCTCACCGCGGCCATCGCCGTTCCGCTGAACACGCTGTTCGGCGTCGCGGCGGCCTGGGCCGTCACGAAATTCAACTTCAGGGGCAAGAACGTGCTGATCACGCTGATCGATCTGCCGTTCGCCGTGTCTCCGGTCATCTCGGGTCTGATTTTCGTGCTGCTGTTCGGCGCGCAGGGACTGCTCGGTCCGTGGCTGGCGTCGCACGACATCAAGATCATTTTCGCGCTGCCGGGCATCGTGCTCGCCACGATCTTCGTCACGTTCCCGTTCGTGGCGCGGGAGCTGATTCCGCTCATGCAGGCGCAGGGCGTGCAGGAGGAAGAGGCGGCGGCGACGCTGGGCGCGAAGGGCTGGCAAATCTTCTGGCGGGTGACGCTGCCGAACATCAAGTGGGGGCTGCTCTACGGGATCATCCTGTGCAACGCGCGGGCGATGGGCGAATTCGGCGCCGTGTCCGTCGTCTCGGGCCACATCCGCGGACAGACGAACACGCTGCCGCTGCACGTCGAGATTCTGTACAACGAGTACCAGTTCACCGCGTCGTTCGCCGTCGCCTCGCTGCTTGTGCTGCTCGCGCTGGTCACGCTGATCGTCAAGGCCGTCGTCGAGTGGAAGTCCGGACAGCGGACGGTCGAATCGGAAGGAGGAGCCGGGTAACATGCGGATCGAAGTGCGGAATGTGACGAAGCGGTTCGGCAGCCTGAAGGCGGTCGACAACGTCAGTTTCACGATCGAGGAAGGCAAACTGATCGGGCTGCTCGGTCCGAGCGGCGGCGGCAAGTCGACGCTGCTCCGGATGCTTGCCGGGCTCGAGACGCCGGACGAGGGCGACATCATCCTGGACGGCAAGCGGGTCAACGACGTGCCGCCGCAGAAGCGGGGGATCGGCTTCGTCTTCCAGAACTACGCGCTGTTCCGGCACATGACCGTGTTCGACAACATCGCGTTCGGACTCGAAGTGAAGAAGGCGAAGAAGAGCGAGATCCGCGAGCGCGTCGAGGAGCTGCTGGAGCTGATCGGCCTGCAGGGGCTGGCCGGCCGCTATCCGCATCAGCTGTCGGGCGGCCAGCGGCAGCGCGTCGCGTTCGCCCGGGCGCTGGCGCCGCGGCCGAGCCTGCTGCTCCTCGACGAGCCGTTCGCCGCAATCGACGCGAAGGTGCGCAAGGAGCTGCGGACCTGGCTCAAGGAGATGATCGAGCGCATCGGCATCACGTCGATCTTCGTGACGCACGACCAGGACGAGGCGGTCGAGGTGGCCGACGAGATGCTGATCTTCTCGAACGGCCGGCTCGAGCAGCAGGGCTCGCCGGTCGAGATCTACCGCCATCCGAAGACGCCGTTCGTCGCGTCGTTCATCGGCGAGTCGCGGGTGCTGCAGCATCCCGAGCGGCTGATCGGGTTCGAGGAAGCCGTCGCCGGCGGCGGCAAGTCGGCCATCATCCGCCCGGAGTTCGTCGAAGTCGGGCTGCAGCGGGAACTTTCCTACCCGCTGTCCGCGCAGCGCGGCGTCGTGCGGCAGACGTTCTTCCGCGGGGCGCATCTGGAACTGGAAGTGGAAGTCGAAGGCAACCGGCTGATCGCGTACCGGTCGCTCGACCGGGAGCCGCTCGAGCCGGGCGCCGAGGTGCTGGTCTTCATTCATCGTCTGTATGTGCTGGACGAATCGTCGGCGGTGTTGGTCGAAAACCCGCTCAAGACGGATCCGATGCCGGTCCACATTTAATCCATAGAAATGGATGGAGGGTTCACGATGGCGAAACCGGTTGAGGTGGATGCCGTATGGATGGAACGGATTGCCGAAGTGGTGAACGGCCTGGAGTACGGCTCGGTGGTCATTACGGTTCATGACGGCCGGATCGTGCAGATCGACCGCACGGAGCGCAAGCGGTTCGACGCCGCGGCTGCGGCGCGGAAGGATTCCGGCGCAGCGCCCCAGCCCGTCGCCGGCAAGCCGATCGCGAAGACCGGCGGAGCGAAACGCTGACAACCGATCGAACGGCCGCCCGGCCGTTCATTTCCCTTGAACAAGACAAGCCCCGCGCCGTCCGGAACGGACGGAAGCGGGGCTTTCGGTTTTGTCGGTCTCGGTTGCGGCGGGCAGTAAGGGTCGATGCGCCTGTGCCGGCCGTTTTTTACGAGATGAGGTACTTGATGACGACGGCCGCGGCGAACACGACCACCATGAAGGCGAACATACCGGCGAAACCGACCGCCACGTCGTTGAAATCGTTGCGCGGTTCTTCATTGATATGTTGACGCGGATCCTGCACGTTCTCCATCAGTCTGTCCTCCCGTCGGGCCGGCGGTTGACCGCAGCTGCGCCCTGGCATAAGTCATCCATAGTCTCCCCTAGTATACCCAACTTGCGGAATGCTTGTAAAGCGAACGAATGTGACAAAAATAAGGCGGCGTGCCGGCGGGGGCGGACAGCGGACGCGGGGCGTTCCGTGTGCTACAATACGTGTAGCGATGAAGGGGGAGAATGGAGGCAATGGCACGGAAGGACTCGGCCGGCCGGCTGACGGCCGGGGAGCTGAAGCGCGTTCCGGAACCGATCCGCTCGAAGCTGGCGCTGCTTCCGGACAAGCCGGGCTGCTATCTGATGAAAAACGAGTCCGGGCAGGTCATCTACGTCGGCAAGGCGAAGGTGCTGAAGAACCGCGTCCGGTCGTATTTCACGGGCAGCCACAACATCAAGACGCAGCGGCTCGTGTCGGAGATCCGCGACTTCGAATACATCGTCACGTCGAACAACATGGAGGCGCTCATCCTCGAGTGCAACCTGATCAAGCAGTACCATCCGCGCTACAACGTGCTGCTGAAGGACGACAAGACGTTTCCGTACATCAAGATCACGGGCGACAAGCATCCGCGCCTCGAGGTGACGCGGCGGGTCGTCAAGGACGGCGGGAAATATTTCGGCCCGTATCCGAACGCCTATGACGCGCGGGAGACGAAGCGGCTGCTCGACCGGCTCTATCCGCTGCGCAAGTGCGCGACGATCCCCGACAAGGTGTGCCTGTACTACCACATCGGGCAGTGCCTCGCGCCGTGCGAGTATCCGGTCGAGCCGGGCAAGTACGAGGAAATGGTGCAGCAGATCACGCGCTTCCTGAACGGCGGCTACCAGGAAGTGAAGGCGCAGCTCCAGGAGAAAATGATGGCCGCCGCCGAGGCGCTCGAGTTCGAACGGGCGAAGGAGTACCGCGACCAGATCCAGAGCATCGAGACGGTCATGGAGCGGCAGAAGATCCAGATCCCCGACGCGGTGGACCGGGACATTTTCGGATTCACCGTCGACAAGGGGTGGATGTGCGTGCAGATTTTGTACATGCGCCAGGGGAAAATGATCGAGCGCCGCGCGACCACGTTTCCGTTCTATGGCGAGCCGTACGAGGACTTCATGACGTTCGTGGCACAATATTACAGCGAGAACCCGGCGCTGCCGAAGGAGATTTTGCTGCCGCTTGAGGAGGATGCCGGCGGGGCGGCGGCAGGCGGGAAGGAAGGCGCGGAGGCCGGCGGCGTGCGGGACGGCGGTTCGGATGGCGGCGCGGAAGACGCGGTTGGTGCGGATGGCGGTTCGAACGGCGGAGCGGAAGACGCGGTCGGTACGGATGGCGGTTCGAACGGCGGAGCGGAAGACGCGGTTGGTGCGGATGGCGGATCGAACAGCGGTGCGGAAGACGCGGTAGGTGCGGATGGCGGATCGAACGGCGGTGCGGAAGATGCGGTCGGTGCGGATGGCGGATCGAACGGCGGTGCGGAAGACGCGGTTGGTGCGGATGGCGGTTCGAACGGCGGTGCGGAAGACGCGGTAGGTGCGGATGGCGGTTCGAACGGCGGTGCGGAAGACGCGGTTGGTGCGGATGGCGGTTCGAACGGCGGTGCGGGGGCAGGCGAGGAAATGCTTTTGTCCGAATCCGCCGATGATTCGTCCGACGATGACGAGGCCCGCGCCGGGTCCGGCGGGGTTTCGGGCGACGAGGAGGACATGCGCGAATCCCTGCAGCGCTGGCTCAAGATCAAGGTGCATGTGCCCCGCCGCGGCAAGAAGCGCGACATCGTGAAGATGGCGCTGCAGAACGCCCGCATGACGCTGGAGGAGAAGTTCCGCCTGATCGAGCGCGACGAGGCGCGCAGCGTGAAGGCGTGCGAGGGGCTGGCGCGTTGGCTCGGCCTGCCGCGGCTGCGCCGGATCGAGGCGTTCGACAACTCGAACATCCAGGGCGCCGACGCCGTCTCGGCGATGGTCGTCTTCACCGACGGCAAGCCGGACAAGTCGGAGTACCGGAAGTACAAGGTGAAGACGGTCGAGGGGGCCGACGACTACGCGACGATGCGCGAAGTGATCCGGCGGCGGTACGAGCGAGTGCTGAAGGAGGGGCTCGAGCTGCCCGACCTGATCGTCGTCGACGGCGGCCGGGGGCAGATCGCCGCGGCGCTCGACGTGCTGGAGAACGAGCTGGGACTCTCTGTGCCCGTCTGCGGGCTCGTGAAGGACGCGAAGCACCGGACCGCGCAGCTCATGACCGGCGATCCGCCGGAGATCGTGCCGCTGCCGCGCGACAGCCAGGAGTTCTACCTGCTGCAGCGCATCCAGGACGAAGTGCACCGGTTCGCGATCGCGTTCCACCGCAACGTGCGCGCGAAGTCGATGATCGCTTCGCAGCTCGACGCGATTCCCGGCGTCGGCGAGAAGCGGCGCAAGGCGCTGCTTCGCCATTTCGGCTCGCTGAAGCGGATCCGCGAGGCGTCGATCGAGGATTTCCGCCCGCTCGGCATCGGCGAGAAGCTCGCCGCGCAGATACTGGAGGCGCTGCGTGAAGACGAGGCGGGTCGGGATGCGCAACAGGCGGACGAGGCGCGGCCGTTAGAGTAACGCAGGGAAGGCATCGGTTGGGAGAGTTGCCACGGGAAGGCAGCGGTCGGGAAAGCAGCGGACAGCAAGGCGGGCCGGGACGCAACAGGCGGACGAGGCGCGGCCGTTAGAGTAACGCAGGGAAGGCATCGGTTGGGAGAGTAGCCCCGGGAAGGCAGCGGTCGGGAAAGCAGCGGACGGCAAGGCGGGCCGGGACGCAACAGGCGGACGAGGCGCGGCCGGGAAAGTAGCGGACGGACCCGGATGCACATCAGGCGGATGAGGCGCGGCCGGGGGAGTAGCCCCGGGAAGGCAGCGATCGGGAGAGCAGCGGGCAGTCCGGCCGGGGAATACAGGGGCAAATAGACGAAGTTTCTTCCGCTATTGTTGGATTTTTGGTCCGGGAGAGGAAAATAGAAGAAATTACTTCGCTTATTTTCATGAAATTCGCCGAAACGGACCGATTTCGGGAGAATAGCGGAAAAAATTTCTTTAATTTGAGATGTATTTTGGGTTTTCGACAAAATAGAGGAAATTTCTGCGCTTATTAGGTTTATGTTCGTCCGTTCCGGGGGCGAACAGGCCGAAATGGGCGCGATGAAAGCCGCGTGCAGCGACCGCACGCGGCTTTTGCATGGCGATATTGCAGGCCGGGGGCAATCAGTAATCCGGCGAGGCGATTCCCGGCCGATTCGAGCCTGACGGGCCGGTTCCGGCATCGCCGGCGCCGCCGGTTCCGGGCTTGCTTGCTTCGTTCGTGCTATCGCAGGAAGCGCCGGTTCGTAACTTGCCGGCCTCATGCGGGCCGAACCCGGACGCGCCGGTATCAGGCGCACTTGCGCCATATGCGCCGTCCCCGGAATCGCCCGATTCGGGCAATCCGCCTCGATGCGCGCCGTCCCCGGAAGCGCCGGATTCGGGCAATCCGCCTCGATGCGCGTCGCTCCCGGAAGCGCCGGATTCGGGCAATCCGCCTCGATGCGCGTCGCTCCCGGATGCGCCGGATTCGGGCAATCCGCCTCGATGCATGTTGCTCCCGGATGTTCCGGGTTCGGGCGTGCCAGATTCGTGCGTATCGCTCCCGGATGCGCCGGGCGTTCCGGCCTCCGACGCATCCGCAGCCGGAAGAGCCGCGGGCGCCGCGGGCGTCGCGGGCGTTGCGGGCGTCGCAACCGCCGCAGCCGCCGGTCCGACGAGCGCCGGAGCGGCGGGCTTCGCGGGCCAACGCCGGTCCCACCGGTGGATCAGCCAGGCGACGCCGATCGGATGGACGATGTAGAAGACACCGGCCAGTATCGCGTCCGCCCCGCCCATGAACATGAGCGACGTCGCCATCAGCACCAGGTCGAAAATCGCGTGCGTGAACAGCGCGGTCGCGAAGCCGTATCGGACGAACAGCCAGCAGAACAGCAGCCCGATGATCGTCAGCTCGATCAGCCGCGTGCTCCACGGGTAGACCGGATACGCGACATGCCCGAGCGCCCAGACGACGGTCGGGATGATACACGCCGCCGCCGTGTTGCGGAACCATTTCCGGAACAGGCCGACGCCGAACAGCCGGTACATCGCTTCCTCGGAGATGGCCGCGCACCAGGCGAGCAGCGGGAACAGCAACGGCCAGCGGAAGTTGAGCATCGACTGGGTGACGTCGGCCGAATACCAGACGCCGAGTCCCCGCTCCAGCACGAGGAAGATGACCGCCTGCAGTCCGAGCATCGCGAACGCGGCGCAATAGCCGATCTTCACGGCCCGCCACGCGTCGGCGCCGAATCCCTGTTCGCCCCGCCGCAGCCACAGCTTGTATCCCATCGACCGCCACAGCCCGTCTCCCCCGACGAAGGCGAACCAGACCGAGAGGGCGATGCCGATCGTAAACAGCACCTGGAACACGGTCAGAAATACCGTCACCGCGACGCTGTCCTCGATCTCGCCGGCGGAGGCGCGAAGGCCGTTGAACATGTTGAAGTTGCTGATCTGGTAGAACACCAGGAAGATGCCGCTCAGCAGAAGACCCCGCTTGAACGAGGTCCGCTCGCGCATCAGCGCGGCGTAGATGATCGCGATCACGAACAGGACGAACGACAGCCCCATGTAGCCGGCCAGGTTCAGGATCGAAGCGATCCTGTCCTGGCGCTCCACATATTGCGTGAATTCCTCCGGCAGCTCGAACTCCGGCTTGAACGTGGCGACGCGGAAGCTTCCTTCTCCGTCCTCCCGGACGCCGACGCGGAGCTTGAGCCGCGCTTCGCCGATCTTCCGGTCCGCGACGTCGAACACGACCGCGCCGTCTTCCGGTTCGTCGCGCAGCCGCAGTTCCCGCTCCTCGTACCCGTGCTCGATCGCGAACGCGCGCGCCGCGAGGGACGCCGGGCCGAACTCCGGCTCGAACCCCGGACCCGCCACCTCGTTCCAGGCGACCACCACGCCCGTCCGCATGTGGACGTGGACAAAAAGGACGACTCCTTCGTCGCCGTGCAGCTCCACCTGCCAGGTCTCCACCGGGTACAGCGGATCGAACCGCTCTTCATATTGTTTGCCCAGGTCTTCCCGGGACAGATACCCGTACAGATTGGTCTGAATCTGATGCACGGAGCCGGCCGGCTCGTACGAGCCGCCAAGCCGCTCTTCCGCGAACCGCACGGCCGCCGCTTCCGCCTCCGCTTTCGCCATGTAGGACCTGTCGTCGTGATCCCGGACGACGCGAACCAGTTCCGGTACGACCTGGAACACCAGATAAAGCAGGAGACCCGCGGCTCCGGTCCAGAGCAGCAGGCGCCGGTTCGGCAGCCGTGTCGATTGCCGCAATGCCAACACCTCGTTCAATCTCATCATGGAAAAAGCAAAATCCAAACCGTAGCGTACCATAATATACGAAATTCTTCCAATCCGGTGTCGAACTTTCGCCGGGCAACCCATGCCCGGGAAGCGAGCCGATCGGATGTCGAACCTTCGCCGGGCAACCCAAGCCCGGGAAGCGAGCCGATCGGATGTCGAACCTTCGCCGGGCAACCTCATGCCCGGGAAGCGAGCCGATCGGATGTCGAACCTTCGCCGGGCAACCTCATGCCCGGGAAGCGAGCCGACCGGATGTCGAACCTTCGCCGGGCAACCTCATGCCCGGGAAGCGAGCCGATCGGATGTCGAACCTTCGCCGGGCAACCCATGCCGGGAAGCGATCCAACCGGATGTCGAAACTTCGCTTGGTAAACCCGGGCCCGGGAAGCTATAATCGAAACGTCCGGCATTCCTTGCCAATCCGCCGGCATACCCGGGAGTGATACACCCGCGATGAAACCGAAGGTCGTCTCCATCTGGACTCCGCCCCGCGTGCTCGCGGCCGGATTCATCCTGATCATCCTGCTCGGCGCCTGCCTGCTGTCGCTGCCCGCCTTCACGAACGACGGCGAGCCGATGCGCTTCATCGACGCGCTGTTCACCGCCACCTCCGCCGTCACCCTGACCGGACTCGCGGTGGCGGACACGGGAACGTTCTTCAACACGGGCGGCCAGCTCGTCCTCCTGGCGCTGATCCAGGTCGGCGGGCTCGGCTTCATGACGGTGGCGACGCTGTTCGCGCTCGTCCTTAAGCGGCGCATCACGCTGCGCGAGCGCCTCATTCTTCAAGAAGCGATGAACCAGTCGAGCATGGAGGGCATCGTCCGGCTCATCCGCCGGGTCATCCTCTATTCGCTGACGATCGAGGCGGCGGGATCCGTCATCCTCGCGGCGCGGTTCGCGGCCGGGATGCCCCCCGGCAAAGCCGTCTACATGGGATTGTTCCACGCCGTGTCGCTGTTCAACAGCGCCGGCTTCGACCTGTTCGGCGGCTACCGGAGCTACATGGCGTACGTCGCGGACCCGGTCGTGAACGTCACGGCCATCCTGCTCGTCACGCTCGGCGGGCTCGGCTTCGTCGTCCTGTCGGACCTGGCCGAGTACCGGAAGCGCCGGCGGCTGTCGCTCCACACCAAGGTCGTGCTCGCGACGAGCGGCGCGCTTTTCGCCCTCGGCGCGATCGTCATCTTCATCTTCGAATTCACGAACGCGCTCGCGCCGCTCGGCTGGGGCGGCAAGATCTGGGCGTCGCTGTTCCAGTCGGCCGCGCCGCGCTCGATCGGGGCGAGCACGCTCGAGATCGGCTCGCTCCGCCAGGCGACGCAATTCTTCCTGCTCCTGCTCATGTTCATCGGCGCGGCGCCGGGCTCGACGGGCGGCGGCATCAAGGTGACGACGTTCGCGACGCTCGTCGGCGCCGTCATCGCGATGATGCGGGGCAAGGACGAGGTCGTCCTGTTCCGCTACCGGCTCGCGCGCGAGCGGATCTTCAAGGCGCTCACGATCACGATGATCTCGCTCGCGGCCGTCGTCGCCGTCACGATGGTGCTCTGCACGACCGAGGACCGGGCGTTCTTGCGCATCCTGTTCGAGACGGTGTCCGCCTTCGGCACGTGCGGGCTCTCGACCGGCATCACGCCGCAGCTCACCGACTTCGGCAAGCTGCTGCTCAGCCTGACGATGCTCGCCGGCCGCCTCGGCCCGCTCACCTTCGCCTACGCGCTCCGGCCGAAGGACGAGAAGGAATTGTACCGCTATCCGGAGGGAAGAATCATCATCGGTTGACCCTGCTGAAATACGCCGCGATCTCGTCGATCCACAGCCGGATCGACGGGCTCATGACGGCGGGATCGGGGTGGATGAGCGAAGTCGTCCGCTTCGTCTCCTCGAGCTCGGGGACCGGCACCGCGACCAGATCGTTGTCCTTGAGCAATTGCTCGCGCAGGTACGACTGCGGCAGCAGGGCGCCGGCCCGGCACGGATGCATGAGGCGGAGAATCGCCTCGAACGAGTCGATCTCCATCCGGACGTCGGGCTTCAGCCCGTACTTCTCGAACAGCCGGTCGATCATTTCGCGGTACCAGGTGCCCTTCGCGAACAGGATCATCGGCAGGCCGTCCAGGTCGGCGATGCGCAGCGAATGGTCCGGCGCGATGTCGGAGACATACAGGCCGCGCGGCAGCACCAGCTCGAGATGGTCGTCGAACAGCGGAACGCAGCGGACCTGGGCGTCTTCCTCGATCGTGGAGGCGACGAGGCCAAAGTCCGCCTTGCGCTCGCGGACAAGCGAGACGATCTCGTGCGTCTTGCCCGTCACCGCCTTGATGTCCGCCTCCGGATGGGCGCCGGTCATCATCCGGATCAGCTCCGGCAGCGTCGTCTGCAGCGTCGTCAGGCTGGCGCCGATCAGCACGGTCGTCCTGGCGCCTTCGCGCTGGCCGCTGATCGTCTGCAGATAGCGGAAGTGGCGCTGCCGCACCTCGACCGCGTATTCGTAGGTAATCTGCCCGATGCGCGTCAGCTCGAGCCGCTTGCCCGTCCGGCGGAACAGCTCGACGCCCAGTTCCGCTTCAAGCTTCGCGATCTTGCGCGAGAGCGCCGGCTGCGACAGATTGAGCGCGGACGAGGCCCGGTTGAGGCTCGAATGCTCGACGACGGCGGCGAACACCAGCAGCTCGTCCAGCACGGGCCGCACCTCCTTTTTTCCACCATATAAAAAAAGAAACAGCGGAACCGATACGGCCCGCTTCTTCCCGACCGCATCCCGTTATGCGCATTGGTTATTATACCTTATAAAGAATCGGCAATTCCATTATAAGCGAAATGGGAGTAGGATAGATTGTGGCAAAACGGTGTCCGTTGACGCTCCGCGGCGCCGGGGGTACAATGGGGATGGTTTTGGAAGCAGTCCCAAGTCCGGAAAGGAGAACGCTTACGTCATGAGAACCAACTCGTTCTACACGCGCAGGCTGCACTCGTTACTGGGGGTGATTCCGCTCTGCCTGTTCTTCGTCTCCCACGCGCTGACGAACTTCCAGGCGGCTGAAGGCGGGCCGGAGCGATTCCAGAGCGCGGTGAACTTCATCAATAACCTGCCGATCCTGCCCGTGCTCGAGTTCGTCCTGATCTGGGCGCCGCTCGTGTTCCACGGCGTATACGGCCTGTACGTCGCGTACCAGTCGAACATCAACACCGGCCGTTTCGGTTACGGCCGCAACTGGGCGTTCGCGCTGCAGCGGATCAGCGGCGTGATCACGCTGGTCTTCGTCTCCTGGCACGTCTACGAGACGCGCCTCCAACTGCTGTTCGGCAACATCACGCACCACGACTTCGGACAAGTCATGCACAACATTGCGACGAACGGTTTTGCGTTCACGCTCTATACGATCGGCGTGCTGGCGTCGGCGTTCCACTTTGCCAACGGGCTGTGGGCCTTCTGCGTCAGCTGGGGCATTACGGTCGGCCCGCGCGCGCAGCGCGTCTCGTCCTACTTCTGGATGGGCGTGTTCGTCATCGTGGCCGGCATGTTCCTCGCCGCGCTGATCGCCTTCCGTTCGGAAGCATTCGCGGAAACGGCGTCTGTCCTCGCGCAGACCGCCATCGGATAACGACAAACAAGGAGCGATCAAGTCATGGCCAAGAACAAAATCATCGTCGTCGGCGGCGGTCTTGCCGGTCTGATGGCGACCGTCAAGGCGGCCGAGGCGGGCGTGCATGTCGAACTGTTCTCGCTGGTTCCGGTCAAGCGTTCCCACTCCGTGTGCGCGCAGGGCGGCATCAACGGGGCGGTCAACACGAAGGGCGAAGGAGACTCCCCGTGGGAGCACTTCGACGATACGATCTACGGCGGCGACTTCCTCGCGCATCAGCCGCCGGTCAAGGCGATGTGCGAAGCGGCGCCGGGCATCATCCACCTGATGGACCGGATGGGCGTCATGTTCAACCGGACGCCGGAAGGGCTGCTGGACTTCCGCCGGTTCGGCGGCACGAAGCACCACCGGACGGCCTACGCGGGCGCGACGACCGGCCAGCAGCTGCTGTACGCGCTGGATGAGCAGGTGCGCCGCTGGGAGACCGCCGGCCTCGTCACGAAGTACGAGAACTGGGAGTTCCTCGGCGCGGTGCTGGACGACGAGCGGCGGTGCCGCGGCATCGTGGCGCAGGATCTGCGCTCGATGGAGATTCACGTCTTCCGATCGGACGCCGTCATCCTCGCGACGGGCGGACCGGGGATCATCTTCGGCAAGTCGACGAACTCGGTCATCAACACCGGCACGGCGGCGAGCGCCGTCTACCAGCAGGGCGCCATCTACGCGAACGGCGAATTCATCCAGATCCACCCGACGGCGATCCCGGGCGACGACAAGCTGCGGCTCATGTCCGAGTCGGCGCGCGGCGAAGGCGGACGGATCTGGACGTACAAGGACGGCAAGCCGTGGTATTTCCTCGAAGAGAAATATCCGGCCTACGGCAACCTCGTGCCGCGGGACATCGCGACGCGCGAGATCTTCCACGTCTGCGTCGACCTGAAGCTCGGCATCAACGGCGAGAACATGGTCTATCTCGATCTGTCGCACAAGGACCCGAAGGAGCTTGACGTCAAGCTCGGCGGCATCATCGAGATCTACGAGAAGTTCATGGGCGACGACCCGCGCAAGATCCCGATGAAGATCTTCCCGGCCGTCCACTACTCGATGGGCGGGCTGTGGATCGATTACAACCACATGACGAACATTCCCGGCCTGTTCGCGGCGGGCGAATGCGATTTCCAATACCACGGCGCGAACCGGCTCGGCGCGAACTCGCTGCTGTCGGCGATCTTCGGAGGCATGGTGGCCGGCCCGAAGGCGGTCGAATACATCCGCGGGCTGGACAAAGCGGCGGAAGACCTTCCGTCGAGCCTGTTCGACCGCGAGCTGAAGAAGCATCAGGACAAGTACGAGTCGATCCTGAAGATGGACGGCGACGAGAACGCCTACTCGCTGCACAAGGAGCTCGGCGAGTGGATGACGAACAACATGACGGTCGTCCGCTACAACGACAAGCTCCGCGAGACCATCAACAAGATCAAGGAACTGAAGGAGCGCTACAAGCGCATCAACATCAACGACACCTCGCGCTGGAACAACGCGGGCGTCGCCTTCACCCGCCAGCTCTGGAACATGTTCGAGCTGGCCGAGGCGATGACGGTCGGCGCGCTGCTCCGCGACGAAAGCCGAGGCGCGCACTACAAGCCGGAATTCCCCGAACGGAATGACGAGAAGTTCATGAAGACGACGATGGCGACCTGGACGCCGGACGGTCCGAAGATCGACTACGAGGAAGTCGACGCTTCGCTCATTCCGCCTCGGAAACGCGACTACACCACCGACAAGAAGAAGGGGGCGTGACGGACGATGGCGCAAGCGACGGCGGCACAGAAGACGGTCCGGTTCATCATCACCCGGCAGGACCGGCCGGATGGGAAGCCGTACACGGAGACGTTCGACATTCCGTACCGGCCGAACATGAACGTGATCAGCGCGTTGATGGAGATCCAGCGCAACCCGGTCAACGCCGAAGGCAAGAAGACGACGCCGGTCGTCTGGGAATCGAACTGCCTGGAGGAAGTGTGCGGCGCCTGCTCGATGGTGATCAACGGCAAGCCGCGCCAGGCGTGCACCGCGCTGGTCGACAAGCTGGAGCAGCCGATCCGGCTCGAGCCGATGCGCACGTTCCCGGTCGTGCGCGATCTCATCGTCGACCGTTCGCGGATGTTCAACGCCCTGAAGCGCGTGAAGGCTTGGATTCCGATCGACGGCACGTACGACCTCGGTCCCGGTCCGCGCATGGCGGAATCGAAGCGCCAGTGGGCCTACGAGCTGTCGCGCTGCATGACGTGCGGCGTCTGCCTGGAGGCTTGCCCGAACGTCAACGACCGGTCGAGCTTCATCGGACCGGCGGCGATCTCGCAGGTGCGCCTGTTCAACGCCCATCCGACGGGCGAAATGAACAAGGAAGAGCGGCTCGAGGCGCTCATGGAGGACGGCGGCATCGAGGGCTGCGGCAACTCGCAGAACTGCGTCCGCGTCTGCCCGAAGGGCATCCCGCTGACGACCTCGATCGCGGCGATCAACCGCGACGTGACAAAGCACATGTTCAAGAAGTGGCTCAACGCCTGAGCCAAAAGCAGAACGCCCGGATTCATCTCCGGGCGTTCGTTTTTTACATCCACTCGCGGCTCCAACGTTGGATCGACTGGATGACCGGTTCCAGAGCCTTGCCTTTGGCCGTCAGCTCGTATTCAATCCGCACGGGCATCTCGGGATAGACGCTTCGCTTGACGATGTCCTGCGCTTCGAGCTCCTTCATGCGGTCCGTCAGCATTTTGTCGCTCATTTCCGGTATGAGTTCCTTGATTTCCTTGAAACGTTTCGGTCCGCCGAGCAGCACGTAGATGATGAGGCTGGTCCATTTCTTCCCCAGAATCTCCGCGGCAGACTCGTATTTCGGACACATCCGAGAGTAATCCACCGGATTCACCCCGCTTTGCCATCCTTATTGTATCACGTTGGCTTGCAAAAAGTAAGGGAATCCGGCGAAACCGCGCGATCCGGGGCGCTACCCGTTGGCGCGGATCGCGGCCGCCGCGCCGCTCGGCCCGAAGGCTGCGGGCATCCGGCGCGCGACCGGAGCATCCTCGCGACCGCGCCGTTTCAGGCAATATTCGCGCAGGTCGCCGCGATAGACGAGTTCGAGCCGCGCCGACGTTCCGATATCGTGCGGCGTCGTCAGCTCCGGCGGCTTGCGCGTGAGCGGCGCGCCCGCGGCGGCGAACAGATGCGCGACGAACTGCGAGCAGAAGAACTTGTCCGGCCGCCGCCACTCGACGCCCGCGGCGACCGCCAGCAGTCCGGCCAGGTTGTAGCCGTAGCGCGGGGCCTCGCGGCGGAACCGCTCAAGCTCGGCGAGCAGTTTGAGCCAGGCGGTGCGTCCGAGCCGGCACCGGTAGATGGCGCAAGGCGTATGGCTGTCGGCCCGGCGGATCAGGCTTCCCCAGACCCGTTCGCGCGCGAATCCGGCAACGAGCGGATTGTTCGGGCGCAGCCGTCCGAAGCTGTAGATTTCGTCAAGATCGGGATCGAGGGCGATCGAAGCGTGATTGAGGGGTTTTCCGGTCCAGCAGCGGATGGAGCGGGAAAACAGCGTTCCGGTATCCGTAAGCACGACGTAAACATGGGGCATGATGCATCACCGCGTCCGTTTTTTTCCTTCATTCTAGACGGATCGCGGCGGACGCAGAACGGCCCCGGGTACGGATTCGGACCGGACCGCGGTACGGGCGGAAGACCGGACTCCGGTCGGGCATGGTCAGCCGGGAGGAAATCTTACTGATTTGTTACAAAAATGAAATGATCCTGTTACGGACCTTTCACATTCGGGGGTTATGATAATGGCAAGACCCCCTTTTCAATATACCCTATATTGGGACCGGCCGATTGCGGCAGGTCTCCTTTTTTTTTGTACTCGCGGCGAGGTCAGAGCGGAACGGCGACGCGCTCCTTGCGGCGGTAGAACACCCATTCCTTGAAGCCGATCTCCTTCAGCCGAGACCGGACGCGGTCCCAGTCCTCGGCGATCCGGCGCGGGGTGTGCGAATCGGAGCCGAACGTCACGTCGACGCCGAAGTGGCAGGCGCGCTCGAGGATGTCGTCCGAAGGGTACCAGCCGCCGCACAGCTTCGTGCCGCCCGACGTGTTCACCTCGATCGCGACGCCGCACCTGGCGATCGTCTTCAGCGCCTCGTCGATCGCGTCGGGAGCCGGAATGTCGGAGAAGTCCGGGTAGTTGCCCTTCATCGCGTCGATGTGGCCGAGGATCTGGAACATGCCGGATTCCGCGGAGAGGGCGATCATTTCGTAATAATGGACCTTCTCCTCAATCCGACGTTCGAGCGACAGCCCTTTCCACCGGTTCTTGTTGAAGATGCTGACGCCGCGCGTGAAGTGGACGGAGCCGATGATGTAGTCGAACGGGTACGGCTCGTAGGCCTTCCGGTAGATGTCGGCGAATTCGGGGAAAAAATCGGATTCGACGCCGAGCAGCACTTCGATCCTGCCCCGGTACTTCTCCTTCAGCCGCAGCACTTCTTCCACGTAATTTGCGAATTCGCTGCGGGCCATCGCGACGCGCGGGTTCGGCTGATCGTCCGCGTGGGCGAAGTACGGCGAATGGTCGGATATGCCGATCACATCCATGCCGGCGTCCAGCGCCGCCCGTATGTAGTCCTCGATCTCGCCTTCCGCATGGCCGCAACGTCTGTGGTGGGTGTGCAGGTCGAAACGCACTCGCGGATCTCCTCCTTCGTGTCTTGGGTCGTCATTCGCTGCCGATGAACTGGTCTTCCGGCATGCCCTTCAGGTCGCTCAGGAATTGCCGCATGGCCGAGCTCAGGTACCGGCCCGATTTGTACACGACGCCGACCGGATGGGCCGTCTCGAGCTCGTTCACCTTGATGAGCCGGAGCGTGCCCCGCTTCAGCTCCTCCGTGACGGACAGCCGCGACACGATCGCCGCGCCCATGTTGATCTCGGCCATCCGCTTCACTTCTTCGCTCGAGGACAGCTCCATGACGATGCGCGGCTCGATGTCGTACTTGCGGAACATCTGGTCGACGAACCGGCGGATCAGGGTGTCCGGCGTCAGCATGACGAACGTGACGTCCTTCAGTTTGTCCACCGTCGTGTATTTGACGTCCGCGAGCGGATGGCTCGGCGAGACGACGAGCTCGAACGTGTCATAGTAGAGCACCGATGTGACCAGGTTCGGGTTCTTCTCGGCCAGGTACGTGATGCCGATGTCGATCGTGCCATTCTCGACGTTCGCCATCACCTGCGCCGACGGCATCGAGTAGATCGTGGTCTTGATGCGCGGGAACTGGTTCTGGAAATAGGACAGGACGCGGGGAAGAATCTGCATGGCGATGGACGAGGTGGTGCCGAGCACGATGTTGCCCTGCGGCGTCTCGTTCAGGTCGGCCAGCCGCTGCTTCAGTTCTTCGACGATCGCGAGGATCCGCTCGGCGTGCTCAAGGAACACCTTCCCCTGGTCGGTCAGGGTCACCGGCTGGTTGCGGTCGATCAGGACGGTCTTGAATTCGTCTTCCAGGCTCTTGATCTGGGCGGACACGGCCGGCTGCGTCAGGTTGAGCAGCTCGCCCGCCTTGCGGAAGCTCATCGTCTTGGAGATCGTGAGCAGCGTCTCCAACTGGCTGATGTTCACATGCAGTCCCCCCTTCGCTCAAGGATGTCTTTTCGGTGACGTTCATCTTTTTATTATAGGGGATCGCGCATCCGCGGGCAATTTTTGCCTCAATGAAGGATTGGGGGCCGGCGCGTCGAAGTACAGACGAGTCAGCGGCCTGCGCACGCCAAAGGCCGCGGGAAAGGGGATGCCATGAACCAGCGTCAAGTCCGGGCCTGGGTCACGTACGACTGGGCCAATTCCGCATTCGCCACCACCATGATGGCGGCCGTCATGCCGGTCTTCTACGAGAGCGTGGCCGGCGCCGGCCTGGGGGAAGGGGTGGCCGCCTCCTACTGGGGCTATACGCAAACGATCGCCATGCTGTGCGTCGCGGTGCTGTCGCCCGTTCTCGGCGCGATCGCGGACTTCCGCGGATCGAAGGTCCGGTTCCTGTCCGTCTTCGCCTTCCTCGGCGCGCTGTCCTGCCTCGCCTCCTTCTTCATCGGGGAAGGCGACTGGCTGCTCGCGTCGCTGCTCGTCATCCTCGGCACGATCGGCTTCACGGGCGGGAATACGTTCTACGACGCGCTGCTGCCGGATCTCGTGCCGGAGCGGGAGCGGGACGTCGTGAGCGCCCGGGGATTCGCGGCCGGCTATCTGGGCGGCGGCCTGCTGCTCGCGCTCAACATCGCGATGATCGAGGGCTGGAAAATGTTCGGTTTTCCGGACAAGACGACGGCCACCCAGACCGTGTTCGTCACCGTCGGCGTCTGGTGGATCGTCTTCTCGATTCCGCTGCTGCGCGCGGTGAAGGACCGGCCGGTCAACCGCTCGGTGCCGCTGCTCTCGGTGATCCGCACGGGCTTCGCGCGCAATTGGGCGACGCTGCGCCGGATCCGGCAATATCCGGAGCTGGCGAAATATATGCTCGCTTACTGGTTCTTCAACGACGGGATCAACACGATCATCGTCATGGCGACCATCTACGGAGCGACGATCGGCATCGGCACGACCCATCTGATCATCGCGCTGCTCGTCACCCAGTTCGTCGGCTATCCGAGCACGATCCTGTTCGGCCGGCTGGCGGAGCGGCTCGGCTCGAAGAAGGCGCTGTATCTGTCGCTCTACATCTACGTGCTGATCGTCATCCTCGGCTATTTCATGACGAGCGAGATCCACTTCTACGCGCTCGCGACGATGGTCGGGCTCGTGCAGGGCGGAAGCCAGGCGCTCTCGCGCTCGATCTACGCGAACCTGACGCCGCCGCCCAGGAGGGCCGAGTTCTTCGGCTTCCTGAGCCTGTCGAGCAAATTCTCGGCCAGCGCCGGCCCGTTCCTGTTCGGGCTCGTCGGGGCGCTGACGGGCTCGATCCGGCTCGGCATCCTGGCCGTGCTCGCGTTCTTCGTCATCGGCATCCTGCTCCTGATGCTGGTCAATCTGGCCAAGGGGCGGGAGGAAGCGCTGGCCGGCGGGGACGGAGACGCGGGAGCGGCGGCGACGACGTAAGGCCGCCTGTAAAACGAAGGGCTTGCGCGGACGATTCGCACGTCCGCGCAAGCCCTTCCTCACGTTTACAGCCAGTTCTTCTTCCGGAACAGATAGAACATGCCGATGCCGACGACGAGCATCAGCCCGAGCAGCCCGTACGCCGCCCACCGGTAATGCGCGCCCGGCAGGTTGTCGACGTTCATCCCGTAGATGCCCGTGATGAACGTGAGCGGCATGAAGATCGTCGTGAGCGCCGTGAACACGCGCATGATCTCGTTCGCCCTGCCGGCGAGGCTCGACTGATACGCTTCGCGCAAGTTGCCGATCAGGTCGCGGTAGGTGTCGAACGCTTCGGTGATTTTCACCGCGTTCTCGTAGATGTCCCCGAAGTAGTGCTGCAGCTGGTTGTCGATCAGCTTCAGCTCGCGCTTGTTGAGCATGTTCAGCACGTCCTTCTGCGGCCCGAGCGCCTTGCGCAGCCACAGGATCTCGCTTCGCAGGCTGATGATCTCCTCGAGGTGGCTCTTCTTCGTATGCATCAGGATGTCTTCCTCGAGCTGGTCGATCCGCGTCTCGATCCGGTCGCCGACGAGGAAGTAGTTGTCGACGACCCGGTCGATCAGATGGTAGAGGAAGACGTCCGGCCGGTCGACCTCCTCCTCGAGCAGGATCGGCTTGACCGACCGCAGTTCGTTGATTTTCTGGCGCGTGACGGTGATGATGTAGTGCCGCCCGAGAAAAATGTTCAGCGCGCGGAGGAAAATCTCCTCGTCGTCGAAGCGGATGCTGTTGATGACGATGAAATAATGCCCTTCGTGCACTTCCAGCTTCGGCCGCTGCTCCTCCTCGCTGAGGCAGTCCTCCACCTCGAGGTCGTGCAGCCCGAACAGCGGCTGCAGCTCGGCCAGTTCGTCGACGTTGGCGTCGATCCAGTAGAATCCTTCGTCCGGCGGATTGACCGCCAGGGCGGCGTCGTCGATCAGCGTGAAGACGCCTTTGCGAACCAGACGCGTTTTCATTCCGCTCGCTCCTTTCCGCGAGAAATGCGGCGTCCCGTCGGTACGCCGAATGCCGCCGGAAGCGCGCGGAAGAACCGTCAGCCCGCGAGCCGGGCGTCCGGCTCCCTGTTCCGCGCCGCGGATGCGGATCCGGCGGCGTCATCGGGACGTCGAATGTGCCGTATACTCGGTCCTTCACTGCCCATCCTGCCGATTCCGCCTCCTTCGCGCGCGATGTCGAAGCCATCCGGACAGCCTTCGTCCGGATGTCAATCCTTGTCTAGTATACTCCCGGCCAAGCCGCCGATACAAGCGGAAATCCGCCCCCGGCCGGCGCAAGCTTCGCTTGACGCCGCATGCGGAATACGCTAAAGTAGAGGTAATCCACAACCCAAAACCGAATAGACCACTTTCTTATCAAGAGCAGGCGGAGGGACTGGCCCGATGAAGCCCGGCAACCGGCGAACAGCACGGTGCTAATTCTTGCGGAAAATGTTACGTTTTCCGAGAGATGAGGAAGGCGGGTGACAATGCGACATTCGGCCCTTTCTCGATCGGGAAAGGGCCTTAAGTTTGCCATTGAGCGCGCTCCGCAAGCAGTGGTCGAACCGAACGAAGGAGTGACCTGCAATGCCGATCAAGGTGCCCGACAATCTCCCCGCGAAGGAGATTTTGGAAGAAGAAAATATCTTTTTCATGGACGAGACGAGGGCGTTCCATCAGGACATCCGTCCGCTCCGCATCGCGATCCTGAACCTGATGCCCACGAAGGAGACGACGGAGACGCAGCTCCTCCGCCTGATCGGCAACACGCCGCTGCAGGTCGAGGTGGTGCTGCTGCATCCGAAGACGCACGTGTCGAAGAACACGTCGGCGGAGCATCTCGCGACGTTCTACAAGACGTTCGACGAAATCTCGAACCAGTACTACGACGGCCTGATCATCACCGGCGCGCCGGTCGAGCATCTGCCGTTCGAGGAAGTCGACTATTGGGAAGAATTGAAGACGATCATGACCTGGTCGCGCCGGCACGTCACCTCGACGTTCCACATCTGCTGGGGCGCCCAGGCGGGACTGTATCACCACTACGGCATTCCGAAGTACCCGCTCCCCGAGAAAATGTTCGGCGTCTTCCCGCACGTCGTCACGAAGCGGAATGTTCCGCTCCTGCGCGGGTTCGACGAACTGTTCTACGTGCCGCAATCCCGCCATACGGAGGTGCGGCGGGAGGACATCGAGAAGATCGGGGATCTCGAGGTTCTGTCGGTCTCGGAGGAATCCGGCGTCTACATCGTCGCGTCGAAGGACGGCCGGCAGATCTTCGTGACCGGGCATTCGGAATACGATCCGCTGACGCTCAAGTTCGAATACGAGCGCGACAAGGCGAAGGGGCTCCGGATCAACGTGCCGAAGAACTACTTCCCGAACGACGACCCGACGCGCATGCCGCTGTCCTCGTGGCGAGCGCACGCGAACCTGCTGTTCTCGAACTGGCTCAACTACTACGTGTACCAGCAGACGCCGTACGAGCTCGGAGCGGGCATCTGAGTCCGCCGCAACCTTTGTTTTACCGCCGCCGCGGCTTGTCGTGCGATGACGTTCGGCCCGCGCGGCTGCTTTTTCACCAAATACACGATTAAGGAGCTCTGAATGATGAGAATTGAGAGTCGATTGGCCCAAATCGGTTCGGTTCAGGAGCCCGTCACCGGCGCGGTCAGCTATCCGATCTACCAGGCCACCGTGTTCCGCCATCCGCGGCTCGGCCAGAGCACCGGATTCGACTACGCCCGCACGAAGAGCCCCACGCGCAAGGTGCTCGAGGAGGCGGCCGCCGAACTGGAATCCGGCGACGCCGGGTTCGCCTGCAGCTCGGGCATGGCGGCGCTGCAGACGATCTTCGCCTTGTTCCGGCAGGGCGATCACCTGCTCGTGTCGCTCGACCTGTACGGCGGTACATACCGGCTCATCGAACAGGTCATGTCCCGCTTCGGCGTGACGGCTTCCTACGTCGACACGAACAACATCGAGGCGCTCGAGGCGAACCTGCGGCCGGGCAGCACGAAGGCGGTGCTGATCGAGACGCCGACGAATCCGCTCATGATGATCACCGACCTGGCGCGGGTCAGCGAATGGGCGAAGTCGCGCGGGCTGCTCGTGATCGTCGACAACACGCTGCTGACGCCGTTCTTCCAGCGGCCGATCGAGCTCGGCGCGGACATCGTCGTCCACAGCGCGACGAAGTATCTGGCCGGCCACAACGACGTGCTCGCCGGGCTGATCGTCACGAAGGGCAAGGAACTGTCCGAGCGGATGGCGTTCCTGCACAATTCGATCGGCGCGGTGCTCGGACCCCAGGATTCCTGGCTGCTCATGCGCGGCATGAAGACGCTCGCGCTGCGGATGGAGCGCCACCAGGAGAACGCGACGCGCGTTGCCAGGTTCCTGCTGGAGCATCCGCTGGTCGAAGATGTCTACTACCCGGCATTGCCGCACCATCCGGGGCACGAGATCCAGAAGAAGCAGTCGTCGGGGAACACGGGCATTTTCTCGTTCCGGCTGAAGGACGCGCGGCTCGTCGAGCCGGTACTTCGCCATGTGAAGCTGATCGCGTTCGCGGAGAGCCTCGGCGGCGTCGAGTCGCTCATGACGTACCCGGCCGTGCAGACGCATGCGGACATTCCGGAGGAGATCCGGCGCGCGGTCGGCGTGGACGACCGGCTGCTGCGTCTGTCGGTCGGCATCGAACACGGCGACGATCTGATCGAGGACCTCGGACAGGCTCTGGAGCAGGCGGCGCGGGAGATTGGAGCGTAAGCGGCGCATCGGGCGGACGGCCGGGAATGGCGGACGAATCGTCAGGCGTGCATGGAAGGAATGCCGGGAATGGCGGACGAATCGTCAGGGCATGATGGAAGGAATGCCGGGCATGACGGGCGAATAGTCAGACAGGACGGAAGCGCCACCAGACTGATGAAAGGACAACGGGACATGACGGAAGATCAAAGAAGCAAGGCGGAAGACCGGCGTTTGGCGGAAGGACAAAGGCTTGACGGGCGTGCGTATGACTTCGACCGGATCATCGACCGCCGCGGCACATCGTCGCTGAAATGGGACCAGCTCACCGCGCTGTTCGGCTCCGAGGATGTGCTGCCGCTGTTCGTCGCGGACATGGACTTCGAGTCGCCGCCGGAAGTCGTCGAGGCGATCGTCGAGCGGGCGAAGCGCGGCGTCTACGGCTACACGATCCGGACCGAAGGGTACTACGAGGCGGTGACCGGCTGGCTCGAGCGGCGGCACGGCTGGAAGATCGAGCGCGAATGGCTCGTGAGCTCGCCCGGCGTCGTGCCGGCGCTGGCCGCGGCAATTCACGCGTTCACGGAGCCGGGCGACGGCGTCATCCTGCAGTCGCCGGTCTATTATCCGTTCTACGATGTGATCCGCGCCAACGGCAGGGTCATCGTGGACAATCCGCTGCGCATCGAGGACGGGGTCTATCGGATGGATTTCGAGCTGCTTGAGGAGCAGGCGAAGAGCGCGAAGCTGATGCTGCTCTGCAGCCCGCACAATCCGGGCGGCCGGGTCTGGACCGCGGACGAGCTGCGGCGGCTCGGCGACATCTGCCTGCGGCACGGCGTCATCGTCGTGTCCGACGAGATCCACCACGATCTCGTCTTCGCGCCGCACAAGCATGTGCCGTTTGCAAGCCTCGGGCAGGAGTACGCGGAGCAGTCGGTCACCTGCATCGCGCCGAGCAAGACGTTCAACCTCGCCGGGCTGCAGGCCGCGGCTTCGATCGTGCCGAACGGCGAGCTGCGGCGGAAGTTTCTGCACACGGCCCGCCAGGGGCTGTCGGTCCACATGGACAGTTATTTCGGCGTGACCGGCCTGGAGGCGAGCTACCGGTACGGCGAGCCGTGGCTGGAGCAGTTATTGGTGTATCTGCGGGAGAACCGGGACGCGCTCATCGCGTTTCTGGAGGAGCGGCTGCCGGAGCTGCGGGTCATGAAGCCGGAGGCGACCTATCTCGCGTGGGTCGACTGCCGCGCAATTTCGGAAGACCCCGCCGAGATGAAGAAGCTGATGTTCCGCGAGGCGCGCGTCGCGTTCAGCGAAGGCTCGGTGTTCGGGGAGAAGGGCGCGGGCTGGCTGCGCATCAACTTCGGATGCCCGCGCGCGGTGCTGCTCGAGGCGCTCGAGCGGTTCGCGGAGGCGGCGCGGCGCCGGCTGGACGCGCGGAAGAGCTAAATATGGGGCGCGCCGGTTGCGTGCCGATGTGCCTCTAACGGTCTGCGGGACCGTTGGAGGCGTTTCTGGCCGGCCGCAGCGGCATGTAACGGTCCGTGGGACCGTTAGCGCGTGCCGGTGGGCGCGCCGGGCGCGTGCCGATGTGCCTCTAACGGTCTGCGGGACCGTTGGAGGCGTTTCTGGACGGCCGCAACGGCATGTAACGGTCCGTGGGACCGTTAGCGCGTGCCGGTGGGCGCGCCGGGCGCGTGCCGATGTGCCTCTAACGGTCTGCGGGACCGTTGGAGGCGTTTCTGGACGGCCGCAACGGCATGTAACGGTCCGTGGGACCGTTAGCGCGTGCCGGTGGGCGCGCCGAGAGCGTGCCGATGTCCCGATTCCAATTGCGGGTCTGTCTGTCGACGCGGCGGACCCGTTTGTGTTACGATGATAGGGACAACGCACACGCGGCCGGATCGGCCGGCCGGAATGAGGAGGGTCCGGGAAATGAGCCAAGTGGACCGCATACTGGACAAAGCGCTGAATGGCGGAAGACTCGGCCTCGAGGAGATCGTGACGCTGTTCGAGAGCGACGAGATCGAGAAGATGGGCGCCGCGGCGGACACGATCATGAAGCGATTCCATCCGGAACCGATCACGACGTTCGTCATCGGCCGGAACATCAACTATTCGAACATCTGCGACACCTATTGCCGGTTCTGCGCGTTCTACCGTCCGCCGGGATCGCCCGAAGGGTACGTGCTGCCCAATGAGACGATCTTCCGGAAGATCCAGGAGACGGTGGACGTCGGCGGAACCGAAATTCTGATGCAGGGCGGCACCCATCCGGATCTGCCGTTCTCGTACTACCTCGATCTGCTGCGCGAGATCAAGCGGCGGTTCCCCGGCATCACGATGCACTCGTTCTCGCCGGCGGAGATCCGCAAGATGCAGCAGGTGTCGGGCCTGCCGCTCGAGGAGGTCGTGCGCCAGCTCCATGAAGCCGGCCTCGACTCGCTGCCGGGCGGCGGCGCGGAGATTCTCGACGACCGGACGCGGCTCAAGATCAGCCGGCTCAAGGGTTCGTGGACCGAGTGGATGGAAGTGATGAAGACGGCCCACCGGATCGGCATGAACACGACGGCCACGATGGTCATCGGGTTCGGCGAGTCGCTCGAGGAGCGCGCGCTGCATCTCCTCCGCGTTCGCGACGCGCAGGATGAATGCATCCGGAACGGCTACAAGTCGGAAGGCTTCCTCGCGTTCATCCCGTGGACGTTCCAGCCGGACAACACGAACCTGAAGCGGGAAAAGGCGACGCCCGAAGAGTACCTGAAGACGCTCGCCATCAGCCGCATCGCCCTCGACAACATCAAGAACTTCCAGTCCTCCTGGGTGACGATGGGGCCGGAGATCGGCAAGCTGACGCTCAGCTACGGCTGCAACGACTTCGGCAGCACGATGATCGAGGAGAATGTCGTTTCGGCGGCCGGCACGACGCACAAGGTGAACATCCAACTCATCCTCGACCTGATCCGCCAGGCGGGCAAAATTCCGGCCCAGCGCAACACGCGCTACGAGATCTTGAAGGTGTTCCACGAGTCCGAAGGCGTAAGCCGCGATTTCGTCATGCAGAACTGAATACGCGCCGGGAGGCGTTCGTTCGTCAGCCCCGCGTCCGGACAAGAGCAAGAGCCGGCGCGGGGCTTCGCGCGTTTCCTGCGGTTTCTATCCGTGCCGCTCCCTTCTTCGTATATCCGCCTGCGGGCGACCATATACTGTCATCGAGGAAGGGAGTGGGCCCATGAAGATCTTCGAGGTCAGGTTGTCCGCCGATTCCGAAGACAAGCTGTCCGAGCTCGCCCGGTGCCTGGCCGAGTCCTTCGCGGATTTGCCCGTGAACGGGCGGCTCGAGACCGATCCGGCGCACGGCCTGATCGTCTACCGCTGCGCCGGCGAAATTCCGGACGAGCGCCAGCGGCTCGCGATCCACAGCCGCGCCGCGGCGGGCATGGCCGAGTACGTGGTCGGCTCGGTCGAGCCGGAACTGATCCGGATTATGATCCGAAAATATTACCCGTGCGGCGACGAAGACGTGGAACGGATCGCGGAGTTGTGCATGCGGATGCTCGGCGACCGGCCGGTCCGGCCGGACGGCGTGCCGGACGCGGGCGGTCCGGGCCCACTCGCGGGAAATGGTCAGGTCCGGTACGCCGGGGGACGCGGCGCTGACCGGAACGGGATCGAGGCGGAAGGCGCCGCGGTCCGGGCCAACGAGGGGTGCGACGCTGAGCGGAACGGGGGCGCCGCGGATGCTGTATCGGCCAAGGCCAACGAGGGCGCTGTACGGAACGGGAGCTCCGCGAAAGGCGTTCCGGCCCGGGCCAACGAGGACGCTGTGTGCAACGGGAGCGCCACGGAAGGCGTTCCGGCCCGGGCCAACGAGGGGCGCGACACCGTCAGGGAAGGCGCCGCCGGGCGCAAGCGTCACATTGCGGCGGAACTGTTCGCCTGGCTGCGGGAGCGTCCGTCGCTCCATCTCGAGGGTTACATCACGTTCCGGCTGGACAAGTACTGGGAGGAACTGGCCGAGGCGGCGGAGGCCGCGGTCGACGAGTTCGTGATGGACCGGCAGTACCGGGAATTCGTCGAACTGCTCAGCGAGTTCGTCGGCCGGCAGCAACCGCGGGTGCCCGCCGTGAACCTGGTGCTCAAGGCCGACGGCGGCTTCGCCCTCTACGACGAAGATTTCCGGCCGATGGAGCCCGGAGACGGCGCGCGAATGGCGCCCGACATCGCGGACGGCGAACTGAACGTCGAGGACATGGTCGTCAGCTGTCTGCTCGCGATCTCGCCCAGAACGATCCTGCTGCACGCCCGCGACCCGGAGCTTCCGGTCGTGCGGACGATCGGGGCGATTTTTGGCGGGCGGGTGACCGTCTGCGCGGGCTGCGGCTCGTGCCTGCCGCTCACCGGCGCGGTTCGGAACTGAAGGCGACACGAGTGACTGTCTGCGAGCCGCGGCTCTGCCTGCCGCTGACCGGCGCGGTTCGGAACTGAAGGCGGCAAAGGCGCCCGCCGCGCTTGACCGTGCCGCTTGCCGTGGGTATAATGATGTCCAACGGCGACGACGAAGACATGTTCTCGTCATCCGGCACGGTACAGAGAGAGGGAACACGGGCTGCAATTCCCTCCCGGCGCCAGACGGGAATACCCCTTCATCAGCCGTGCGGCGGAACGGGCGACGGCCCCAGTATGCCGCACCGGGTCATCTCCGTTAACGGATGCCTGAGGCGGACGTCCGCCCCGATTCGGATTCGGGAGACGGCGTGCGCGAACAAGGGTGGAACCACGGGCTGACAATCGCTCGTCCCTTACGGGGCGGGCGTTTTTTATTTCCATGGGAGGTTGTTGCACATGTCGATTCGCATCACGTTTCCGGACGGCGCGGTGAGGGAGTACGCCGCGGGTACGACCGTCGAGGAAGTCGCGGGCTCGATCAGCCCCGGCCTGAAGAAAAACGCCGTCGCGGGCAAGGTCAACGGCAAGCTCGTTGACGTCTACGCCCCGATTGAGGAGGACGCGTCGCTCGAGATCGTCACGCTCGACACGCAGGACGGCCTCGAGATCATGCGCCACAGCACGGCGCACCTGATGGCGCAGGCGCTCAAGCGCATCTACGGCGAGAAGAACGTCAAGCTCGGCATCGGGCCGGTCATCGAGGACGGGTTCTACTACGACATCGATCTGGACCGTCCGATCTCGTCCGAGGATCTCGAGACGATCGAGAAGGAGATGGAAAAAATCGTCGCCGAGGATCTGCCGATCCGCCGCCGCGTCGTCAGCCGCGAGGAGGCGATCCGGATCTACGAGGAACTCGGCGATCCGCTCAAACTCGAGCTGATCCGCGATCTGCCGGAGGACGCGGTCATCACGATCTACGACCAGGGCGAGTTCTTCGACCTGTGCCGCGGGCCGCATCTCCCGTCGACCGGCCGGATCAAGTCGTTCAAGCTGCTCAGCGTCGCGGGCGCGTACTGGCGGGGCGATTCCCGGAACAAAATGCTCCAGCGCATCTACGGCACCGCGTTCCCGAAGAAAGCCCAGCTCGACGAGTACCTCCATCTGCTCGAGGAGGCGAAGAAACGCGACCATCGCAAACTCGGCCGCGAGCTCGGATTCTTCACGTTCTCGAAGGAGGTCGGCCAGGGACTGCCGCTCTGGCTGCCGAACGGCGCGAAGCTGCGCCGCACGCTGGAGCGGTACATCGTCGACCTCGAGGAACGGCTCGGCTATCAGCACGTGTACACGCCGGTGCTCGGCAGCTCCGAGCTGTACAAGATCTCCGGCCACTGGGATCATTACCAGGACAGCATGTTCCCGCCGATGGAGATGGACAACGAAGTGCTGGTGCTGCGCCCGATGAACTGCCCGCACCACATGATGGTGTACAAGAGCGACATGCGCAGCTACCGGGATCTGCCGATCCGGATCGCCGAGCTCGGCACGATGCACCGCTACGAGTTGTCCGGCGCGCTCACCGGCCTGCACCGCGTCCGCGCGATGACGCTGAACGACGCCCACATCTTCTGCCGGCCGGACCAGATCAAGGAGGAATTCGCCCGCGTCATTCAGCTCATCCAGCATGTCTACAAGGACATCGGCATCAAGGAATACCGGTTCCGGCTGTCGTACCGGGATCCGAAGGACACCGAGAAATATTATCCGGACGACGCGATGTGGGAGAATTCGCAGCGCATGCTGAAGGAGGTCGTCGAGGAGCTCGGGCTGCCGTATTTCGAGGCGGAAGGCGAAGCGGCGTTCTACGGACCGAAGCTGGACGTACAGATCAAGACGGCGCTCGGCAAGGAAGAGACGCTGTCGACCGCGCAGCTTGACTTCCTGCTGCCGGAGAAGTTCCAGCTCGAATACGTCGGCGAGGACGGCCAGAAGCACCGTCCGGTCGTCATTCACCGCGGCATCATCAGCACGATGGAACGGATGACCGCCTTCCTGCTCGAGAATTTCGCGGGGGCGCTGCCGCTCTGGCTGTCGCCGGTCCAGGCGCGCGTCATCCCGGTATCGCAGCAGCATGACGATTACGCGAAGCGGACGGCCGAGCGGATGAAGGAGGCGGGCATCCGCGCCGAAGCGGACCTGCGTAACGAGAAAATGGGCTACAAAATCCGCGCGGCGCAGATCGAGAAAATCCCGTACATGTTCATCGTCGGCGAGAAAGAGGCGGCGAGCGACACCGTCTCCGTGCGCAAGCGCGGCGAGGGCGACATCGGGGCGAAGCCGGTGGACGAGACAATCGAGCTCCTGCTTGAGGAGATCCGCACCCGCAAGGTTTGACGCCGCGGCGGCGCGCCATGCATAATCCGGTCGGCATCGGGGCAACCTCAGGCTTGAGGAGGAGATTCGACTCGATGTCGACTGACTCTTGTCTGTCGTGTTGTCGTTCGGCGGCGGTCCGCCTCGCGGTCGCCGCGGCGCTGGTCGTCGCCGCCTTCTGCGCCTCTGCCGGACCGGCGCTGTCCGCTCCGGAAGCGCCGACTTCCGAAGGGGAGGACGCGGAGACCGGACCGATCGCATCCGTCGTCGTGACGGCCACCGGCTACACGGCCGGGGTGGAATCGACCGGCAAGCGGCCGGGCGACCGCGGATACGGGATCACGTATTCCGGGGTAAAAGTAAGGCGCGGCATCGTCTCGACAATCGCCGCCGACCCGAAGGTGTTTCCGATCGGCACCCTGCTGTACATTCCCGGTTACGGCTACGGCGTCGTCGCCGACACCGGCAAGGCGATCAAAGGCAACCGCATCGACCTGTACTTCGAGACGCCGGGCCAGGTGTACCGCGAATGGGGCAAACGGACCGTCAAGGTCGACGTGCTCGTCCGGGGCAGCGGCAGGTTGACCGAGGAACAACTCGCCGAACTCGGACGCGCGGTGACGGCCGGTCAATGGCTTCCCGTCGCCCGACGCAAAACCTGATCATTCGACACGAATCATCCCGTCGCGGACCGCGGCGGGATTTGATTTTTGCCGCAAGGGCGGGCAAAACGCGACCCATGGTACTCGTCTAGTCCGTTGTTCCATGATAAGATGTAAATGTGCGGGTAAGAAGTTTGTAATCAATTCCTGGAGATTGGCGGTGCCATATCCATGAACGGGAACGGCGTGCAGCTCTCGGGCTTTCTTGATCCGCGAAAAGAAGCGGAGTTGGTCGAGTTGTACAACCAGATGATTCGCGTCGCCTACGCGAACGTGTATAACAAGTCCGACGCGCTTGATGTCGTCCAGGAGGCATGGGTCAAAATGCTCGCGAATCGCGCCACGCTGCGCGAGTCGGACAAGCTGGCCGCGTGGGCCAAAGTGATCACGCGCAACGTCGCGGTCAACGTGAACCGTTCGGCGGCGCGAACACGGACATGGGGCGAGGCGGATTTCGTCCTGGCCGCCAAGGATCGGGAGGCGAGGACCGAGGAGCTCATGATGGAAATTTCCGAGCTACTGGGGCAGCTCGAACCCGCGGCCCGTACCCTGTTCCTCTACAAATATTATTACGGGTTGAAAGACCGCGAGATCGCGAGCGCCATGTCGATGCCGGTCGGCACGGTGAAGGCGAAGATCCACCGGGCGCGGGAGCGGCTCAAGAAGGCGCGTCTCGCGGAGATGGAGCGGTGCGGCGACAGGCGGACGGTTTGACGACCGAATTGGAACCGCATACATCGTACAATTCGCGAAATGTGTCAATCTAGTGCAAACTTTATGACAGAGGATCTGACGTTTTGGCGTCAAGGTCCTCTTTATTTTTCCCCATGATTCGACTATAATGTGATAAAAATTTACATAAACGACAGGAGAGAAAACAGATGAGCCCAATCCGACGTTGGTGGAACCGTGCGGTCATCGATCAGGAGAAAACTTCGGCCTTCCGGTCTTCGGAACAGGAAGCGAAAGTGTCGCAGTTGATCCATGAATCGCTGGTCATCTCCGACCGGTTGCAGGCTGCCGTGGAAGAGGTCAATCTGGCGACCCTCGAACTGTCGGAGATCGCGGATCGCTCGAAGGCGCAGGAAGAACGGCTGCGCGAGCTGGGCCGGCAGGCGGTGGACCGGATCGAGGAGACGTTCGCCGCGCTGCAGACGGTCGAGGCGCGGGCGGAGGAGATCAAGCACAACATGCTCGGCACGAGCGAGCAGAGCCGGGAAGTGAAGCAGGTCGTCATCGACGTCTGCCGGTCGCTGGTGAACACCGACGAGGTCATGAACGATCTCGGCCGTCACAACAAGACGATGGAGCAGCGGATCGACGAGCTGATCGGCCATATGTCGAGAATCAACGAGATCAACGCGTTCCTGCAGGAAGTCGCGACACAGACGTCGCTGCTGGCGCTCAACGCCTCGATCGAGGCGGCGCACGCGGGCGAGTACGGGCGCGGATTCGCCGTCGTGGCGCAGGAGATCCGCAAGCTGGCGGACCAAAGCCACGAGGCGCTGCGGCGCTCCGGCAACATCGTGGAGGAAATCGAGGCGGGCGCGCGCCAGGTCGTCTCGTCGGTGAAGGCGGAGCGGGCGGCGGTGCAGCGCGGTATTTCCGAGATGGCGCAGACGAAGGTCTGGATGGACGACATCTACGCCCGCATCGTCCAGCTCGACCCGCTCGTCTCTTCCGCTGCCGAGGCGAGCGCCCAGCAATCCAGGCTCACGGCGGACGCGACGGCGATGCTGAAGGAAGCCGTGGACGCGATGGGGCTGACCGTGAAGAGCGTCGACGAGACGCTGGAGCTGACCGCCGAGCAGCGCAGGCAGATCGCGAAGCTGGTCCGGGTGCGGGAAGTGCTCGGCCAGAATTCGCAGGCGCTCTACAAGGCGATCCAGGAGGTCGGCCTGCGCCGGGAATTCGGCACGGCCGAACTTCCGATCGAGCCGATGATCGAATGGCTGGAGTCGGTCGCGAAGATGGCGCAAATCCGTTCGCTGGACGAGAACGTGCATGCGGCGACGCTGAAGGCGCTCATCGACGCGAAACCGGAGATCGAGGCGATCTGGTCGAACCGGGCGGACGGTTCGTTCATCTTCTCCTGCCCGGAAGCCGGGCTGCTCAACGCGCGAAGCCGGGAATGGTGGAAGCGCGCGATGGAGGGCGGCGCGTACACTTCCGACATTTACATCTCCGCCATCACGAAGCGGCCGTGCCTCACGATCTCGATGCCGATTCTGGACGAACGCGGCAATCCGGCCGGCGTCATCGGGATCGACATCCGCGTCGAGCAGTCGCGCGAGGAGCGGCCGAAGGCGGCCAACGGCTGAACAATTTTAAAATTTCCAGCTCCATCCGGCGGCTCGGTCCCCAGACCGAGCCGCCTTTCATTCGCGGGGTCCTTCCCGGCCCTCCGGCGTTCCTTGTATACTGGACGTACCATACAAGCAGGAGAGATGGACATGAGACCAAGAATGTTCGGCCGGGTGCTCGGCGGACTGGTACTGCTCACGATCGGCGCCATGTTCTTGCTTCGCCAGCTGGGCATCGTGTCGTTCGACTTCGATATCGGCTATCTGTTCGCGACGTTCTGGCCGCTTATCCTGATCGCGGTCGGCGTGCAGGGATTGACGCAGCGCGGCGGCGCCTGGTGGGGCGTCTTTCTGCTCGGGCTCGGCGCGTTCTTCCAGATCCGGAACCTCGGCCTCATCGACTTGTCGCTCGGCGACGTGATCCGGTACGGCTGGCCGGTTGCGCTGATCTGGTGGGGCCTCAGCATGATTTTCCGCCCGGAATCGAAGAAGAGAAGCGAGAACGGCTGGAAATCGTATCCGCCGCGGTCGGACGATCCGTTCCACGGCGGCGACCGGCCGGTGCCGCCCCCGCCGCCGCTTCATCCGAACCCGCTCGACCTCGATTACGAGCCGCCGAAATCCGGCGAGCCCGGAGCGGGAACCTATCCCGGCGGGAGCGCGGCTCCCGGGGCGGACGGGCATCACGGCGCGCACGGCTGGAACGGCGCGGGCGGCCCGGGCAGCGACGGCGGATGGTCCAATCCCGGAGGCCACGGCGGCGGGGCGAAACGCGCTCACGACTGCCGGTCGGGCTGGAGCTCCGACCCGAACGCCGAGAACCGCAGCGGCTTCATCGGCGACATCCACGTCGGCGGCGATTACTGGGAGCTGCGGCCGATGAACATCTCGCTGTTCATCGGGGACACGGTGCTCGACCTGACGAAGGCCCAGATTCCGTACGGCGAGACGAAGCTCAACATCTCCTCGTTCATCGGCGACGTCAAGGTGTTCGTCCCGAACGACCGCGATCTGGGCATCAGCGTCACCTCCAACTCGTTCATCGGGGACACGAGGGTGATCGACCGGCAGGAAGGCGGCTTCTTCAAGAACGTGAAGTTCGAGACGCCGTACTACCATGAGGCGGACCGGCGGATCAGGCTGAATGTCAGCTCGTTCATCGGCGACGTCCGCATCGTGAAGGTGGGATGATCGGCCGATGCTTACGCGGATATGGCGCAGCAGCAAGTGGGAGCTGATCTTCATCGTGCTCGGCACCTCGCTGGTTTCGACGGCCATCGCGGCCGTCGGCACGATCTACGCGGAGGCGGTGCTGCCGCCGGGCGACTGGCGCTCGGCGGCGGCAGCCGCTTTCGTGCTGGTAAACATCGGGGTCGGCTATTGGGCGGCGCAGCGGATCCAGCGGCGCGTCGACGCCCTGCATTTCGCGATCAAGCAGGCGGTCAGCGGCAATCTGGCCGTCCGCATCCCCGAGGAGGGTGCGCGCTCGTTCGCGCCGGTCTACCGGGATTTCAACGAGATGGCGGCGAAGCTCGAGGCGCGGCTCCAGCTCCTGCAGCGGATGGGGGAGGAGCAGACAATGCGCGAGGCGGCGGCGGGCGAGGCGGCCGTGCTGGAGGAGCGCAAGCGGCTGGCCCGGGACCTGCACGACACGGTCAGCCAGCAGCTGTTCGCGATCCATGTGTCGGCGTCGTCGCTGCCGAAGCTGCTCGAGATCAATCCCGAGCGGGCGTCCGAGGTGATGCGGCAGCTGATCGAGATGTCGAACTCGGCGCAGCGGCAGATGCGCGGGCTGATCGCGCAGCTTCGCCCGCTCGAGCTCGAGGGACGGTCGCTGCGGGAGGCGCTCGAGAAGTGGTTCCCGGATTACTGCCGGCAGAACGGGCTGCAGGGCGAGCTCAAGTGGGATATCGAGACCCCGCTTTCGGACGCGAAGGAGCATCAGTTGTTCCTGATCATCCAGGAGGCGATGGCGAACATCGTGAAGCACGCCTCGGCGCGCCGGGTGCTGCTGCACGCGACGGAGACGGAGCGGCAGCACACGGTCACGCTGCAGGACGACGGCGCGGGGTTCCGGGCCGATCAGGTGAAGGCGGGTTCGTACGGATTGACGACCATGCGCGAGAGGGCGCAGAAGCTCGGCGGCGACACGGAAATCATCAGCAAGGCCGGCGCCGGCACGCGCATCCGCGTGACGATACCGAAATTCGCGGACGGGGAGGACGAGGAGCATGAGTGAAACGGCTCAATGCCGGATCATGATCGTGGATGACCACGACATGGTCCGTACCGGGCTCAAGACGTATCTGATGCTGGAGCCCAAATTCGAGGTGTGCGCCGAGGCGGGCAGCGGCGAGGAAGCGTTGCGGGTGCTGGAGTCGCTCGAACCGGACAGGCTGCCGCACATCATCCTGATGGATCTGATGATGCCGGGGATGGACGGCGTCGAGACGACGCGCGCGGTGCTCGGGCGCTGGCCGGACATCCGGATCGTCATGCTGACGAGCTTCCTCGAGGACGACAAGGTGGTCGCGGCCGTCGAGGCCGGCGCGACCAGCTATGTGCTGAAGACCGTCTCCGCCGAGGAACTGATCTACGCATTGAACGGCGCCGCGCGCGGCATGCCGGTCATGACGAGCGACGTCTCGCAGGCGCTGACGCGGGGCTTGCGGCAGCGCACCGCCCGGGAGGCGGACGACGGGCTGACGGAGCGGGAGAAGGAAGTGCTGCTCCTGATCGCGGAAGGCCTGTCGAACAAGGAGATCGCGGACGAGCTGCACATCAGCGTGAAGACGGTCAAGACGCATGTCAGCAATCTGCTCATGAAGTGCGAGCTGGAGGACCGGACACAGCTGGCCGTATACGCTCACCGCAAGGGGCTTGTGAAGCCGGCGGATTGACGGCCGGAAACCGGGACTTCGGGCGCGCCGTCTGCATATTTGCGCGGCGAGGCGGGCATGCTGATGGTATGCCATTCCATGCCTGAAGGGGGCGGTCGCAGGCCATGTTGCCACTCGAATCGAGGCTTGAGAATCGGGAGTTCAAGTTCGTCAACGCCCGCGGCGCATTGGGAGAGCTCGGCTTCGCGCTCGGCGGCGGCTGGGAGTACGACGGCGGCTCGTTCGATCGGGCGCTGGACGGGGAGAAGCGGGAGGTGTGGCTCCGGCTGCCGTTCACCGCGACGTTCGGCCGGATCGACGCCGAAGAGGAGGAGAGCGACGCGGTCATCCGCTTCGGCAAGCCGTACGCGTTGCGGCACATCTATCAGGACGGCGTGGACAAGGGCGCCGGCATGCGGCTGACCGCCGGCCTGATCGACCAGTTCGCCGCCCCGAAGGATCCCGACGCCCGGATCGCTCCGGAATGGGCGGAGCGGGCGGCGGAGATGCTGCGGATCGCCGAATCGGCGCTGCTCCGGAACTGACGGTGGGCCAATCGTTTTCGGACGGCAAGGATTGACAGCTGGACGTCGGAGAGTCCCGGCAGCAGGCGGGGATTCTCCTTTTTTTGTTGCGATCCGACAGGGGGTAGCGCGTGCCCGGATGTTTTTATTTGTCTTTAAACCTGATTTAAGATTGCATTAATGTAGGGCTGGCATTCTTGGAATCACAGGGACGTTCATTTCGCGCAGCGAATTCGGATATCGGCAAGGAGGAGAGGCAAGATGGACGACAGGAATCGGTTCAATCGGCCTTACGACGCATTCTTCCGGGATTCCGGAGAGGACGGCGGGGAGCGGAATCGCGCGGAGTTCGCGAACGGCTCGCCGGAAACCGCGGGCGACGCGAACGGCGCTGCGGGAGCGAGCGACCCGGCATACGGGTCGGCTGATGCCGTCGGCGCAAGCGACCCGGCATACGGGTCGGCTGATGCCGTCGGCGCAAGCGGCCCGGCATACGGGTCGGCTGATGCCGTCGGCGCAAGCGGCCCGACCCACCGGTCGGCTGATGTCGTCGGCGCGGGCGCGAACGGCGCGGCGGGCGGGACGGCGGCGTCCCCGGTCCAATCGTCGTCGCGGCCGGTCTACTATTACAGCTACGGTCCGTTCCGTTCGGGCGGCGCGGATCGGACGGCGTCGGGCGCCGGCACGGCAATCCGGAGCGCAGCCGCGGCGTCGGAGCGGATCGACGCCGGCGCGGCGCAGCGTCCGGCCCCGACGGTGCGGACCTGGACGGTCAGCGAGCACAAGCGCCGCCGTTCGTGGATGGCGCCCGTGGCGGCCTTCCTGGCCGGCGTCCTGCTTGCCGGCAGCCTCATGTTCGCCGCCGATTACCTGAACCTGTTCACCGGCGGTTCGGACCAGGCGCTGGCCCGGGGGCCGTCGTCCGGAGCGGGTTCCGGCGCCGACGCCGGCGCGTCGTCGGACACTGTGAACGCGGCATCCGGCGGCAAGACCGCGGCTTCGTCGTCCGGCGGCACGGTGTCGAACGCGATTGACACGGTGCGGCCGAACAACATCGCGCAGATCGTCGAGCGGTCGAGTCCGGCCGTCGTGAAGATCGAGACCTACTCGCGTTCGCGGGCCCGCTCGGGCAACAGCCTGTTCGACGACCCGTTCTTCCGTCAATTCTTCGGTGATTTTTACCGCATTCCGTCGGACGGCGGAGGCGGCGAGCAACTGGTGCCGAGCGGCCTCGGTTCGGGATTCTTCTTCGACAAGGAAGGCTATATCCTGACGAATCAGCACGTGATCGGCGGCGCGGACAAAATCACGGTGACGGTGATCGGCTACGACGAGCCGTTCGAGGCGGAGTTGCTCGGCTCCAGCTACGATCTCGATCTCGCGGTGCTGAAGATCAAGGGCGACAAGGATTTCCCGACGCTGCCGATCGGCGACTCGGACGCGATCGCGGTCGGCGAATGGGTCGTCGCGATCGGCAACCCGAACGGCTTCGACCATACGGTGACGGTCGGCGTGCTCAGCGCGAAGGAGCGGCCGATCACGATCCAGGATACAAACGGCACGCGCCAGTACGAGCATCTGCTGCAGACGGACGCGTCGATCAACCCCGGAAACTCCGGCGGTCCGCTCATCAACCTGGCGGGCGAGGTCATCGGCATCAACACGGCGGTGTCCACCTCCGCCCAGGGCATCGGCTTCGCGATTCCGAGCAGCACGATCGTCAATGTGCTTGACACGCTGAAGGAGAACAAGCGGGTGCCGCAACCTTTTATCGGAGCGACGCTGGCGGACGTCACCGAGAACGCGGCGCGCCAGCTCGGCCTGAGCGACACGAAGGGCTCGATCGTCGTGAACATCCTCTACAACTCGCCGGCCTACAAGGCGGACCTGCGCCAGTACGACGTCATCGTCGGCATGGACGGCAAGAAGTACGACAACAAAGAGGATTTGATCAAGGCGATCCAGAAAAAGAAAGTGGGCGATCAGGCGGTGCTGGACGTCATCCGCGGCGGCCGCCAGATCCAGATCACGGTGACGATCGGCGACAAGAACGATTTCAACGTGCAATGAAGGTTGGGAGTTGCGGCGTGAATACGCTCGGCATGACAAGCGCAGCAGGCTTCGGCCGGTCTGCGCTTGTCTCGCGTGTCGCCGAAAACCGCGTACGGGAGGGATGCGGATGAGGGCGAAAATCCTGGTCGTGGACGACGACGAGAAGATCATTTCCCTGCTCAGGCGAAGCCTGACATTCGAAGGGTACGACGTGCTGACGGCGCGCGACGGGCGGGAGGGGCTGCGGATGATGCTGGAGTCCGAGCCCGATCTCGTCGTGCTCGACGTCATGATGCCGCACCTGGACGGCTGGGAAGTGTGCGAGCGCATCCGGAAAAGCGGGAGCAGCGTGCCGATCCTGATGCTGACCGCGAAGGACGAGGTGAAAGACCGCGTGAAGGGGCTGGACCTCGGCGCCGACGATTATCTGGTGAAGCCGTTCGCGCTCGAGGAATTGCTGGCCCGCGTCCGGGCGCTGCTGCGGCGCAAGAGCGGAAGCGGCGAGGCGTCCGCGGGGCGGCTCGTGTTCGAGGATCTCGTGCTTGATCTCGACTCGCGCGAAGCGATCCGGGGCGGACGGACGTTCGAACTCACGAGCAAGGAGTTCGACCTGCTCCATCTGTTCATGTCCAATCCGCGGCGCGTGCTCACCCGCGAGACGATCATGGAGAAGATCTGGGGCTACGACTACAGCGGCGAGTCGAACGTGCTTGAAGTGTACATCGCGATGCTGCGCCAGAAGCTGGAGGAAGGCGGCGGCAAGCGCCTGATCCAGACGGTGCGCGGCACCGGCTACGTGCTCAAGGGAGAGAGCGGCTAAATGTCCATCCGGTTGCGGCTGACGCTGTGGTATTCCGGGGTGCTGGCGTTCACGATGCTGGCGCTCGGCGTCGGCCTTTACCTGTTCGTTCAGTACAACACTTACGACAACACGCGGGAGCAACTGCGCAACCAGTTCAATCAGCTCAATGTGCACGTCTCGTACGACGTGTTCCGCGATCTCCGGCTGAACCTGAGCGGCCGGCTCGGCTACGAAGGCACCTATGTGCAGCTCGTCAACTACACGAACGGGCAGATCCGTTCCTCGGCGCAGACGGTGGACGGAACGGAGGTGCATTTTCCCTACCCGAAGCTGGAGGAGTCGCCGAAGCCCGGATATGACCGCTTCACGGCGCACGGCTACAACTTCATGGCGTACCAGTACCCGATCACGCTGCCGAACGGCGAGACGGTCGGCCTGCTGCAGGTTATCGCCAACACGCAGGCGGAGGACGCATTCCTCGACGGGCTGCGGTCCATCCTCGTCATCACGTCGCTCGCGGTCATCCTCTTCGCGTTCACGATCGGCCTGTTCATCGCGGACAAGGCGCTCCGTCCGATCGAGGAGGTCATCCAGGCGACGAACCGGATCGAAAGCGGCGAAAACCTCAGCGTGCGCATCGCGCGGAGCGGGCCGAACGACGAGATGGGGCGGCTGACGGACACGCTGAACGGCATGCTCGCCCGGCTCGAGCGGGCGTACAACGATCTCGACGAGGCGTACAAGGCGCAGCGCCGGTTCGTCTCGGACGCCTCGCACGAGCTCAGGACGCCGCTGACGACGATCCGCGGCAACATCGACCTGCTCGAGCGGATGTGGAAGTCCGGCGCGACGGCCGTCGAGGCTTCCCCGGGCGGCGATTCCGGTTCCGAAGCCGACGGGCGCAACCGGGGAGCGGACGAAGGCGGCCGCACCGGCGCGATCGTGCTCGATCCCGAGCGGGCGGCCCTCTCGTTCGAGGCGATGCGGGACATCGCGGAGGAGGCGGAGCGGATGAGCCGGCTCGTTTCCGATCTGTTGTCCCTCGCGCGCGCCGACGCCGGCTATGTGATGGAGAAGACCGAGGTCGAGTTGCTGCCGCTCGTCGAGGAGGTGGCGCGGAACGCGGTGCATCTGCCGCGCAAGGCGGATTTCCGCGTCGGCGATCTGACTCCGCTCGCGGGCGTGCGGGTGCTCGGCAACGCGGACTACCTGCGGCAACTGCTGTTCATTTTCATCGAGAACGCGTTCAAATATACGCCGGAGGGGTACGTGCTGCTCGCGGCCGCGCGCGAGGCCGACCAGGTCGGCCTGATCGTCGCCGACACCGGGATCGGCATGAGCAGCGGGGAAGTGCCGCATATCTTCGAGCGGTTCTACCGGGCGGACGAGTCCCGCGGCAAAACGTCCGGTACCGGCCTCGGGCTCGCGATCGCGAAATGGATCATCGACGAGCACCGGGGATCGGTCGAAGTGCGCACGCGGGAAGGGGAAGGCACGATGTTCACGATTTGGCTGCCGGTTTTGTTTTCCGGTGACCGGGATTCCGCTATAATGGAAGAAGCGGACCGGACGAACGACTGAGCCGGTCGGAAAGCGGTGAGAACCCATGGAAGTCATCAAAATTTCCCCGCGCGGCTACTGCTACGGCGTCGTCGACGCGATGGTGCTGGCGCTCCAGACGGCGCGGAATCTCGAGCTGCCGCGGCCGATCCACATTCTCGGCATGATCGTACACAACCGGCACGTGACGGAGGCGTTCGAGCGCGAGGGCATCATCACGCTCGACGGCGAGAACCGGCTTGAGATTCTGGACAAGATTGACCGCGGCACGGTCATATTCACGGCGCACGGCGTGTCGCCGGAGGTGCGGCGCAAGGCGCGGGAGAAGGGGCTGACGGTCGTCGACGCGACCTGCCCGGACGTGACGAAGACGCACGATCTGATCCGCGAGAAGACGGCGGAAGGCTACGAGATCATCTACATCGGCAAGAAGGGGCATCCCGAGCCGGAGGGCGCGATCGGCATCGCGCCGGACCGCGTGCACCTGATCGAGATGGAGGCGGACATTGAGAAGCTCACGGTGCGCTCGGACAAAATCGTGATCACGAACCAGACGACGATGTCGCAATGGGACGTCCGCGGTCTGGTGGCGCGGTTGCTGGAGCGTTTTCCCTCGGCCGAGGTGCACAACGAGATCTGCCTCGCCACGCAGTTGCGCCAGGAGGCGGTCGCCGAGCAGGCGAAGGGGGCCGATCTGTGCATCGTCGTCGGCGACCCGCGCAGCAACAACTCGAACCGGCTCGCGCAGGTGGCGGAGGAGATCGCCGGCGTCAAGGCGTACCGCGTCGCGGACGTGACCGAGATCCGGCGCGAGTGGCTGGAGGGCGTGAAGCGGGTAGCTGTCACCTCGGGCGCTTCGACGCCGACGCCGATCACAAAGGAAGTGATCGCGTATCTGGAGCAGTACGATTCGGAGAAGCCCGAGACGTGGGAGATTCGCCGGACGGTGAACCCGGAGAAATTGCTGCCGACGGTGCGCAGCCGGTCGGAGGAATAGCGGGATGGAAAGCGGCGTCGCGGTTGCGGCGCTTTTTTTTTTTTCTAAGACTGACCAATTAACTAACAAGGATTTCCAAAGCCTCTGTCGAAGTACTAATTATCCAGACTTGACGGAGGTTTTGAAATGCCTTTGCCAAAAAATCGGGTGGTACCCGAAAAGA